>Ga0075433_10002693_pt1 | contig 13563 bp, 10 predicted proteins | sample RhiMethybrSRZTD2_FD_75299 | JGI IMG/M metagenome (GOLD analysis project Ga0075433, IMG submission 75299) | Populus rhizosphere microbial communities from Tennessee, USA - Rhizosphere MetaG P. TD hybrid SRZTD2 | ecosystem: Host-associated > Plants > Roots > Rhizosphere > Soil | place: USA... | reverse complement strand
CTGCTCGGCGCGCGACCGACCGATACGCTGGAGCTGGCGGGCCCGATGCCCGCGCGCGTTGCCGCCGCGCTGGGCTTCGCTTCGCGCGACGCGTTTCTCACCGCCTATCGCGAGGCGACTGATGCGGTGCGCGCGGCGTATACGGAGGTCTTCGCGTGACCCGGCGCCCGGCGCTCTACGTCGTCGACGGACACTCGAACATCTTCCGCGCCTACCACGCGATGGAATACCTCTCGACATCGCGCGGGCAACCGACCCACGCCATCCTGATCCTGTCGACCATGCTCTGGAAGCTGATCCGCGAAGAGCAGCCGGAGTACCTGGCCGTCGCGCTCGATCCGCCCGGACCGACATTTCGCGACAAGCTCTTCGCGGACTACAAGGCGACGCGGACGACGATGCCCGGTGACCTCGCGCGCCAGCTTCCGTACATCCGCCGTCTTTTCGACGCGCTGCGCATGCCGGTGCTCGAGGTCTCGGGCTACGAGGCCGATGACGTGCTGGCCACGATGGTCACGCACGCGCTCGAGTCGACCGACCTGGACGTCGTGCTGGTGACCGGCGACAAGGACCTCCTGCAGCTCGTCGGCCCGCGCGTCCGTGTGCTGTCGGTGGTCGGGCGCACGGGCGAGAAAATCGTCTATGACGAGGCAAAGGTGCGCGAGCGCTGGGGCGTCGGCCCGGATCAGATCCCCGACGTGATGGCGCTCATGGGCGACTCGATCGACAACGTGCCGGGCGTCAAGGGCGTCGGAGAGAAGACGGCGGTCAAGCTGATCGGCCAGTACGGCTCCGTCGCGCGCCTGTACGACAATCTCACGCTCATTCCGGGCAAGCTGCGCGAGACGCTCGCGACAGGGCGGAAGAACGCGCTGCTCTCGCGCGAGCTCGTCGTGCTGAACCGCGAGGTGCCGCTCGCCTTCGATCTGCCGGCCTACCGACGCGGCGAGCCGGACTGGCCGCGGTTGCGGGCGCTGTGGCTCGAGCTCGAGTTTACGAGGCTGGTGAAGGAGCTGCCGGCCGCTGCGCCCGCCGTCGACGCCGGCCCCGTGACGGTGCTCGGCGCGCCGAGCGCGCTCGCCGACTGGGTTGCCCAGGTGCCGCCCGGCGCGCCGGTCTTGCTCGACTGGGCGGGCGATCCGCGCCCGCCGACGCCGCGCCTCGACGCGCTCGGTGTGTTCCAGGAGGATGCGGGCGCGGCCGGTGTGGCGTTGGGCGGCGAGGTGTTGAGCGAGACCTTTCCTGGCCACCCGCTCGTCGTGCACGATGCCAAGCCACTGATTGCGGCATGGCTCGAGGCGAACACGCCGCCGCCGGTCGTCGACGATAGCGCCGTCGCCGCGTACCTGCTCAATCCGGCGCGGGCGACGTACAAGCTCGACGAAGTGTGCATGGAGGCGTTCGGTGATTGCCCGCCGGCGCTGCTCAACGTCGCGCCGGACGATCTGCCGCGCGTGCTCGGCGACCGCGCGCGCTGGCTCGCGCGCTTTTGGGAGCACGCGCGGAAGGATCTCGAAGAGCGTGGCGTCACCCGCATCTACGAGGAGATCGAGCGGCCGCTCGTGCCGGTGCTGGCCGAGATGGAGCGCATCGGGATCCGCGTCGATCCCGCGCGGCTCGAGGCCTTCGCGAAGGAGCTCGAGCGCGACCTCGACAATCTGACGCGCGAGATCTACGCGCTCGCGGGCGAAGAGTTCACGATCGCCTCGCCCAAGCAGCTCAGCCACATCCTGTTCGAAAAGCTGAAGCTGCCGGTGTTGCGACGCACGAAGACCGGTCCGTCGACGGATGCCGACGTGCTGACCGAGCTGGCGCTCGGGCACGCGCTGCCCGGCAAGATCCTCGAGCATCGAAGCCTCGCGAAGCTCAAGGGCACCTACGCCGACACGCTGCCGGCCCTTGTGAACCCGAAGACCGGGCGCATCCACACCACGTTCAATCAGCTCGTGGCTGCGACCGGGCGCCTGTCGTCGCAGGACCCCAACCTCATGAACATCCCGATCCGCACGGAGCTCGGCCGGCGGATCCGCGCCGCGTTCATCCCGGCCGAGGGCTGGAAATTCGTGGCGGCGGACTACTCGCAGATCGAGCTGCGGATTCTCGCCCACATGTCGGGCGAGCCGGCCATCATCGAGTCGTTCCGCCGCGGTGAGGACATCCACACGCGCACGGCATCGGAGGTGTTCAAGATCGAGCCGTCCGCCGTGACGTCGCTGCAGCGCACGATCGCCAAGAGCGCCAACTACGCCATCCTCTATGGTGTTTCCGCGTTCGGGCTGTCGCAGGCGACGAAGATCGATCAGAAGGAAGCGCAGCGCTACATCAACGCGTACTTCGCCACGCACCCGCGCGTGCGCGCCTTCATCGACCGTATTCTGCAGGAGGGCCGCGATCGCGGCTGGGTGCAAACCCTGCTCGGTCGCCGCCGATACCTGCCCGATCTGCGCTCCGGCAACCCTGTGGCGCGCAACGCCGCCGAGCGCATGGCGATGAACGCGCCGGTGCAGGGCAGCGCGAGCGACATGATCAAGATCGCGATGGTCCGTATGCGCGCCGCGCTGCGCGAGCGCGAGCTGGCCGCGCGCATGCTGCTGCAGGTGCACGACGAGCTGCTCTTCGAGGCGCCACCCGCCGAGGTGCCCGTCGTGGAGGCGCTCGCGCGCGAGATCATGGAGGCGGCGCTGCCGCTCGACGTGCCGGTCGTCGTCGACGTCAAGTCGGGCGACGATTGGTCACAGGTGTGACGGCGCCCCCGCGGCGCTTTCTGCTCGCCGGTCTCACCGGCGGCATTGCGACCGGCAAGAGCACCGTCTCGGAGATACTCCGCGCGCTGGGCTGCGTCGTCATCGATGCCGATCAGCTCGCGCGCGACGTTGTGGCGCCCGGGGAGCCGGCACTCGCCGCGGTGGCCCGTGAGTTCGGCGACGTGCTTACGGCCGACGGTGTGCTCGATCGCAAGAAGCTGGCGGCGATCGTCTTCGCCCATCCGGCGCGCCGACGCCGGCTGGAGGCGATCCTGCATCCGGCCATCCGCGAGCGGTTCGTCGCCCGGCTCGCCGACCTGCAGGCCGAGGGTTTCGACGGCATTGTCATCTGGGACGCGCCGGTGATGATCGAGTCGGGAGGCCACACGCAGATGGATCGGCTGATCGTCGTGATCACCGATGCCGCCACACAGCGCGCCCGGCTCCTGGGGCGCGACGGCGATGCCGCCGACGGTGAGCGCCGCATCGCCAACCAGATGCCCCTCGCCGAGAAGGCCGCGCTCGCCGACTACGTCATCGACAACAGCGGCGATCGCGCGGCGACCGAGGCACGCACTCGGGAGGTGCATCGCGCGCTGCTCGCCGAGCTGGCGGCGCGGCGATCCATTCGGTGAGGCGCCGCGCCCTCGGCCAACACTTCCTGCGCGATGCCGGCATCGCGCGGTCGATCGTCGACCTGCTGGCGCCCACGCCTGCCGATCTCGTCGTCGAGATCGGGCCTGGCCAGGGGGCACTGACCGCCGAGCTGTCGCGCCGAGCGGGCCGTGTCGTCGCGCTGGAGGTCGATCGGGCCTTGAGCGCGCGGCTCCGTGTCGCCTTGCCCGCAGTCGAGGTGCTCGACGTCGACGCGCGCGCGTGGGACTGGAGCTCCCTCGCCCGGCCGGCGGGCGGCGGGGCGCTCGTCGTCGGCAACCTGCCGTACAGCGTCGGCACGAACATTCTCGTCGCGCTTGCGCGGGCGCCGCAGGCGATCGATCGGATAGTGGTCATGCTCCAGCGCGAGGTGGCCGAGCGTGTGGCGGCCGCCCCTGGTGGCAAGACGTATGGGAGCCTCTCAGTCCACGTCCAGCTGCGCTGGCGGGTGGAGCTCGCGATGCGCGTGCCGCCGGGCGCCTTCCGGCCGCCGCCGAAGGTCGAGTCCGCCGTGCTGCGGCTGACGCCGTTGCCCGCCCCGCCGGTCGAGCTGGCCGACGAGCCACGGTTCGAGGCGGTCGTTCGGGCCGCTTTCGCCCAGCGGCGCAAGACCTTGGTCAACGCCCTCGCCAAAGGTCTGGGCCTGCCTGTCGGAGCCGCTCGCGAGGCCGCGGCCAGCGCCGGGGTCGATCCCGGCCGTCGGGCCGAAACGTTGGACATTCGCGAGTTTGCCGAGGTCGCCCGCCGGTTATAGTGGAAGACGATGCGACGCCGCATCGTGCTGCTGACCATACTGGCCGTCGAGCTCTGCGTCGGCGGCGTTCTGTATCGCACCGGCTACCTGTCGCGCACGCCCTCCGTTCCCGCGGCCCGCCCGCTGCCGGTGATCGTCGCCGAGCCGCCCTTGCCGACGGGCCCGAGTACCCGAGTCACCGCCATCGACCTTCGCCGGGGCGACACGCTGGTCCGGGCGCTCGAGCGCAAGGGCATGCCGCACGACGCGAGTGCCGGGATCGCGGCGGCGCTGGCCGCCAGTGGCGCCAACCTCAAGAAGCTCTCGCCGCGGCACACGCTCGAGGTGACCTGGACGCTCGATGGCCGACCGCTCACGCTGCGCTACGAGCCGAGCCCGTGGCTCGGCTATGCGGTGATCCCGAGCGACGGTGGGTGGGAGGTGAGCCGCGCCCAGACGCGGCCCGACGTGCGTGTGGACGTGGTGGCGGGCGAGGTCACGCGGTCTTTATTCGAGGCGGTAGAGCAGGCCGGCGGCGCCGCCCAGCTCGCGGTGGATCTCGCGGCGATCTTCGAGTCCGATTTCGATTTCACCGCCGACACCCGGGCCGGCGATCGCTTTCGTCTGCTCGTGGAGAAGCGCTTCGCCAACGACGTGTTCGTCGATTACGGGCGCATCCTCGTGGCGCAGTACGTCAGCGACGGCCGCGTGCTCACCGGCGTCGCCTTCGAGCGTGCGTCCGATGGGCGCCGCGCGTTCTACGATCCCGACGGCCGCTCGCTGCGCAAGAGCTTCCTGAAGTCGCCGCTCGAGTTCACGCGGATCACGTCGGGCTTCACGTGGGCGCGTCCGCATCCGATTCTCGGCGGCGTGCGCCCGCATCTCGCCATCGACTACGGCGCGCCGACCGGCACACCGGTCCGAGCGGTCGCCGACGGCCGCGTGCGCGCCGCCGGATGGGCGGGTGGCAACGGCATCTCGGTGACCCTCAAGCACCGCGAGGGCTACGAGACGATGTACAACCACCTGTCGCGCCTCGGTCCGGGCATCCGTCCCGGCGGGCGCGTGACACAGCGTCAGGTCATCGGCTACGTCGGCATGACCGGACTGGCGACGGGGCCGCATCTGGACTACCGCGTGTCGAAGAACGGCCAGTTCGTCAATCCGCTCGGCGAGAAATTCATTCCGGGCGAGCCCATCGCCGCCGCCGAGCGCGGCGCGTTCACCGCCCACGCGCGCGATCTCGTGCGCCGTCTCGAGGCCTCGGCGCCTTTCTAATTGGGGGACCCCTGCGGCTTCCCCCAAACCCCCTCGTTCTCGTGAGCCGTCACACGCGGAGCACCGGCCGGCGAAACTTCGGCGGGTGCGAGCCGAATGCTACGATGAGCCGGCTGTCGTGAAAGGAGTCGCGGTGGAACCCTCCGTTCGGCTCATTCCGCTCGGCGGGCTGGGCGAGATTGGCCTCAACATGATGCTCATCGAGTCCGGCGACGACGTCGTCGCCATCGATTGCGGGCTCATGTTTCCCGACGATGAGCTGCCGGGAATCGATTACGTCATTCCGGACTTCTCCTACGCGCTCGCCAAGCGCGAGCGCTTCCACGGCGTCGTCCTCACGCACGGACACGAAGATCACATCGGCGCGCTGCCGTATCTGCTGAAATCGACGCAGCTGCCTGTCTATGCGACCGCGCTCACGCGGGCGCTGGTGGCCGAGAAGCTGCGCGAGCACGCGTTGCTCGAGCCGGCCCAGCTCCTCACCATGCGGCCACGTGAGCCATTCACGCTCGGGCCCTTCACGATCGAGCCGATTCGCGTCACCCACTCCATCGCGGACGGCATGGGCCTCGCTATTCGCACGACCGCGGGAACCATCGTGCACACAGGCGACTTCAAGCTGGATCCGAGCCCTCTCGACGGCGAGCCCGCCGACATGCGGCGCTTCGCCGAGCTGGGCGATGAGGGCGTGGCCGTGTTGTGCTCGGACAGTACCAACGTCGATCGGCCGGGCCACACGCCCTCGGAGATCGAGGTCGGCGCGGCGCTGGCGGAGCGGTTCGATCGCGCGACGGGCCGGATCATCCTTGCGACGTTCGCCTCGCACATCCATCGCATCCAGCAGGTGCTCACTCTGGCGGCGGCGCGCGGCCGCCACGTCGCGCTGCTCGGCCGCTCGATGGAACGCAACGTCGCGATCGCGGGCGAGCTCGGCTACCTGCGTGTGCCCGCGGGCCTCGTCCGCACGCTCGAGGAGGTCGTCGCGCTTTCGCCCGAGCGGCAGGTGATCCTCTCGACCGGCAGTCAGGGCGAGCCGAACTCGGCGCTCGCGCTGATGGCCGCCGGCGAGCACAAGTATGTGCAAATCGCGCGCGGCGACCTCGTCGTGATCTCCGCGCGCGTGATCCCCGGGAACGAGCGCACGGTGGGACGCGTGATCAACGCGCTCTATCGTATGGGCGCCGAGGTGCTCTACGAGGACAATGCCTTCGTGCACGTGTCGGGGCACGCGAGCCAGGAAGATCTGAAGCTGATGCTCAAGCTCACCCAGCCGCGGTACTTCGTGCCGGTGCACGGCGAGTACCGGCACCTGCTCGGTCACGCGCGGCTCGCCGCGGGCATGGGCTTCGCCGCGGATCGCGTGCTACTCGTCGAGGACGGCACGGCCATCGAGGTCACGCCGACGACCGCGCACGTGATTCCCGGTTATCCGACGGGGCGCGTGCTCGTCGACGGCAAGGGCGTCGGCGACATCGGTTCGGTGGTTCTCCGCGACCGTCAGATCCTCGCGGAGGACGGCGTGATCGCTGTGGCCATCACCTTCGACGCCAGCCACGCGATCGTCGCCGGCCCGGAGATCGCGTCACGCGGCGTCGTCTACGTCAAAGAAAACGAAGTCCTGCTCGAGGACATGAAAGCGGCGGTGCGCGTCGCGCTGGCGGCCCGCGATCCCGACGAGCCGTGGGATCGCGAGGCGATCGGCGCGCGCGTGCGCACGGCCGTCCGGCAGCTCGTCAACCATCGGGTGCAGCGCAAGCCCGTCGTGCTGCCGATCATTCTGGAGGTCTGATGCCTGGCAGCGTGTCCACCACCGAAATCAAGTCAGACGTGCGGACGCCCGATGTATCAGCGCAGCCGCGGCGCCGTGCGCGCAAGAAGGCCCCGCCGCGCCGATGGGTGCGCGAGGTTCAGGGGATCGCGGCGCTGACGGTAGGTGTCTTTCTCCTCGTCGCGCTCGCTGTGTTCGACCCGACGATCGCGCCGGCCGATCAGATCACGATGGTAGGGCCGGTCGGTATCTGGGTCGCCTGGTCGTTCTTCCGGGCGTTCGGCTACGCAGCATTTCTGTTCCCGCTCGCGGCCGGCGTCTGGGGAGCCGCCGCGTTCGTTCGTCCGCTCGCGGCGCGCGGCTGGGTTCCGGTGGCTGGTCTGCTGCTGCTCCTCCTCGCCGCGACGGGGCTGCTGCAGCAATCGACCGACTCGCTCGCGGCCTCACGGGTCACGCGCGGCGGGATGGTGCGCGCCGGTGGGTTGACCGGGTGGGCCGCGGCTGTGGCGCTGCACACGACGATCGGTAATGCGGGCGCGTGGCTGTTGTTGCTGACCGCGGTCCCTGTCGGCGCGCTGCTTGTCACGCAGACGTCGTACGCGGCGGTGACCCGGCTCGTGACCGCGCGCCTGGCGCTGCGGCGCCGCCGTGCTGCTGCACGGCCGGTGTTGGCGGGCAAGCCGATCGCACCGCTGTCCCTCGTCGCCGACGCGGCAACGGAGGAGCTCGAGCCACCGCCGCCGACGATCGTGGAGCCGGCGCGCCCCAAGAGCACGCTGATGGACAAAGGTCTGTCGTGGCAGGAAACGTTCGACTTCGGCAAGGGCGGCGCCGAGGCGTTTCAGCTGCCGCCGGTGGGTTTGCTGCAGGCGCCGTCGAATGCCGAGCTCAAGCGCACGCGTGAAGAGCTCCAAGAGAACGCCGAGATCCTGCGTCGCAAGCTCGCCGACTTCGAGGTCGACGGGCGCATCGTGCAGGTGAGCCCGGGCCCGATCATCACCTCATACGAGTTCGAGCCGGCGCCCGGCGTCAAGGTCGCGCAGGTCGTGAACCTCGCCGACGATCTCGCGCTGGCCCTCAAGGCGGCGAGCGTCCGGATCGTCGGGCCCATCCCCGGCCGCGGCACGGTGGCCGTCGAGGTCCCGAACGACGAGTGGGCCACTGTCTACCTGCGCGAGATCTTCGTCTCGGCCGAATTCGCCGAATCCAAGGGCCGGCTGCCGCTGGCGCTCGGCAAGGACGTCAACGGCATTCCGGTCGTCGCCGATCTCACCGCGATGCCCCACCTGCTGGTGGCCGGTGCTACGGGCAGCGGCAAGTCCGTCGGCCTCAACGCCATGATCTGCTCGATTCTCTACAAGGCGACGCCGGCGGACGTGCGCTTCCTGATGGTGGATCCCAAACGCCTCGAGCTGTCGGTCTACGAGGGCATCCCGCATCTGCTGTCGCCCGTCGTCACCGACGCGAAGGAGGCCGCGGCACGCTTGCGCTGGATCGTTGGCAAGATGGACGAGCGCTACAAGGCGCTGCAGCTCAAGCAGGTCCGCAACATCGAGGGCTACAACAAAGTCGTGCCGGCCGAGGAGAAGCTGCCCTACTGGGTCGTCGTCGTCGACGAGCTGGCAGACCTCATGATGGTTTCGGCGGGCGAGGTGCAAACGTCCCTGGTCAGACTCGCGCAGATCGCACGCGCGGTCGGCATCCACCTGATCATCGCGACCCAGCGTCCCTCGGTCGACGTGGTGACCGGCCTCATCAAGGCAAATTTCCCGACGCGGATCGCGTTCCAGGTCGCCTCGAAGGTCGACTCCCGCACCGTGCTCGATGGCAACGGCGCCGAGCAGCTCCTGGGCCGTGGCGACATGATCTACGTCCCGCCGGGAGCCAACAAGCAGCTGCGTGTGCATGGCGCCTGGGTCTCCGATGACGAGGTGAAGGCCATCTGCGAGTTCCTGCGTACGCAGGGCACTGCGGTGTACGAGGAGGTCGTGCTGCCGACGGAGACAGACAGCGCCGAGGGCGGTGACGCGTCAGACCGCGACGATCTCTACTGGGACGCCGTCCACCTCGTCATCGGCCAGCGCCAGGGGTCCATCTCGTTCCTGCAGCGGCGCATGAGGCTCGGATATCCGAAAGCCGCGCGCTTCATCGACATGATGGAGCAGGACCGGATTCTCGGTCCGGGCGACGGCGCCAAGCCGCGCGAGGTGCTCGTCGGCCCCGAATATCTGGCTAAGCGCGGACGGTAACTAACGCCCAGCATCAGCTGCACGCAGCGCAGTTGTCCGCCACGGCGTCGTGGCGGCCAGCCGGCGCAAGGCGACCCGTTGATAGTCGGCCCACAGCTCGACGCGCGCCCGCTCGAGGGCGGCGACGGCGGCCTCGTCCAGCGGCGCGCCGCTCGCGCGCCAGCGCTCGAGCGTGAGAATCGCGATGCGCAACGCCGTCGTCCTCAGCGCGGGGTCGGTTTCCGCGCGCGCACGCTCGACGAGTGAGACCAGCCGGTCGGAGGACATCCGACGCATCGGCGGCGCTGAACGGGGAGGGGCGACACCAGGCGAACGCCGGCCGACGGGTGCTGTGCGGGGACGGGCGACACGGTGCGAGCCGGTCGGCCAGAGCAATTCGAGGACGCCGAGGACCAGACACCCCAGAGCTCCAGCCGCGACCAGCAGGAGCGTGACCTCTTCTCTAGGAAGCCACTCCAGCACGACGCCATTACAACGGCGTCGCTGCGTCTCACCAAGAAAATTCGTCAGGCGGTGGGGAGGACGATACGGAACGCGGCGCCGCCATCGCGACGATTCATCGCCGTGATGCGGCCGCCGAAGCGCTCCACGATGCCGGCGGAGATCGCCAGGCCGAGGCCGGCGCCCGTCTCCTTCGTCGTGAAGAACGGCTCGAAGACGCGCGGGAGGATCGCGCGCGGAATGCCGGGACCGGTGTCGCGCACCTCGATGGCGCAGCCCACTGGATCGGGCCATGCTGCGATGATGATCTCGCGACGCCCGTCGCGCTCGCGAAGCTCCTCCTGCGCATTGGTGATCAGGTTCAGCAGCACTTGCTGCAGCTGGAATCCCGAGGCGCGGATTTGCGGCACGTCGTCGGCGATGTGCACGCTCAGCGTGATGCTGTCGCGCCGCAGGTCGTACGCCTTCAACTGGGCGACCCGGGACACGACCTCGTGCACGTCGAGCGGCCCTGGCGCGTCACCGGGCTGGCGCGCCATGTCCAGGGTGGTGCGGATGATCCGCATGACCTGCTCACAGGATTCCTCGACACGCGCGAGATGCTCGTCGACGTCGGGCGGTGCACTGGCCAGCTTGCGGCGCACGAGCCACAAGTGTCCGAAGACGCCCTGGAGGACGTTACGCATCTCGTGCGTGACACCGGCCACCACCTCACTGACCGCGTAGAGGCGGCCGGCGCGCTCGATCTGTGCGTGCATCCGCAGCGACTGGTCGTGCGCGAGTTCGAGCTCGTCGTACGCTTCCGCCAGCCGGTGCCGGCTGCGGCGATAGGCATCGGCGAGGATCGCGGACAGGCCCCCGACGATGTTGAGCACGAGCAGGTTGAAGATCGCCATATGCCATGCATACGGTGGCGGCGCGCTCGTGAAGGCGAGCAGGCCGGCGGTCTGGGCGCCCGCGATTGACAGGAACGCGAGCGTCGCGAGCGCGGTGACGACGACGCACGCCACGCTCGAGAAGACGATGCCCGTGTACACCGGCACGATCGCATAGACACCAAGATAGGCGGAGGCCGCCAGACCACCGGCCGCGTACAGACCGGCCGTGATGAGGGCGACGTCCACACTCATGCGAAGCCATGCCTGCACCCGTCGCCGCCAGCGCGAATGCGCCGCCAGATAATACGGAACGTTGACCAGCAGACCGACGACGGAGGTCACCCGGATGATGGCCTGCGCATAGGCCGATGCGGCCAGCAGCTCGTTGAAGACGAGCATCAGGATCGACACGCCCGCGCGGACCGCCAGCTCTTGACGGAGCGCACGCCCGCGTCGCGAGCCCTCGTCGGGTGCGCGCAGCGCCGGCGGCGTGCTCGCCGCCGGCGCGTCTTCGGCTCGCGCCACAGGCTGCGCTGCTTGCGCGACTCTCGCGTCGGTCATTGGCCCCCCGAACAGTCGTCCGCCGTCCTCTTCCTGTAGCCGGTATGTGCAAGAGGGGCTCCACACCGGCACGTCTCGTAACTCCGCGCGCCACCGAGCGTTCCGGCCGCTGCCTGGCCAGCGGCTGACCGCCCGATTTCCGGCGCCTGTTCACGAATCGACCAGCGGATTCGGTCGCCGAGCGCACGCGTCGGCGGTGCTATGGTGAAGCGATGCGCGACGCCAGGCGGGTGCTGATCGCGGACGACGAGCCGCAGGTGCGTCAAACGCTCGCCGAGTTTTTCTCGACGATGTACGCCGACTGCGTGATCGAGTCCGTCGCCGATGGCGAGGCCGCGGTCGCCGCCGTGCGCCGCGCGACGCCGACGCTCGTGATGCTCGACATCGAGATGCCACGCATGGATGGTGTGACGGCGCTGAAACACATCCGTACGCTCGCCTCGGGTGTGCCGGTCATCATGGTGACCGGCAACGAGAGCTCAAAGGTGGCCGGCCAGGTGATCGGTCTCGGCGCGCACTCGTATCTGCCGAAGCCGTTTCGCCTGCAGTACCTGCATCACCTCGTCGCGACCGTGCTCGACCGCGGGCCGAGCACGGCCGCCGTCAGACGCTAGAACCGCACGCGCACGCGGTAGGTGAGCTTCGCGGCGCCCTCCTGGGTCACCGGCACCTGGAACTTCAGCGTGTGAGCCTCGGGTTTCTCCCACGCGTGTGTCGAGGTGAGCACCTGCCAGTCGCCCGGCACCGGCTCGATGACGGTGACCGTCTGGTCGGCCTTCTTGTGGTTGCGCAGCGCGATTTCCCACTCGACCTCGTACAGACCCGAGCCGATCTTGCGGAACTCCTTCTGCGTGCGCTCACCGACGACGTCGAACGCGTCGCCCATCTTAATCTTCACGCGCTCGTCCGTCGGCGTGTGGTCGATCCAGTCCTCGCCGACGAATTGCTGGCTGCCCGACGCGTCGGCCTTGTAGACGCGAACCTTGCCTTTGGGCAGCGGCACGCCGAGCCGATTGGTCTTGCTGTTCTTGACGTCGAGGTACACGCCGACTTTCTGATTCGACATCGGCATGCCGTAGGACGTCCGGTAATAATCCTGCGCGCCGTAGTAGATGAGCTGCTTGAGCACCGGCACGTCGCTGGCCGACATCAGCGTGAGCTGCTTGGTCTGGTTGTCCTTGAGCGTGGTACGGCCGTCGAGGGTATACAGGTGATACTCGAAGAACCCTTCCGACGTGAAGTCGCGGGTGGCGTCTTGCATCGACGCCGCCTTCGAGGCCACCTCCAGCGCGCGCTGGTTGCGGCGGCCTTCCGGCGCGCGGTTGACATCGCCGGCGACGAGCTTCAGCGCCGCGTTGCCGTAGGTCGCGCCGCTGCGGTTGTCGATGGTGACCCAGCCCGTGAGGTCGGCCTTGGTGTCGGTCGGGTCGAGCACCATCACGTAGTCGGCCTTCCACGTGATGCCGCCCGTCAGATACGACGCTTCGATGCGCTGAGCGCCCGTGAGCGCGTTACGTAGCAGCCAGACGAGCGTCGGCTTGCTCACGAGGTTCTCGGGCAGCGAGGGCAGCACCAGTCGGCCGTTGTGGCCGAGATGGATCTGGCCGTTGATCTCGAAGACGGGGCCGGCCGTCGAGAGGAGCTTTGCCTCGAGGTACGTGCCGTCCGTGTTGTACAGCCGCACGATGCGGCCGACGTACTTCTCCATGAGCTTCTGGCTCGAGAGGAGGTCGTACTCGTAGTTCTGCTCGAGGATCCGCAGTCCCGCGGGATCAGTCAGCGACTTCAAGTGCACCGTGGTCGGATCGATCTGCGCCGCCACGTCCGTGAACTCGGTTTCATGCAGCCCCGTCGGCAGGCGCGCCTCGCGCACGTCCTTGACCAGCCCGAGATTGCCGTTGTAGATCGTCACCATCACGTCGCGCTGGGCGTCGCGACCGACAGCGACCTGCGCCGCCTCGGCGCCCGACGCGAGCGACGTCACCAGCACGAGCACGATCGCCATCGTCCGTTTCATGATCCGGCCTCCCGCTATTGGAATGTGTGCCACCGGTTCGTTAGACAGGGCAGCACCCCGGAAGTTCCCGGACGACGGAGCGGGTCAGTGCGACAGGGTGACGGCGACGGCGAGCATCGGCGCGTCGGTTGCCTGGCGGTCGATCGACATCGAGCCCAGCGCCGTCGCGTCGCGCACGAACTGTGGGTACGCGTCACGGGGCACCGCCAGCTCGACGACGATCCGGCCGGCGTCGATGCG
>Ga0075433_10002691_pt1 | contig 13567 bp, 10 predicted proteins | sample RhiMethybrSRZTD2_FD_75299 | JGI IMG/M metagenome (GOLD analysis project Ga0075433, IMG submission 75299) | Populus rhizosphere microbial communities from Tennessee, USA - Rhizosphere MetaG P. TD hybrid SRZTD2 | ecosystem: Host-associated > Plants > Roots > Rhizosphere > Soil | place: USA... | reverse complement strand
TAGCCGATTACGGTCCACCTGTGGCAGGCTTGACAGGTAATCGAGCCCGCGACGCATGGAAAGATAAAAAAAACCCAGCGCATTCGCGCCGACTAGGTCCAGGTAAGCCGCGTAGTCGTGGGCATTCTCGCGCTGAGCCAGTTCGCCAAATCCCGGCCAGGAAAGGCTCAGCGCAAAGATCCCTCGCTTGGCGAAATTAATGCAGCGCTTCTGCTCGTATTCCACTGCATTCCCCGCCTCCTCATGTCCTATGACGTTAAGAATAGCGGTCGCCCTGCCGCTGACTTTTTGTGGCTCGTACAGGAGCGCGGTTGATTGAAAGCCGGGCACGATTTCGTAGCGGAACTTGCGCAATCGGTATCCCCTGTCGGTTTCAATCACGCCGGTCTGCTCAAAACGGGGAGCAGCCTCGATCCATTCCCGAGGCCAGCCGTGGAAAGCTATGTCGGCGAGGATATGACTGCGCAGCTTTGCCTCTTGCTGCAGCCATTGGTCAGAGCCAAGCGAAGAGGGTAGTCGGCTAATACGCTTGGCTAAGTAAGATTGGAGCTGGAATGCAGTTATCGCGCGTGGCAGCGTTCGCTGGTCGAGCACGCTCTTCACCGACTGAGCAGTGCTCTGGGCGCGGACCGACCCCACGAGCGCTGCAAATAGCGTCACCGAAACGAGAATGCGTCGACAGCCAACACTGCGATTGTCCAGCCGCATGGCTTTGATGATCTTCACAGTTTCTCCTTACAACCGGCGCAGGCCGGGGTAGATTTTCCGAACCACCGTTTTTCATGTTGGCTTTGCGGACCTGCAACAATACTAGGAACATGCCGGCAAAGGGGAACTATTAGCTGCCCGATTTGTAAGGCGACACGTTGACATTCCACCAGACACGAGTAGGATATTCGCGCAACATTTGTATCCGAAAGACAGAGAGGCAGTATGAAGTGTGTTTCCTCGGAGGGGGCAATGAATCGAGCTCCGGGTTTCTGGGTGGTCTTGGTATGCGCTGCAGTGCTTTTTGGTGTTTCGGGGGCAGTCGCACAGTTTACGACGGCAAGTCTGGCCGGAGTGGTGACTGATACTTCTGGAGCTGTCATTCCGGCAGCGAAGCTAACGCTGACCAACCAACAAACCGGCCTTTCACGTTCCTCGCTGTCCGATGTGCAAGGCCATTACTTGTTCCCGGCTTTGCCAGTCGGCCGTTACCTGCTGCTCGTGGAAAAGACTGGCTTTACCTCCTATAAACAGACGGGAATCGAGCTGACGGTCAACCAGTCGGCGTCGCAAAATGTGTCCCTTAAGATCGGGCAGGTGACTGAGGAAGTGACGGTGGGCGCCGATGTCGAACTGATTAACACGCGCGAGGCTACTATCAGCCAGCTTATTGATGAGCGGCGCATTGTGGATTTGCCCCTGGATGGCCGTAATGCCGCCGACCTGGCGCTGCTAGGCGCCGGCACAGTAAATGTCACCAGCACCAACACCTATTGCGACGTCAACTGTGAGGGCGGGACACACCCCGGAGAGCGGCGCATCAACGTAAATGGCATTGGCCCGAACGCTGTGAATTATCAGCTCGACGGCGCCAGTCACAACGATACCTACATCAACACCAATCTGCCGTTCCCCAATCCGGATGCGGTTCAGGAGTTCACGATCCAGTCTGACAATCTGTCAGCGGAATATGGCAATGCTGCAGCAGGCGCCATCAGCGTCATCACCAAATCAGGCACCAATCAGCTGCACGGCGACATTTTTGAGTTCCTGCGCAATGGCGCGTTGAACGCGAATAACTATTTTGCGAACCAATCAACTCCGGTTCAAAAGGACGTGCTGAAGCGCAACCAGTTTGGTGGCAGTGTCGGCGGCCCCATCGTAAAAAAGAAGCTGTTTTTCTTCGCCACTTATCAGGGGACGCGCCTGCGCAGCGCCGGAGCCGGCAATGTGGCGTTCGTGCCCACACAAGCTGAGCGCAACGGGGACTTTTCCTCCCTGTGCGGCAGCTTCGATGCTGGAGGCAACTGCATCAATCCAAACGGGGTGCAGCTCGTGGACCCCACGAACGGAAATGCCAAACTGCCTTTCAATCGACTGCCCAGTATCAATCCAGTAGCCCAGTACTTCCTACAACGTATTCCCCTCCCGAACGGCGGCGGTAACACTCTGAATTTTCTCGGCCCGCCTCAGGTGCAAAACGAAAACGAGGTGATGGGGAAACTTGACTATAACCTCGGGAAGAACAATCGCCTCAGCGGCCACTATTTCCAGACCTATTTCCGGCAGCTGCCGGCCAAGGCGCAACAAAACCTGTTGGCGGCGGATTCCAACGGCAACCGCGTGCGCGTGCAGAACGTCGCCATTAACCACACTTACACGAAGTCACCAACGTTACTGTTTAATACCTGGTTCGGCTGGGAACTGCAGACCGGTGGTTCGCTCTCCGGTGCGCCGTTCGGGCTGGCGGATGCGGGGATGAATGTCGCCCAGACCACTCCCGCTGAGCTGTCCGTTTTCGTGAACAACTATTTCTCCATCAACACCAACCATAATGGCGACTTCGACCGGGGCGATATAACCATTCGCGAAAACATAACCCAGGTTCACAACCGGCACGAGCTGCGCTTCGGCGGAGAAGTGGTGCGGCTGAAGAACCATCTGCGAAACGAGTACCTGCAGAACGCAAATATTGGTACACAAAACGCCCTTTCCGGCGACAACCTGGCCGACTTCATGCTGGGCGAGCTGAGTTATTTCCAGCAGGGTGGCGGAGAGTTCAAGGACATGCACGGCGAGAAATACAGTGCCTACATCAATGACATTTGGCGGGTGAAGGAGAACCTGTCCATCAATGCAGGTCTACGCTGGGATCCTTATCTCCCCTACCTCGAAGAGAAGGGCCGGGTCGTCTGCTTTCAGGCGGGAGTGCACTCGCGACGCTTCCCCAATGCCCCGCTCGGCATGACATTCGGGGGCGGCAATCACGATCCCGGCTGCCCGCAAGCCGGCTCGCAAGCCAACCTAGGTAATTTCGCGCCGCGCCTGGGGTTCGCGTACAAGTTAGGTGCCAGTGGTAATACCAGCGTTCGCGGCGGTGCTGGCTACTACTACGCGCCACCCGAAACTGTCGGATTCAACACGTTTGTGGACGCCGCGCCCTTCTCTCCCCAGTTTTTCTTCAATACTGCCAGCCTCACTGACCCATACGGAAGCAACGGCCTGGTAAATCCATTTCCCGCCAACTACGCGCCCCGGCTGCCCGGTGCCGATTCCACTTTCATTTTGCCGGCCGCTATTTACGCGGTTTTTCAAAGGGACTATCACATAACCCTGGTCACAGCCTGGAATCTTACGTTGGAGCGGCAACTGGGAAAAAACTGGCTGTTCCGCAGTGCTTACGTCGGTAACAAAGGTACGTTCCTGTACGCTACGAGCGACCAGAAGCCATTACGGGAATTGAACCCGGCTGTGTACATGCCGGGCGCCACACATGACAACACGCAGCAACGCCGGCTATACCCGCAGTTCAGCACGGTCGGATTCATCTCTTCGTCAAATAACTCGCATTACAACGCGCTACAAACCACAGTGGAAAAGCGCATGAGCCATGGCCTGTCCATCCTAGGTAACTGGACTTGGGCACGGGGAATCGACGACTACGGCTGGTCCAATCCGTTCAACCGCCACTTCGACTACGGCCTGTCGGATGACGATATCCATCACAGCTTCAAGCTCTCGAGCGTCTGGGACTTGCCAAAAACAGGCTTCACCGGCGCTTCGGGGAAGGTGCTCAACGGATGGGAGCTGACGTCAATTGTGAGCTGGCGGGGCGGATTTCCCTATTCAATTGTTGATTCCAGCGATAACTCCTTCAGCGGTGTCGGCCGTGACCGCGCCGACCTGGTCGGCGGCAGTGCCAGTGCAGCAGAGCTGAGTTCGTCCCGCTCGCACTCCCAACTGGTTCAGGAATGGTTTAATCCGGCGGTGTTCACCGATAACGCGGTGGGCACATTTGGCAATACTGTAAAGAACATTCTGCGCGGACCGCGGTTTTTCGAGGCCGATCTCGGGCTGATGAAGACTACCCAGATTTCGGAACGGATCAGCGCGCAATTTCGCGCCGAATTCTTTAACGCCTTCAACAACGTCAACTTCTCCCGGCCCCACAACGACGTTACTGATCCTCAGATCGGGCAGATCACCGGCCTGGACGGTAAGCCGCGTATTCTGCAGTTTGCGTTGAAGCTGAGCTTTTGAGTGCGCCACAAGCATCAAACGCAAGCGTCTGCGTGGGAGCCAGTCGCTGATCCTAGCAAGGCAGGACACGAGTCCAAGCATTGCGGCCGAAACCGGGATCTTCGACGCAGGTACGTGCGAGGCGCAACCGTCCAAGCTTTTCGCCTCGGGCATGATCACACCCCACATCTTGGATACCGTATCTCGACCTGCGGAAAGACTTTCGTCCACCTCGGTGATGCAGATGTTTCGAATGCAAGCTTCGCGAGCCTCATGCAACGGGGGTCGGTTGACGTGGCAATGGTGCCTTTCTGGTGGTCAGAATGAACTTTCGCCGTCGCAAACACAGCAAGTTATCGGCTCGCATCAGCCGCAGCACGCGCTTATGGTTTACTTCCCAGCCCCGCTTTCGGAGTTCAACATGCACGCGACGATAGCCGTACGCCGGCCACTGCAGCGCGATGCGTTGAAGGTGACTGCGTAAATCCATGTCGCCTTCTTTGCCTTGCGGTCGCCGCAGGAAACGGTAGTATCCCGCCCGGCTCACTCCCGCTGCCTGACAGAGCCCGTTCACCGCTGCCGCTTCGGCCGCTTCCCGGATTTGCTCATAGAGCCGGCGTTGCCATTGGCGGCGGCTAGCAGCGGTTGTTCCCTGAAACGTCGCAAGGCTTTTTTTAAAAAATCGAGTTCCATCGTCTGCTGTCCGATCTTGCGTTCCAGCTCGGCAATCCGCTCGGCATCCAGTCTCGGCTGCGGCCGAGCACCCTTGCCAGGAAACGCCAGCTCGCCTTTCGCTCGCCACTCCCCTTTCCAGACCTCTAGCCGTTTGGGACTGAGCTGATACATGCGCGCCACCTCGGCCATGCTCTTTCCCAAGTCCATCTCGCGCATCGCAGCAATCTTCAATTCGCGGGAATATTCTTGTCGGGGCACAAGCATTGTTCTCCTCCATTCAATGTAATTGGCCCCTTAATTTCCTGTCTCATTTTTGGGGTGCACTCCACTCTGGTGCCCGCCTCATCCACCCTCCTTTCGTCCATGCACGCAGCCCAAAAATCGCCGACCTTCTGGTAAACAGGCGTGCGGTCGGGTGAATCTACCGAGGCCTTTTCCATAGTTTCCCGCAGCACGCTCTCGTTCCACAGACCAAGGGTGCTCCCCGTATTCCAATACATCTCGTCTGCGGGGATGGGATTGGCTGCGAACCACTTGTTGCACGCGAACTTATAAAAATCCTGACAGGGATCCAACGAGCGGTCGGCCTGATTCGGGTCAAAGTGCTCTAGCTTGGGCTGCTTCTGTGTATCTTGTGCCGAAGCAGCCAGCAGGTACCCGAGAATGAGGAGGGGCAGGAAAAACTCCAAGTTTTTCATTTTTATCCCCGCAACCCGGGGCATTGTACACGGGGCCAGGAACCGAAGCGAATTACGAGGCAAGCAGTGAAGAAAAGGAAGCATGCCATCCCTGCCCCAAGCTCGTAAAGACCACAGAATCTGTTTCGTACAGCGCCAAAATTGCAAAGCTGAAAACAGATTTGCGGGGCCGATGGGATACGCTTGCTTTTAGGCCGATTAGCCGAGGAAAAACGGTAGGTTGTCGCTCGGATAACCCGAAGTATCGAGCGGCAGGCTCCTCAAAAGTGATGCGGATTATCCTCCCGCAACAAGGCCAAAGTCAACGGAAAAGACGCTGACACTTGGCTGGCAGGAAAAATTGCCATATACAAAAGTCAACCCCCTGATGAGAAGCCAAAACACAGCTCACTGCAGCTTCGCGTACTCCGCCTTGGCTTGCTTCAGGATGGGGATGTCGGGATCGGCCTCTTTCCAGAGGGTGAAGAATCTTGGTATGCCATTCCCGCTTTGACGGTAAATTTGGTTGGCGTCGAGAGAGACACGGCCAGGGCCCAAGTCTTCATCCTAATAAACGGGTACGGGGGACTCCCCCAGGGGCGTTGTCGCGGTCGAGTGACCCCCTAGAACGTTTAGCGACAGATCGAATCTGGGGTTGTACGCGATACAAGTGACTGAGAAACTGTCAGGCCGGGATCTGCGTTCGTGCTGAAGATGGTAGGTGGGTAGAGAAGTCGTTGGGGCGTGAGCCATTCCTGTAACTTCATCTCGGAAATTTTTAGGGTTTCGAAATGGTCGCACATCAGGACGGTCGGCGCAGAGGCCGCGCCCAGCAGAAAGTAAGTGAGCTCACCAAGACGTTCCTTGGTTGGCGAATGCAGGTGGCAGGAAGAATATTACTAAATATAAGCCAGCTTGAAAGTGCGGAATTATATACCGCACAATAAGATTGTAACGGTACATGAAAATACCCCCCTCTGGGGGGCGAAACACCCCCTCCACACCCCCTCCACTACCCCCTCTACTGACGACCTCCTTTCCGACATAAGCGGTATATGTGTGTAAGCGAGGAGGTTAGGGGTGTCAAGGAAGGTACAGTAAGGTACAAAAATATTAGACAAAAATTAGTCACGTAATCGCTTTTTGGCTGAAACTTCGCGGCATCGCTGCCTGGGGCCCCCAGCACCAACCGATTTCGCAGTAAGAACTCCCTGCTTTGGTCTCCTGGTCGAGTGGCACCGATTTCCAGCAACACGTTTAGGATGCGTGACACTGACCCGCGCTGACCCGATCCTAGGACTTGTGTACAAAATATCAAGCACAAACGTGGGCAGCGCCAATCGATTGACTTTCGCCCCACCCTTGGTACTACCCGAGCAAACATGTGGTCGCTAAGTTGCTGACAATCATAGATATTATGCTTGCTACGTTACAAAATGATCGTCATAGGACGTGCGATGGATTGTGGGGATTATGCGGATTCTGCAGTTACCGACAGAAAATTTGGTTGGCGTCGAGAGAGACACGGCGACACGCTCGCAGCCTGATTTCAGGGACGAGGGTGGGAGGCTCCTGGCAGGGGGTGCGGGGAAAAAAATCAGGAATCGAGTCGCCCGCAGGGTAGAGTGGTTCATGAACCCGTGGGTTCGGTGTCAGGCCGAGATTGGGTATTTGATACCACCTGCGGACTGCAGCGGTGCCCGCATTTCTGCCTGAGCCCGCTTCCCTAAGCTCGTGGCTAGAAGAGCAGTGCCGTCCCCGGGGAGCTAGGAGTTCAGAGCGACTTCGGCTTGTCTCACCCGCCATGCTGATTGAATTAACCGCTGAGTATAAGAGTGGCTCGGATTATGCATAATATCGAGTAGTGGAGCGCACTCCACGATCCGACCATCGTGCAGGACTGCTACTCGGTCGCACACTGACTCCAATGCTGCGAGATCGTGAGAAATGAGCAAAACCCCTGCCCCAAAGCTTCGATTGCAATGTTTTAAGAGTTGAAGTACTTCCATTTGGGTGATTGCGTCAAGGGCGCTCGTGGGTTCATCCGCAATTATCAGAGCTGGCCGATGCAGGAGTGCCATTGCGATTAGTACGCGCTGGCCCTGTCCAGTGCTGATCTGGACAGGGTAGCGTCTCAAGAATGAATGCTCAGCAAACAAGCTGACTGATTGCAGAGCTTCGGAAATGGCTGTCGTGCCATCTAGGGTTGTTTCATGGGCCCGCCATGCCTCACGCAACTGGCTGCCGATCCGCAGCATTGGATTGAGCGCTGCAGCCGGGCTCTGCAAGACCAAAGCGAGCTCCCGCCCACGAATCTTTCGGAGCTCCGCCGCTTTCATCGCGAGTAAGTCACGACCATTGAAGTAGACATGTCCCCTGACAGTGCACCTGCGGTCTAGCAGCTTCATCAATGCAAGTGCAAGTGTGCTCTTGCCTGATCCGCTGCCACCGACTAAACCCAAAATTTCGCCCCGGCGCATTTGGAGGAATAAATCTCGCAGCACTGGAGCCTTGCCAGAGTAGCTAACAGTTATCGAGACGGAGAGAAATGGATCGATGCTTTGCATTACCTTGTTGCCCGTTCCGTGATCAACGACATCCGGTCAATCTGCCAATATGTTTGCGGGCTAAGGGCAACGGGGTCGGCACCTCGGACGACTCGCGCGACTGCCGATAACGCATTCTTATGCACAAGGTAAATGAAGGGTTCCTGCTCTCGAACGATTTCTTGCACACGATTGAAGAGCCGCTTGCGTTTCGCCGGCTCAGTAGTGGACGCTTGTGCCCTCATAAGTCTGTCTATTTCAGCTTCCCAGGGCGTTGCCGGCGATTTCTGACCAGGATTCCATTGGTGGTTCTCGCCTGAACTGAGCCAGATGTTCATTTGTGAATTAGGATCCAAGTCCATATTTACTAAGCCGAGCAGGCACGCCTCATAATTGAAACTCCTTGTCATTCGCTCGATCAGGGAAGGAAAGTCTAGGGTCAGAATAGTGGCTTTAATTCCTATGGAGGCGAGGTCCTGCTGGATCATCACAGCCATTCGTTCTCGCGCTTTGTTTCCGGAATTTGTAACGATGGAGAACTCCACAGCATGACCTTGCGCGTCGCGCAGCACGCCAACACTCATGTGAAATCCATTCCTCAGTAACAGCCGTAGTGCCACTCCTGTATCAAACGAGTGAGCCTCCAAGTTTGTGTCAAACCAGAAGTGATTTGCCGGCGAGACTGGTCCAACTGCAGGACTGGCGTGCCCATTAAACACGAGGCGAACAATGTCTTGCCGATTGATAGCGGCAGAGATTGCCTGCCGAAACTCCGTAGAACGAAACCACGCGAGTTTGTAAGCAGGAATCGGAGCGGTGGGTACCTGGTTAAACCACATTTCTTCCGAGTCAAAGGAAGGTCCCGCGTCGAAAACCTCAGACGGGGATTGTGTTTGCAGCCGATCATAGTACTCGCCGTCAAGCCCATTAATGATCTGAATTTCACCGCGGCGAAAACGTGAGAGTTCCAGTTCGCGGTTCTGCTGAATGTGCAGATAGACTGAGTCGAGATAAGGCAGGCGCCGTCCCGAAGAGTCAACCTTCCAGTAATTTACATTCCGCTTCAACGCGACAAAGGAGCCGGGTTTGTATTCGGCCAACACGAATGGACCCAGTACGGCACGCTCTTTGAGCGAGGAATACGCCGACATCACCGCAACCTGATCGAAGAGTTTGTCGAGTTCCGCTACCGGCGCCGGAAAGGTAATCGTAATCTTGTCCTTTCCAACCGTCTTGATGCGGATCTCTCCAGGAGCTGAACGAAATGCATCACCAATCGGTGAGTGGAGGGCGGGGTCCATTAAGGACCTCATCGTGAACGCGACATCCTCAACGCCAAAGGGCGTACCATCAGAAAATTTCAGCCCCCGACGCAGCGTGAACGTGATACTTCGGCTTTGCTCCGAAATCTTCCATGAGGTCGCCAATTCCGGTTCGAGTTGCTGCGACCTCCGGTTCAGACGGACCAGAACACCACCTGTAAGATAGCGAATAGCTTCCGAAGCGTCGTCGTCTACCAGCAAAGGATGGAAGGTTTTAGGGTCGGCATGCAGACAGAAGTGCAGTTCGCCTTGGCCCAAGCACTGTGCAAGCGCGAGTGCACAGAACGCGATCAGTTGCTTGAGTGACTTCCAGCTCATGAGTTCACCTCGCGGCCGCTTACAAGGATTTGAAAAGCACTGACGCACGCCACCAGGACGATAAGTGGTGCTAGGCGCCAGGGCTGAACAGCGATTGCAGAAATATTCTCGAGCTCCCGCATTAGGCCCCCTAAAGACGGCAGGGGTTCTGAGACGCCGAGACCCAACATGCCCAGGTTGGCCTCAGCCAGAATGAATACTGGGATGGAGGTCAGAAATTGGGCCGCTAAGATCGGTCTCATGTTGGGGAGGAGCTGAACAGCGATGAGTCGGCGAGGATGGCAACCGAGCGCTCGCGCATTTATCATGAACCCTGAGTGGCGAAGTGCTCGCACCCCAGCACATATCACACGTGCGGAAGCAGCCCAACCTAGGAGCCCTAACAAGGTAAACGTGACGATTACCGACATTATTGGAGACAAGTCCAGGGGAAGCAGGGCTCGGATGGTGATCAGTAAGAACAGCCACGGTAGGGAGAGGAAGAGATCGACGGCGGCCATCATCATCTTTTCCCATGTTCCTCCCAGGTACCCCATCACCGTGCCGACTAGTGCTGCGAGTAGGGTCGAAATTGCTGCTGCTGCGGGTGCGAGTAGGAGCGAGACTCGGCTTCCGAAGAGTACGCGGGAAAAGCGGTCCCGTCCAAGCTCATCGGTCCCCAGTAGGAATCGATGCGACGGCGGTGAGTTCGGGTTCTCGCGAAACTGGGTTGCATAATTAGCTGGAGCCAACGTCGATGCGGCTAAGGCGGCGCAGAAGATTGCGGCTACGACTGTGATTACCACGACCCGTACGTATTTCATGCTTCCACCGGGTGAATCGCTTCGTTCACTACCATCGCACCCGCATTCGCCAGCAGAGTGATCGTTGCTAGAAGTCCTGTGACTGTGACCAGCAGGGGAAGGTCTCGCCCAAGTGCAGCTTGCCAAACCAACTGTCCAACGCCTGGTGAGTCGGCGACAACCTCAACCGGGAGGGAGACACTGAACGCCATATTCAGCGACACGGCACCCACCGTGATCAACTGCGGAGCTGCTATCGGAAGTGCGTGTCTGAACAGGATTTGTGCGCTTCCCAATCCTTTCGCGCGAGCTGCCGTGATCCAAGGAGCATCCCAGGTTTGTTGCAGAATATTGCGGCTATAGCGGTATAACACCGGCACGAGCGCAGCCGCGACTGCAACACTCGCGGGTTTCCTCAAAATCGTTACAAAGAGAGCAACTACTGCCGTGGGTACTGAGATCAACGCCCCGGCACAGGTTGAAAGCAAGAAGTCGGTTTCTGGCTTCTGCATGACGACCGCCGCCAATGCAAGAAGGAACGCAAAGATCCACCCAATCCCTACGCCATAGACAATGTTCCGCGCACTTGTCGGTGCGCGATCTCTGATAAGCTTTGAGATGGGTTGTGAGAACAGCCGCGACGACCCCAAATCGCCATGCAGCAGACCTGCCATATACCTTCCATAGAAAACTGCGACATTCCGCTCGTCATCGTGCTGTGAACGGAGCGCTCGCAGGCTATCGCTGCTCAGGCGGGCATCCAATTCGCGTTCATCAACACTGAATCCAGGTGCAAAGCGCACCAACGTTGCACAAAGAATTCCGGAAAGGAACACGAAGCCCACTATCGTCAGTGAGCGCAATACACAGCCGCGCAAAACGTTCTTAGTGCTCCTAGACATGTACGGCCTCTTGCAGCATGCGCTCCGAGCTTTCCGCAATCTGGTGATGTTGCTGTTTGACTAGATACATACGGCGGTCAGCTTCTGTTAGCAACTCCTCAGCATTTTGCCCATCGCTGGGATAAAACGCACATCCAACACTCACTGATACTGTCTCTTCTTTACAAACTTTCATCCCAGCGCTCATCGCACTAGCAGCGATTCGGGTCATAACCTCGCCTGCAGTCTCTTGAGAGAGACCAGGCGCGAGCACCACGAACTCGTCACCACCCATTCGCGCTACGCAGTCGTACTCGCGGCATGCTTGTTTCAGTTCGTCAGCAAATGCCCGCAACAAGTTGTTCCCCTCGATGTGGCCGAATCGGTCATTAACCCTTTTGAAAGAATCTAAATCGCATACCAAAAGCGCCAGCGGTGCCGCTTCCCTACGGCAACGTCCTACCTCTTTGTCCAGCTGCAGGAAGAGCGACCGGGAGTTTAGTAAGCCCGTGAGAGAATCGCTGCTGGCCGAAGTTTCCGCCACGCGATATTTAATTGTGTTCTCGATCACTACGCCCAGCTTCGAACTGATGGCCAACACGATGCGAAGGTGATCAGAGGTAAATGCGTCGGAGGCAGCGGAGTACAGTGTAAGCACGCCTAAGACTCCGGAAGCACCCTCCAAAGGCACGGCGAGTGCCGAACGGAACGGGCTGAGCCGTGTTGGAATTTTTTCGTAGCCGGGCTCGACGGAAGGATCGCCATTCAGAATGGCCTTTCGATTCTGTGCCACCCAACCTGAAAGCCCGATTCCCAGCGGTATTCGCGCGGACGAGAACAGGCCTGAATCGTCCCCACTGACAAAATCGGGGTGCAGTGAGCCGTCACGGACAATACGGATTGCCACGGAATCGTAGCGCACCATCTTCTTAAGTCTGGTGGAGAGTATCGAAAGAGTTTCTTCAAGACTCAAGGATTTGCCAAGCTCATGTGTTAACTCGAAAAGTGTTTGCCCTTCCTGCCGCGCCGCTGCAATAGAGGAAAGAAAATCTTGTTCACTTGAAGGTTTCTCGGTATGGCTGTCCCCAGTCGCAAAGCCGGCTGCAGGGGCAGCCCCGCGTTTGACTCTGACATTTGTCGAGAGCTTTGCCCTTTTTTCTCGACTTTGCTCAGTAGCCATCTTTTCCAGCTCGATATAGCGCCGCTGGAGGACGCTTACGACCTCAGGATCGAATGCCTTTCCCGCTTCAGCGACGACCCTCGCCATAGCCTCGTCCAGTGGTAATGCGCGTCGATATTGCCGGTCAGAGGCCAATGCGTCGAGGCAATCAACGGCGGAAAGTATGCGTGCACCAATGGGAATCTGTTCACCCTTTAATCCATCGGGGTAACCGCTGCCGTCCCACTTCTCATGATGAGAGCGGACGATCGGAACTACCGGACAGGGGAACTCGACTTGATCAAGAATCTCGGCTCCGATGATTGGGTGGATCTTCATCTTCTCGAACTCCTCTGGCGTCAACTTACCGGGCTTCGAGATAATGTGTTCGGGAACAGCGAGCTTGCCAATATCATGCAGGAGAGCGGCAGCTCGCAAGGCTTCCTTTTCTTCTTGAGTTACTCTCAAGTCATTTGCCAGCTCAATGGCATACACTCGCACCCGTTGCAGGTGGTCGTGGGTAGTATTGTCTTTCGCTTCGATGGCGAGCGCCAGGGCTTCAATCGTGCGCAAGTGCAGGCCTGCCATTTGTTCCACATGCTTTTTCTCTGTTTCGAGTTTGCCAAGGTAAAGGTTGTAGGAGCGATAAATAACGTACACTGCTGGCATGACCAGAAGAGACGTCTGCCATCCCATTGTCTTGTCCAGCAGGCCAACAGTCTCCGCGATGCCAGCGCCCACCAAATAGTAGGGAAATGACCAGAAGTAGCATTCTTCCCAGACACGCCGCACTGGCTTGTGCTCGGTGAATGAAATCACTAGCGACATCGCGATCGTATTAAACAGAAAATAAGTAATGGCTGAGATCATCAGGGCCAGCGCCTGTTTCTCGCGTAAAATCCCGATGAGGCCGAGGTGGTAAATGCCATACGCCGCCGAGGTTGCAATTGTCAGCTGGGAAATGTTGAAGATGATGTGAA
>Ga0075433_10002688_pt1 | contig 13580 bp, 12 predicted proteins | sample RhiMethybrSRZTD2_FD_75299 | JGI IMG/M metagenome (GOLD analysis project Ga0075433, IMG submission 75299) | Populus rhizosphere microbial communities from Tennessee, USA - Rhizosphere MetaG P. TD hybrid SRZTD2 | ecosystem: Host-associated > Plants > Roots > Rhizosphere > Soil | place: USA... | reverse complement strand
GCGAACGGAACGAGCGTCGGCAGATGGTGGCGCGCGGCGTTCGCGGCGATCTCGCAGCGGCCGGAGTTGAAGATCGGCGACCTCAGGACGAGCATGCCCTCGGGCCGCTCGCGCATCGCGTGCCGCCGAACGCGCGCGCGCCTCGCGACCTCGTGCTCCAAGGCCGCCGCGGGCGCGTTCGGGCAGGTCTGGAAGGACGTGAAGAACTACACGCTTCCAGAGCTCCGAAAGCTTGCCGGCACCTTCGTCGACATCGAGACGGGACTGGCGGCGAGGCCGCCGTACTACACGAAGGAAAGCGCCGACATCCTCTTTCGCATGCAGGTGCGCGCGACCCAGTCGATCCTGACGGCGACGACGGCGCTCACGATGATCGCGGTCGAGAAGGCGATCAACGAGATCCTGGCGACGGTGAAAGTGGCCGTCAACGAAGCGGTGAAGTTCGCACTCGTGTAGCTCGGAGCGGAAGAGATCGGCGATGACGTGTCGGGGCCGAGGACGATCCTCAGCCCCGACACTTCTACGCTGTCGCTTATCGGGCCGGCGCCGGGCTGACGGCCGCAGAAGGCGCCGGAGCGGGCGCGCCGCCAATGACCAGCGGCCGCTTCGCGCACGCCGAGAGCCCCGCGAGCACACCCACCAGCGCGAGTCCGAGCATCACAGATTTCAGAGCGTTCATGAGTCGTCCTCCTTCTTTACTTGCCAACAGGTAGTCGTTCCGTGAATCGCTTCCGTTAATTCGGCAACGCGCCTCTGCGGGTCTATAGGTGCACGCGGGGTGCCAGCCCTCCAAAGCGTCTGCGAATTCGCGGGTTAGGGCTCGCCGGCATCCCGGCGCGTGACAACCCGACGCGAGGGGCTGACGAGGGACGTCAGCGCGAGTGGAGAGGCGCGCCTACATGAGGTAGCATTCCCATCCACTACGACTTCGGGGGACTGAATCATGCGTATCGTCGTCCACGGACAGCAGGCGTTCGGCAAGAGCGTGCTCGAGGCGTTGCTGGAGCGCAAAGAGAACGTCGTCGGGGTCTACTGTGGCCCTGATCCGGCTCAGGGTGGCCGCGTCGATCCGCTGAAAGAGGCGGCGCTCGCGCGAAACCTTCCGGTCTTTCAGCCGCGTTCGTTTCGCAACAAGCCCGAGGTGTGGGAGGAGTTCGCCCGGCTCAAGGCCGATCTGTGCGTGATGGCCTATGTCACCCTGATCGTCCCGGAGGAAGTGCTCAACCAGCCCACGCGCGGCACCATTCAATATCATCCGTCCCTCCTGCCCAAGCACCGCGGGCCGAGCTCGATCAACTGGCCGATCATCATGGGCGAGAGGCGAACCGGGCTCACCATCTTCTGGCCCGATCAAGGGCTCGACACGGGACCGATCCTCCTGCAGAAGGAAATCGAGATCCGCGACAGCGATACGCTGGGCAGCCTCTACTTCGACCAGCTCTATCCGCTCGGCGTGAAAGCGCTGATCGAATCGGTCGACCTCGTGCGCGAGGGCAAGGCTCCAAAGATCGTGCAGGACGAATCCCAGGCGACGTACGAGGGCTGGTGCAAGAAGGAGCACGTCCAGATCGACTGGCAGAAGCCCGTCCAGGACATCTGGAATCTAATCCGCGGCGCCGATCCTCAGCCCGGCGCCTGGACCACGCACGAGGGCACGCCCGTGCAGCTGCTCGACGCGAGGAAGCTCGGCGGCGCCGCCTCCGGGCGGCCCGGCGAAGTGGTAGCCGTCGACGACACCGGGCTGACCATCGCCGCGAACGGCGGACAGATCCAGGCCACCCGCGTCCGACCGGAGGGCGGCCAGAAGGTCGCCGCCGGCGCCTTCGCCAAGAGCGCGGGACTGCGGCCGGGCGTGCGGCTCGGCGCATCGTGAGCGACGGCGCGATGACGACGCCCGACGCTCCACGCGGTCTCGCGCGCGGACTCACCAACTACGGCGATCCTGACTTCGCGCTGTACCTGCGGCGCTCGTTCGCGACGTCGATGGGCTACTCCAAGGCGATGCTGGCGCGCCCGGTCGTCGGGATCGCGCAGTCCGCGAGCGGCTTCAACAACTGTCACCGCCACTTCCCCGAGCTGATCGATGCGGTCAAGCGCGGCGTGCTCAGCGCCGGCGGGCTGCCGATCGATTTCCCGACGATCTCGCTCGGCGAAGTGTTCCTCTCGCCGACCAGCATGATGTTCCGCAATCTCATGTCCATCGACGTCGAGGAGATGATCCGCGCCCAGCCGATGGACGCGGTCGTGCTGGTGGGCGGCTGCGACAAGACGGTCCCGGCCCAGCTGATGGGCGCCGCGTCGGCCGACGTGCCCGCGGTGCAGCTTCTCGCCGGGCCGATGATGCCGATGGCCTATCGTGGGGAGCGGCTCGGCGCGTGCACCGACTGCCGGCGCTTCTGGGCCAAGTACCGCGCCGGCGGCGTCACCTCCGAGGAGATCGAGCGCATCGAGGAGAACCTGGCGACGACCGCGGGCACGTGCGCGGTGATGGGCACGGCCAGCACGATGGCGTCGATCGCCGAGGCGCTCGGCATGGCGCTCCCTGGAACGGCCGCGATTCCCGCCGTTCACGCCGATCGGCTCCGCGCCGCGGAGGCCAGCGGCCAGCAAGCGGTCGCGCTGGCGTCGACGCGGATCAAGCCGAGTCAGATCATCACGGAGCGCTCGGTCGAGAACGCACTGCGGGTGCTGCTGGCGATCGGCGGCTCCACGAACGCGATCATTCATCTCACCGCGGTAGCCGGGCGCGTGGGCGTCCAGATCTCGCTGCGTCGCCTCAACACGTTGAGCGATGAGACGCCGGTACTCGTCGATCTCAAGCCGACCGGCCAGCACTACATGTCGGACCTGAACGAGGCGGGCGGGCTCGGCGCGGTCCTGCGCGAGCTCGCGCCGATGCTTCACCTCGACTGCCTCACGGTGACGGGCCAGACGCTCGGTCAGCGCCTGGCCGCCGACGGCACGTGGGTCGATCGCGACGTCGTGCGTCCGCTCGGCGATCCGTACCAGAAGGTCGGCGGGCTCGTCGCGCTGTTCGGAAGCCTGGCGCCCGGCGGCGCGATCCTCAAACGCTCGGCCGCGGATCCCGCGCTCTTCGAGCGCGAAGGCCGCGCGGTGGTGTTCTCGTCGCTCGATGATCTCTCCGCGCGCATCGACATGCCGGATCTCGACGTGCGGCCGGACGATTTCCTCGTGCTCCAGAACGCCGGTCCCAAGAGCGGCTACGCGATGCCGGAGGCCGGCTATCTCCCGATTCCCTCGAAGCTGGCGCGCGCGGGCTTGAAGGACATGGTGCGCATCTCCGACGCCCGCATGAGCGGAACGGCCTACGGCACGATCGTGCTGCACGTGTCGCCCGAGTCAGCCGTGGGCGGGCCGCTGGCGCTGGTGAAGAACGGGGACCGCATCCGGCTGAGCGTCAACGAGCGCCGGATCGACCTGGCGGTGGACGACGCCGAGATCGCGCGACGGCGCGCCGCGCTTCCGCGCCCGGCGACGCCGCCGGCCCGCGGCTACGCCAAGCTCTACATGGACCACGTACTCCAGGCCGAGCACGGCTGCGACTTCGACTTCCTGCGCAAGGCGTAACGACTGGCCGCGCCGGGCGACGCCGCCGGTCGAGACGCTTGCCGCGTGAGCGGGTGGCTTAGCCCGGCGACGCGCCCTGCGTGGCGACGTAGAGCGCGTAGAGCGACTGGCTGGCGGCCATGAAGAGACGGTTCCGCTTCGGTCCGCCGAAGCAGATATTGCCGCAGATCTCGGGAAGCCGGATGCGCCCGATCAGCTTGCCCTCGGACGTCCACACGGTCACGCCGCTGTAGCCGACCGCACGGCCCGCGTTGCTGGAGCACCAGAGGTTACCGTCGACGTCGCAGCGCACGCCGTCGGGGCCGCACTTCACGCCGTCGACCATGAAATCGCTGAAGAGCTTCCGGTTGGACACCTTGTTGTTGCTGCCGACGTCGAACACGTGCATGTCGCCCTTGCCGCCGGGTCCCTGATCGCCGGGCCCTTTGCCGGTGCTGATCACGTAGAGCTTCTTGTAGTCCGGCGAGAGCGCGAGGCCGTTCGGATCCGGCACGTCGTTCTCGCCGACGACGAGCTCGACCTTGCCGCTCGGATCCACGCGATACACGTTGGTCGGCAGCTCGCGCTTGTTGTCGCCCATGCCGACCGCCTGTCCGAGCCGCGACTTGAGCCGTCCGGCCGCGTTGCTCGGGCCGCCGGCGGCGTCGGGCGCGCCCTCGTAGAGCTGACCGCCGTAGGGCGGATCGGTGAACCAGTAGGACCCGTCGGGATGCGGCACGACGTCGTTGGGCGAGTTCAGCCGCTTGCCCTCGAAACGATCGGCGATCACGGTGATCGAGCCGTCATGCTCGTAGCGCACCACGCGGCGGGTCAGGTGCTCGCAGGACAGCTGCCGGCCCTGGAAGTCGAACGTGTTGCCGTTGCTGTTGTTCGACGGCATGCGGAACACGCTCACGCGACCGTTGTCTTCGAGCCAGCGCATCTGCCGGTTGTTCGGGATGTCGCTCCACACCAGATAACGTCCGACGCCGCTCCACGCCGGCCCCTCGGACCACAGCGCGCCCGTCCACAAGCGCTGGATCGGCGCGTTCGGCTGCCGCAGGTTGTTGAACAGCGGATCGATCGTCAGCACGTCGGGATCGGTGAAATAGACGTTCGGCGGCGCGTTCGGCCCGAAGTCGCGCGGCGGCGTCGTGATCGTGCTCGGCGGTGCCATCGGCGCCGGCGTCTGGGCCGCGGCGATGCGCGACCCGAGTGCGATGGCGCCCGCGGCGACACCGGCCGACTTGATCAGCACGCGCCGCGACATCAGGTTCGCGTCGTCTCGATCGCATGTCTCGCTCGCCATCACTGACCTCCTTGTCGGTGTGCGCGTCGGCCGATGCGCTCCTCGCCGCCACACGTCGCGCGCACGACACTTGAATGAACCGCCATCGATGCTCTCGCGCGCTCAGCGGCGCGACGGTATCAGACGCCCGCCGCGAGCGTCAACCGCGAGCCGTGCGCACTCTGCGCCACAGGCGCTCGCGCGTGAGCGGCATCTCCGTGATCGTGACGCCGAGCGGGCGCAGCGCGTCGGCCACGGCGTTCGCGATCGCCGCCGGCGCCGGCAGCGTCCCGCCCTCGCCCGCCCCCTTGACGCCGAGCGGATTCAGCGGCGAGGGCGTGACGACGTGACCCACCTCGAACGTCGGCACGTCGGCCGCGCGAGGCAGCGCGTAGTCCATCAACGAGCCGGTGACGAGCTGCCCCGTCGCGTCGTACACGATCTCCTCGTGCAAGGCGTTGCCGATTCCGTGCGCGATGCCGCCGTGGATCTGGCCCTCGACCACCAGCGGGTTGATCATCGTGCCGCAGTCGTCGACCGCGACGTATCTGAGGATCCGCACGGTGCCGGTCTCCGGCTCGACCTCCACCACCGCGGCGTGCGCGCCGTTCGAGTACGTCGACTGCGGCACGTGGACGTACCCCGAGGCTTCGAGCCCGGGATCCATCGCGCCGGGCAACGCGTAGCCGGGCCGCGGCGCGGTCGCGATCGCCGCGACGTCGCCGAGCGCCAGCCCGCGCGAGGGCGCGCCGCGCACGCTGATGCGGCCGTCCTCGAGCGCCAGATCCTCCGGAGCGGCCTCGAGATGGTCGGCGGCGATCGCCAGCGCCTTCTTGCGGACCTCGGCCGCCGCGTGGGCCGCCGAGGTGCTGGCGAGCACGCCCACGCGGCTGGCGAACGTGCCGACGCCGTACGGAATGCCCGCGGTGTCTCCCGGAACGACGATGATCTGCTCGAGCGGGGTCGACAGCCCGTCGGCGACGATCTGCGCGAGGGTCGTCTCGTGCGCCTGCCCCTGACTGGACGTGCCGGAGAAGACGAACACGCGCCCGGCCGGGTCGACGCGCACCCGGATGCCTTCGTACGGGCCGAGTCCCGTGTCTTCGACGAACATCGCGTAGCCGAGCCCGATGGCCCGGCCCGCCAGCCGCGCCCGCTCGCGCTCGGTCTCGAAACCCGACGCACCCACCGCGGCGGCCACGCGTCGCAGGCATTCGGGATAGTTGCCGCTGTCGTAGCGGCGCGGACCGTTGTCGCGCGAGGTCAGGCCGACGTCGTACGGGAATTCGTCGGGCTGGATCAGATTGCGCTCGCGGAGCGCGATCCGGTCGATGCCGAGCCGCGCGGCCGCCAGATCGAGCATGCGCTCCATCACGAACACGGCCTGCGGTCGACCCGCGCCGCGCACCGGCGTCACCGGCACCCGGTTGGTGTAGAGCGCCGTCAACGTCACCTCGTAGTTCGGCACGCGATACGGTCCGGGCACGCTGACCGACGTGAGGATCGGTACGATGACGCCCCAGGAGACGAACGCCCCGCAATCGTGGACGAAGGAATCGCGGACCGCGACGATCTTCCCCTCGCGCGTCAGGCCGAGCTCCACGTCGTGCCATTGATCGCGCTCCTGCGTGACCGACAGGAGATGCTCGCGGCGTGTCTCGACGAACCGCACCGGGCGTCCGAGCGCGCGCGCCAGGAACGGCACCAGGATGTCCTCGGCGTAGACGATCGCCTTGGGGCCGAAGCCACCGCCGATGTCCTGGGTGACCACGCGCACCGCGTGCTCGGGCACGCCGAGGTACCGCGCGAGCAGCCGGCGCAGGATCTGTGGCGCCTGCGTGGTCGACCACGCCGTCACCTGGCCCAGATCGCCGTCCCAGCGCGCCGCGATCGCGCGGGTCTCCATCGCCATGCCGGCGCCGCGATGCAGATGGAACCGTTCGCGCAGCACGACGGGCGCGCGCGCGAGCTCGCCCGCCGGATCGCCGACACGCTGGACGAACCGCGAGGCCACGTTTCCGCCGGGATGCACGCGCGGTCCGTCGGCGCCAAGCGCGTCGTCGAGCGACGCCACCGCGGGCAGCGGCTCGTACTCGACCCGGAGCGCGTCGAGCGCGTCCTCGGCCTGCGCCGCGCTCTCGGCGACGACGAGCGCCACCGCCTGGCCCGCGTACGAGACGATTTCCTGCGGCAGGATCTCCGGACACGCCGGCGCGATCAGACTCGCGTGCGGCACCAGCAGCGGGAGTCGACCGAGCGCGGCGACGGCGGCGGGCACGAGCACGTGGACGACGCCGGGGCGCCGGCGCGCCGCGGTCGCGTCGATATGGCCGATGCGCGCGTGGGCGTGGGGGCTCCGGTGGACCGCAACGTGCAGCAGGTCCGGGTGCGCCACGTCGGCCACGTAGCGGCCGCGGCCGGTGATGAGTCGCGCGTCCTCGCGCCGGCGCACCCGCGCACCGAACAACCGCTCGCCCACTGTTATCTCAGCTGCCGGAGCGGGCGACGTACAGGGAGTTCGCCGGATCGATCCGCTCGAACAGCTGAACCTCGCTGAAGCCGGCTTCGCGCAGCATGCGGGTCGCGAGCTGGTGACCCCACGCCGTGCCGAGCCCGGGGCCGCCCGCCGCGAGCGAGACGCTCATGCAGTGCATCGTGCTCATCGTGTAGAGGTACGGGGCCATCGGTGCGCCGATGTTGTCGGCGAGCTCAGTGGATGCGTACACGTCGACCATCAGGAAGATGCCGCCCGGTGCCAACGCCTGGCGGATCCGTTGAAGCACGCCCGCGGGATCAGCCTGATCGTGGATGGCGTCGAACGCGGTGACGAGATCGAAGGGGGCAGGCGCTTCGAGCTTCGCGACGTCTTGCACGACGAACGACGCGTTGTCGAGCCCGTAGGCCGCGGCGCGTCCCTCGGCGATTCCTTCCTCGGAGATGTCGTAGCCGACGAACGTGCTCTTCGGAAACCGCCGCGCCATCAGCGCGACGCCGTGGCCGGAGCCGCAGCCGACGTCGGCGACGCGAATACCGGCCTCGAGACGTGCCACGACGCCCTCCGGCTTGCCGAGATAGGCGCTCAGCAGCAGCTCGTCGAACCGCGGACGGCTCCGCCGATCCATGAGCCCAGTGAAGTCGGGTTGGTAGGCGCTGTAGGGCACTCCCGCGCCCGTCCGGAACGCGTCGGCGACGTCCGGCACGACGCGGTTCATCAGCGGGAACATCTCGACCATGCTCGTGAGGTTTCGCGTCGACGAGCCCGTGAGCGCGCTGGCGTGCTCGCGCGGAAGGCGAAAGGTGCGCTCGGCCGCGGCGTACTCGACGATGCCGCCGCACGCCATCGCCGCCAGCCACTCGCGAACGTAGCGCTCGTCGAGCCCCGCGCGCTCGGCGATCACCGCGCTGGTGGCCGGCCCCATCTTCGCCATCGTCTCGAACAGACCGACCCGTCGGCCGATCTCGAGCATGACGGTGACGGCGGCGCCCTCGAGGTGACGCACCATGAGCTGAGTGAACGCCTTGGCCTTGGCTCGGTCGAACTCCGCCTCGGGCATCGCCGTCCTTCGCTACCGGGAGTGCCTCACACCGCCAGGTAGCCGCCGTCCACCGGGATCTCGATGCCGGTGATGTACGACGCCTCGTCGGAGGCCAGGAACAGCACGGCGTTGGCGACTTCTTCGACGCGCCCCTCGCGCTTGAGCGGCACCGCGCGCAGCGACTTCTCGCGCCACGCCGGATCGGCCGAGGCCTTCGAGGTGCGCATCGGCGGCAGGATGCCCGGATGAACCGAGTTCACGCGGATGCCATGCTGGGCGAACTGCACCGCGCCGGACTTCGTCATGATGCGCACCGCGCCCTTGGACGCGTTGTAGCCCATGTGGATCCGGTCCTGGCCGACGAAGCCCGAGATCGACGAGATGTTCACGATCGAGCCGCCCCCAGCGGCGCTCATGGCGGGCACCGCGTGCTTCATGCCGAGGAATACCCCCTTCGCGTTCACGTTCAGGAGCGTGTCCCAGGCCGACGTGCTCAGCGTGTCCGGATCGAACGTGCCACTGATGCCCGCGTTGTTGACGAGGACGTCGAGCTTGCCGAACGCCGACACCGTCGCCTTGATCGCGTTCTCCCACTCGGTCTCACTCGTCACGTCGAGCTTCACGAACCGCGCCTGGCCCCCGCCCGCGGCGATCTTCTCGACCACCTGACGCGCCTCGAACTCGAGCACGTCGGCCACGACGACCTTCGCGCCTTCACGCGCGAAGATGATCGCTTCGCTCTGCCCCATGCCGCTCGCACCGCCGGTGATCAGCGCGACCTTGCCCGCCAGCCTCATGTGCCTCTCCTCGTCGTTAGGACTTTCGGCCTCGCCAACGACTCCGCGCGCGGAGCCGCCCCGTCCGCGCCCGCGAGTATCGCAGAGACCTCCCACCGTGTACACTGCGCCTCGCCGCGCCCGACCCAGTCCGTGTCTGGCCTGTTCCGGCCGTGGAGAAAGGTCCAGATGCGAGGCGGCGCCCGAAGGCTGCACGCGAGGCGTACTCCCTGTACGTTGAGCGTGCAGCCGAGGGCGCCAACGAAGCAGATGGGCCTTTATCCGCGGCCGGGGGAGAGAGATGGGGATTTACGTGCTGGTCCACGGAGCCTACCAGGGAGGCTGGATCTGGAGCCCGGTCGTCGAGCGCCTGCGCGCGGCCGGACACAACGTGTTCGCGCCGACGCTGGACGGCTGCGCCGAACGGCATCACCTGGTGCGCCCGGGCATCACCGCGGCGACGCACGCGCAGGAGATCGCCCAGCTCCTGTTCTATCAGGACCTGACGCGCGTGGTCCTCGTCGGCACCAGCTCGGGCGGCATGGTCGTCTGCGGTGCGGCGGAGCAGGCCCGGGAGCGAATCACGAGGCTCGTGTTCGTCGACGCGCTGGCGCTGATGCCGGGCGAGCGCGTGGGCGACATCGTCAAGCGCGTCTCGGCCAACGAGACCACCGCGATCACGACCGGCCCGACGCGGGCCGACGTGGAGAAGCGCCTCTTCGGCGACCTCGAGCCCAACCTTCGCGCCTGGGCGCTGGCGCGCTACACGCCGCATCCGGTCGCGGCGCTCGAGGCGCCTGTCGAGCTCGGCAACTTCTGGACGCAGGCCTGGCCCGCGACGGTCATCCGCTGCCGGCGCGCCGCGAATCCGCCCGAGACGCACCAGCGCCGGACCGCCGAGCGCTTGAAAGCGGCCTGGCACGAGCTCGATACCGGCCACTACCCGATGCTGAGCCAGCCGGAGGAGCTCACGCGCCTCTTACTCACGGCGGTTTCTTGACAGCGACATTCCCGCGTTGCACAGTGCGTCGCGAGGCCACGTGACGTGAACGGCATCCACGACATGGGCGGCATGCACGGCTTCGGGCGCGTGAACCGCGAGGAAAACGAGCCCGTCTTCCACGCGCGCTGGGAAGGGCGTGTGATGGGGATCAGCCGCGCGTGCAGCGTGCAGAAGATCTTCAACATCGACGAGAGCCGGCACGCGATCGAGCGGATGGAGCCGGTCGAGTATCTCCGGTCGAGCTACTACGAGCGCTGGCTCGATCGCAACATCCGCCTGCTCGTCGAGAAAGGGATCATCACGCGCGAGGAGCTCGACCGGCGGATGGCCCAGCTGGCCGCCGGCACCGATCCGGCGCCGCCGCACTCGGATCCCAAGCTCACCGAGCGCATGCTGCGGGTGACGAAAGACCGCACGCCCTATCGCCAGCCTGGCCCCGCGCCACGGTTCGCGGTCGGCGAGGGTGTGCTGACCCGTCACGATGCCCCGGTCGGTCACACGCGCCTGCCGCGCTATGCCCGCGGCAAGCCCGGCGTCATCGTGCGCGTGCACGGCACGTTCGTCTTCCCCGACACCAACGCCCACGGGCAGGGCGAGCAACCGCACGCGCTCTACAGCGTGCGCTTCGACGGCGCCGTGCTGTGGGGCGGCTCCGCGGAGCCTCGCGCGCCCGTCCACATCGATCTCTGGGAGCGCTATCTCGAGCCGGACGCTTCCGCCAGGAGCGCGATATGAGCGGCACTCACGACGATCACGAGCACGGTCACCAGCACGGCCATCACCATCGCGCGCCGGAGTCGGCGCTCTCGCTGCGCGTCCGTGCCCTCGAGTCCTTGCTGGTCGAGAAGAAGCTGGTGGCGAGCGAGGCCGTCGATCGCATCGTCAGCGCCTACGAGGAGGACATCGGGCCGCACAACGGCGCGAAGGTTGTCGCGCGCGCGTGGGTCGACCCGGCCTATCGCCAGCGGCTGATCGCCGACGGCACCGCGGCCATCGAGGAGCTCGGCTTCGGCGGTGTCGATCTTCAAGTGGTCGAGAACACGCCCGGCGTTCACAACCTGGTGGTCTGCACGCTTTGCTCGTGCTATCCCCATGCGCTGATCGGCCTGCCGCCCGTCTGGTACAAGTCGTTCGAGTACCGTTCGCGCGCGGTGCGCGAGCCGCGCGTGGTCTTGCGCGAGTTCGGCGTCGACCTGCCCCAGAGCACCGAGATCCGCATCTGGGACTCGAGCGCCGAGCTTCGCTACCTCGTGCTGCCGGAGCGTCCGGCCGGCACCGAACGCCTGAGCGAGGCCGAGCTGGCCAAGCTGGTCACGCGCGACGCGATGATCGGAGTGGCGCTCGTGCAACCGCCGGCCGCCGCGGCTCGGTGACGCGGAGGCGCGCATGGAGCCGGTCCCGAGCCGAGAGATCGCCGACATGAAGGGCCCCGCGGCGCTGCCCCGGAAGAACGGCGAGCTGGTCTTCGACGAGGCGTGGCAGGGCCGCATCTTCGGGATGACCGTGGCGATGAGCCACGAAGCGTGCTTCGAGTGGCGCGAGTTCCAGGCCCAGCTCATCGCCGAGATCGCGCACGCCGAGCGTGAGGGCGAATCCACGACCTACTACGAACGCTGGCTGCACGCGTTCGAGCGCCTGCTGGCCGACAAGGGCTTGATCGACGTCGGCGCGCTCGCGGATCGCACGCGCGATTTCGAGAGCGGGCGGCGGGACGACGTGTTCTAGATCGCCGGCCGCGGGAGGCCCCGGCGTCGACCGACATAGCGGTGTTGTCAAGGCAAGGGTCGTGGCACAATCTCCCGAGCTTCAGATCCCGGAAGGAGACGTGCCATGGCCCTCGACCCTCAAGCGCAGGAAGTCATCAATCTCGTCATCAAGTCGGGGCGACCCGCGTACAACACGCTGTCGCCCAAGGAAGCCCGCCAGCTCTTCCGTGAGACGCGCCCGGCCTCGACGCCGACACCGGCTGAGATCGGCGCCGTCCGCAACCTGAGCGCCGACGGCCCGGGTGGGCCGATCCCGCTGCGCCTGTATCGGCCGGCGGGCGTGCCGGCCACCACCGCGCTGCCGGTCCTCGTCTACTATCACGGCGGCGGCTGGGTGATCGGCGATCTCGACACGCACGACGTGCAGTGCCGGCAGATCACCGCGGAGGCCGGCATCGCGGTCGTCGCCGTCGACTATCGGCTGGCGCCCGAGCACAAGTTCCCGGCCGCGATCGACGATGCCTGGGCCGCGACGCGCTGGGTCGTCGCGCATGGCGCCGAGCTCGGGATCGATGGCCGGCAGCTGGCGGTCGGCGGCGACAGTGCCGGCGGCAATCTTGCCGCGGTCGTGGCGCTCATGGCGCGGGAGGCCCGCGGGCCCGCCATTGCGCTGCAGATCCTGATCTACCCCGTCACCGACGTCGGCGCCGAATCGAAGTCCTACCGCGATTTCGCCGAGGGCTACATGCTCACGCGCGACGGCATGCGGTGGTTCACGAATCACTACCTGAAGGCACCGGCCGACGCGCAGGACTGGCGCGTCTCACCGCTGCGCGCGTCCTCGGTCGCCGGGCTGCCGCCCGCGCTCGTGATCACCGCCGGGTTCGATCCGCTGCGCGACGAGGGCGCGGCGTACGCGACGCGGCTCTCCGACGCGGGCGTCCAGGTGGACTACATCAACTACGGCGGCATGATTCACGGCTTCATGCCGATGGGCAAGCTGATCGCCACCGGCAACCGCGCCACCTCGCACGTGGCGGCGTCGCTGCGTCAGGCGCTGCGCTGACGCGAGTGGCCGCGGCGCGAGCTAGTCGGGCAGGCTGAGTCGGACGACCTCGTCGACCGACGGCGCCTTGTCGAGCCCCGCGACCGCGGCCACGAAGCTCTCGTAGCGTTTGGGCGCGATCGGCAGGCCGGGCACGAAGCGCCGAAGAATCTCGGCATCGCGCGCGAAATCCCACATGAGCTCGCGGCCGTGGTATTCGCCGGCGACGCGCCGGCCGTCGCGCAGCGTGACCGTGAGCCGCGGCGCAAAGCACTCGCGTCCCACCGCGCCGACGATCTCGACCTTGCGCTGGAGCGCGGCGACGCGCGCCGTGAGCTCGGCGCCGGTCGACGCCCCGGCGTCGCGCGGATCCTCGACGTTCGCCTCCAGCACCGGATAGTCCCCGGCGATCACGGTGTAGGCGAGCATGTACGCCGTGCGTCCGAACCCGCTGCCGTCAGGAGCCGGGGGACGCGGGAAGCGCGGCGAGGGATACAGCGTCTCGAGATAGTTCATCTCGAGCGTGAGCCGGTCGATCTCCTCGGGCACGAATCGATGGCGTGTCGCCATCTCGCTGGCCAGCCAGACGACCGGCTGGTTGAAGCCAGGCGTGGGGTAGATCTTGAACTTGACGTCCAGGACCTCCCAGCGTCGGCCGA
>Ga0075433_10002681_pt1 | contig 13595 bp, 17 predicted proteins | sample RhiMethybrSRZTD2_FD_75299 | JGI IMG/M metagenome (GOLD analysis project Ga0075433, IMG submission 75299) | Populus rhizosphere microbial communities from Tennessee, USA - Rhizosphere MetaG P. TD hybrid SRZTD2 | ecosystem: Host-associated > Plants > Roots > Rhizosphere > Soil | place: USA... | reverse complement strand
GGCCCCGATCGCTACCTCGTCACCGGCCGCCTGACCGGCAACTTCCCCGGCGGCACCGCCGACCTCAAATGGGACTTCACCATCGCCGGCCAACACATCACGCGGCTCACCATCGCCCCATAGCTGCACGGCAACCAGCACAGAATGGAATCACGCACACCGAGGCCGAATCGCGCAGGCAGTCTCGGGACGTCCAGCACGTATTAGGAGGCTCTTCAGAACCCCGTCGTGACCCTGTGTGAAACGCCGGGAGCCGCTGACTTGACGATTACAGCCAGTCGAAACCTCGCTTTGACCATCGCGATTGCGTCAGGTGCAGCGGGAGGTCGTCTTGCACTCTGTCCAAGTTGATCATGGAATAGAGAGACTCAGTCGCATTCGCGACCACGTCGAAGGCCCAGTTCCCGATGCCGGCGAGTCATTGCCGACCTTCCTGAACCGAATCAACAGACGAACTCACGGCCCGACTGCATGAAGCCCGGGCTAACCGGGATGGGGCGCGTCGTCAGTCACGTCGCCCTTTGTCGCTCGGCCGCATCGCGGTCAGCCTCAGTTTGGCCATCTTGAGGAAGGCATCAACCTCCTGCACGTCGTAGCCAGGCTCACCGCTCTGTCTTCGCTTTCGTACCAAGAGGTATAGGCGTCGCCATTCGTGACAGCGCCTCGGCGATCACCCGGTCGCGGTCGGCTGCCGCGTGCTGGTAACGCATCGCTGCGCCCACCGTGCTGTGCCCGAGACGAACTATGAGTTCCGACAGGGTGGCGCCCGCGGCAGCGGCCAGCGTCGCGCCCGTATGCCTCAGATCGTGCCAGCGGAGGTCGGGTCCCCCGGCCGCCGTACGTGCCGAGTAGTACCAGCGGTAGAGCGTGCTGCTGGCCAGCTGCTCGCCCGAGTCGCGGCCGACGAACAGCAACGCCTTGGCCCCGATCGGTACATGTTCCGCTAGGTGCCGCTTGAACTCCGGCACCAGGTGAGGCGGGATGGACACGTCACGTACGCTGGCGGCCGACTTGGGTGTGCCGACGATCGGCGGCTCACCGGGAACCCGGCCGACCGATCGGCGGACACTGATGACACGGTCGACCAGGTCGATGTCTCCGCGGCGGAGCTCGAAGATCTCACCCATGCGCAGCCCGCACCATGAGGCGATGAGGACGGCGAGCCGCAACTGGTCGGGCATGTGCTCGACGATGGTGGCGAGCTCCTCAAGTGTCGCCGGCCGAGCCTTATGGACTGTGACGACCGAGGCGCAGGCACGAATCACACACGGGTTGCTGGTGATCAACTGCTCCGACACCGCGGAGTGCATGATCGTCTTGAGCAGCGCGCACGCATGAGCTCGCAGAGTGGGGGCGTTGGGGCCCAGCGCGGTGTACCAGTTCCGCACGACCGTCGGGCTGATTGCTGTCAGCCGGAGCTCGCCGAGGCCGGGGAGGATGTGCTTGTCGAGGATGCGGCGATACAGCGCCCGGGTCCTAGATTTCAACGTCCGGGATGTCAGCCAGCTGGCCGAGTAGTCGGCCAGGGTGGGCGGCAGGGCGGCCAGCGCGGCAGCTGTGCGCTGCTTCGGTGCGATCGAACTCCAGCCGGTCGTACAGCATCTGAAACGCCTGGCGGAAGGCGGTGCTGTTGGCGGAGATAGCTGGCGACCACATCAGCCGGTAGAAGTTCGGGTTCTCGCGCACGAACTCGAGGTGGTTGTCCCAGCCGGCACGGATGTCGTCGGCGACGTGCTCGTGGACGACCGCTGCGGTGGTCCGCTTCGACTCGAGGAACGCGGTCCAGCCGAAGTCGACAACGGCGGCGAGGAGCCCTTCCTTGTCGCCTAAGTGGTGGTAGAGCGTCGGCGGGGTTACGCCAGCCGCCTCACCACAGCGCGAGTGGAGATATCGGCGTCGGCCGAGCGCACAAAGGAGTTCGGCGGCGGCTTCGAGGATGCCGGTTTTGACGTCTTCTCCTCGCCTATCGACGGCGACCGCAAGCTGCCAACCGTCGCCTCCCGCGACATCGCTGCGGCAGCGGCGCGTCTGCTGCTCGACGACAGCTGGAGCCACGTCGAGGAGGTGCCACTGCTCGGCTCCGAAGACCTGTCCTTCAACGACATGGCCGAGATCATTTCGGAGATAGTCGGCAAGCAGATCTGCTTCCAGCAGAGCACCTTCGAGGCCTACAAGGACAGGTTCGTCAGCTTCGGCATGTCCGATGCGATGGCTCAAGGCATGACCGACATGGCCTGGGCGAAGAACGAAGGCCTGGACAACGCCGTTCGAACAGCCGAGAACTCGACACCGACGAGCTTCCGCGAGTGGTGCGAACAGGTACTCAAGCCGGCGGTGCTCAATCAGACCGAAACGGCTGCGCCCTGACTCCGACAGCTATCGATCGAAAGGCAGCTGACATGCCTACCCTCGACCGCAGCACCGCGCAACCGCCGAACCCAGCCAACGATGTTCATCATCGTCAGGCAGCTACTGGAGCTCACTACAACTACAAATGCTCTTCTGAGGTCCCTTTCGATGTCATGACGAAAGGGACATGATCATTCTTGGAAGCAATCTGGCCGCAGACAAGGATGGCCTGGCCGTTTTAGACGCATTCGCTTTCACTCGTCTACGCTCGACCGCTTCGGCAAGCCGCAAGCTCTGGGCTGGTGGTAGCCGGTATCAGGATGGACAGGTGGCCGGGAAGAAAATGACCGTCTGCAGCGGGATCCTGATGGTATGGCATATAGCGGGGTCGGAAATCGATTAGACCGTCCGACCCGGACTGCGCTCGACGCTTGCACACAACCTTCCGTCCCCGAAGTGTGCACCCCATGAGCCTGACGGGCCAGCCACTGTTTGTGTTGCTGGTCGCCTTGGCAATCTTGATTCCGCTCTTTCTGGCAATCAGCTGGCGAAGGCGGCCACACGGCCGCACTGGCCAGATCCTGCGCTTCATTGCCATGGTGACTGCTCAATTGGTGGCGGTGGCCGCAGTTGGAGTCTGGGCGAACAACAGCTTTGGCTTCTACGACAACTGGACCGACCTTCTCGGCGGCGCAGCTGCAGGCTCGCTCCAAGCCGAAACCAATGGGGTGCTACCGGTAGGGGGCGCCGGTGGACGGGTTGTCGCTCTCCCCGTCAACGGCAAGGCATCGAGGGCCAGCGGGATCGTCCTGGTTTGGCTGCCGTCCCAGTACGACCAGCCAGCCTTCAAGAACAAGCAGTTTCCCGTGCTGATGATGATGCCTGGCCAACCGGGGACCCCTGAGGGAGTGTTTTCGCAGTTCCAGTTCGCCCGGCAGGCGACTCAGGCGATTCGTTCCGGCGCGGTCAAACCGTTCGTCGCGGTCTTCCCGCCGCTGATGATTGCCCCACCGCGGGACACCGAGTGCACTAACGTTCCGCGCGGGCCGCGAGCCGAGACCTGGCTGACCCAAGATGTCCGCGACGCGGTTCTTGCACACTTCCGCGTCAGCCGGGACAGCAGGCAGTGGTCGGCTGCCGGCTGGAGCACGGGAGGCTTCTGCGCTGCGAAGCTGGTGCTGCATCAACCGGCTCAATGGCATGCGGCAGCAGCGATCGGCGGATACTTCGACGCCGAGATTGATCCCTCCACCGGCAATTTGTTCGGTGGCAGCGCACAGTTGCGCCGGGAAAATTCACCGATCTGGCTCATTCGACAGCCACAAGACCGGAATGCCCACCTGCTCATCGTCGTATCAAGGACGGACCGGCACTCCTATGACGGGGTGCACTACGCCGACTCCAAACAAATGATCAACGAAACCAGGGGCTACCCGAATGTCTCCACGGTTGTGCTGCCCTCTGGCGGGCATAACTACACCGTGTATCGCCAGACCCTTCCCGCGGTGCTTTCTTGGTGCGCACGAACCGCTGGGCTTTAACCGCGGCACTTGGGCACCAGTTAATGTCCTACGCCGCGGGCATCAGAGACGGGCTCGTGCACGGCTATTGCGCGCCGGCCGTGAAGAGCATGTCGGAGAGCTGGCGGCCATTCTTGTACGCGGGGTACGACCCTGCAGCGTCGATCACGCTCGACAAACTGCCCGGCGCCTTCATGGTGGAGGCGTTGTCGGCGCGGGTCTTTGGCTTCTCCACGTGGTCGATCCTGCTGCCACAGGTGATCGAGACCGTTATCGCCATCCTCCTGCCGTATGGGGTCGTACGGCGTTGGCTCGGCCCAGCGGCAGGTCTTTTTGCCGCCGCCATTAGCAACGACGCCCATCGTGGCGGCCCTAGCGCATGTGAAGATTTCCGACACACTGCTCACGCTGCTCCTGATCCTCGCGGCCGACGCCTGCCTCCGAGCGGTTGCCGGAGGGCGACTGGGCTGGCTGCTGGTAGCCGGTGTCTGGATGGGGACTCGCGTTCCAAACCAAGATGGTGTAGGCGGGGGGCGTCCTCCCAGCACTCGCGCTTGTGTATCTCCGTGCCGCGCCCGGCCGGCTGCGACGGCGCTTCGGTCATGCTGCGCTCGCCGGCGTGGTCACTCTCGCTGTGTCTATGTCCTGGATCGTCATGGTCCTGCTGACACCCGCCTCGGCACGGCCCAATGTGGACGGTTCGCTGGACAGATCGCCGCTCGCGATGGTGTTCGAGTACAACCTGCTCAGCCGTTACGGCGTGGGCAGCGACACGACACCGGGCTTCGGCGAGCCAGGCGGAAATGGAGCGCGCTGTCGTTTATGTTGGCCAACTCGGTGGCGCCGCAGATCGGGTTGCTTCGCTGATCTCTCATCACCTGGCTTGCAAGAGAGTTCCGGAGTTGGCCATTCGACGCCCATCCGGGGCTACTCGTTCGAGTTACTCCCTGTTCTTGGAGAAGGTGCTACTCAGCGACAACAACGTAATCGGTCGAAATGTCGTTTTCCGATCCGAACGGGCTATATCTCTGCCATTTCTCCATTGCCTCCGCGGCTTCTGGGTGCTGTTCAAAGAACCGAATGAACTCCTCGGACTCCTCGCCAGGTTCGGGGAAATACCGATCGCGTGCCTCCAGACTCTCGATCTCCAAAAGCACAAGATACTTTCCGGTGCGTGCTCCCCGATCACCCTTTAGAAGATGGGTCTTCCACCCTGGGAGTTCGGGCGTCGGTGCGAGCTCTTCGGCGAAAAATCGCTCATACTCCTCGGGCTCCACTCCTGGCCGCAGCTCGATTTCGTGCAGACCGAACACCTTTGGCATGACAAAGCCTCTCCACTCGACGAATCACCTACGTCATTGTTAGTGGTTGTCACCAGATCGATGCAAGCCGTTCCCAAACGCAGCGGCCCGTGTACGGCATGGGCTTTCAACGGGTGAGGCCCGAGAACGACGGCGATCGTCTCGAGCCATTTGCCAGCCGACTCGCGCGTGGCGGCCGGGCCGGCTCGGGGGTTCAGTCGAAATGCAGCGTGTCCGTACGTTCACGCTTGAGCTCAAAGAAGTAGGGGTAGCCCGCCAGAGTGATGCTGGCATCCCAGATCCGACCGGCGTCTTCACCGCGTGGAATCCGAGTGAGGACTGGTCCGAAGAAGGCGGTGCCGTTGACGTGAATCGTTGGGGTTCCCACACCCTTGCCCACCTTGTCCATCCCCGCATGGTGGCTTTCGCGGACCGCGTCGTCATAGTCAGTCGACTCAGCGGCCTCCGCCAGCTCCGGCGGCAGGCCCAGTTCGTCGAGCGCTTCGGCAATCACTCTGGACCGGTCCTGATAACCCTGGTTGTGAATGCGAGTGCCCATCGCAGTGTAAAGAGGTGAGAGGACTTGCTCTCCCTTGAACTGTGCTGCCGCAACCGCGACCCGTACCGGACCCCAGGAGGAATGCAACTTCGCCCGATACTCATCAGAGACGTCGGTAGTCTCGTTCAGCACGGCCAAGCTCATGACATGGAACTGCACCTCGATATTGCGCACTTTTTCGACCTCCAGGATCCAGCGCGAGGTGATCCAGCAGAACGGACACGCGGGATCGAACCAGAAGTCAACTCGCTCGCGGGCGGGGGCTGTCTGGGCACTCCGCTCTCCGGTGGTCGTCATGGTAGAAGTCACAAAATCTCCTGTGGGTCGAACGCTCGAATGACTGTCCAATACCCGCTGCATAGATCAGCTATTCATGTGCAGCGAAACTCCCCGTCGACATATTCCTGGCATCGGTAAGGGGAAATCCGCCGTGCCTGCCCCGCCTGCCGACCGGAGCGCGTGGCATGACGGGAGCGGTGTCTCATGGATGTTCGGCTGGGCCTAGCCACCGCCTCATTTCGTGATGGGTGAGAGCCAAGCCTGTCCCCTTCTTCGGCATTGCCTTGCCCGACTCAATGATCGGTATCGCGTGGCCGGCCATGCGCATCTCGTTTCAGCAGCCGATCAGTGCCGCTGGCGTGGTATTGCCGCTAGGCGTAGCCGTGACGCTCGCCTCTACCACTTCCCCCGGCTACCTGCTGAATCGAATCGGGCTTGGACGGCTTCTTGCCGCCAGCTCACTCCTTGCTGCCGTCGCACTGGTCCTTTCCGCAGCCCGCCCGCCGATGGGGTTGTTCCTTGTCAGCGTCGTGCTCTTGGCCTGTCAGGCGGCGCGATCGACGCGCCGCTGAACGCCTACGCCGCGCGGAATTTCGGGCTCCGGCGCATCAACTTTTTGCATGCGTCCTACGGCGTTGGCGCCGCGACCTCACCGCTGATCGTTACCGCCGTCGTTCAGACAGGTGCGACATGGCGATGGGCATACGCCATCGTCGCCGTTCTGCAGCTCGCTCTAGCGATGGTCTTCTCGGTAACTCATCGGCGATGGGCGGCGGCCTTCGACAGCGATGGGTTACTGGGTAGCGATCTTCCTCTGACGGATCATGCCTGATACCAACCACCCGGCCATTTCCAAGGATGAGAGTTTCCCGCGGAACTCGAGAGGGCATTGGCTTAGTCCGCAACTATCGCCCAGCCGTGTGGAGCAACGGCTCGATCTGCAATGCCCGGCTCAGCTTCCAGCACAGCCGCAGTGTCCGCGAGCGCGAACGGTTCATCTGTCAGGTTGAGGGCCAGAGCCAAGGACTGCTCTCCGTGCCGGGCCCGGGCCCGGATGACGATGTGGGCGTTTTCCACCTGTTCAGTCTTGATCATCGCGTCGCCCAGCCACGGGTTGCGGCGGCGCAGCCCGATCACCCGCCGATATGCCTGCTCCAATTCGGGGTGCGAATGCGTGAACAGCCACCGCTCCTCCGGCATTTCCGGCCGTACGGCGTCGTCGCCGCTGGGGCGCTGTTCTTTGACTGCCTCCAGACCGAACTCATCGCCGTAGTAGACGCACGGCACCCCTGGCAGGAAGCCGAGCAGCGCCACGGCGTGCGACCAGTGCCGCGGGTCCCTGATCTGGCTTGCCACCCGAGTCACGTCGTGGTTGCCCAGGAACGTCATCGGGACGAAGTGCTCCACGAACTTGGCGTGGCGGCCCAGCGTCCACTGCAGCTCGTGGAAGTTGACAGAGTCGATGGAGGACCAGATGGCCCACCACAGCTCGTACTGCGTCACCGAGTCCAGGCCAGAAGTGTTCACGTAGTCGATGTAGTCGCCGTGAATCATCTCGCCGACAAACCAGGCATCGGGGAACTCCTTGCGGACCGCCGGCAATACCGCGGCCCAGAACGTCGCCGGTACGGCGTACGCGGCGTCCAGCCGCCAACCGTCGATGCCGCGGCGCAGCCAGTGCAACATCACGTCGCGCACATACTCCTGCACACGTGTTGAACTGTGATTGAGGGTAATGAGATTGTTGTGGCCCTCGAAGTAGTCAGCAGTGATCACCCCGCCGGTGTCGTAGAGGTGGGACACCCAGTCCTCCGTCCCCGATCCCGGTCCTTCGGCCAGTGCCTTCGCAACCGGCGGAAAGTCCCGGCCGACATGGTTGAAGACCCCGTCGAGCAGAAGCCGCACACCCCTGTCCCGGCAGGCGGCGACCAAGGCGTCGAAGTCAGTTTCATCACCCAAGCGCGGATCGATCTGCAAGTAGTCGACCGTGTCGTAGCCGTGACTGCTCGAGGTGAAGATCGGGCCGAGCAGAAGGCCGTTGCCGCCCCAGGAAATCAGGTGATCGAGCCACCCCTGCAGCCTCGGCAGCCGGTTCACCTCGCCCTGCAATGCGCCCAGCTCCTTCTCGGCTCCAAGGAAGCCGAGGGGGTAGACCTGCCACCAAATAACGTGGCGAACCCACGACATCTCGCAACCTCCTCCCTCGGGACGGCACCGCGTCAGCTTCTGACTCATACCCTCTCAGGCGAGCATCAGCGGACCAGAGACAGGGCAGGTCACCACTTGCCAAACCAACGGATTACCGTCGAAGAATCCGCGCGGCGTAGACGTGCGGTTCGGCTCCCGCAGCGGCGGCATCGCGCCGTAGCAGTTGGTGAGCTTGCTCAATGTCCCTGCCTTGAGCAACCAGCATCCCGATGGCGCGATTGAGAACCGTTAGTTCCGCGAGGCCGGTCAGCCCAGACACTCGAGAGAGCAGTGGAAGATCGACGTCGAGCTCAATCACTCTTCGATGTCCATCCAGACCTGCCTCACCATGATCACGATGATCATCGCCGTCCGCGGCCGGCGATGCCTGACTGACCGGGATCCCACCGAGGACGTAGCTCAGGTCTGCGGCGAGATCGATGAACGCGCCAGGCGTTACGGCGAAGAAGACAACTCGGCTCCCATGATCGACCGCCGGCGAAACGAGCGCGAGCGGGAGACGCAGCGATGTCCCGGCCGGTACGTCGTGACCGTCAGCGTCGTGACCGTCAGTGAAAGCGGTCAGCGTGATCGGCCACTGATTCTCGACGATCGTTAGCCGCAACCCGCAGTAAGTGGTGGCCGTTGACTTCAATGCTGCGGTCAGCGCCGTCAGCGTGTCGTCTAGATCTTGATCATCTTGTCCGACGCTGGCCGTGAGATCTTTCAGGTGCGCGAGTAAGGCTGCTGGGAGATCCACACTCGCGCTCCGAGGAAGCGGATCCGCCCGCTAATCGTGTCTGCATGAACTGGCTCGGCAAGTCGCCGAGACCACTGGCGGCGGCTCCGCGGACCGGGATTCAAATAGCCTCGTCAAGTTTGACTCTACGCGGTGATAACGACGGCGCCTAACCCCTAATCAGAATGTTCTTGACTTAGTCGGTTTCGGGCTCTCGCCCGGGCGACGGCCTCGTCTACGATCCGGCGGGCTACCTCCGCGAGCTTGCGATGCTCGCGCTGGCTCAGCGAGCGCAGCCGCTCGAGGGCCTCGTGCTCGGTGCTGCCGCTGCGACTCATCAAAATCCCGATGGCCTGGTCGATAGTGCCGCGGAGCTCCAGTGCGATCTGCAACTGGTTAGCCAGCCTTCGGGTTTGTGCGAGGACGTGGGCGTTCTGCACGGCGATCGCTGCCGGGCCTGCGAATACCTGGCCGAGCTCGGCGGCGCGCTCGTCGAAGGCGTTCTTGTCATGGGCGTAGACATTCATCGCGCCCACTACGCCGTCGGGCGTGACCAACGGCAACGACACCACGCTGTGTACGCCGAGCCGTGCGACGCGGCCGCCGAAGCGCGGCCACCGCAGATCTGCACCGAGCGAGCCAGACAGCACGGTCTGACCCTCACGGGCGGCACTAATGCATGGGCCTTGGTTCATCCCGTACTGAATGTCGTCGACCTCAGTAACAAACGGGGCGGTCGCCACAATGGTGTCAACCCTGTCCTCCTCAAGCAGCGTCAACCCGGCGCCGTCGGCCCCAGGAATCGCCTGTACGGCGTAGGTGGCGACCTGGGTCAAAAGGTCCTCTAGTGGAAGCCGGTCCGACGCCAACCGGGACAGACCCACGAGGCTCTCGCGAAGGTCCTCATCCTCCGCGAGCCGACGCTCAGCGGCTTGCTCAGCGGTCTCACTCTGAAAGTCGTAACCCGACGGGCCGATCTCGCCTCCAATTTCGGCCCCCATTTCGGCATTGTCGTCGGAATCCATAGTCCTCATCGATCCTCACAGCCACGCCGACGTGGATTGACGGCTGATCGGTAAAGCCTATCGCGATGGTGGGACGCCGAAGTTGTCCTTCAGCAACGCTCAGTGCGTACGGTCAGCGCGGATTGGCTCGGGCGTTCGCGGGGTAGGATTTGTTCACTGCATGTCGCAGTCGGTCTGGGGCCGGAGTCGCCGTGTACACTCGCCGCGGCTCCCGAAGCAAGCCCGCTGTCGCCTAGACTCTTTCCGGGAAGTCCGCTATGAACGGATCTCCCTCCCATGACATCTGTGCTTAACCGGCCCGCCTCTGCGACGGTCGCTGACTCAGGCCCCAGCCCTCGAGCCGGCAGCTCTTTCACGGCCCTGACGCGCCGCGTACACGAGCTGGATCTGATGCGCCGCCGGTACGGGTATTACTGGACCAAACTGATCGGCGCAGTGCTCATTCTGGCCGTCTGGGTATTCGCCTTTATCTGGATCGGAGATAGCTGGTGGCAGCTGTTTAACGCCGGTGTGCTCGCGATCATCATGACCCAGTTAGGGTTCCTCGGCCACGACGCAGCCCATCGCCAAATCTTCAAGTCCGGCCGGTGGAATGACTGGACAAGCCTGATCATCGCGAACCTGCTCGTCGGCATCAGCTATGGCTGGTGGCGAAACAAGCACAACAAACACCACGCCAACCCAAACAAGGTCGGTTCGGATCCCGATGTCGACTTGGGTGCCATCGCTATGACCCCGGAGCAGGCAACTCGGCCCCGTAGCCGGTTGATGGGGTGGCTGGTGTCCCACCAAGGCTGGTATTTCTTTCCAATCCTTATGCTCGAGGGCCTCTCACTTCGCTCAGAAGGGTTCCGACGCGTCGTGAAGCGCGGCCCGGTCGAGCGCCGATGGGTCGAGTTCACGCTTCTGATGATCCGCCTTGGCGGCTTCGTGGCTCTCACGTTCCTGGTGTTGTCGCCAGGGAAGGCCGTCGCTTTTATCGCTGTTGAGCTGGCCGTCTTCGGCTTCTACCTGGGCTCGTCGTTTGCGCCCAACCACATCGGCATGCCGCTGGTCTCCCCGAGACTGAAGTTGGACTTCCTGCGCCGCCAAGTCCTGATGAGTCGCAACGTAAGCGGCGGTCGCTTCATGTCTATCCTTATGGGCGGTCTTAACCTCCAGATCGAACACCACTTGTTCCCCTCGATGGCCCGCCCTTATCTACGCAAGGTGCAACCCCTCGTCGCCGCTTATTGCGCGTCTGAAGGGGTGCCCTACACGCAGAAGACACTGTGGCAGTCGTACGGTGCCGTAATCCGCTACCTCAACAACGTCGGACTGCGTGGCAAAGACCCCTTCCTCTGCCCGCTCGTCGCGCAACGTCGCGCCTTGTGAGCATGCCAGCCTTATCGGAGCCAGACCACTATTGACTGAAGCGTAAAGCCGCGCTTCACTCATATTGCTGAACAGCCAACTGGAGCATTTCGGCCGCTATTCAAACCGCCGAGATGAGCGGAATCGCGTAGCCAGGCATCCAGACGTCACGTCGTTGCAAGGTTCCCCCATGACGTCCGCGCAGTCCTCTGATTATGTCTCGGGTTCGCCACTGGAGATAGCCCGCGCTGCTCTGGATCCAGCCACGGAGCCAACGTCGGAAAGTGGCTGCACAGCAGCTAAGGGCTGGCCGCCTGCGGCATCGACGACCCCTTCGTCACCCCGGATCTGGCCTATTTCCATGGCCTTCTCGAAGCGATCGAAGACATGCACAACCAGCCTGACGTAGGCACCTTGCTTTCAGCCATCGCCGACTATGGAATGACGATAATCCCCGCCGATGCGAATCGCGATCATCAAGAGAACCGCCGGTGCCTTCCAACCGGTGGTCATTCGTGAGGTATATGAGCCTGACATTGTCGGTGTGGAGCAGGTCGTCGAGTTGGTCGCCGCAGAAGGAGGGTTTCAGCACGTCCACCGCGTTGAGGACCTCAGCTAGGACCGGCGATGGGGCAAACTCCCTCTCCCAGGCAGCTTGCGAACCTGACGGTCGTTTCTCATGGTTGCCTCGGAGCGTCAAACCCAAACCAACGCGCCCGTGACATTCGTGTGGTGGTCCCGCCGAACGAGCGCCTTCGCCGACCAGACCGACATTGCCGTGCTGTTCGCTCGAGCTGCCGGCCTCGCAATCCACATTGTCGACACGCGTGACAATGTGGTACAGGCAGTCCTCGCTCGACACCGTGCTGGCGTAGCCCAGGGGATCCTGATGTCCCGACTCGGTTGCTCTCAAGATCAGGCGATTGCCATCCTCCAACACCGATCGCAGCGCACCAGCCGGAAAGTTCGGATCATTGCCGACGAGATCATCCAGATTGGTGACCTGAAACCCGCTCCAACAAACGTGGAACGGGACCGCCTTCGTGAGCCTGGAACTCGGAGCGCCGGGCAGCAAACCGACTCTTGTGGCTCACCCCGTAGATTTTCGGTTCCGCTGACTATGTGCCAGACTAGGAAGGCTGTTGCAATTCTTGAGCCGTGGTCAGTACTACGCCCCCGGGATTTTGCGTGGGCGTCGGCCAGTCTGGCGTCCGACAGCAGTCGGGAGTCGCGCGGTGCGACTTCTGGATGCTAGGAGATGTTTCATGGCACAAGGAACCGTCAAGTGGTTCAACGGCGAGAAGGGCTTCGGCTTCATTGCGGTCGATGGTGGCGGAGCGGACGTGTTCGTCCACTACAGCGCAATTGAGTCAGCCGGCTACCGCTCCCTGGACGAGGGCCAGCGCGTAGAGTTCGAGACCACGCAGGGTCCGAAGGGTCCCCAGGCGGAGAGGGTTCGCGCCCTCTGAGTTGATCTAGGTCGTTCTGGAGAAGCGTCGGTCATCGACCGGCGCTTCTTTGGCTTCCGGCCTCTGCGCCGCGCTCCCCATTATGAGCCGAGGTATCTGTCAGCCATGCGGGCTATCTATCGAGCTAACCAGTATTGAACCTTTAATAAGGAATACCGACGGTACTGAACGATCAATTGAGATAGAGGTAACGAGCCAACTCCAGCTCTTCGAGATCTGTTGAGCTGGTAGTTACCTGACCTGGGCATCGCCCGGCGAGAACTGCCGTTGATGCTGGGAAACCTGCATGTTCAAAAAGCGCGCTATTTTAACGCGTCCCAACCGATTAGAAGGTCGTCGCCGTCTGGTCGTCGATATCGGAGATGCCCCCTCGCGCTTCACAGTCGCTATGTTTTGCTGCAGGTCAGCCATCGTCTTGTGCGCCTCAGCACTCACAGTAATTGTTTGTCCTTCCGTAGACTTCAATTGCCAACGAAATCCGCCGTAAGGACCCTTGTACAGTTCGAATTTGCTCATCGAAGCTCCTCTGGCCCGCCGGAAACCGCCGGATGCTGCACCGCCTGACGGCCCGCGAACAGACCTTCTGGGAGTGGCTCCTGCGCTCGTTCATCCGACCGTGGTAAGCGCGTGGGATACGCAGTCAATAACCACCTGTGACTGGGCGCCGGCGTGCATGACTTCGCCGTCGATCTGGATGGGAGTGGCCTCGGTCGTAGCGAAGTCGTAGCGGCTGATCCTTGGCTGTCTTCCTAGCCCCACGGTTGCCGCGCGCAGGACCATCAAGGCGATACGCCATCGACTGCGGTGGGGACAG
>Ga0075433_10002680_pt1 | contig 13596 bp, 11 predicted proteins | sample RhiMethybrSRZTD2_FD_75299 | JGI IMG/M metagenome (GOLD analysis project Ga0075433, IMG submission 75299) | Populus rhizosphere microbial communities from Tennessee, USA - Rhizosphere MetaG P. TD hybrid SRZTD2 | ecosystem: Host-associated > Plants > Roots > Rhizosphere > Soil | place: USA... | reverse complement strand
CACGCTCTACATCACGAACTCGTACTTCGTGCCTGACCACGATTTCGTCCGCCTGCTGCGCGAAGCGGCCGGTCGTGGCGTCGACGTTCGGGTACTCACGCCCGGGAAGCTCAACGACGTGAAGAGCACGTGGTACGCGGGGCGTGCCGAGTACGAGCGACTGCTCGAGAGCGGCGTTCGCATTTTCTGGTACCAGCCCGCGATGATCCACGGCAAGTGCTTCGTCGTGGATGGCTGTTGGGCGTCGATCGGCACGATGAACTTCGACAACAGATCCCTCGCGTTCAACGACGAGTCGAACCTGCTCGTTCTCGACGATGATTTTGGCGAGACGGTCCGCGAGATGTTTCTCGATGACCTCACGCGCGCGAGGGAGGTTACGCTCGACGCGTTCCGCCGGCGTCCACGCACGGAGCGATTTCTGGAGTGGGCCGCCAGCCGCGTGGCGCGTGTGCTGTAGATTGCGATCGTGGGCGACAGCGAAAGAGAACACGACGAGCGCGTCCGGCTCGACAAGTGGCTGTGGGCCGCGCGGTTCTACAAGACTCGCGGACTCGCGGCGGACGCCATCGATGGCGGCAGGGTGGACGTGAACGGCACGCGCGCCAAGCGTGCGAAGATGGTTCAGGTCGGCGACGAGGTTCGCGTAAGGCAGACGCCGTTCGAGCACGTCGTCCACGTTCGCGGCATATCGGAGCGGCGAGGGCCGGCCAGTGTCGCGGCGACCTTGTACGAGGAGACGCTCGAGAGCAAAGCGAAGCGCGAGGCGCTCGCCACACAGATCCGAAGCATGCCGACCGACGACTGGGACAGCGGGCGTCCCACGAAGCGTGACCGCCGCCAGATCGACCGCTTCAAGCGTCGCTGACGGCCTCCCCGGCGAGCGCCGTGAGGGTGGCGGTGTCCATGCGATGACCGCCATCGAATGTCACGAGGCGCGCATCGATTCCCGCCGCGTTGAATCGACCGACCTCGACGTCGGCGCTGACCCACGACGCGAGCTCGTCCCGCGTACCCACCGCGAAGATCACCGTCGCACCCGCGAGGCGACCGGCGAGTTGCGACACATCGACATCGGCCGGAAAGGAGCCCGCCCAGAGAATGACCTGATCCGGCCGCACGCGACGACCGCGCGCGAGCCAACGGCTCACCGTCGCGACGCCCTGCGAGAATCCCAGCACGCGCAGCCTAACGCGGAAGCCGGGCCCCGCCGGCTGGAGGTGATCGAGCAGCGCGTCGAGGTACGCGATCTGATCGACGATCTCGTGCTCGCGATCCTCCCTCGTCATCCACGTCGCCCCGACGCCGGCCTCCGTGTTCACGCCGACGCGTGACCGCTCGAGATAGAATCGCGAGAGGCCTTCCGGTGCCACGATGCGGCGCCACGGTGTGGCGAGTGGGACGAATGGCTCGAGGAATCTCGCCGCCAGCTGGCCGTAGCCGTGGCAAACGAGCCAGAGCTCACGGGTCTCGCTCGCGTCTCCCCCTTCTCCGCCGACCGTGTAGTACCGCGCGGTCCTCGTGACGGAGAGATGGTGCTCGATCATCACGTGCGCGGCTTGACGAGCAGACGCTGCCCCACCCGGATCTTGGGCGAGGACAGCGCATTCCATTCCTGCAGCTGTTCGACCGACACGTTGTACTGGCCGGCGATGAGCTCGAGGGCGTCGCCACGGGATACCACGTAGAAAATGGGCTGACGAGCGGCATCCGCGGCAACCAGCGCCCGCTGCCGTTCGTCCTCGACGCTATCCCGAATCGCCTGCTGCCGGCGTGTCATGAGCGTGAGCACGCTGTCGAGCCGTGGACGCTCGCCTGACGTGACGCCGAACGTGCGCATCTGGCCGGGCGCGCGGATCACGACCCCGGTCTCCGTGCCGAGGAAGACTCGGCCGCGCCAGACGTCGATTGGCCGGTCGTACGGGAACGACGACTCCTCGAGCAGCTGTGGCTCGGGCTCCCGCGGCAGGATGTCTTCCGGCGGAATGCCGACATAGACGAGGCGACGATTCGTCGCTGCCAGGACGCCGTGGGTGACGCGGAAGTAGTTCCACCAGTGGCGCGCGATCACTGGCGCGCGCCAGTCGATCCCCTCGCCACGCTCGAGCGTGAGCTCGACTTCGCGATTGGCGATCCTGGCCGAGCCCTCGGCATCACCGCGGTGGACGAACAGGAGCGCCCCGACGATCGCCAGCATCAGCGCGATGGCGACGCCCCACGCCGACACGCGAAGCGCGACGCGCCATCGTGGTCCCGACGGCGGCGTTGGTCCGGCGCGCCGGGCGACCGCCTCCATCTCCTCGGTCCAACCGGTGGCTGGCGGCTGAAACGCGGGATCGGTCAGGTGGCTCATCGACTTCGACGCTAGAAAGACGAGCGGCCCCGCGCAAGCGCGGAGCCGCGATCGTGGTCACCGTGACTCGACGTGGCGCTCAGTGCGCCCGCTCGCCCGCCGCGGCTTCGGCTTTCGGCGCCTCCTGCCGTCGGTACTCCCCCATCGGGTCTCTCGGGTGCCGATACGTCTTCTGGTGAATCAAGCCGGCCGTCGTGAATAGACCCGCCACGAGCGCGATGATGAACAGGGCGACTCCCCAGCCCTGCGAGAAGTTCCCTTCGATTCGTCGTGGTATCGGTTGCATGTGTCCGGTTTGCGGGTGAAGTCCCGAAAATGTAGCTAGGCCTACCGCAGATTGGCTACTCGCTGCTTGCCGGCCTTCTCGATCGCGGCGTCGGCCGCGGCTATCGCGCGCGCGGTCTCTCGCGACGAGCCGCCGACTTCGATTTCCGCCATCGTGCGAATGGCACGGCGATACCAGTCGGTCCAGGTCTCGAGGATCATAGTTTCCCTGCCACGGTCCCCACCCGTGGCGAGCGCCTGCCGGGAGAGCGCGGTCTCGACATCGAGGCGGGCGATGGCGGCGCGCTCGACCTCGGCTACGAGCCCGCGTGCCGTCGGGCCATCGGCCGACGCCAGCGTGAGCGCGGAAACGAGCGCCGACACACCGACGTTGGCGAGCTCGCGCGGCGAAACGTTAGGCAGCCGGTCGTTGTCCGTGTGGTAGTAGACGTCGGTGAAGTGCCAGAAGAGGACAGCCGGCTTATGGGCATCGAGAAACGGCACGTGATCGCTTCCCCCTTCGAACGGGTTCGTGCGCACCGCCCACCCTGTCACCGCAGCCTGGTCCAGGCACCGCTGCAGCACGAAGTCGTTGAAGAAATGCGGCCTCAATTGGTCCACGTCGAGCGGGCTTCCGCCCCATTCCGTATGGTGGTCCTCGCCCCGCGTCCACACGGCGGATGGGTCGGGCATCTTCTCGATGAGGAACGTTCCTCCCGTCTTCTCGGTGTCCTCGCCTACCATGTCGAGGCTGAGCCCCCACTTGACCGTCTCCGCGCGCGATGCGTCGGCCAGATAGCGACGGGTCGCTTGAATCTCGTTACCCCAGATGAACGTGATCGACCGGCGCGGGTCGACGGTACCGGCCGGGATGAGCGACGCGATCACGCGCGCCATCTCGACCTGAGCACCGACACCCGACGCGTTGTCGTTCGCGCCCGGCTCCTGCACGTGCGCGCTGAAGACGAACCGCTCGTTAGGCCTCGAGTTCCCGCGAACATCGGCGATGACGGTGCGCTCCACGGACTGCGAGAACCGCGACCGCGTCGTGACGCGCACGCGAACGGGACCGGCGGCGAGCGCACGCACGAGCACGTCGCGCGCCTCGTACGAGAGCAGCAGCGCCCACGCCTTCGAGTCCGCATCGGCCGGGATCGAGGCGAACTGAATCGAGGTGCGATGCGTCTCGGGTTGTGTGTACGCCGGCATCGCGTACGCGAGCACGCCGATCGCTCCGCGTTTCCGCCCTTCGCTCGACAGACGCCCGACGGGCATCTCGCCGAACACGATCTTGCCGGCGAGCGATACGCGGTCGAACGCCCCGTTTTCCCCCTTGCCGACCGACACCACCTCGGCTTCGACACCGTCAACCGGCGTGGACGACGAGTTGACCGCGAGCATGTTGCGGTTCGTCGCGAACCGAAGGAGTGGCGCAGACGACCCGACGAGCGTGAGGGAGGCGTCGAGCGGATCCCATGCGGGGCCGGACATGGATCGCTGTTCGATCCGGAACGTCAGCCGATCGGCGGCTTTCGCGGCTTTTTCGTCGACATACCCCGCGGCGCGCAGCTGTTCGGCGATGTGGTCGATGCTTTCCTGGAAGCCCTGGTTGCCTGGCCAACGCCACCGCTGCTCTACGAATGCCACGGTCGAGAGCGCTCGATCACCGGAGTACGCGGGGCGCACAATGTCGAACAGGCGCGATATCGCCGGTACGGAGGGCGCCGCCTGCGCGTAGGTCGCTGCCCGGGGAAGGAGCGCGGTGAGCGCGGCAAACAGACAGCGAGAAAACGAAGACGCCGCGGTGGGGCGGCGTCTCGTGTCGGTCTTTGTCGGCACGCCGTCTAACGATCAGCTCGCGACGCGCTCGATGCCATCGTCGTGTACGCTGAGCGGAATCGCCACACGGGCGAGATGGTCGCTCATCGCATGGGCGGCCCGATCCGGATCCCCGTCGGCGATCGCGTCCACGATGTCGCGGTGGTCGGCGAGCGCCGTTGGTAGCCGGCTCACGTCGAAGTCGTTGCGATACAGCCGCTCCGTCCTGAGGAGAGCAACGATCGTCTGGCTCAGCAGCACGAGGACCGGGTTACCCGTGGCGCGGGCCAGTTCGACGTGGAATTCGGTGTCGCCATCTACCAGCCGGGCCGAGATCGAGTTTTCCTCTTCGAGCTCCGCCGAGATCGCGCGCAGTCGCGCAACGTGGGCGTCGGTGCGCCGGATCGCTGCAAGCCGGGCAGTCGGGACCTCGAGCAGCTCACGAGCCTCCTGAAGGCTGGCCACGTTGTGCGGCTCGTTCCTCAGCAACAGGGTCATCGACTCTACCACTCGGTCCGTCGACAGGTTCGTCACGAACGTACCGCGTCCGACGAACACCTCGATCAGGCCTTTTTCGGTGAGCGACTTGATCGCCTCGCGAACCGCAGTGCGGCTCACGCCAAATCGTTCAGCAAGATCACGCTCGGCCGGGATCTGGTCGCCCGGCTTGAGAGCACCCGAGACAATCTGCTGCTGGATCTGGTCGACGATCTCCTGGTAGAGCCGCTCTTTCGGCTTGATTGGCAGGTACACAGGCATCTTTATCCGTCCTCGAGCCAGAGGCGACCCGGAGCGGGGTCCGAACCGCCGATGAAACCGGTCGCGTGCTACGGAGCGTGCGCGCGTATGTATCCCCGACTACGCGGGCGGCGGGAAAAACGCTGACGAACGCTGGTGCTGATGGCTCTCCCGCCGGCGAGGCAACCCGAGCCCGTTCGGCGCAACGGCACCCGCGGTCCCGTTCCCTAGTGGCCGATGCCCTTCGCCCGTACCTTCTCGCGCATGCACCTCACACCCGTCTCGCGGCGGACGCCGCTCTCGCTCGATGATCGCGCGGCCGCGCGGCCATCCGAGCTGTCGGACGACGACGAGCTGAAATCCAAGACAAAAGATCTGCTGAAGCGGCTCGGCGAGCTGCAGGCGACGCTCTACGCCGACGCCCGGTACGCGGTGCTCGTGGTTCTCCAGGCCCGAGACGCCGGTGGAAAGGACGGCACGGTCCGCCGGGTCTTTGGGGCTTGTAACCCACTCGGCTGTCAGGTGACGGCCTTCAAGCAGCCGACACCGCTGGAGCTCAGCCACGACTACCTGTGGCGCGTTCACCAGGCAGTTCCCCCGCGTGGAATGATCGGGATCTTCAACCGCTCGCACTACGAGGACGTCCTGGTCGTTCGCGTGCACGACATCGTGCCCAAAGCGGTGTGGTCGAAGCGATACGATCAGATCAACGAGTTCGAGCACCTGCTCGACGACAATCGCGTGAAGATCATCAAGTTCTTCCTGCACATCTCGCGCGACGAGCAGACGGCGCGCCTGCGCGATCGCCTGTCGGATCCGAGGAAGAACTGGAAGTTCCGCGCGGGAGATCTCGACGATCGCGAGCTGTGGGACGAATACACGAAGGCGTATCGCGATGCGCTGCGGATGTGCAGCACGCCGTGGGCACCGTGGTACGTGGTTCCGGCCGACGACAACAAGACGCGGAACTATTTCGTCGCCCGTACCATGGTGGACACGCTCGAGGGACTCGGCCTGCGTTACCCCAAGGCCGACAAGGATGTGTTGAAGCTCAAGCGGAAGCTCAAGTGACGGGCGACCGCGTGCGCGGCGCCCGGGCGATCGAGCACCGCACAGTGTCGCGCAAGACGCCCGCCGACGGGAAGCTCGAGATCACGAAGGCGGCGGCAGGTCGCCTCGAATCGTTAGGCGCCGGGTTTCCGATCGTGGTCGACGACCGGCAGGGCAATGGCGCGCTCGCCACGATGCCGTGCACGTGCCGCGGCCACGACAAGCCACACGTGCATTACTTCGTCGAGAGCGAGCTCCTTCGGTCGCTCGCGGCGGGAAGCGAAGTCGATCTCTATCTCGACGACGACGGTGAATCTCCTCGACGGCTGCTCGTCGTGACCGCCTGATCGCCGACTGTCCTTCGCGCGGAGCCATCCGATGGCATTGCCCCCATCCGAGTTCATGACGACGACGGCGAATTTCCTCGACGGCTACCGCACCGTGCGCACCTTCGGTGTCGTCCGCGGAATCACCGTGCGATCGCGGTCTGTGTTCGGCACAATCGGCGCTGCGTTCCAACAGCTCCGTGGAGGCGAGATCTCCTTTCTCACCGAGCTCTGTGAGCGCACGCGTCACGATGCGTTCGCCCTGGCCATCGAGCATGCGCGCGAGCTCGGTGCCAATGCGCTCGTGGCGCTGCGCTACGACGCGACCGAGATCATGGCCGGCGTATCGGAAGTGTTGTGCTACGGGACTGCCGTACGCGTCGTCCCCGCACGCGACACCGACGCGGCGGTGTAAGCTCGCCCTCCGGTTCCGGCATTTCCCGACTCTCTGATCCCGTGCTTCTCGCTGGCGACATCGGTGGGACCAAAACGCGACTCGCGCTCTACGACGAGTCGAGCGGAACGCTTCGTCGGATGGCGTCGACGTTGTACCAGAGCAAGTCGGCGTCGACGCTCGAAGAAATTGTCCTCCGCTTCCTCAGCGAAACCGGCAACCCGGCCACCACCGCCGCCTGCTTCGGTGTCGCGGGCGCCGTTGTCGGCGGAAAGGTTCGGACGACGAACCTGCCCTGGGAGGTCAGCGAGGCGGGGATGGCCGAGCATCTCAGGATCCCTCGCGTTCGGCTGCTCAATGATCTCGAAGCCGCGGCGCACGGCGTGGTCGCGATCACCGATCCCACATCAGTCCTGACACTCCAGGGTGGCAATCCCCCATCGGAGCGCCGCGCACTCACGCTCGTGTCGGCCGGGACGGGGCTCGGCGTTGCGCTCATGTGGTGGAACGGGCAATCCTACCAGGTCTCGCCGTCGGAGGGCGGGCATTGCGACTTCGCGCCGCAAGACGACGTGGAAGTCGCGCTCCTCGAGTGGCTGCGCGAGAGATTTGGCCATGTGAGCTACGAGCGCATCGTCTCCGGCCCGGGGCTCGTGAACGTGTATCGATTCCTGCGCGACTACAGAAAAACGCCGGAACCGGAATGGCTCACCACGCGCATCGGATTCGGCGACGCGGCCCCTGTGATCGCGGAGGCGGCCCTCGACCACGCTGATTCGGTGTGCGACGAGACCCTAACGAGATTCGTGCGGATCTACGGTGCGGCCGCGGGCAACTACGCGCTCACCTCGCTGGCCGTCGGCGGCGTGTTCCTCGGTGGAGGGATCGCGCCGAAAATTCTCTCCCGACTCAAAGACGGCCCGTTCCTGGAGGCGTTCGCCGCGAAGGGCCGTTTCTCCGAGCAACTGCAAAAGATCCCCGTGCGCGTGGTGATGGCACCAGACGTGGCGCTCCTCGGCGCGGCATACTGCGTATCCGGAAACCAGACGCCGGAAACGAGCGCTTGATCGCGGGGCGGCGTTAGGCTGACGGGACTCGTGCGATCGGGCGCGACGAGGGGTCAACTAGCTGAATGCGCCGCGGATGCTGCCGGCAGGGTCAGCGTGAAGGTGCTTCCCTCCCCCATGACCGACTCGGCGACCAGGTCGCCGCCCATGGCCCGCGACAGATCACGACTGATCGCGAGACCGAGACCTACGCCTTCGTTCGGTGCGGTCGCCGAACGCGCGACCTGAACGAACGGCTCGAAGATCGCCGATAGCTTGTCGGCCGGAATGCCGCGACCCGTATCGGTCACTCGGACCGTCACAAGGTCGCCGGCTGTCGAGCACTCGAGCACGATCTCGCCGTGAGGCTGCGTGAACTTGATCGCGTTCGTCATCAGGTTCACGAGGATCTGCTCCACCTTCTCGCGGTCTGCTCGCACCAACAGCCCTTCGCCGCAGGTGCGGCGAACGAAGCGGAGGCTCCTGGCACGAAGCTGCGGGGTCGTCACGTCCTCCACATCGCGAATGGCGCCGGCCAGCTCGAAATCCCCGATCGCGTAGCGGACGGTGCCGGAATCGAGCCTGACGAAGTTCAACACATCGTTGATCAGCGCCAGCAGATGTTTCTGGCTCCGGCGAATTCTCCGAATGTCCTCGCGCTGCCCCGATGTGATGGGGCCGCGGACCTCGAGCTCGATGAGCTCTGCATACCCATCGATCGCGTTGAGTGGTGTTCGAAGCTCGTGGCTCATCATCGCGAGGAAATCCGACTTCGCGCGACTCGCCTGCTCCGCTTCCGCACGCGCCGCTTCCGCCTCGAGGCGCGAGATCTCCGCTTCCTTCCGCGCGCGCTCGGCGTTCGCCAGGAGTTTCGCACGCTCCTGCTCCGCCTGTCGCCGCTCTGTAATGTCTCCAATCACGGCGACGACCGACGGCTCAACCTGCTCCCGCGGCGGAACCGGGTCCAACCTCACCACGAACCACCGATTCGCGCGGTGCACCTCGTATTGAAGCGGGCGCGACGTACCGAGTAGGTTCGCGAGGGTGTCGCCCGCGGAGCCGCTTGGCGGCGGAAACAACTCCAGAAACTTGTGATCACCGTGGTGGTCTTGGAGCTGGTCGAGCAACTGGTGCGCGGTCGCGTTGCACCTGTCCATCTCGCCAGCCGCGGTGATGATGCACACCGCGTCGGTGATGGCGTCGAAGGTCGCCTCCCATTGCTCCGCGGCTTCACGGACGCTTTCCTCGGCGGTCCTCACGCGCAGGAGCGCGCGAACCGTCGCGATCAACTCCTGCGGCTCCACGGGTCGCGTCAAGAACGCGTCACCACCCGCATCGAGGCCCTGTGCGCGCCACTCGCCGGTCGTAAAACCGGGGGCCACGTGAATGATCGGAATGCCGGCGGACGCCGGATCGCGCTTGAGCTGATTCGCGAGCTCGAAACCCGGCGTTCCAGGCAGCTCCGTGTCGAGCACCATCACGTCGGGATGAAGCTCGACACACTTCATGAGCTCATCGCCGTTCAAGGCCGTGAGAACCTCGAAGCCGGCCCGTCGAAGCCAAAACGTGATCATATCGCGACTGTCGTCGCGATCGTCGGCAACGAGAACGGTCCGCGGCCCGGGGCCTTTCATTGAAAGCTCCTTCGACCCTACGTGCTGACCCTGCAGGGGATGACCAGCCAGCGTCATGCCCAGGTCGCGTAGGAAGATGCGCGCCACGCGTGCCGTCGCCACTGGATTTGCGGGGTGCGGACGCTCATCCTCGAAAACCCGCGTCAATCGACCGAGTACCTCGGAGGATTCGTGCCCCTGCCCGTCGCCTGTCGAGCAATGTTGTCCGTCCTGTCCCGTCCTGGCACGCGCGCTCAGAACGCGGGCACCGCTCTCGCGCGAGAGATCGATATCGTCCCCAGGGGGCAGGATCCGACGAAGGTGGCGCCTAACCACTCGCCGCGGTTCTTCGTCGACGAGGCGGCGCTCGTGCCGGTCATACGCGCGATGGCAAGCCTAGCAAGTAGTCAGTTGGGTCAGTGGTGAGTCATCAGGCATCAGGTTCCACCGGGCAACTTTCCGATGCGCCCATCGCGTTCTCCAACCCGAGGAAACGGAACCTGATGCCTGAACACTGACAACCGACGCCTGGCCCACTTGGAACTGGTAGTTGGACTGAGAACTGGGGGTGATCGGGCCGCACTGCCACCTTGTCGGTGTTGGTAATGCGGTTCCGTGTCGCTGCTCTCGCGCCGTCCTCGCGCCGCTCGGACGACGTATGAAACCGATGTTTCGAGGCTGCCGTACGTCGGGGGACCTCAACCCCGACCCCATGCAGGCTGTTCTCAGAGACATCCGATACGGGGCCCGATCGCTGCGGAAGAGTCGCGCGCTGACGGCCGTTGCAATCCTTGCTCTCACGCTCGGCATCGGCCTCACGACGACGATGTTCAGCATCGTCTACGGCGCGCTGCTCAAGGGCCTGCCCTTCCCCGATGCCGACGAGCTCGTAGCGATCCAGCGACAGAACCTGTCGCGGGGCATGCGGCAGATGCAGACGCCCATCCACGACTACCTGGAGTACCGTTCCCAGCAGCGGAGCTTCTCGCGAATCGGGGCGTTCTATGGCGGCACAGTCAACGTCAGCGGCGCCGAGAAGGCGGAGCGGTACGATGGCGCATGGGTGAGCGCCGAGCTGTTCGATGTGTTGCAGGTCAGGCCGCAGCTCGGCCGTACGTTCCGTCGGGAGGAAGAGACGCCCGGGCTCGGAAACGTGGCAGTGTTGAGTTACACGATGTGGCAGGACCGTTATGCCGGCGACCCTCAGATCCTGGGCAAGGCGATTCGGGCGAACGGACAGCCCTACACGGTCGTCGGCGTAATGCCGCCGAATTTCAGCTATCCCGATCGTCAAGCGATCTGGATGCCGCTTCAGCTCGACGCGACCAAACTCGAGCGAGGCAGCGGACAGGGTCTCGCCGTGATCGCGCGACTTCGACCCGGCGTTTCGCTCGACGCGGCCAACGCCGACGTCGCGGGAATCGCCCGGCGCCTGGCCGCCGAGTACAAGGCATCGAACGAAGGCATCAGTACGTCGGCACGGCCGATTCTCGAGAACGAGATCGGGCCGCAGCCACGACGCCTGCTCTGGACGATGCTCGGCGTCGTGTCGTTCGTGCTGCTCATCGCGTGCGCCAATGTCGCCAACCTGCTGCTCGATCGTGCCGCGCATCGCACGAAGGAAGTCGGCATTCGCACGGCGCTCGGGGCATCACGGATCGCGGTCGTTAGGCAGTTCCTGAGCGAGGCGCTGATCCTCGCGATCATCGGTGCCGTGCTCGGGGCGGGCGTCGCGCAGGTTGGCATCATGCTCTTCAATCGCGCCATCGCCGACACGAATCCGCCCTTCTGGCTGGATATCCGGCTGCACCCGCCGGTGCTCCTTTTCGTCGCGGCGACGGCGCTCGTCGCGAGCCTGTTCTCCGGCGCGATCCCGGCATACCAGTCGTCGCGCGCGGACATCAACGAGATCCTGAAGGACGAGTCCCGGGGTGCGTCGAGCTTCCGCATCGGCCGACTGAGTCGCGCGCTCGTCGTGTTCGAGATCGCGCTCTCGTGTGGGCTGCTCGTGGCGTCAGGGCTCATGGCGAAGAGCATCATCAAGCTCCGGACGCTCGATCCCGGCGTCGCGACCGAAGACGTCTTCACCGCGCGGGTCGGCTTCCCGGATGCGTACGCCGACACGGCAGCGCAGACGCGCTTCTTCGATGAGCTCGCGCCGCGCCTGGCGGCGCTGCCCGGCGTCCAGGCGGTGTCGCTCAGCTCGCAGTTACCGACCGCCTGCTGCGGCGGGTCGAACTTCGCGATCGAAGGCAAGACGTACGAGAAGGACCGCGACTATCCGTACGCGCAGTCGATGACCGTGTCGGACGGATTCTTCCGAACGTTCGAGGTCGCCGCCGTGCAGGGGCGTGTTTTCTCGAAGGACGACCAGGCCACGTCGGTGCCCGTCGTGATCGTGAATCAGTCGTTCGTGCGAAAGCACTTCGCGTCCGACGATCCGCTCGGGCGACGCATCCGGCTCGGTGGCGCGAAGTCGACAGAGCCGTGGCGAACGATCGTCGGCGTCGTACCCGACATGTTCACCGGTGACCCGGGGAACCCGCGCGACGCGGGCGTCCTGATCCCGCTGGCGCAGAATCGATCGAGATTCCTGAGCATGGCGGTCCGCGCGCCTAACGCGATGAGCCTGACGGCGCAGGTGCGAGCTGCGGTGGCATCAGTCGATGCCGACATTCCGATCTATCACGTCAGCCCCATGACCGAGGTGGTGCAGCGGAACGTCTGGCACGTCCGCGTGTTCGGCGGCCTGTTCATGGTCTTCGGCGTCGCGGCGCTCCTGCTGGCGGCCATCGGGCTCTACGCCGTGATGGCGTTCTCGGTCAGCCGACGCGCGCGCGAAGTGGGCATCCGGATAGCGCTCGGGGCGCGCACGTCGCATGTGCTTCGCCTCGTACTCCGCCAGGGGATCATCCAGCTCGCGATCGGCCTGACGTTAGGCCTCGGGCTCGGTGCGCTGGTCTCGCAAGGCGTCGCCAGCGCGCTCTTCGAGGTGCAGCCGCGAGATCCGGTGACGTTCGCCGGGGTGGTCGTCGTGCTCGCGACTGCCGGGCTACTCGCCTGCTATATCCCGGCGCGGCGGGCCGCGAAGGTGGACCCGCTGAGCGCGATGCGGGCGGAGTAACCCTCACGTCCGGCGATGGCTCGCGAAACGCGGAGCCCACTCGCTGACCATACATCGCGAGATGTCTGAGCCAGCGATTGAGCTCCGCCCTTCGCCTTCCTCCATCGCTCCTGGCGAGTCCGTAAACGGGCTGCCCTTAAAGAGTCCTGAGTCGGCAGGTAGTGAGTTTTTCAGTCGTGAGTCTACTCCTCCCGGCTAGGCCAGGATTACTCAGAAGAACTTCGAGATCGAGTACAACAACAGCCCAACCAGGCCGCCCACCAACGTCCCGTTGATGCGCACGAACTGGAGGTCCTTTCCGATCTGCAGCTCGATCTTCTTGGACGTCTCGTCCGCATCCCACTGGCCGACCGTGTACGAGATGAGCTGCGCCACCTCGCCGCGGAACTGCTCCACTGCGTACAGCACGGCGTCCAGGATCCAGTGGTCGACCTTCGCCATCAGCTCGGCGTCGGTCAGCACCGCGTTGCCGAGCTTCATGAGCCCCTGCTCGACCGCGCCCGGCGGGTCCGTCTCCTTGCGGTCCGCGTAACGCGTGAGGGCCTGTTTGGCGTCGCCCCAGATACTGGCGGAGAACTGACGCACGGCCGGATTGGCCAGCATGTCTTCCTTGATCCCCTCCGCGCGCGCGATGACCTCGGGTGAGGTCCGCAGCTTCTCGATAAACCCCGCCAGGGCACTATCGAAGCGCTCGCGCAGCGGGTGCGCCGGATCGGCGGCCACCTGACGCAGCGTGTTTTCGATCGCCGTCACGACCTTGTCGTGAATGCGATCGTCCACCGCTTCCGGAAGCCACCACGGGCTCTCCTCACGGATGCGCTGGCGAATGAGCTCCTCGTTGCGCGAGACGCCTTCCGAGATCAATCGGAG
>Ga0075433_10002677_pt1 | contig 13598 bp, 9 predicted proteins | sample RhiMethybrSRZTD2_FD_75299 | JGI IMG/M metagenome (GOLD analysis project Ga0075433, IMG submission 75299) | Populus rhizosphere microbial communities from Tennessee, USA - Rhizosphere MetaG P. TD hybrid SRZTD2 | ecosystem: Host-associated > Plants > Roots > Rhizosphere > Soil | place: USA... | reverse complement strand
TGCGGATGTATCACGCCCAGGAAGTCGGCCCGGCGCACCCGCTCTACCAGGTGACGCAGCGGCTGGCCCAGAAGGCCGGGCTGCCGATGCCGAAGGTCTATGTGATCCCCGACGCGTCGCCGAATGCGTTCGCGACCGGCCGCAACCCGGAGCACGCGGCGGTGGCGGCGACCGAAGGGATTCTGCAGGCGCTGGCGCCGCAGGAGCTCGAAGGCGTCATTGCGCACGAGCTCGCCCACGTGCGGCATCGCGACATCCTCATCAGCTCGGTGGCGGCGACGATTGCCGCCGCGGTGACCATGCTGGCGCACTTCGCGGGCTTTTTCGGCAGCAGCCGTGACGATCGGGAAGGGAACAATCCGATTGCGATACTGGCGATGTTCTTCCTCGCCCCGCTGGCGGCGTCGCTGATCCAGATGGCGATCTCGCGTTCCCGTGAGTTCGCGGCCGACGCGGGCGCGGCCGACATCACCGGCAACCCGCACGCGCTCGCGGACGCGCTTCGGAAGATCGAGGCGCTGGCCCGACGCGTGCCGCTCGACGCCAACCCGGCCACGGCCCATATGTTCATCGTGAAGCCGTTCTCGGCCCGGGGTTTCACCTCGCTGTTCAGCACGCACCCTTCGACCGACGCGCGCATCGCGGCGCTTCTGGGCCCCCGGTAGCACGCCGCGCTCTACCCCTCGGGAGTGGAGCGCAATACCGCGCCGGCGGCCGTTCCCGGCGCCGGCGAATGGGCAACAAAGGACACACCCTTCCTACACACCTGTTTTCAGCCGGTTAGCACCCTACGCTCGGCCGCAATCATTTTGGCCCACGTCTTGCTCCACCCCGAGACACTGCCGGCCGGGCAGAGCCGGATGTGGAGGGAGTGGAGGGGATCGTGGAGGATTTCGACATCCCGCAAAACAAGCTGGCTGAGTCAGCCGAGCGTGTGGTCGATCGCGCACTGGATGAGGCGCGACGCCGCGAGCACGCGCTGCTGACCAACGAACACGTCTGCCTCGCCTTCGCGCAGGTAGAGTGGGACATGTTCGGGCAGGTAATGCGTGATCTCAACCTGAACCCCCACGAGATTCTTCAGGCGCTCGAGGAGCACCTTCGCATCCTGCCGAGCGTGCCGGGCCGCGACCTGCGTGTCGCGCCTTCGACGAAGCTGCTGTTCAAGCTCGCGCTGCTGCACGCCAGCCGGTCGGGCCGCCATACCGTCGAGGCCACCGACCTCTTCTCCGCTATCTTCGAGGAAACACAAGGGATTCCGGTGTCGATCATCCGCCGCCATGGCATCGAGCCCGAGGCGCTCGTGTCCCGGCTCGCCACGCGGATGCGCGACCACGAGGCGCGCGAAGAGCGGCTGAAGAAGCGGTTCGAGCTGCCGCCGTTCCTCAAACACTTCGCCACCAATCTCAATCAGCTGGCGCGTCAGGACAAGATCCCGCCGGTGTTCGGCCGCGATCTCGAGATGGAGCAGGTCCTCGAGATCCTCTGCCATCGCGAACGCGCGAACTCGGTGCTGCTGCTGGGCGAGCCCGGCGTCGGCAAGACCGCGATCGCCGAGGGGCTGGCACGCCGCATCGAGTTCGAACCGGAGCGGGTCCCGGTGCGCCTGCGCGATTGCCAGATCGTGAACCTGCAGATGAACACGATGGTCGCGGGCACGATGCTGCGCGGGATGTTCGAGGACCGTATCCAGAACGTCATCAGAGAGATCAAGGAACGGCCGAACCTGATCCTGTTCATCGACGAAGTCCACACGATGATCGGCGCGGGGTCGGCGCTCGGCGCCCCGTCCGACGCCGCCAACGTGTTCAAGTCGGTGCTGGCGCGCGGCGAGGTCCGCATCGTCGGCGCGACCACGCTCAACGAATACAAGGAGTTCATCCAGGAGGATGAAGCCCTGGCGCGGCGGTTCCGCCCCGTGCACGTCGCGGAGCCGACCATCGACGAGACGCGCACCATCCTCTACAACCTGCGTCCGCGCCTGGAACGCAACTACTCCGTCCGCATCAAGGACGACGCGATTGAGACGGCGCTGGAAATGTCGCCGCGCTACATGCGGCACCTGCAGCTGCCCGACAAGGTGATTGGCTGGCTGGACACGGCCGCCGTCCGTGCCGAAATTGCGAAACGGTGGGAAGTGACGGGCAGCGACGTCGTCAACGTGATTTCGAAGATCGCGCGGATCCCGGAGGACATGGTCTTTCGCGAGGTCACCGACCGTTTTCGTAATACCGAAGACAATTTGGGTGAGCGCGTCATCGGCCAGCGCGAGGCGATCCAGGCGGTCACCCGCCGCCTGGTCCTGAACAAGGGACCGCTCAAGGACGGGTTCGATCGCCCGGATGGCGTGCTGCTGTTCCTGGGACCGACCGGCGTGGGCAAGACCGAGCTCGCGAAGTCGGTCGCCCACCTGCTGTTCGGCGACGAGAAGAAGATGATTCGCGTCGACATGTCCGAGTACCAGGACGGCGCGGTGGCGGTTGACAAGTTGATCGGCATGCCGCGCGGCATCGTCGGATCGGAACGCGGCGGCGTGCTGACCAACCAGCTGAAGGACAGTCCGTACTCGGTTGTGCTGCTGGACGAAGTCGAGAAGGCCAGCCCGAGCATGCTGAACCTGTTTCTCCAGGCGTTCGACGAAGGCTGGATCACCGACGGCCGCGGCAAGCGCGTGTATCTGAGCGACGCCATCGTCATCATGACGTCGAACATCGGCTCGGACGTGTTCCGCAAGCTGACCAACCCGCTCGGCTTCCTGGCGAAGCAGGTCGGAGTGGAGCAGGTGAAGGGAGAGATCATGCGCGAGGTCGAGCGCCGCTTCTCTCCCGAATTCCGTAATCGCATCGACGAAATCGTGCTGTTCCAACCGCTGAGCAAGGACGAAGTCCGTCAGATCGCGATGCAGCAGATTGCCAAGATTGAGAGCTCACTGAAGCGCAGCGACCGGACCCTGAAGGTGTCACCGGAAGCGCTCGAGCAGCTCGTGCACGATGGCTACAGCCTCTGCTACGGCGCTCGCTTCCTGAAGCGGACGATTGAGGATCGGCTCAAGCTGCCGATCAGCCAGCGCTGGACTGAAGGCCACGTGTTCACCGCGGACGTGGTGGAGGGGCGCATCGAAGTGGAAGTCAGCGAGAGCCCCGGTGGCGCGTATTCCCAGCTGGCCGCGACGGCCTGATCGGCCGGGGCGCCGGCGTCACCACTCGAAAGCCGCCTGCTCGCAGGCGGCTTTTTTTCTGTCCTCTTCGCCTCCGGCGGCCGGCTCCCGGTCCTCCCGGAACGGCCGCGGCGCGACGGCGTAGCGCTGCTGCAGCATGGCGACGACCTGACGAACGGTCGTCAGATAGGCGGCAGGCGCATACGCGCCCACGTACAGCTTCTCGAAACCCTCCAGCATGTGCGGGAACTCGCTGCGGATGAATCCGAGGAAGTGGTCGCGCGTGCCGTCCTTCAGGAACATCACGTTCGCGCCGAGGAATGCCGCGCCATGGTCCGCGATCGCTTTGATCGTGGCTTCGATCTGCGCGGGCCGCGTGCTGAACCCGGGTACCAGCGGCGCCATCAGGACCCCGGCATTCACGCCAGCCTCGCGCAGCTGGCGCACCGCGCGCAGGCGCTGCAGCGGATGCGCGGTGCCGGGCTCCAGCGTGGACCACGCGTGCTCGTCGACGGTCGGCACGCTCATGCAGACGGTGGAGTCGAAGTCCCGCGAGAGATCGGCGAGCAGGTCGCGGTCCCGCACCACCATCGGCCCCTTCGTGATCAGGCCGATCGGCGTCCGGCCGGTGAACAGCGCTTCCAGCGCACGGCGCGTGAGCTTGTAGTGCCCCTCGATCGGCTGATAGGGATCTGTCGCAGTGCCGAACGCGACCCGCTCGCGCTGCCATGACGGATGATCGAGTTCGCGTCTGAGCACCTCGACAAGGTTCGTCTTGACCAGGATCACCGACGAGAACTCGTCGCCGGGGCCGAGCTCGAACTGTGTCTGGTAGCGGCGCGCGAAACAGTAGTGACAGGCGTGCGTGCAGCCGCGATACGGGTTCAGGGTCCAGTTGAAGGGCATCCCCTTCACCGCGTTGAGCGCGGAGCGGCAGGTGACCTCCTGATAGCGGGCCGCGTCGGCCCGAAGCTGCGCCTGGTCCAGGGCCGTGGAAGCCCCTTCGTCGCGGATTCGCAGCGCCAGCGTCTTCGTGGTCGGCGCCCGCCGGCCGAGGTCGAAGATCGTGGGCTGGTCGGTCATTTTCGCCCTATGTTCGCCCTAGGGGTGCCCGGTGTCAACCGGCAGCCGGCCGCAGTCTCAGAACAGATAGGCGAGCGCGAAGCCGAGCTGGGCGACGAACATCATGCGGTACATGTGCGCCCACGAGACGTGGTTCTCTTCGACGGCGAGATCCTCCGGCCGCCGCAGCATCAGATAGCAGACGTAGAGGCCGTACCCGGTCATGACAACCGACAGCGCATGCAGCAGGATGGCGTGCCCGGTGAGGATGCCCGCGGCGGCGCCGGCCGAGATCATCACGAACGGCACCACGAAGGACGGCGAAATCATCCAGGCTGCGCGGCGCACGCCATGGACGATTGGCAGCGTCAGGCAGCCGCCGCGCGCGTCGCCCTCCATGTCGGCGAAATCCTTGGTGGTCGATGCGCCGAGCAGGAACAGCCCGAAGATCGCGCCGATGAACCACGGCTCGACGCCGGCGACCGTCTTCACCGCCGACCAGCCCGCCACTTTCAAGAGCACGCCTCGCGGGATCGCGATCGTGACGTTCGCCCAGATGCCGAGCCTCTTGGTGCGGAACGGCGGCACCGAATAAAGGAACGTGATCGCTGTGGCGACCACGACGATCCAGAAGCATTCGTGGCGGCCCGCAGGCGCCACCAGCCACGCGAAGATCAGCGCGATCGCGTATGCGGCCGCGGTGAACGCCCATGCCTCGCCGAGGGACAGCCGTCCGGACGGGAGAGGACGGCGCGGCTTGTTCACCCGGTCGATCTCGAGGTCGTAGATCTGATTCAACGCGTTCGACGCCGCGTTGAGGACCGCGGCCATCGTGAGGCCGATCAGCGGATAGATCAGGATGTCCCGGCCGAACGGCTCGCGCGGGATCGCGCCGACCGCCGTCGCCGCGCCCGACGCGAATCCGAGCGCCGGCGCGACGAGCGTGAACGGCCGTGAGAGCTCGACGTAGTCTGCGGCACGCGCGGGCATCAGAACAGCTGCCCCGCGATCGAGATCGTGACGTACGCCGCAATCGCCGTGTTGATCAGATTGAGGGCGTCGTTGTTCAGCACGCCCGAGGGCTCGAACGCCGCCGAGAGCAGGCTCTCGGCGAGTGACCCGAGCGTCGCGCCGATCACGATCGGCAGCAGCGCCGAGCCGGGCACGATCCCGAGCACGACCGCGAGCCCGGCCAGCGCCGCGGCCCCGACCAGGCCGGCGGCTGTCCCCTCGATGGACATGGCCCCTGGTGTGCCGGGCCTGACGGATTGCGGCGGCAGGAGCGACCAGGTGCGCGTGCCCCAGGCCTTTCCGATCTCGCTCGCGATCGTGTCGCTCGCGCCGGCGACCAGCGCGGCGGCCATCGCGAGTGTTCCGGGCTCGGCTCCGTACGACAACGTCGCGAGCAGCGCGGCGACCGCCGCCACGCCGGTGTTGGCGATGGCATTGCCCGCGCCGCGGCGTCCTCCTCGTTCCTCGGCGATGCCGAGCAGCGTCTTGCGCTGCCATCCCATGCGCGAGGCGATCGCCGCGCAGAGGAAGCACACCAGCAGGAGCACCCACGCACGCCAGCCCGCACAGACGAAGATGACCGTGCCGATTGCCGCGCCGGCGATCGCGCCCGACGACGAGACCGTGCGCGCGAAGTAGCCGGCGGCCGCGACCGCCGCGTTCGCCAGCACCGGGATGGGCAGCGCGCCCGGCAGCGCCGCAACGAACGGACCGACGAGGTCTGCGCTCACGATGGACAGCGCCCACAGCATGGTCGCCGCGCTGAGCGGGACCGAGACGTTGTCGTCCAGTCGAATCGGCACGGTCTCGGCTGCCGCCGCCACGACCGCTGCCGCCAACGGCGCACCGAGCGAGAACCACAGGTACGGCGGCGGAATGACGGCCGGCCGGCACCACCAGCAGAGGAACGATCCCGCCGCGCCGCCGGCAAGGGCCAGCGCCCCGCTGCCCAGGATGCTCTTGTGGCGGTTCCACGGCCACTTCGCCACGCCGTAGCGACGCCCGGCCAGCGTCGCAGCGCCGTCGCCGACCGCCAGAATTCCCCACGCGCCCGCGACGATGTCGGGCCGCGAGGGGAGCATCAGCAGCATCACCAGAATCGACGTCGGGTAGAGAACGAGGCCGGCGGGCACCGCCTGTTGCCGCTCGATCGGGCGGTGCAGCCGATCGCCGGCAATCTTCTTGAGCAGCCGGACGTTGAAGAGGACCGCCGCCGCCGCAAGGATGACGGCCTGGTACCAGTTGAGGAAGGGCAGCAGCAGCGCCGCGGCTCCGAAGCCGATGTGCACCCACTGCCGCAGCGACTCCGAGTACTGCGGGGAGCGGGAGGTCACAGCTGCCGGCGCCAGTAGGCGAGCAGATCGCGGAGGGTGTCGTCGATCGGGATGCGCGGCGCCCAGCCCGTGTCCCGCTGCAGCCGGCTCGCGTCCCCGAGCACGACCGGATTGTCGTTCGGGCGGAGCAGCGCGGGATCGGTCTTCACCTCGATCCGGACGCGCGCCTGGCGGATCAGCGAGTCGAGCAGGTCGCCGACCCGGTACGCCTCGCCGCGGCAGACGTTGTACGGCTGATGCGGACGCCCCCGTTCGACGAGCAGCCGATACGCCCGCACGGTGTCGCGCACGTCGGTGATGTCGCGCCGCGCCTCGAGGTTGCCGACCGACAGGACTGGTTCCCGCCCGCCCGCCTCCGCCTCGGCGATTTGCCGCGCGAAGCTCGATGTGACGTAGGCGGCCGCCTGCCGCGGTCCGGCATGATTGAAGGGCCGGGCCAGAATGATATGGCCCGGCGCCAGATCCGCCCTCATCTCCTGGGCGAGCTTGCTGACGCCATAGGGACTCGACGGCGCGAGCGGCGAGTCCTCTGTGAGCGCGTTGACTGAGGTGCCGTAGACCAGGGCCGAGCCCGTGACGAGGACGGGGACGTTCAAGGCAAGCCGCTCGACGGCGCCGACGAGCGCGTCGGTGCCCATGACGTTGACGCGCAGCGCGCGCGCCGACGCGGCCCAGCTCCCGTGCACGTCGGCAACGCCTGCGCAGTGATAGATCGCCGAGGGACGGAGCGCGTCGAGCGCGCGCACGACCGCTTCGCGGTCCGTGACGTCGACCGCCGACCACGCGACGCGCGGATCGGCCGCCGCCGGCAGATCCCGTCCGCCGGCGTGTCCCCAGGCCGCCACCCGCGGCGTGTCCTCGAGCAGATGTTCGACCAGATGGCCGCCGGCGAACCCGGTGGCGCCGGTGACGAGAGGGACCGGCATCGGTTCAGCCCCGGCGCTGGCCGTACTGATGCTGGTAGTACTCCTTGAACGCCGGATCCTGTTCCTTGATCGGTCTCCACCACCACTCGTTGCGGCGGTACCACTCCGCCGTCTCGCGCAACCCCTCCTCGAACACGTGCTGCGGCGCCCAGCCCAGCGAGCGCAGCCTGGTCGTGTCGAGCGAGTAGCGGCGATCGTGGCCCGGCCGATCGGCGACCGGACGAATCAACGACTCGGGCTTGCCGACCGCGGCCAGGATCTGGCGGGTCAGATCGATGTTGCGCACGTGGTTGCCGCCGCCCACGTTGTAGACCTCGCCGGAGGTTCCGGCGTCGATCAGCAGATCGACCGCGCGGCAGTGGTCGATCACGTGCAGCCAGTCGCGCTCGTTCAGGCCGTCGCCGTAGAGCGGCACCGGGATGTCGTCGATCGCGTTGGTCAGGAACAGCGGGATGACCTTCTCGGGGAACTGGTAGGGCCCGTAGTTGTTGGAGGCCCGCGTGATCACCACCGGAACGCCGTAGGTCGCCCAGTAGCTGTAGGCCAGCCGGTCGGCGCCGGCCTTGCTCGCCGAGTACGGATTGCGCGGTTTCAGCTCGTCCGTCTCACGGCTGGACCCCTCGGGCACGCTGCCGTACACCTCGTCGGTCGAAATCTGGATGAACCGGCGAAGGCGGGGCGCCTGACGCGCCGCCTCGAGCAGCACGAACGTGCCGTAGACGTCCGTCATGATGAACTCGCCAGCGTTCATCAGCGACCGGTCCACGTGGGTTTCCGCGGCGAAGTGCACGACGATCTCGGCCGCCCGCACGAGCGGGGCGGCCACCGCGGGATCCGCCACGTCTCCCTGGACGAAGGTATGGCGAGCGTTGCCCTCCACCTCCTTCAGGTTCTCGAGACGGCCGGCGTAGGTCAGCTTGTCGAGCGTGGTGATTCGCCAGTCGGGGTGCGCCTGGAGCGCGTACCTGACGAAGTTCGATCCGATGAACCCGGCGCCGCCTGTGACGACGACCTCAATCATGCGTACGGCCTCCAGGCCTCTGAATCAGCGACCCTGCTGCCCTCCGAACGCCCCGAACAGGTTGGAAAACGTGCCGATGCCCGCCAGCGTGAACGAGATGTTGAACCGGCGATCCTGAGGCACGGCGCTCGAGACGAGGGAGCCCTGCAGGTTGAACGTCTGGTACTCGAAGCCAACGCCGCAGCACTGCGCATTGTAATACGCGAGCCAGCGCTGATTGAGGAAACGGTCGCGCAGGATGTCGTAGTTGAAGGCGTAGGTCCCGCCCACGCGATTGCGCGTCCGGCGGATGTTGACCACGCCGTTGATGTATTGATCGGCGCGGTTCGGATCGTTGAACCCGGGGAAATTCTGAAGGTAACGGCGCTGGCTCCAACCAGCCGATCCGCTCAGCCAGTCGCCGCGAGCCAAGGTGCCATTGGCGCTCATCGTCGTCAGCGCATGGGCGTCGGGATCCCACTCCGTCCTGAAGTCGCCCTGCACGCGGTCGGTAGGAGCCGCGCGCACCATGAGCGCGACCGGCGAGAAGTTGGACGGTGCCCGATTACTGAAGCCGCTCTGATATTGGCGGTCGTATTGCGACGCGTTTTTCTCGGTGTAGTAGGTCTGGTTGATCGACACCGACACTACTTCACGTGCGACGTCCTTCTTCGCGTACAGGCGGTTGGTGAGGTCGTAGGTGAAGCGCGTCCCACCTCCGACGACGTAGTCGATCGACTCCAGCTTGACGATGCGATCGAACTCGTCAATCGCGCTCACATACTGCATGGTCACCGAGGGCTGGATCACGTGCTTGAACTTCTTGCCCTCGCGTCCTTCGGGAGGATTGAAGATCCGGTTGAAGACCGGCCCCGTGGTCCGCACCGAGAAGTCGAAATACCGCCGCCCGAGGCCTTCGTTCACCTGGACGGCCGGCGCCTCGGTCAGGCTCTCGGTCCAGTAGGTGGCGTGCCAGGCCACCGACGTGTTGATGCCCAGAAAGGGCCAGCGGTTGAACGGGATCCGCAACGTCGGCGAGACGTCGAACCGCGACAGTCCCTGGTCCTGCGATTTCACGTCGTCGGTCTCGGAGCTGCGCAGCAGTGTCACGTATTCGCCGCCGACGCCGAAATAGACCGGGGACCCGGCGATCGGCCGCTCCGGCCGGCTGACATTGATGCGCGGCATCGCCCCATAGGTCGTGAGCGACGTGGCCGTGTAGAAGTAGTCGTTGCGGTCGGCCGTGGCGCTGATCTGGTAGCCCGCGAGGGACCCGCTGACGAACGTGCCGAAGCGGCGGGTCCGATTCGTCGCCCGGGTGAGATCCTGCTGATACGTCTGCTGGCTGACGACGCTCGAGAAGTAATCGGCGTTGGCGCGCAGGGAGAACGTGCCGGGAAGGCGCTGGGCCAGATCGCCCCCCAGCGAGTAGCTCCTGGTGCCCGCGCTGGTCTGCGACACGCCGTTGACGTTGCTCGTGACCGGCTTTTCGTTCAGCCAGGTGAAGCGGCTGTTGCCCTGCGAGCCGGCGCCGAGCACATAGCGGTACTCGCCGCCCAGCTGGTTCCCGGCCTTGCTCATCCAGTCGTGATAGAGCGTGGCGTCGTGGCTGCGGCCCATCGCCCAGAAGAACGCGTTGCTGAGGACCTGTCCTTTCACCGTCGAGGAGCCGTAGGTCGGAATGAGGAAGCCGGTGGCGCGGTCGTCCTCCTGGATCGGGTAGTAAAAGACCGGCAGGTACATGAGCGGCACGCCCTTGACCTTGAAGAGCGAGTTGGTCAGGAACGCGTAATCATCGAGGTTGATCGTCACTGACCCCGACACGAGCTCCCAGCGCGGGGTCGGCTGGACGCACGTCGTGAAGCCGCCCCGCGTGATCTTGTACTTCCGGGGGCCCAGCTTCTCGAGCTCGGCTCCCCAGAAGGCCGCCTCCGGCTCCTGGTTGCCGAACATGCTGCGGTTGGTGCTCTCGCCGCGATCGCCGAGTGTGGCGTTTCCCCGCGCGTTGTAGAACGTGCCGGTGCGGGTCTTTGTGTTGAACTCCATCCGGTCGGCCCAGATCCGGTTGCCGCCCGATACGAAGACGACGTGTCCTCGCGCCGTGACCATGTCCTGCTTCCTGAAGATCTCCGCATAGTCGGCGAAGAACTGCATGTCGTCGCACAGGATTTGCGCCGGCTGGTCGTCGCTGCCGTAGAACTGGGTGTTGTCCTCGAGGCGCTTGATGCCCGAGCCCGCGTCTCCTGAATAGATCTTGCAGGACGACAGATCGGACTGCGCGAACGCGGGCGAAGGAGTCAGGGCGTCGATCGCGACGCAGACGGCCAGCAGCAGGTAGAGACGAAACATTCAATCCCGGGCACGACGCAGGCGGGCACGGCTATCGTGGCCGCAGAATACCACGCACCGGACCGGTCAAGAAGATGGACCCCGCCACCACGACTCGCGGGAATCGGCGTGCCGCCTCATCGATCGCGCCGCGCGGATCCTCGATCGCCGACACCGACCAGGTTCCTGCGGCTCGAGCGATGTCTGCAATCGCGGCGGCGGGAAGCGCGCGAGGCGAAGCGGCCGTGGTGCTGATGAGCGAGGAACAGACCGGCGCCAGCGCGGCCAGCATCTCGGCCACCGCCTTGTCGCGCAGCGCGCCAAACACGAGCGCACAGCCCGACCATCCCTCCTCGACGAGATATGCGGCGAGTGCCCTGGCGCCGTCCGGATTGTGCGCCGCGTCGAGCAGCACCTGCGTGGGTCCGTACTGGAACCGCTCGAGCCGCGCCGGCCACGACACGTCCGTCAGCCCGGCCCGGATCGCCCGATCGCTGACGGCGACGCCCGCGCCGTCGAGCTGGCGCAGGACGCAGGCCGCGACCACCGCGTTCCCGCGCTGATGGCGCCCGGCGAGCGCCAGTGGCGTGTCGCCGATCACGGTCCGCAGGTCGCCGCAGCCGGACGAGGCGCGAATCAGCGGCGCGCCGCGGTCCTCGCAGATCCCCGCGATCACGCGTTCGGCGTCGTGGGGCAGATCCCCGCAGACCATCGGCACGCCCGGTTTGACGATGCCGGCTTTTTCGGAGGCTATCGATTCGAGGGTGTCGCCGAGCTGCGCCTGGTGGTCGAAGCCAATCGACGTGATCGCCGTCGCAATGGGCGAGACCACGTTCGTGGCGTCGAGACGGCCTCCGAGGCCGACCTCGAGCACCGCCACTTCGACCGCCGCTTCGCGAAACAGATCGAAGGCAATCGCGGTCGCGCACTCGAAGAACGTCGGCGGCGCTTCCAGGCGGCCCGCGCGCTGCAGGGCCTCGACGGCGTCGCGCACGCGTCCGGCCGCGTCGCGCAAGCGCCCGGTCTCGACTTCGCTCGATCCGATGACGTAGCGCTCCTCGAGCCGTTCGAGGTGCGGGGACGTGTAGCGGGCCGCCCGCACGCCGGCTTCGAGCAGCGCGCGGTGGACCATGGCCGTGACCGACCCCTTGCCGTTGGTGCCCGCGATGAGAATGGATTTGAACGATCGTTCCGGGTGGGAAAGCGCCGCGCACAGGGCCGCGATGTTCTCGAGGCCGAACTTCATGCCCAGCCGCTCGAGGCTGAACAGGTAATCGATCGGATCCGTGGTCAACTCCCCGGGACGGCCGCGGGAACCGAAGCGGTCACTGGGGCGGCGACGGCCGGCCGTGCCCCGAACCGCAGCAGCCGGGTCACGACGTCCTTGAGCTCGCGGCGATCGACCACCATGTCGAGCATCCCGTGCTCGAGCAGGAACTCGCTGCGCTGGAAACCCTCGGGCAGCTTCTGCCGGATCGTCTGCTCGATCACCCGCGGGCCCGCGAAGCCGATGAGCGCCTTCGGCTCGGCGATGTTCACGTCCCCCAGCATCGCGAAGCTGGCGGTGACGCCGCCGGTCGTCGGGTCGGTGAGGATTGAGATGTAGGGCAGCTGAGCGCGATCGAGGCGCGCCAGCGCCGCGCTGATCTTGGCCATCTGCATCAGCGAGAGCGCCCCTTCCATCATCCGCGCCCCGCCGGAGCAGGAGACGATGATGACGGGGATGCGGCGGTCGAGCGCGAGCTCGATCGCGCGCGTGATCTTCTCGCCGACGACCACCCCCATGCTGCCACCGATGAACGAGTACTCCATCGCCGCGACGGCGACGTCCATCCCCCCGATTCGTCCGGTCGCGGTGATGACCGCGTCCATCATCCCGGTCGCGGCGATGGTCGTCTCGAGGCGCTTCTTGTACGGCTTGGTGTCGGTGAACTGCAGCGGGTCGGTCGAGCGGAGGCCGGCGTCATGCTCCTGCCAGGCGCCGTCGAACAGCGACTTGAGCCGGTCGGCGGCGCTCATGCGGAAGTGGTGGCCGCATTTGGTGCAGACGCTCAGGCTGGCGGCGAGATCCTTGTTGTAGATGATCTGCGCGCAGGAGGGACACTTGACCCACAGGCCCTCGGGAACCCGGCTCTCCTTGTTCCCCGACTCGATCGGCTTGCGGACCTTCTTGAACCACGCCATTCAGTGAGGATAACGCAATCGCTGATCCCATATACTGCGGCCTTGCTGTTCCGGCATATTGCCATCGAGGGTCCGCCAGGAGTAGGAAAGACCCAGCTCGCCGAGCGGCTCGGCGCCCGGCTCGATGCGACGGTGGTCCTGGACGATCGCGACAACCCGTTTCTCGCAGAGTTCTACCGCGGCCGGCCCGGCGCCGCGTTCCAGGCGCAGCTGTTCTTCACGCTCGCGCGCTACCGGCAGCAAGGCGGGCTGCGGCAGTCGGATCTCTTCAGTCAGCTGCTGATCTCGAATTATCTGTTCGATCGCGACAAGATCTATGCGTACGTGAACCTCGACGACAACGAGCTCTTCATCTACCAGCGGCTCTACGAGCTGATCGCCCCGGACGTGCCGCCCCCGGATCTCGTCATCTACCTCCAGACGCCGGTCGAGGTCGTGCGGCGGCGGCTGCGCCAGCGGTCGAAGGAGGATCCGAACGTGCCGCTGCCCGCGGCCGACTACATCAGGGAGCTGAACGAGGCGTTCAACCACTTCTTCTTTCATTACACCGCCAGTCCGCTCCTGACGGTCGAGACCTCCCATGTCGATCTCTCGTG
>Ga0075433_10002676_pt1 | contig 13602 bp, 6 predicted proteins | sample RhiMethybrSRZTD2_FD_75299 | JGI IMG/M metagenome (GOLD analysis project Ga0075433, IMG submission 75299) | Populus rhizosphere microbial communities from Tennessee, USA - Rhizosphere MetaG P. TD hybrid SRZTD2 | ecosystem: Host-associated > Plants > Roots > Rhizosphere > Soil | place: USA... | reverse complement strand
CGCCACGCGCGAACCGTCCGGCGAGATTTGAAATCCGAATTGCGGCGCTGGCTCGGCGAAGACGCCGGTCTGCGACCCCTTGCGGTCATACCATTCGAGCCGCCGCACCAGGAGGGACGAGTCGAGCACGAGCGTCCCGTTCGTCGAGACGGAATAGTCGCCGAGGCCCAAGAAGTCGCCGTAGAGGCTCACCTGATCGGACACCGTGACGGGCGATCCGCTCGTTTCAAGACGAACGGGGTCGAAGGGCTGAGCGAGAAGCGTTCCTCCGAAGTCCCCGCCGCGGATGAAGAGGAGATAGCCGTCCGCGTACTGCGCGTTGAAGTTGGACGCGATCAGAGGCTTCGCCGCTCCGCCGTCGACGGACCCGACCCAGATGCGGTTGGCCGGATCGTTGCGCGCGCCGGCGAGCTTCATCGCGAGGTAGAGGAAGTGTTTCCCGTCCGGGAGGAGAAACGGATAGCGATGCGCCGTCTCGCCGCGCGTGGAATCGAGCTTCGTGACCGCCGCCGCTTTGCCGCCCGCGGCCGGCAGTCGGTAGATCGGACCGCTCGGCTCCGTGAAGAGAATGTCGCCGTTCGGCGTCCAGGCGCCTCCGAGCCCGTCCACGTCGTAGAGAGCGACGGCACCGCCGCCCGCTGCTTCGATCCGTTTGAGCTTCTTGTCCGCGAAGAAGCCGATGAAGCGGCCGTCCGGCGACCAGAACGGCAGGACTCCGTCCTCGGTTCCGGCGAGAGGAGTCGCCGTGTAGGAGTCGAGCGGCCGGACCCAGAGCTGCACCTTGCCGCCGGCGTGTCTTCCGCCAAAGACGACGCGGGTTCCGTCGGGAGAGACGACGGCGTTGTTCAGTTTCAGCATCTCGGGCAGCAGGATGTTCGTGCGAAGGGCGCGCGAAGCCGGCGCCTCGATTTTCCGAGAGCGCGAAAGACCGAACCAGACGGCCAGCGCCAGCGCCGCGGCCGCGACCACCCAGGCGGCGATCTCGCGGCCCCGGCCGCGGGAGACACCCGGTACGGCGACTGAGGCCTGTGACCCCTCCCCGATCCACTTGAGCTCCAGTGCCACGTCGTGCGCCGTCTGGATGCGCTCGTCCGGATCTTTCGCGAGGCAGCTTCGAACCAGTCGGTCGAGCGCGGGAGGCGTCGCCGGCGCGATCGAGGCGAGTGTCGGCGGCTCGTGCTCGAGGATCGCGGCGATGAGCGAGGCCTGGCTCTTCCCCTCGAAAGCCTTTCGGCCCGAGGCCATCTCGTAGAGGACGGCTCCGAGCGCGAAGACGTCGGACCGCCCGTCGGCCTCCTTTCCTTCGAGCTGCTCCGGCGCCATGTACTGGAACGTCCCGAGGATCGAGCCCTCGGCCGTCATGGGGGTCGCGTGCGTCGGCATCGCCGAGAGCCCGGAGAGCACGGCCGGAGCCGCGTTCCCCTTCCACTTCGCGAGGCCGAAGTCGAGCAGCTTCACCCCCGACTTCGTCAACATGACGTTGCCGGGCTTCAGGTCCCGGTGGACGATCCCCTGGCGGTGCGCTTTGTCGAGCGCGTCGGCGATCTCGATCCCGTAACGCAGGACCTGCTCCGTCGGAAGCGCCCCCTTCGCGAGACGCGCCGAAAGCGTCTCTCCTTCAAGGAGCTCCATGACGAGGTAATCGGTCCCGTCCTGATGTCCCACGTCGTAGAGGGCGCAGATGTGCGGATGCGACAGGGACGAGATGGTCTTGGCCTCGCGGTCGAAGCGCTCCCGCATCTCCGCGTTCTGCGAGAGCTGAGCCGGCAGGACCTTCACGGCGACAGTCCGGCCGAGGCGGGTATCGCGCGCCTTGTAGACCTCTCCCATCCCGCCCGCCCCGAGGGGCGCCTGGATCTCGTAGGGGCCCAAACGGGTCCCGGCGGAAAGGCTCAAGGTCCGTCAGAGACTATATCGGGGCCGTTTCGGTCTACTTCGACACCCGTTCCATGAACTCGGCCACGTCGGCCTTGAACGCCTTCAGCGACGGTTCGTGGATGTACATCATGTGCCCCGCCGGGTAGTACTTCATCTCGATGCGGCCCTGCTCGGACTTCGGGAGCCCGAGGTGCGCCATCATCGACTCCGTCGCGAAGAAAGGCGTGGCGAGATCGTAGAGCCCGTTTAAGACGAGCACCTTCAGGTTCGGATTCGTGGTCATCGCGTGCGCCAGATCGACGCCTGTGTTCGTCATGCCGGGCAGGGCGAAGGGTGCGCCGGGTGTCTTGTGCTTCCAATCCCACTTCGTCCAGATGCCGGCCGAGACGATGTAGTTCTTGCCCTGGCCGAACTTCAGGCCGTCGTGGTACCAGTCGAAGAACGCCGCGGTGAAAGCCGCGCTGATCGCGTCGCTCTGAGGGTCGTCCTCCGAGTCCTTGGCGAGGGGATCGAACGAGGGCCCCTGGAACCGCGAGTCGAGCCGGCCGATCGTGACACGGTGCTGCCGCATGAGCTCCTGGGTGAACTGGCCCTCGGGGACGCGAAGGTTCGCGAGCTTCCAGTAGTCCTCCGAGAGCCCCGTGTAGTCGTGCAGCTTCTTCGCGATCGCCGCGCGACGGTCGTCCGGCAGGCGATCGCCTTGCGCGAGCGCCGCCGCGTAGTCGCTCGAAGCGAACTGCCGCACCTCCGTCAACCAGGGGTCGAGGTCTTTGGGAGCGTTGGGCAGCACCTTGTGGTACGCCGCCGTCGCCGCGTAGGTCGGCAGGAAGAGCGGGTAGGCGCGGTCGTCTCCCGGCGTCGGGAAGATCGCGCCGATGTCGGTCGCGACGGAGACGAGGACGACGCCGTTGAACGCCATGCCGGCGTGCGACTGAAGCCACTCGACGACGCCGGCCGACCGCGTGGTCCCGTAGCTCTCGCCGAGAAGGAACTTCGGCGAGTTCCACCGCCCGTTGTCGGTGATCCACTGCTGGATGAAGCGACCGACCGACTCGATGTCCGGATCGACTCCCCAGAAATCCTGGTCCTTCGCGTTCCCGACGGCGCGGCTCAGGCCCGTCCCGACCGGATCGATCATCACGATGTCCGTCTTGTCGAGCGGGCTGTATGCGTTATCGACGACCTGGTAAGGCGGCGGAGGCGTCGCGGATGCGTCCGTCGTCACCACGCGTCGGGGACCCATCACACCCATGTGGAGCCAGATGCAGGAGGACCCCGGGCCGCCGTTGTACGAGAACGTGACCGGGCGCCGCGCCCCGGCGGCGGCGTCCTTGCGGACGTAGGCGATGTATCCGATCGACGCCCACGGCTCGTCCTTGTCGTTGCGCACGATGAGCGTTCCCGCCGTCGCCGTATAGGCGACCGGGGCCCCGCCGATCACGACGCTGTGCTGCGTGACCGACTGCTCCGGCTTCGGCGGCTCCTTCTTTCCGCCCTCCTCCGCCTTCGCCGGAGTCTTCTCCGGAGCCGGCTGCGCGAGCGCGCCTCCGCCGGCGACCGCCGCGATGACCAGAAACACCGCGAGTCTTCTTCTCACCGTTCCTCCTTCGAACTGATGGACTTCCGTGTCGAAAAATACCGCGGGACGACGCGATTCCGAACGGGTTTTCCGCGATCCGGGCCGGCGGCGCCCCCCGTCCTCTGGTAGATTTTTCGGTTGCATGGAAAAGCGTCCGCGCCACCGGACGGTGGGTGTTCGCGTCGGTCCGATCTCCGTCGGGGGCGGCGCGCCCGTGGTCGTCCAGTCCATGGCCAACACCGACACGGCCGACGTGGAATCGACGGCGCGGCAATGCATCGAGCTCGCCCAGGCCGGTTCCGAGATGGTCCGCGTCACGGTCAACGTGCCGGAAGCGGCGCGGGCCGTTCCCGAGATCAAGCGGAGGATGCTCGACGCGGGCGTCGAGGCGCCGCTGATCGGCGACTTCCACTACAACGGACACGTCCTGCTGACGAAGTTCCCGCAGATGGCGGCGGCGCTCGACAAGTACCGGATCAATCCGGGCAACGTCGGGAAGGGCGCGCGCCGGGACGAACAGTTCGCGACGATCTGCGGCGTGGCCCGCGATCAGGGCAAGCCCGTGCGCATCGGCGTCAACGGCGGCTCCTTGAACCAGGAGCTCGTGATGGCCAAGATGCAGGAGAACACCGATCGGGATCTGGGCAGGAGCTCGGAAGAGATCGTCAACGACTGCATGGTCCTCTCCGCCCTGCAGTCCACCGACCTCGCCCTGCAATCGGGCCTGCGTCGCGACCAGATCATCATTTCGTGCAAGGTCTCCCGCCCGCTCGACCTGATCGCCGTCTATCGCGACCTCGCTCGCAAGACCGAGCAGCCGCTCCATCTCGGACTAACCGAGGCGGGCATGGGCACCAAGGGGCTCGTCTGGTCCGCGTCGTCGATGGGAGTCCTCTTAAACGAGGGGATCGGCGACACGATCCGGGTGTCGCTCACTCCGCGTCCGGGCGGGGACCGGCGAGAAGAGGTGTACGCCGCCTGCGAGCTCCTCCAGTCCCTCGGGATCCGTTCCTTTGCGCCGTCCGTGACGGCCTGCCCCGGCTGCGGGCGCACGACCTCGACGACTTTCCAGGAGCTGGCCGAACGTATCCAGGACTACATCCGCGACCGGATGCCGGAGTGGAAGGCTCGGTACGAAGGGGTCGAGACCCTGACGCTCGCCGTCATGGGCTGCGTCGTCAACGGTCCGGGCGAATCGAAGGCCGCCAACATCGGCATCTCGTTGCCCGGCACGGGCGAGGCGCCGCACTGCCCGGTCTACATCGACGGCCAGCACTTCACGACGCTCAAGGGGACCTACGAGGAGCTGTCCGAGGCGTTCCGGGCGCTCGTGGACGACTACGTGTCGACGCGGTACCCGCGGCGGGAGTCGCCCCGGCCGGTACCGGCCTAGCCCGCGGCAGGCTGTCGGCGACGGATGGATTTCCCGCCGGGATCCCTCGATTTCCCTGTCACTTGGCCCAAAGGGCAATGACCCTGGCCGGGAGATTGCTGTTAGGCTCCTCGGGCAGAGGGCTTTGATGGAGGGATTGGTAGCGTCGGGGCAACGCGCAACCCGCTGGCTCGAGCGGGGCCTGATCGTGGCCGGAGGCGCCTTGCTCGCTTTCTGGCTGCTTGCCCGACTCGACGGCGCGGCCGGCCGGCGCGCCGCACTGGCGCGTTTCGAGGCGCTCCGCGCGACACCGGCGCCCGCTCTTCCTGCCTTGCCCGCACCGGCCGACATGCCGGCTCCGCTTCCGGAGCCCGTCCAGGTTTTCCGGGCCGCCCCGCTCGCCCTGCCCGCCATGGTCGACCAGCACCTCTGGTCCCATAAGAGGGTCCGTGCCTACGACGCGATTCGAAGCCTCCGGTTCTCCGACCCCATGGCGGTCCTTCGGATCCCGAGCGCCGGGATCGAAGTCCCCGTCCTGCCGGGAACGGACGACGTGACTCTGAACCGCGCCGTCGGCTGGATCGAAGGCACGGCCCGTCCGGGCGAGCTCGGAAATGCCGGCATCGCCGGGCATCGCGACGGATTCTTCCGAGGCCTCAAGGATTCGGCCCTGGGGGACCGCATCTCGCTCGAAACGCTCGAGGGCCCAAAGGAATACGTCATCGACCAGATTCGGATCGTGTCGCCAAACGACGTCGGCGTCCTCGCTCCGACGAAGGATTCGACGCTGACTCTGGTGACCTGCTACCCCTTCTACTTCGTGGGTGACGCTCCTCAGCGCTACATCGTGCGAGCCCAGGTTCGACCGGACCTCTCGACCGTCACGGCGTCCCGTTAGTCCAAGGGCCTACCGCCAGCCGCCGCCCGCCTTCATCGGCGCCGTCCGGGCGAGCTTGTCGGCGATCGCCCGGTAGCGCGGCTCGCCGATCAGCGAATCGAATGCCGGCATGTGGATCCGATACCAGAGGAGCGCGTTCCTCTCGTCGTACGCCCTCTCGAGCATCTTGAGCGTCTCTTCTTTTTCTCCGAGAGCGAGGTGGAGCACGGCCAGATCGTACGGGGGGACGTAGACGCTCTTCGCCCGTTCGCGTAGCTCGTCGAGGATCCGCCGAGCTTCCGCCTCCCGTCCTCCCGCCGCGAGAGCCCCGCCCAGGAGGGCGAGCTGGAAGAAGTGCTCGCGCCTCGTCAGGGCGACGCATTGCTCGAGGGTGCCGATCGCCTCCTCGAATCTTCCCGTTTGCTGCTGCGCGAGGCCGAGGGACCACAGCGGGAACGCAGCCTCCGGGTCGAGAGCCGTGGCGTGCGAGAACTCGAGGCGCGCCTCCTCGAATCGGCCGACGCCGAAGTAGGCCCATCCCACGGCTGCTTGCGCGTTGGCCGAGCGGGGCTCGGCCTCGACCCCCCGGCGCGCGAGTACCAGCGCCTCCTCGAACCTTCCGATGACGCCGAAACAGAGGGCAAGCCAGAAGTAACCTTCGAAGGAGCGCGGATTCTGGTCGATCGCGAGGCGAAGCTCCCGCTCCTCCCGCGCGAGATCCCATCCGTAGTAGTGCTCGATGATCCCCAGGGAAAGGTGCGCTCCCTCAGGCGCGAGCGCCTGCGCCCTCTCGGCCGCGGAACGGGATCGCGCGAAAGCCTCCCACGTGGGGATCCCGCCGTAGAAACCCCAGACCGCGTAGGACTCCGCGATCCCGGTCCACGCGGCGACGTAGTCGGGGTCCTTCGAAACGGCGGCGTCGAATTGCTCGATCGCTTCGTGCAGCTGGCGGCGGGCCCAGAAGTAGCGCCCCTTCAGGTAGCAGTCGTAGGCTTCGACGTTTTCCGTGGCGGGCGCGACGATCGGCTCCCCCGCCGCGGGCAGCAGCCGGACCTTCAGCGTTTCGGCGATGGCGCGAGCGATCTCGTCCTGCACGGCGAAGACATCCTGCATCTCGCGGTCGTACCGCTCCGACCAGAGCTGATAGCCGCTCGCCACGTCCACGAGCTGGACGTTCACGCGCAGTCGCTGCCCCACCTGCCGGAGACTCCCCTCAAGGACCGTGCGCACGCCGAGCTCGCGGCCGATCTGACGCACGTCGGTGTCTTTCCCCTTGTAGGCGAAAGAAGAAGTGCGCGCCGCCACCGAGAGGCCGGGGATCTGCGCGAGCACGTTCAGGATTTCCTCCGTCACGCCGTCGCAGAAATACTCGGCTTCCCGATCCGAGCTCATGTTGCGGAACGGAAGGACCGCGATCGACGGGCCCGCTTCCGCGAGCGCGGCGCGCCGGGAGGCGGAAGACTCGTCCCGCTCGCCGAAGCGAAGCGCGAAAGCGAGATCTCGCGCCGACTGGAACCGCTCGTCCGGCTTCTTCTCGAGGCAATGGACGACGATCTCGGTGAGCTCGACCGGCAGGGTCCGGCTCCCCTCTCGCAGCTCCGGCGGCTCCTCGTGCAGGATCGCCATCATCGTTTCGACGCCCGACTCGCGCTGAAAAGCGCGGCGCCCCGTCAACATCTCGTAGAAGACCGCGCCGAACGAGAAGATGTCGGAGCGCGGGCTCGCCGATCCGCCGCGAACCTGCTCGGGAGACATGTATCCAACGGTGCCGAGGATGGCGCCTGGCTCGGTCAGGCCCGCCGTCGCCGCCGCCGATCCTCCCTCCGCCGCGAACGGCAGGATCCGTGCGAGACCGAAGTCGAGCAGCTTCACTCTCCCGTCGCGCGTCACAAAGACGTTCTCGGGCTTCAGATCCCTGTGGACGATCCCCTTCTCGTGCGCCGCCGCGAGGCCGTGGGCCATGCCGACGGCGATCTCGACCGCTTTCCGCGTCGGAAGCGCCCCGGCCGCAAGGCGCGAACGGACCGTCTCGCCCTCGAGCAATTCGGTCACCGCGTACGCGATTCCCCGCTCCTCGCCGAAGTCGAAGATCGAGAGGATGTTCGGGTGCGACAGCGCCGCGATCGTCTTGGCCTCGCGCTCGAACCGCTCGAGAGCCTCGGGATCGCGGGCGAGGTGGGGCGGCAGGACTTTCAACGCGACGTCGCGGTCGAGCTTCGCGTCTCGCGCGCGATAGACCTCTCCCATTCCGCCGGCGCCGAGCGGAGACAGGATCTCGTAGGACCCGAGGCGGGTGCCCGGTTCGATCGACATCTCGCCTTAAAGACGGAGGCTCCGCACCGGCCGGACCTCGTTTCGCGGAAGAACCTCCAGGAGAGAGGATATCTTCCGCCCGGCGGCCGCGTCGGCGGTTCGCAACACCCCTATAATCCCGCCGCTTGAATCGGGTCGCCTCCATTCGCGTCGTCGTCTTCGCCGCCCTCCTCGCCGGAGCGCCGGGCGCCGTTCTCCGGCTCTCCGCCGCGATGCCTCCCGCTCTCGAGTCGGAGCTTTCCCTCATCTTCGAGAAGCAGGAATACAAGACGAAAGGGCTCGAAGGGCTCCGCTGGCTCGATGACGGCCGGGCCTACGCGGTCCTCGAGGAGTCGGCGGCCGGCAAGGACGCGCGCGACGTCGTCCTCTACGACGCCGCCTCGGGACGCCGCGAAGTGCTCGTCGAGGCGAGGCATTTGACGGCGGCGGGCGCCGCGGCGCCGCTCCAGGTCGCCTCCTTCTCCGCCCTCGACCGCAACCGGATCCTGCTCTTCACCGACGCGAAGAAAGTCTGGAGGCGCAACACGCGCGGCGACTACTGGCTCTTCGACCGGCGCAAGGGGACTCTCAAGAAGCTCGGCGGCGCCGCGCCCGCTTCCAGCCTGATGTTCGCGAAGCTTTCCCCGGACGGCTCGCGCGCAGCCTACGTCCGCGATGACGACCTCTGGCTCGAGGACGTGCAGACCGGTGTCGTGACCGGGCTGACACGCGAAGGGGGGCCGACTCTCGTCAACGGAACCTCCGACTGGGTCAACGAGGAAGAGCTCGACATCCGCGACGGCTTCCGATGGAGCCCCGACGGCAAGCGCATCGCGTTCTGGCAGTTCGACACGAGCGGCGTCGAGACGTTCACCCTCATCAACGACACGGACGCGGTCTATCCGACTCTGACGCGCTTTCCCTACCCGAAAACGGGAACCCGCAACTCGGCGGTCCGCATCGGGGTGGTGGACGTCTCGAAACGCTCGACGGTCTGGATGCAGCCGCCGGGCGACCCGCGCGAGAGCTACATCGCTCGGATGGAATGGGTCGACTCGAACACGCTCGCGCTCGAGCGGCTCAATCGCCTCCAGAACCGCAACGAGCTCCTCCTGGCCGACGCCTCGACGGGCGACACGCGAACGATCTATCGAGACGAGTCGAAGACCTGGGTCGACGTCGTCGATTCCGTGCGCTGGCTCCCGGGCAACCGGGAGTTCCTCTGGGAGAGCGAGAAGGACGGCTGGCGACACGTCTATCGATCGGGGCGGGACGGACGCGGCGAGAAACGGGTCACCTCCTTCGAAGGGGACGTGATCGAGGTCGCGGGCGTGGACGAGAAGGCAGGGCTCCTCTACTTCCTCGCCTCGCCCGGGCGCGCGACCGACCGCTACCTGTATCGATCGAAGCTCGACGGGTCCGGTCCGGTCGAGCGCGTCACACCGACGGGATTTGGGACGCACGCGTACGAGCTCTCGCCCGACGGCCGCTTCGCGATCCACACGTCCTCCCGTTTCGATCAGCCCCCGACGATCGAGCTCGTGACTCTTCCGGAGCACAAGACCGTGCGCGTCCTCGACTCCAACGCCGGCGTGCGCGAGAAGACCACGCGGATCGGCGCCAACCCGCCGGAATTCTTCACGGTCGACGTCGGCGAAGGCGTGACTCTCGACGCCTGGCTGCTCAAGCCTTCGTCCTTCGACGCGACGCTCAAGTATCCGCTGCTCGTCTACGTCTATGGAGAGCCGGCGGGACAGACGGTGGTCGACCAGTGGGCCGGCGACCGGGGGCTCTTCCACCGCGCGCTCGCGGATCAGGGTTACCTGGTCGCGAGCTTCGACAACCGCGGGACGCCGGCTCCTAAGGGAGCGGCGTGGCGCAAGATCGTCTACGGCGCCGTCGGAGAGATCTCCTCGCGGGACCAGGCCGCTGCGGTCCGGGCGCTCGCCGCAACGCGTCCGTACGTCGATCTCGACCGCGTCGCGATCTGGGGCTGGAGCGGCGGCGGCTCCTCCACGCTGAACGCGATGTTCCGCTACCCCGATCTGTACAAGGTCGGGATCTCCGTCGCGCCGGTGCCCGACCAGACGCTTTACGACTCCATCTATCAGGAGCGCTACATGGGTCTCCCGCAGGACAACGCGGACGGATATCGCCGGGGCTCGCCGATCACGTTCGCGGAGGGGTTGAAGGGCCGGCTCCTTCTCGTGCACGGCTCGGGCGACGACAACGTGCACTACCAGGGGACTGAAAAGCTCGTGAACCGGCTGATCGAGCTCGACAAGCCCTTCGACTTGATGGTCTATCCGAATCGCACGCACGCGATCAAGGAGGGGAAGGGGACGAGCCTCCACCTCCACAAGCGGATCGCGCGCTATCTCCTGGAGAATCTGCCGCCGGGGCCGAAGTAGCCTCGAGGCGTTACAGCTTCAGCCCGGCCGTCCAGTCGAGAACAATGGTGATCGGCGGAGAAGATCGGCCTTCCGGTTCGGAAACGACGAGGAACCGCTGTCCGTCCGGCGTGACGTCGTAGAGACTGTGGAAGCCCGGAAAGTCGACTCGGGGAGTCCGCGTCTGAAAGAGTGGACGTGGAACGGACGCGTCGAAGGAGCCGGTCTTCAGGTCGACGGACATCAGCATTCCGTCATCGGCAAGATAGAAGAGCTCCTTCCCATCCCGGCGCCATCGCGCTTTGGTCCCCCCTTGCGAGGAGACCTGCCACTTGTCTGACAGGGATGGGAAGGGCTGGACATAGACCTCAGGCCTGCCGGATTCGTCCGAGGTGTAGGCCAGAAATCGTCCATCGGGTGAAACCCTCGCTTCGGACTCGTTGAAAGGCGTCTGAAGCAAAGGCTTCGGCGTCCTCGAACCCTCAAGCGGGAGCATCCAGAGATCGGAGCGTGTCTTCGGGTCGGAAACAGCGATGATCAGAAAGCGACCGTCCGACGACCAGTCCAGCGGATAGCCCGAACGCGGGTCCTTCCAGATCCGCTCTTCGGGCCCGCCGCCGGCGGGCTTCAGATAGATCTCGTTGTTTCCCTCCTTGTCCCAGGAGAACGCGAGGCGGCTCGCGTCGGGCGACCATACGGGGTAGACCTCCCAGCGGGGATGAAAGGTGAGCCGGGAGAAGGTACCGCGCGACGTGTCCAAGATCCAGATGTCGGGAGTCCCCGTCCTGGGGTCGTCGCGGCAGACCGCCAGGCGCTTTCCGTCGGCCGAGAGCTCGGGATCCGCATAGTCACCGGCCGACCCGACGGTACCGACAGACTTGCCCTGACGGTCGAACCACCCGATCTGCGAGCTGATCGCCGCTGCCACGCCGTGCGCGAGCACGCCATTGGCAGAAGTCGAGAACGGAGCGTACCGAGTCGGGCCCGCGCCTCCCATGCGTCCCACGTGCTCGGCGATCGGAGTCGGATCTCCCTGGAGGCGAAGGCTCTTCGAGTCGAACCGCTGAGCCGTGAGAGCTCTCTCTCGGACGAACAGGAGGAACCCCGGCGCCGCGTACGAGGCTCCGGACTCCGCGGCGGCCACATGCACTCTCTCCGCTTTCCCGAGAGTCGCAACTTGAATGTCGGGCGACCCCTTCTCGCTCTCGACGAGGAGGAGGCAGTGTCTTCCGTCCGGCAGGAAAGAGGGCCAGTAATGGCCGAGCTCTCCAGGAACGAGGTTCGTCGCCGCCACGGGCGTCCCACCCGCAGCCGCCACGCGCAGAAGAGGGCGATTCGAATCCGGACTGAAGACGATGACACCCTCGGAATTCCAGGAGCCGCCATAGGGAGACGGAGCATCGCAAATGGTCTGCGGCGGCCCGCCCGAGACGTCCATTCGCTTCAGGACTCCGCCTGCGAAGAAAGCGACGGAGCGGGAGTCGGGCGACCAGAAGGGAAGCTCGGCTCCTTCCGTCCCGGCCAGGGCTCTCGGGACGAGCGTCTCGAGGTCCCGGATCCACAGCGAGCTCCGACCGCCCGGCCGGACCGCGGTGAAAGCCAGATGCCGCGCATCCGGCGAGAGCGCCAGCGTCCCGGCGTCGGCGTAGGACCCGAAGACGGTTCCCTCCGGCAGCGGGATCGTGAAGCGGATCCGACGCGGTGGTGCGGAGGATTGCCGTCGGAGCACCGAAAAAACCAGGGCACCGACCGCAACGAGAAGAGAGGCCCAGAGCAAAAGCCTCTCGCCCCGCAGCCGCGAGGCGACCACGGTCGGCACGGTCGCCGCGGCCGCCACCGAACCCTCCCCGACCCATTTCAGCTCCTTGCCGACGTCGCCCGCGCTCTGCCATCGATCCTCGGGGTCCTTGGCGAGACAAGTCTTGACGACCCGATCGAGCGTCGGAGGCGCCATCGGCTGGATCGACGAGATCGGCGCCGGATCCTCCTTCATGATGGACGAAATCAGCGAAGCCTGGCTCGTCCCGGAGAACGCTTTCCGCCCCGTCGCCATCTCGTAGAGAACGGCTCCCAGCGCGAAGATGTCGGTCCGCCCGTCGGTCTCTTTCCCCTCGAGCTGTTCTGGCGCCATGTACTGGAACGTCCCGAGGATCGTCCCTTCCTGCGTCAGATTCGGAGACCCGGCGACCGTCGGGAGCGAAGTGAGTCCCGACTTCGATTCCACCGGCGCCATCGCTTTAGCCAGACCGAAGTCGAGCAGCTTGACGCCCGACTTCGTCAGCATCATGTTGCCCGGCTTCAGGTCCCGGTGCACGATGCCCTGCCGGTGCGCCTTGTCCAGCGCCTCGGCAATGTCCATGCCGTAGCGAAGCGTCTGCTCGAGCGTCAGCGCCCCCTTCGCCAGACGCTCCGAAAGCGTCTCGCCCTCGAGGTACTCCATGACGAGATACTCGACGTCCCCTTCGCGGCCCACGTCGTAGAGCGCGCAGATGTGCGGGTGGGAGAGCTGCGAGATCGTCTTCGCCTCGCGCTCGAACCGCTGGCGCACCTCCGGGGATGCGGAGAGATGCTGCGGAAGCACCTTGATCGCAACGGTCCTCTCGAGGCGCGTGTCCCGCGCCCGCCAGACCTCCCCCATCCCGCCCGCGCCGAGCGGCGCGAGGATCTCGTAAGGGCCCAGGCGACTTCCCGCGGCGAGCGTCAAGTCCTGTAGAGACTACAACTTTGATCCGTACCGGGGGAGATGCGTTGAGCCGGGAAGGATTCCCGGGAAGCCGAGGTTATGGCGCTTTTCGATTCATGAAGGAGGTGCTCCATGGCTTTGAGACTCGGTGACACCGTTCCCGACTTCACGGCCGAATCGACCGAAGGGCCGATCCGCTTCCACGAGTGGATCGGCGACAAGTGGGCCGTGCTCTTCTCGCATCCGAAGGACTTCACGCCCGTGTGTACGACCGAGCTCGGCTACGTCGCGAAGGTCAAGCCGGAGTTCGAGAAGCGCGGGGTGAAGATCATCGGGCTCTCCGTCGATCCCATGAAGGACCACGAGGGGTGGATCAAGGACATCAACGAGACCCAGAAGACGACGGTCAATTTTCCGATGATCGCCGACCCGGACCGGAAGGTCTCGGTCCTCTACGACATGATTCACCCGAACGCGTCCGAGAACTTCACGGTGCGATCCGTCTTCGTCATCGGGCCGGACAAGAAAGTG
>Ga0075433_10002674_pt1 | contig 13605 bp, 15 predicted proteins | sample RhiMethybrSRZTD2_FD_75299 | JGI IMG/M metagenome (GOLD analysis project Ga0075433, IMG submission 75299) | Populus rhizosphere microbial communities from Tennessee, USA - Rhizosphere MetaG P. TD hybrid SRZTD2 | ecosystem: Host-associated > Plants > Roots > Rhizosphere > Soil | place: USA... | reverse complement strand
CCACCCATCGGCCGAGAGTTCACGATCACCCGGGTCTTCGACGCCCCGCGCGAGCTCGTGTGGAAGGCGTGGACGGACCCGGACCAAATCGCGCGCTGGTTCGGCCCGCGCGGCTTCACCACGCCGCGGTCCACGATCACCATGGACGTCCGATCGGGCGGCTCGTTCGAGCTGACGATGGTCGCCGACGACGACGGCAACGAGTATCCGGCGGGCGGAACGTTCCTCGAAGTAGAGGAGCCCGAGCGACTGGTCTGGCGCGACCGCAACATTGATCTGACCGTCACGGTCACGTTCGCGGACCTCGGTGGGCGAACCGAGATGACGTGCCACGTGGTCGGTGAGACAGGCGGGGCGCAAGCGTACGACGGCTGGTCGACCATGTTCGACAAGCTCGCTGATTTTCTCGACTCATCCCCCGACACACGGAGGTAACCGTGGGAAAGATCGTGGTCACAGAGTTCGTCTCGATGGACGGTGTCATCGAAGACCCGGGTGGCTCCGAGGATTACGAGCACGGCGGTTGGAGCTTTCAGCTCGACCGGGGCGAAGAGGGAAACAAGTTCAAGATCGACGAGACGATGGCAACCGATGCGCTCCTTCTCGGCCGTGTGACGTACGAAGGCTTCGCAGACTCTTGGCCATCGAGGGAAGGAGAGTTCGCCGACAAGTTCAACAACATGCCCAAGTTCGTCGTCTCGACGACGTTGGACAAGCCGGAATGGAACAACTCGACCGTCATCAGCGGTGACGTCCCTGCGGAGATCGGCAAGCTCAAGGAGCAGTTCGCCAAGGACATTGCCGTCCACGGCAGCGCCCGGCTCGTGAACACGCTCAAGGAACACGATCTTGTCGACGAGTACCGGTTGATGGTGTTCCCGGTCATCCTCGGAAAAGGGAAGCGTCTGTTCAGCGACGGCGGTGACCTCACCCCCCTGAAGCTCTCGGAGGCGAAGCAGGTCGGGCCCGACGGCGTCATCATCCTCACGTACCAGCGGCCACCGAAGTAGCTCGTCTCAGGTGCGCCGACCCCAGTACAGGATTCGCTTGAAGGTGTAGAGGTACGGCTCCCGCTCGCCGATCACGTCCAGTAACTGCTCGCGATAGCGCCGGACGTAGAGGTCGTACAGCTCGTCGTCGAGGCGCGCGCGGAAGTACGTCAGGTGCGTTCCTTTGACCCACTCGAGGACGTCCTCTGAGGACGCGAGGTGGTGGACGTACACCTGGAGCCGGACGTGCTGCTCGCCGAAGCCGAGGTCGTCGAGGACTTCTGCGTACCCCTCGGGTGCGAGGACCCGCGTCGCCGGGTCGGGAGGCGGATCGTCGGCGAAGACCTCGGCGAACGGCGGTTCGCCGGCGATCGCCATGCCGACCGTGTGCGACGGATGATCGCCGTTGGCCGGAACCTGCACCGCGATCTGTCCTCCCACGGGGATCGCGCGCGTCAGGCGGGCGAGGAGCCGGCGGTGGTCGGGCAGCCAGTGCAACGCCGCGTTCGAGAACACGACGTCGAACGGCGCCGGTTCCCATGTCGCGATGTCGCCTTCTTCGAAGCGCAGGCCGGCACCCGCGAACGCGCTCGCCCGTTCCAGCATTGCGGGTGAGCTGTCGATCCCGACGGTTTCGGATGCGCCCAGGCGCAGGTGCAGCTCCTTGGTGAGCTCCCCGGTGCCGCAGCCGAGATCCACGACCCGACCGCCGGGACACGGCTGCACGAGGGCGAGCAGATCCCAGAACGGTCGGGCTCGTTCGGCCCGGAAGCGCTCGTACTGATCCGGGTCCCATTGCGTCGCGCCTGAGGTCGTCACGCTGTTCACTCCGCCATTCCGTGGAAGCATGCAGCCATGGGCATCCTGCCTGATTCGGGACGGGCGGCGGAGCGGCTCGAGAACGAGGTGATGGGCTGGCTGACCACGGTCACGGCGAAGGGCCGGCCGCAGAGCTCAGCGGTGTGGTTCGTCGCCCGTGACGACGCGATCTACCTCCAGAGCCAGCGCGAGGCGGGCAAGCTCGACAACATCCGGGCGAACGGCAAGGTGAGCTTCCATCTCGACGGAGACGGCGCCGGCGGCGACATCGTCACGATCGACGCCGACGCCGAGATTCTCGACGGACCACCGCCGGGCCTGCTCGACGCCTTTTCGGAGAAGTACGGGCTCGTGATCCGGGACCGCATTCGGAGCACACCCGAGGCGATGATCGACGAGTACCCCACGACCGTCCGCCTCACTCCGCGGCGCGTCCGGGCCTGGTAGGGGAGCGCGATCGGGCTCGAGCTCGTCGTCGCTCACGCGCGCTTCCGGACCTTCCAGACCTGCTCGGCGGGCCAACGGCGGGCCCAGGCGTGGGGCGCGAAATCGTCGTACGTCGTCGTCGCGTCCTCCGGTGGGCGCAGCTCGATGAAGTCCTCGACCGAGAAGCCGTGCTCGCGAAACAGACGGAACCACTCACCATGAGGGAGCTGGAAATCGATGGTGCCGTCACCGAGCTCCATGCGCCCGAGATCGAAGTACGAGCGGTGCAGCCTCGTGTCCTGACGTTCGCGCCGCTCGTCCCACGTCAGGTACACGAGGGGCGCCGCGTGACAGAACGCGAGCCGGCCGCCGGACCGGAGGAGGCGGGCGACCTCGCGCAGCGTCACTTCGGGATCACAGAAGCTCATTGCCCCGTGGTCGGAGAAGACGACGTCGAACGAAGCGTCCCGGAACGGCACTGCCTGCCCGCTCGCGGCGACGAGCGGGACGGTGAGGCGCGCCGCGTCGAGATTTTCGACCGCGTGCTTCAGCTGTACGAGTGACTGGTCGAGCCCGACGGGCCGGGCCGCCCGTTGCGCCAACGCCACCGACCACTGGCCGGCGCCACAGCCGAGCTCGAGAACGTCGAGGCCGGCGACGTCACCGAGGACGCGCAACTCCGCCTCGGGGATCCGCCACGCGCCCCACGCCAGCGGGCGAGCCGTCAGATCCCCGCCGTGGACGGCCTGGTAGTCGTCGGCGTCGGCGTCCCAGAACTCGCGGTTGTGGCGCTCGTGCGGGTGGCTCTCGCTCACGCAGAGTCGATGAGCTTCTCGCGTGCCTCCCGCTGCTTCTTCCACTCGTCGAGGAACGCCTTGTGCCCGGCCTTGGCGGCCGTGCCCGCCGAGCGGAGGTTGGCGTCGATCTCGTCGGCCAGTGTCGAGAACGCGTCGCCGATGCCGTCGACGGCTTCCTCCATCTGCTTGGCGGCGTTCTTCCACGCGTCACCGGTGGCGTCGGCGGCCTGGTCGAGCTTGCTCCGCGTCTCCGCTTGGCGCTTCCGGAGCGCGTCGATCGCCTTCTCGTATCGTTCGCGCGCTTCGGCTCCGGCCAGGTTCGCCTGGACCTTCAGCTCGTCGATCTGCTGCTGGAGCTTCTCGAGCGCCTCGCGGGCCTTCGCGCGGTACTCGTCCTGAGTGGCCATGGTTGCTCCCTCCTACTGCACCCGCGTCGTGCGACCCACGCTACGCGGTACCTGCCCCGAGCGGTACCGTGCTCCGCAGAGCGGGGAGGACGACATGGCCGTCATGGATGCCCGAATCGATCTCAAGTTCGTCGACGCCGACGGTCACGTGCTCGAACACCCCGACAAGATGCTCGAGTACGCGCCCGAGGAGTACCGGGACCGCATCTGGCACATCGAGACCGACCGCGACGGCAAGGAGTGGGTCGTCTGGGACGGCACTCGCGACCCTGCGAACTACTTCGCTCTCGCCGGCGCCGGGGGGATGAGCACCGAGGAGCAGGCGAGGATCGCCGCCGGCGAACGGAAATACACGGAGCTCCGCCCGGGCGCGTTCGAGCCCGCACCGCGCATCGCCGACCTCGACACCGAACGCATCAGCCAGACCGTGCTCTACCCGACGACGCTGCTCGGTATCGCGGGGGTGAAGGACCTCGATGTCGCCGTCGCGCAGTGCCGCGCGTACAACGACTGGCTCGCCGACTTCTGCAGCCATGCACCCGACCGCCTGTTCGGCATCGCGATCATCCCGCAGCAGGACGTCGAGGCGGCGGCGGCCGAGATCCGGCGCGCGTCGCAGGCACCGAACCTCGTCGGAACGTTCATCCGGCCGAACCCGGTCGTCGAATGGCGGCATTTCCACGACCGGGTCTACGACCCGATGTGGCAGGCGGCGTGCGATGCGGGGTGGCCGATCGGGCTCCACCCCTACCTGGCCGCCGACGTGCCCGGCGCGGTCGAGGGCCTCCGGCTCAACAAGGTGCAGTCGGAGTCGTCGATCCTCCGGTACCAGCCCCGGATGAACATCCGGAACATCTTCTACACGCAGGCCATCGGCAACCCCGTCGACATGATGACGAGCCTGGCGTTCCTGCTCGCCGGCGGCGTGTGCGAACGGTTCCCGGATCTCCGCTTCATCGTGCTCGAGACGAACGGCGGTTGGATCACGCCGTGGATGGAACGCCTCGACCACAACGCCAAGACATTCCCGTGGGACGTGCCCGACTGCAAGCTCGCGCCCTCCGAGTACTTCCGCCGGCAGTGCTACGTCAGCTTCGACGCCGACGAGGAGACGTTGGCGATCGCCGCCGAGTCGGCCTACGTCGGGGCGGACCGGATCATCTGGGCGTCCGACTATCCACATCCGGACGCGAAGTTCCCGGGGACGGTCGACGAGCTGCTCGAGAACATCGGGAAGCTGGACGCCGAGGCGCAGCAGGACATCGCCTGGCGCAACGCGCAGCGCCTCTACCGGCTGCCCTGAGCAACGCCGGGCGCTCAGCCCTCTGGCAGAACGACGAACGCGATCGCGGCGTAATGAAGTACCAACGCCACGAGCACGAACACGTGGAAGAGCTCGTGGTAACCGAACACCTCCGGCCACGGATCGGGCCGCCGAGCGGCGTGGATCACCGCGCCGACCGTGTACGAAACGCCGCCGAAGAAGATCAAGAGGAAGCCGGCCACGCCGAGCGACGTCCAGAGCTGGGGGATGCCGATGACGGCGACCCACCCCAGCGTGATGTACACGGCGGTGACCCAGCCCTTCGGCGGCCGGTACCAGATCCATTCGAGCGCGATCCCGGCCAGGGCACCGAGCCACACCGCCGAGAAGACGACGGCGCGCAGCACGCCTGACAGCGCGAGCAGCGAGATCGGCGTGTAGCTCCCCGCGATCAGCAGGTAGATGCCGGTGTGGTCGAGCTTGGTGAGCACGCGGGCTTGCTCGGCCGACCAGGTTCCGCGGTGCAGGAGCGCGCTCGCGGCGAGCATCCCCGACACCGAGAGCGCGTAGACGACTGCGGTCCAGGTGGCGAGGCCGCGTGGCGCGGTCGCGACCAGGACGGCGCCGGCGACGAGGGAGACGAAGAGACCGTAGTAGTGCGACAACCCGCGGTAGCGGGGCTTGACCGCGATGGCCTCGGCGACGGAGGCGTCGCGCACGCGCGCTACTGAGGCTCTGCGGTCGTCGACTCGGCGGCCCGCTCGGCTCGGCGGGCGAGACCGCGCGCCTCGAGGCTCCGGGTCCAGGGCGCGAGGAAGACGCCCGCGACCGCGGAGGCGATCGCCACGGTGATCACCGCGGCGCCGAGGAACAAGGCGACGATGACCGTCAGCAGGAAGACGACGGCGGCGTCGATCACCCAGTGGACGACCAGCGGCCGGGGACCACGGGGCGGGAGCGGACGCGGCGCGTCGTCGTCAGCCAACGTGGCCTACGCGGTGGGCGACAGGTCCGTGATCTTGACCTGCCCTTCGCGCTCGATCCTCGGCCGCCGTGCCGTCGCGTGCGGCTCGACGTCGACGCCGACGGCTTCGGCCCGCAGCGCTCCAACTGTGCACCGTTCCCGCGGACGGTGCCGGAACGGCTCGTACGAGAAGAACCCCATCGCGTTCAGATGGGTCATGCGGTTGATCTCGTCGTCGGTCAGATCCGTGCCGGCGAAATCGGCCGCCAGCCGCTCGGGCGCACGCGGCCACGTGGTGTCCGAGTGCGGGTAGTCGATCTCGACCGTGATGCGGTCGACGCCGATGTCGCGGGCCATGCGGGCGCCGACGGCGTCGGAGATGAAGCAGAGCACGACGTGCTCCATGAACACCTCGCTCGGCATCTTCGAGCCGAAGTCTGCGCCCGTCCACGCCTTGTGCACGCTGTAGCTGTGGTCGAGGCGCTCGAGAAAGTACGGAATCCAACCGATGCCGCCCTCGGAGAGCGCGACCGTCACGTCGGGGAACTTCTTGAAAACCGGCGAGTGGATGAGGTCGGCTGCAGCCTGCACGATGTTCATGGGCTGGAGAACGATCATCACGTCGATGGGCGCGTCGGCGGCGGTCGTGACGAGCTTCGACGACGAGCCGATGTGCATGCAGACGGTCGTCCCCTCGTCGGAACACGCCGCCCAGAACGGATCCCAGTGGTCGGAGTGCAGGCTCGGCAGCCCGAGCGGCTCCGGGTTCTCGGGGAAGGTGACCGCGTGGCAACCCTTCTCGGCGACGCGGTGGATCTCACCCGCGAGCGTCTCGGGATCCCAGATCGTCGGCACGGCGAGGGGGATGAACCGACCCGGATGCGTGCCGCACCATTCGTCGATGTGCCAGTCGTTGTACGCCTGCGCCAGGGCGAGCGCCGCCTGCTTGTCGTCGAGGGCGGCGAACAGCCGGCCGGCGAAGCCGGGGAGCGAGGGGAAGTTGAGCGAACCGAGCACGCCGTTGGCGTTCATGTCGAGGATGCGCTTCTCGATGTCGAAGCACCCTTCTCGGATCTCGGCGAAGCTGGTCGGGTCGATCCCGTACTCCTCCGGTGGCCGGCCCGCGACCGCGTTGAGCCCGATGTTCGGCACCTCGAACTCGAGGAACTGCCAGACGTCGGTGCCGTCGTCCTTGTGGATGACCTTGGGCGCGAGCTCCCGGTACTTGGCGGGGAGATGGCGCTCGAACAGGTCGGGAGGCTCGACCACGTGGTCGTCGACGCTGACGATGATCATGTCCTCGGTGCGCATGGGACCATCTTCTCCTGTCGCCGTCACCGCGAGCGTACCGTCACGGCCGGAGGAGGTCTGATGGCTCGTGAGATGAACCCCGACGAGACACGGTCGTTCCTGCTCGACGGCACGCGCACGGGCAAGCTGGCGATCGTGCGCGCCGACGGCCGCCCCCACGTCACGCCGACCTGGTTCACGCTCCACGGCGACGACCTGGTCCTCACGACCCACGGCACGTCGATGAAGGCAATAGCGATCCGGCGCGATCCGCGCGTAGCGATGTGCGTCGACGATCAGGCGCCGCCGTACAGCTATGTGATGGTCGAGGGCACCGCCACACTGTCCGATGACCTCGACGAGCTGCGCCGGATAGCCACGGCCGTCGGCGGTCGGTACATGGGCGCCGATCAGGCCGACGCGTTCGGCGCGCGCAACGCCGTGCCCGGAGAGCTGGCCGTCCGCATCACCCCGACACGCATCGTCGCCCGGGCCGACATCGCAGACTGATGTCGGAGAAGGTCGTGCTCGACGTCCGGGGCGTGCAGTGGGCGAGCGAGAAGGCCCGCGTCGAGGCCATTCTCGACCGCCGGCCCGGCGTGCAAGCAGTCGAGGCGAACCCCGTCGCACAGACCGCCACCATCACGTTCGACTCGACGAAGACCTCGGTCGAGGCGCTCCGCGACTGGGTGCGCGACTGCGGCTACCACTGTGCAGGCCAGTCGGTGCCCAACCACGTGTGCGATCCGCTCGCGGTCGCTGATGACGGCCATGGCGACCACGACGACATGTCGATGGCGTCGATGGTCGCCGACATGCGCAACCGCTTCATCGTCGCCGCCGTGTTCTCGGTCCCGATCGTGCTGTGGTCGCCGATCGGCCGCGACGTCCTGAACTTCTCGGTGGCGGCGCCGTTCGGGCTGCGCGACGACGTGTGGTCGCTCCTGTTGAGCCTGCCTGTGATCTTCTATTCCTGCTCGATCTTCTTCGTCGGAGCGTTCCGCGCCCTGCGGGCGCGGACGCTCGACATGATGGTGCTCGTCGCGGTCGCGGTTGGCGCCGGCTGGCTCTACTCGGTCGTCGTGACGCTCACGGGCGGCGGCGACGTCTTCTACGAGGCGGCGTCGGTGCTGGCCGCGTTCGTCCTGCTCGGCCACTGGTTCGAGATGCGGGCGCGCGGCGGGGCGAACGACGCCATCCGCACGCTGCTCGACCTCGCCCCGCCGACCGCGATCGTCCTCCGTGACGGCGAGCCCGTCGAAGTCCCGACGTCCGAGGTCGCCGTCGGCGATCTCCTCCTCGTCCGCCCGGGCTCGAGGATCGCGGTCGACGGCGTGGTCGAGGACGGCGACAGCGAAGTCGACGAGTCGATGGTCACCGGCGAGAGTCTCCCGGTCCACAAGGAGCCGGGCGCGACCGTGATCGGCGCCACGATGAACAAGAACGGCACCTTGCGCGTCCGCGCGACGAAGGTCGGCGCCGACACCGCGTTGGCCCAGATCGTCAAGCTCGTGCAGGAGGCGCAGAACTCCAAGGCGCCGGGCCAGAAGCTCGCCGACCGGGCCGCGTTCTGGCTCGTCCTCGTGGCGCTGATCGGGGGCGCGCTCACGTTCCTCGCCTGGTTCGTGCTGAGTGACCGGCCGACGCGGGACGCGGTCTTGTTCGCGATCACGGTGGTCGTCATCACGTGCCCGGACGCCCTCGGGCTCGCGACCCCCACCGCGATCATGGTCGGCACCGGGCTCGGGGCGAAGCGCGGTGTGTTGTTCAAGAACGCGCTCGCGCTCGAGATCGCGGCTCACGTCGAGGTCGTCGTCATGGACAAGACGGGGACGCTCACGAAGGGCGAGCCGGAGGTGACCGACGTCGCCGTCGAAGGCATCGACGAGCGGGAGCTGCTCGCGCTGGCGGCGGCGGTGGAGCGCGAGTCCGAGCATCCGCTCGCCGACGCCATCGTCCACCGTGCGGATGCGAACGGTGTGCAGCACGCGCCGGTCGAATCGTTCGAGAGCGTGCCGGGACACGGCGCCGTGGCAACTGTCGACGGTCGACGCGTCGCGGTCGGCAACGCCCGGCTCATGAAGCAGCAGAAGATCGAGCTCGGCCCGCTCGGGGAACGCCGTGCCGAGCTCGCCGAAGACGGCCGCACCGCCGTGCTCGTCGGCGTCGACGGGCGCGCCGCCGGCGTCATCGGCATCGCCGACGCGCCGCGCCCGACCGCGGTCGATGCCGTGACGGCGCTGCACGATGCGGGGGTGCAGGTCGTGATGCTCACCGGCGACAACGCGGCCACCGCGCGCCGCATCGCCGAACAGCTGGGCATCGACACTGTGATCGCCGAGGTCCTCCCCGGCGAAAAGTCGGCGAAGGTCCGTGAGCTCCAGATGGAGGGCCGCAAGGTCGCCATGGTTGGCGACGGCGTCAACGACGCGCCGGCGCTGGCGCAGGCCGACCTCGGTATCGCGATCGGCGCCGGGACCGACGTCGCGATCGAGACGGCCGACGTGGTCCTCATGCGATCCGACCCCCTCGACGTCGCGATCGTGCTCACGATCGGCCGCGGCACGCTGCGCAAGATGCGCCAGAACCTCGGGTGGGCGATCGGCTACAACGCGATCGCCTTGCCGATCGCCGCCGGGGTCTTCGAGCCCGCGTTCGGGCTCGTGCTGCGCCCCGAGATCGCCGCGCTCTCGATGTCGGGCTCGAGCTTCATCGTCGCCCTGAACGCGGTGATGCTGAAGCGCCTCCACTTGCCGGCGCCGCCGCCCATTGCCGATGAGGCGCAGGAACGCGCGGATGAACCACTGGCGGCTGCGACGCCGTAATACGGTTGAGGCGTCATGGCTCGTCAATCCGGTCTGAACGCGACCCGGAACGACTGGGCTGCCTTTGCGCGTTGGTGCGTGGCGCGCGGTGAGACTGCGATCCCCGCCGCGCCGGCGTCGGTCATCGAGTACATCGAGGAGCTCGAAGCTTGTAACGAGGCCGCGGCGGTGCCGCGGCGCGTCGCCGCGATCCGCGATTGGCACCGGGCGTCGGGGCTGACGACACCCACCGACGACGAACGCGTACGCCTGGCGCTCACCCGTGCGCAGTGGCACCAACGGCGAGCACCGGGCCACACGGTGCCGCTCGACGCCACGGGGCTCGCAACGATCCTCGGCGCGATCCCGGTCAACCTGGTGGGAGTGCGCGATCGCGCGCTGCTGCTCGTCGGATACGTCGCCGGTCTGCGCCCCTCGGAGCTCGTCTCGCTGGACGTGTCGGATCTCACGGTCGTCGAAGACGGGCTGGCCGTCAGCTTGATGCGCGGCCGCATCGTGATCCCGTACGGAGTCGAGCCGGACCTGTGCCCGGTGCTCGCCTGGCAGGACTGGGAGGCGGCGGCGGGGCTCACGGCCGGGCCGGCGTTCCGATCGGTCGACCGCGACGGGCGACTGGGTCTGACGCGCCTCGGCGAGAAGGCGATCACTCGCATGGTGCAGCACGCCGCCGAGCGCGCCGGGCTCGACGAGTCGCGCTACTCGGCACTGTCGCTGCGGCTCGGCATGTTGGCGTCGGCGCCCCCCGCCTGACGCACCGCCCGGTCGGGACTATCTCGGCGCCCTCCCCGGAAGACCACCCCACGCCACCACCGGGCCGGCTGCGTCGACCAACTTGCGCGTCAGCGACGTGTCGACGGGGACGTCGACGATCGTCACGCCGGGCTCGCTCACGGCGGCGCGGAGGTGCTCGAGGTGCTCCTGAGCACGGCGGACCGGCCCGCCCGCGGCCCAGACGTCGATCGTGAGCGCCGTTGCGAGCTCGGTGGCGAGCTCGAGCACTCCGAGCGTCGTCTGATCGAGCGGCTCGGTCGTCACCGCAACCGCGGGAAGGCCCCGCAGCGCCGCCACCAGCGCCAGGGCGGCGGCGATGCCGGGGGTGGCGATCGCCGGAACGACCACCGATCCCGGCTCCGTCGTCGGGAACGTGCGCGCCACCCAGAGCCCGGCGACACCGGGGTCGGCAACGACGACGCCCCCGGGAGGGGAGGCGGCGCGCACGTCGGCGACGGCACGGGCAGGATGCAGCGGGACGCGGTCGTCCGCGTACCCCGGTTGCGCTACCGCCGACAGGCGCGTGTAGAGCTCGTTGGATGGGATCGGCTCGCTGCTCGGCGTTGCCTCGCCGGCGAGGTGTCCGAGCGCCGTCGGGGAGATGTCGACGAACGGAGCAAGCGCGAATCGCTCTTCGGAGGACTCCGCGAGGTCCGTTCCGGTGGCGACGATGGCGTCGTAGCTCGCGAAAGCGAGCAGCTCGAAGTCGCGTGCCTGCAGTCCGCATGTCCCCATGTGGTGTGGGCTGTCCCACGGGAGCACGCCCTTGGCGCCCCACGTGTTCGCGACCGGGATGTTGGCGGCCATCGCGAACGCGCGGAGGCCGTCGATGCTTCGGGTGCCGACGACGCCCGGACCGGCGAGCACGACGAGGCGCCCGTCCGGGATCGCAACGCCCTCGCCGGCCGCGTCCGGGTCGGGATCGAGCCCGAGCGCGTACGCCATCGCAGCCGGGACCTCGACGCGATCGAAGTCGTCGGCGACCGATCCGACGTCCCTTCCCTCCGCTCCGGCGCGCAACAAGATGCCGACCGTGTCCATGCCGTCATCGTCTCACGGTGCCAGCGCGGCCCGGCGATACAGTCGCTGCCCCATGGCGGAGCGCAACCTTTATCTCCATGAAGTGATCGACATCGTGGGAGAGGGCGCGATGCGCTACATGGCGCACACGGTCGGTTTCAACGCCGATGCCGCCGCCGACCGTGGCCTGGAGCTCGTCGGGACCTGGTACACGATGGGCTCGACCGGCCGCTGGCCCCAAGTCGTCAACATGTGGGAGTGCGTCGACGGGTGGTCGGGGTGGCGGCGCCTCATGGAGGCGACGAATCTCCGCCGCACGAGGAACCCCGAGCTCGTCGAGTGGTGGCAGGAGGCGCTCAAGGCGCGCAGCGGCGGGTTCGACCGCCTGCTCGGTGCCGCGCCCGGCTGCCCGTCGCTGGCCGACCTGCGCGCCGGCGCCGTGAGCGGCTCGGTGTTCGTGCACGAGCTCTCGGAGGTTCGGCCCGGCGCCGCGCTCGACTATCTGGCGGCGGTGCGCGAGACCCGCGTGCCGCTGCTCGCCGATCACGGTCACACGCTCGTGGGTCTGTACGAGGTCCTGCTGAACGACGTCGAGGTCGTCACGATCTGGGCCAGCGATCCCGCCGGGCACGAGGCGCTGATGCGCGCGGCCGACTCGGGCAACGACAAGCGCTTCGGCGCGTGGCACGAGCAGGCGCGAGCCGCGGGGCGGACGCGCTGGCGAGAGGAGCTCATGACACCGCACCCGGACACCCCGTTGTCGCGGGGCGACTCCCTATGAGCCCGGCACCGGCGTCCGGCCCGCTGGTGGGCCTGCGCGTGATCGAGAGCTCGCTGCTCGGCCCGGGCGAGCTCACGTCGTTCCTGGCCGACCTCGGCGCCGACGTGGTCAAAGTCGAGCCGCCGCAAGGCGACTACGTGCGCGAGATGACGTGGCCGATCGTCGAGGGCGAGTCGCTCATGCACCTCCACATCCATCGCGGGAAGCGCAGTGTGACGCTCGACTTGCGCAACCCCGACGCGGTCGAGGTGTACAAGGACCTCGTCCGGGGCGCCGACGCCGTCGTCGAGGCCATGCGGCCGGGCGCCCTCGCGCGGCGCGGTCTCGGGTACGAGCAGCTCAAGGAGGTGAACAAGCAGATCGTGTTCTGCACGCTCTCGGGCTACGGCATGACCGGTCCGTACCGCGATCTGCCCGCGCACGGGATCGCGTTCGACACCTGGGCCGGCGTCGTCTCGCCTGCCTACGACGACGACGGCACCTGCTACATGCCCGAGCATCCTTCCATCGGGATCCACGCCGGCCCGCTCCTCGGTGCGTTCGCGCTGCTGGCCGGGGTCACCAGAGCGCGCGCGACCGGGGAGGGATGCCAGATCGAAGTCGCGCAGTCCGACGCCGCGGCATACATGGACTGGTACCGCATCGAGACGTGGAAGGCGTACGAGCGGCCCCAGTCCGAGGTGACGGGGAACCCGAGCGACGACTACGAGCGCCGCGCCCCCGGCACGGCGGGGATGCGCGAAGGCGTCCGCTACCAGATGTACGAGGTGACGGACGGTCACGTGCTGTTCATGGCGTCCGAGCAGGCGTTCTGGAAGAACTTCTGCGAAGGCGTCGGGCGCATGGACCTGTTCGAGCGGTGGCCGGGCAAGCCGTACGCCGACCACGCCCGCAACAACCGCGAGCTGCAGCACGAGCTGCGTGAGATCTTCAAGACCAAGACCGCGGCCGAGTGGATCGCCTTCGGCAACGAGGTCAACACGCCGATCGCGCCCGTGAACTCGTCGCGGTCCATCGCAGACGATCCGCAGTTCCGCGACCGGTTCCCGTGGATCCCGGCGTCCCGGCTGGGCGCCGACGAGATCCCGCTGCCCGTGCACGTCCTCGGCGAGGAGCTCCCCGAGCCCACGCGGGCGCCGAAGGTCGGTGAGCACACCGACGAGGTCCTGGCCGACGTGCTCGGCTACGACGCGAGCCGAATCGCCGAGCTCCGCGACTCGGGCGCGCTGGGATGACGGCGCCGGGCCGTTGG
>Ga0075433_10002671_pt1 | contig 13616 bp, 11 predicted proteins | sample RhiMethybrSRZTD2_FD_75299 | JGI IMG/M metagenome (GOLD analysis project Ga0075433, IMG submission 75299) | Populus rhizosphere microbial communities from Tennessee, USA - Rhizosphere MetaG P. TD hybrid SRZTD2 | ecosystem: Host-associated > Plants > Roots > Rhizosphere > Soil | place: USA... | reverse complement strand
ACGCCGAAAGCCACGGCACGGCGCTCTCGCGGTAGCGAGTCACCGATCACCGCGAACGTGGTCGGAAACGCCCCCGACTTCCACGCCATGACGCCAAGAAGCCCAACGAAGACGACTGGCCAGCCAGGGGCAATCGCGTACACGACGTAACCGGCCATCGCGAGACTGGTGAAGAACAGGAGCGCACGGCGTCGGCCAAATCGGTCCGCCAACCACCCGCCGGGATACTGATACACGCTGTCGAGAAGATCTTTGAGCGAGCCGAAGAGGCCAACGACCACGCCGCCGGCGCCCAGCGCCGTCAGGTAAACCGGGACGTACGCCTGCCACAGCTCTTCGCCAAGCGCGAGACCGAAAAGGCTCGCGGCGAGCACGGCGACGTTTCGAGGAAGCCTCAGGTCGGCGCGCATCTCAAAATGCGGCGACGATGACGTAGCCGGCCCACAGCGCGACCAGACCGCACACGAGCTGACCACCGGCATTCGTTAGCGCTCGAACCAGATGCCCGGCCTGGATGAGGGCGAATGTTTCGTAGGTGAAGGTAGAGAAGGTCGTGAACCCGCCGAGAATACCAATCAAAAGAAACGCGCGTTCGGAAGGACCGAGCACGAATCGATGTCGCGCCGCACCCATGATCGCGCCAAAGACCAGGCATCCCGCGACGTTCACCGCAAACGTGCCGTATGGAAAGATCGAACCGGAGAATCGGTCGACGACCGTCGACAATCCGTAGCGGCAGACGGATCCGAGAGCGCCACCGACCGCAATAAGTATCAGTTGCACGGGCACAGTATGACTGGACCGGTCGACTATGTGTATCCTTTGAAGGTTGTCGACCTGCAAGGAATTCGTTGCGCTTACCTGTCTCTGGCTCGCTTGCTCAGCGTGCGGGGCAGCCGCGCAATCCAATCCACCAATCGTTCAGCCGGGAGCACCCGGGGAACCGACCCGAGTCATCGGCCCGAATGCCGCCGTCGATATGTCACGCGTCGCGCACACAGAGGCCGACGTGCGGTTCATGCAGGGCATGATCAGCCACCACGCGCAAGCGGTCGAGATGAGCGATCTCGTCGACAACCACACGTCGAGTGAGGCGATGCGGAAACTCGCGCAGCGCATACAGGTGTCGCAAGCCGACGAGATCAAGATGATGGAACGCTGGCTGAGCACACGCGGGGCAGAGGTTCCGGCCGCGCACGCGCACCACGCGATGGGTGCGACCTTGATGCCCGGCATGTTGACGGCCGAGGAAATGGCGCGCCTGTCGGCGGCAAAAGGGCGTGACTTCGATCGCTTGTTCCTCGAGGGGATGATCAAGCACCACGAAGGAGCGCTCGTCATGGTGAAAGATCTCTTCGCCACGCGGGGCGCGGGCCAGGACTCGGATATTTTTGCGTTCGCGTCAGACGTCGACGCAGATCAGCGCATGGAAATTGATCGCATGCGCGGCATGTTGAAGGAGTACCAGCAATGAAATCGGTCGTGGTGCGGTTCATCTGCGGCTCGGCGGCCGTTCTCTCGCTGACAGCCGGCGGGGGCGCCCAGCAGCAGGACCCTCGGGTCGGACTCAAGCCTGGAATGCGGGACGCGGGCCAGGCGTCGCGGCACATGGAACTCGTCGCCAGCCTGCCAAAACCGGCAGGCTTCTTCGATCCGAAGACACCGGCAGGGCCCGAAGTGCCGCCAGAATCCCCGTCAGACAATTCGCGCGATACGACGGTCACCGGAGAATCGTCACCGACGCGACCCCGGGTTGCATTGAATTTCGCGAACTCTGATCTTGCCTTCAGCGGCACGCTGGTCTTCGTCGGCAATTTCAACGGTTTTAATACCTACGACATCGAAACGCCGAAGAAAGCGCAGCTGTTGGCCTCGGTCGTGTGTCCGGGTGGACAAGGGGACCTTTCCGTTTACGGTCATCTGCTCTTCATGTCGGTTGAGGAAACGCGAGGACGAATCGACTGCGGAACCCAGGGTGTTCCCGAAACTGCGAGCCTGGAACGCTTCCGCGGTGTCCGGATCTTCGATATCAGCGACGTCAAGAAACCGAAACAGCTCGCGGCGGTGCAAACGTGTCGCGGTTCGCATACGCACACGCTCGTCGTAAACCCGAAAGATTCCGAGAACCTCTACATCTACGGGTCCGGCACCAGCCGCGTGCGATCGGCAGACGAGGTCTCTGGCTGCACCGACGACAAAGACGATCCGAACACGTCGCTGTTCAGCATCGACGTCATTCAAGTCCCGTTGGCCGCTCCCGCAAAGGCGAAGATTGTCAATCGCCCGCGAATTTTTGCCGACCCGCGCACGGGCGCGCCAGGCGGTCTCTGGCCCGGCGGCGATCACGGACCGGGCACGCAGAAAACATCGCTGACAGACCGTTGCCACGACATTACCGTGTTTCCGGAGAAGGGCCTCGCTGCGGGAGCGTGTTCGGGCAACGGGATTCTGCTCGACATCTCCGATCCCGTGCATCCGGAACGGCTCGACGCCGTCGCCGATCCGAACTTTGCGTTCTGGCATTCGGCCACATTCAACAACGACGGAACGAAAGTCATCTTCACCGACGAGTGGGGAGGTGGCACACGCCCTCGGTGCCGCGCGACCGATCAGAAGACCTGGGGCGCCGATGCGATCTTCGACATCGTCGATCGCAAGCTGCAGTTCGGTGCGTACTTCAAGATGCCCGCGCCGCAAACCGAGACCGAGAACTGCGTCGCTCACAATGGATCGATCGTTCCCGTGCCGGGGCGCGACATCATGGCTCAGGCCTGGTACCAAGGCGGCGTATCGGTGTTCGACTTCACCGACTCCGCCCATCCGGTCGAAATCGCGTTTTTCGATCGAGGACCACTGGATCCGGCGAAGTTGATCGTCGGCGGGTTCTGGTCGACGTACTGGTACAACGGCTACATCTATGGAACCGAAATCGCGCGCGGCCTCGATATCTTCAAGCTGACGCCAAGCGAGTTCCTGTCGCAGAACGAAATCGATGCGGCCAGCCAGGTCCACACGGCCGAATTCAACGCGCAGTTTCAACAGCGCATCACCTGGGCACCAACGTCGGCGGTCGCGCGCGCGTATCTCGATCAGCTCGGACGAACGAAGGGAATCAGCGCGGAGAGAGCCGCAGCGGTGAAGTCTGCGCTCGAGCGCGCGGATCGAATAAAGAATGCATCTGACAAGGGAGCGCCGGCGGCAAAGGAGCTGCTCACCACTCTCGCCGCCGATCTCGAAAAAGACGCGTCAACCGCTGCGGCAAACGATGCGGAGCGGCTGAGGTCGCTCGCCGCGACGTTGAAGTCGCGTTCCTTTTAGTGATGGCGGGGTCTAACCAGCCGTAGCCTTTGGCGAAGGCTGGTTAGACCGCGCCACCACGCCGCGCCATTCGCGGGTTACCATCCCTTCGTGGCTACCAATCCATTCGACTCCGATGATCCATCCCTGACTGACATTCGAACCCGCGTGCCCGGACCTGCGGGTTCGCTCCCTTTCACGCCCGCCATGCTCCGCGAGCGCCCATCTGGCGATCTCTTCGGATGGTCGCAGAACGCCGGAATGGGGTGGGAACCTGCCGCGATGGGCGGCAGGGAATTCCTGATTCTCTCCACCCATGGTGGCATTCGCGCCGCTGACGGCACACCAATCGCGCTCGGGTATCACACGGGTCACTGGGAAGTCGGTCTCCTGATGGAAGAAGCGGCCCGCACGATGAAGGCGAAGGGTGCCATCCCGTTTGCTGCCTCCTGCACCGATCCCTGTGACGGCCGATCGCAGGGAACGACGGCAATGTTCGACAGCCTTCCGTACCGCAATGACGCGGCAACGATTTTTCGGCGGCTCATTCGGTCACTGCCGACGCGTCGCGGGGTCCTTGGCGTGGCGACCTGCGACAAGGGCCTTCCCGCGATGATGATGGCGCTCGCTGCCAGCCGCGATCTGCCCTGCGTGCTCGTGCCAGGAGGCGTCACGCTGCTCCCGACGCAGGGGGAAGACACGGCGCGGGTTCAAAGCATCGGGGCGCGGTTCGCGCACGGCGAGATCACGCTCGAGCATGCCGCAGACGTTGGCTGCCATACGTGTGCATCGCCGGGTGGCGGGTGTCAGTTTCTCGGGACCGCTGCGACGGCACAGGTCGTCGGGGAGGCCCTGGGCATGGCGCTCGGTCATTCGGCACTTGCCCCGTCAGGCCATCCGATCTGGGTGGATATGGCTCGACGTTCCGCGCTCGCGTTGATGGCGCTGGACGCCCAGGGCACGCCGCTCGCCCATATCGTGACCCAGGGCTCGGTGCAGAATGCGCTGGCGGTTCATGCCGCATTCGGCGGATCGATGAATTTGATTCTTCATCTGCCGGCAATCGCACACGCCGCCGGGCTCGAGCGGCCGACCGCGCAGGACTGGGTGCGCGTAAGCCGCCAAATACCCCGCCTCGTCGATGCGCTTCCCAACGGGCCGCGTCACTTTGCCACCGTCCAGGTGTTCCTCGCTGGTGGCGTGCCGGAAGTCATGCTGCACCTGCGACGCCTGGGTGCGCTCGACACGCGTGTGCGTACCGTGCAGGCAATGACGCTCGATCAGCAACTCGATGCGTGGGAATCGTCGGCGCGGCGTGCATCGCTGCGGCGGCTCTTGCGAGATCGCGATGGGATCGATCCGGATGACGTGATCATGGCGCCCTCGGCCGCGCGCGCGCGCGGCCTTACCCCAACGGTGTGTTTTCCGCACGGCAACCTTGCTCCCGAGGGTTCGGTGATCAAGAGCACCGCCATTGACGCGTCGGTCGTTGGCGCAGATGGCGTCTACCGGCTCAAAGGGCCGGCCAAGGTTTTTCTGACCGAACCGGCCGCGATCGCGGCGATCAAGTCAAACCGCGTGCAAGCTGGCGATATCCTCGTCCTCATCTGCCGCGGACCGCTTGGCGCAGGCATGGAAGAAACCTATCAGCTCACAGGCGCGTTGCGGTACTTGCCGTTTGGCAAGCATGTCGCGGTCGTTACTGATGCGCGATTCAGCGGTGTGTCGACTGGCGCCTGCATCGGACATGTGTCTCCGGAAGCACTCGCGGGGGGGCCGATCGGACGAGTTCGCGATGGCGATGTCATCGAAATCGTGATCGACACCCGCACGCTCGAAGGAACCCTGAACCTGGTGGGTGAAGCTGGAGTCGACGCCGGCGTAGAGGAGGGGACGTGCCTTCTCGAACGCCGAAATGCCCGGGACGATCTCGCTCCCGACGCCAAGTTGCCGGACGAAACACGCATCTGGGCCGCGCTGCAGGATGTCAGCGGCGGACCGTGGGGCGGGTCGGTGTATGACGTCGACGCAATTCTGAAAGTGATCGCGGCAGGGAAGAGAGCATTAGCGGGTCACACTGAAAGTGCTGATTGATGATTGCTGATTGTTGATTGACTGCTCAAGACCCACGAGAATTGCGCATTCAATCAGCAATCAAAAATCAGCAATCAGCATTTTCCGTATCAGCATTCACGATTTTCCCAGGATTCATTCGATTATCCGGATCCAGCGCGCGCTTGATCGCGCGCATGACGTCCAGGGCTTCTCCGTGTTCGGCTTCGAGAAACTTCATCTTGCCGTAGCCGACGCCATGTTCACCCGTGCAGGTGCCGCCCATCGCAAGCGCACGTGCCACCATCCGGTCGTTGAGACGCCGCGCGTGTGCCAGTTCGTCGTCACTCTCGGGGTCGAGCAGGTAGATGACGTGAAAATTTCCGTCGCCCGCATGACCGACCAGGCACACCGGGAACGGCACATTGGCGTGGTCGGCTTTGGTTTCGACGACGCACTCGCTCAAGCGCGAGATCGGCACGCACACATCGGTCGCCCACGACCGGCATCCTGGACGCAGCGCGAGCGACGCAAAGTGCACGTTGTGCCGCGCCTGCCAGAGCCGCTCGCGATCTTCGAGCCGCGTCGCCCACTCGAACGCGCGACCGCCGCGTTCCGACGCGAGCGCCTCAACCGCCTCGGCCTGTTCCGAAACATATCGTTCCGTATCCCCGTGAAACTCAAAGAACAAGGTCGGGGCAACGGTATAACTGGTCTTCGAGTAGCGATTGACGGCATCGACCTGCGCATCGTCCAGTAATTCGATGCGAGCGACCGGCACCCCGAGTTGGATCGTCGCAATCACCGTGTCGACGGCGCCTTTGATCGTGTCGAACGCACAGACCGCAGCGGCGGACGCTTCGGGGACGGGATGAAGACGAAGGGTGACGTCGGTAATCACGCCGAGCGTGCCTTCCGATCCAACGAACAGTCGCGTGAGGTCGTAACCGGCGGCCGACTTTCTGGCCCGCGTCCCGGTGTGAATGACGCGTCCATCAGCGAGTACGGCAGTCAGGGCCAGCACGTTTTCCCTCATCGTCCCGTATCTGACCGCCGTAGTGCCGGACGCGCGCGTCGCCGTCATGCCTCCGATCGTGGCGTCGGCGCCAGGATCCACCGGAAACATCAGTCCGCTGTTGCGCAGGGCTTTATTGAGTTGCAAGCGTGTCACGCCCGCTTCAACGGTCGCGTCGAGATCTTCGACACTGATCCGGATGACACGATTCAGATCGCGAACATCAATCGTGATGCCGCCGCGAAGCGCTTGAACGTGTCCTTCGAGCGATGTGCCCGCACCAAACGGTACGATTGGAAGGTCATGTCGAGCACTGATACGGACGATTTCAGCGACTTCTTCAACCGTGTTCGGGAAGCACACGACGTCGGGAGGAGCAGGCGTGTGGTACGACTCACCATGACTGTGGTGTTCGCGCACCGTGTCGGCGTCCGTGGCTCGGACGCCAAGAAGCTGCTTCAGCTCTGCGATCGCATCGGCGACCGATGCGGTTCTGGCGTTTTTCGACACCATGACCTCCGGATCAGCTAGAATCTATCTGATGACCGAATCGGGAACCAGCAGTCCTCACGATTCCGCCCGGCCGGTCGCTGACCGGCCTTTTTTTGTACCCCGCGCGGGCAGTTTATACAGGGAGTTCTCCATGGCGAACCGGACCAAAGTTACTCAACAGAAGCGCGCACGTGAACGTGCAAAGCAGGAACGCCAGCAGGAGAAGACCCGTCGCCGCGAGGAAGCAAAAACACGGAGGGCGAACGAGCCCCATCAGACGGGCGGAGAAGATCCGGATATTGCCGGGATCGTCCCGGGGCCACAGCCGCGACCGTGGAACGATGCCGATCTCGACGAAGTGAATGACGAAGAGGAGAAGTAACCGGTCCCACCAGGAGAGTGCTCTTCGCAACAGCCAGTAGACAGCAGGACGGCGGCTGGAACCAAATCAGCGCTGCAAGCTGAAACGGCAACCCGGTCCGGAGGAGACCGGAATCTCACAATCGCACCCTGCTGTCTACTGCCTGTCGCGAAGGATCGCGACTAACTCCGCCGCATCAACCGTCCCCACCGATAGGCATAGAAGTACTCGCTGCGGCAGTTTGGACAGATCAGCGAGCCCAGCCATGAACCCGCGCGGCGGCTCTGCTCGACGCATTCAAGTGGATACTCGCATCGGGCACAACTGAAGTCCCGTTTGCCCACTTGAAGGCCGGACTGCAGATTGAGGGTGGAGAGGTCTACCGCACGCGGTGTGGTGGAAAGAGACGATCGCCGCATTGGGAGTCACCGGAGATCGAGCAACACGCGTGCCGTCCCACGGGATCCCTTGAGCGCTAAAATTCCTAAGAAAATCGCGCTAATTTCGATTTCGAACGGTGTCGGGGACGGCCAATCGATTGACCACAGGCCAACCGCTTGGCCGCCCTCAGAGAGCTACCGGTTCTTCGAAGGCGGCCTCAGCCGCGCGTCAGACGGTCCGGCGGCCACTGACCAGCCCGACTACGAACAGCACGAGCGCGATCACCAGCAGCACATAGATGAAGTTGCCGAGCGTGTATCCACTGACCAGGCCCAGCAGCCATAGGACCAGCAGGATCACCGCAATCGTGAAAAGCATCGTTTCCCTCCTCCCTACCTATTCAGCACAAGACGTGCCGCGCCGTATTCCGACTGAACAATTCCGCAGCCACGCAGAAGGGCGTGCCCTAAACCGCTGCGCTACAGATCGTTGGACGCGGCGGACAGACGCCGTCCGAGCCGGACCGTGTAGCGCAGGGCTTTAGCCCTGCCATCGACGACCGCATGTGTGTCGATCGATTCCACCATTCACCCGTGGCTCTGCTAGCATGCCCCCGCTGGAGGTTCTGATCCCGATGCGAACACCGTCTGTCCGCGCCGCAGTCGTCATCACAGCCTTATTGATCACCGGAGACCATGCGCAGGGACAGGCGCAAACGGCGGCATCGAATGCGCCGTCGGCCTTTGACGGGATCGATCCTGCACTGCTGGCGGGACTGAGCTGGCGATCGCTTGGTCCCGCGCGGGGCGGACGTTCGCAGGCCGTCGCTGGCAGCAGCACTCGTCCCCTCGAGTACTATTTCGGCGCAACCGGCGGCGGACTTTGGAAGACGACCGATGGCGGCGTGACGTGGCGCGCGGTCTCCGACAAATTCTTCAAGTCGTCGTCTGTGGGCGCCGTCGCGGTGTCCGAGTCAAACCCTGACGTCGTGTATGTCGGTATGGGTGAAACGGAGCTGCGCGGCAACATCATTCAAGGAGACGGTGTCTACAAATCAACCGACGCCGGCAAAACGTTCACACACGTCGGGCTCGAGAAGACACTGGCTGTCGCACGCATTCGGGTCCACCCGACCAATCCGGATATCGTCTACGTCGCGGCGCTCGGCGATCCCTATGGAGAGTCTCCCGAGCGCGGTGTCTTCAAATCCACTGACGGTGGAAAGACCTGGACGAAGTCGCTCTTTCGCGATGAAAAGACGGGCGCGGCCGACCTGTCGATGGACGCCGCGCATCCGGACGTTCTCTATGCCGGGCTGTGGGAAGTCTCTCGCACGCCCCATTCACTATCGAGCGGCGGCCCAGGCAGTGGTCTGTTCAAGACCACGGATGGAGGAAGCACCTGGACGGAGATCAGCCGTAACTCCGGGCTGCCAAAACCCGTGTGGGGAAAAATCGGTGTTGCGGTTTCGGGCGCCGATCCCAACCGGATCTACGCGATCATCGAGGCCGCCGACGGCGGCGTCTTCCTCTCCGACGATGCGGGTCAGAACTGGAAAATCGTCAACGACGACCGGCGACTGCGACAGCGCGCCTTCTACTACACTCGCATTTACGCCGATCCTCAGGCGAAAGATACCGTCTACATCCTGAACACCGGGATGTACCGATCGACCGATGCGGGTAAAACCATTCGCGCCATCCGGGTTCCTCACGGTGACAACCACGATCTGTGGATCGCGCCAAACGATCCGAAGCGCCTGATCAACAGCAACGACGGCGGCGCCAACGTCTCGATCAATGGAGGAGAGAGCTGGACGGATCAGGATTTTCCGACGGCGCAGTTCTACAACGTGATCACAACGTCGCACGTGCCCTACCACGTGTGCGGTGCTCAACAGGACAACAGCACGGCCTGCGTGTCGAGTACCGGCGACCAAAACTTGTACGACGCCGGCGGCGGAGAGAGTGGATACATCGCGCCCGACCCTCGGGACACTGATGTGTTCTACGCCGGCAGCTACGGTGGCCTGTTAACGCGCATCAATCGCCGCACCGGCGAACAACGCGCCGTCAACGTCTGGCCCGACAATCCGATGGGATTCTCATCGTCCGACATGACCGAGCGGTTCCAGTGGACGTACCCGATCGTGTTCTCACCGACAGACCCGCGGACGCTGTACGCGACGTCTCAACACGTCTGGAGATCGAGGAACGAGGGGCAGACGTGGGAGCGCATCAGTCCCGACCTCACGCGCCACGATCCAGCAACGATGGGACCGTCCGGAGGTCCAATCACACTCGATCAAACAGGTGTTGAGACCTACGCTGTCGTATTCGCCCTCGCGCCGAGTCCCGTGGATGGCCGCGTATTGTGGGCCGGGTCAGACGATGGGTACGTGCACGTAACACGGGACGGTGGACAGACCTGGGCGAAGGTCACCCCGCCCGATATGCCTGACTTCACGCGAATCAGTTTCATCGAGGCGTCGCCGCACGACGCGGGCACGGCATACTTCGCTGGTAATCGTTACCAGAGGGCGGACCGGTCGCCGTACGTCTACAAGACAGCCGATTACGGAAAGACATGGACGCGAATCGTCCGCGGACTTCCATTCGCTGACTTCGCGCGAACAATCCGGGAAGACAAGAAACGCAAGGGACTTCTGTTTCTCGGCACGGAGAACGGCATTTACGTGTCGTTCGACGACGGCGCCGCGTGGCAGTCGTTGCGGCTGGAACTCCCGGTGACGCCGGTTCACGGGATCGAGGTGAACGGCGACGATGTCGTCATCGCCACGCACGGACGATCGTTCTACGTCATGAACGACATTTCCGTGCTGCGGCAAGTGACGGCGACGACGAGCAACGACCCGGTGGTCTTGTTCCGTCCCGCTGGCGCCATACGCTCCGTCTCGCGTGGGGTCTCGATCGATTACTTCCTGAAGACAGCAGCCAAGGCGCTGACCATCGAGATCCTCGACTCCGGAGGCTCGGTGATCCGGAAGTTCACCGGGCCGGCCCCGGAAAAGCCAGAGTCACCGCCGCCAGGAGACGGCGGCGACGACAATCCCCGGCCACCGGCGCCGCGCGCTCCGGGCAAGCAGGGAATGAATCGGTTCACGTGGGACATGCGGTACGCCGGTGCCCGCGATTTTCCCGGGCTCATCATGTGGGCAGGGACTACGCGAGGACCGGTCGCACCGCCGGCGAAGTACTCGGTCCGCCTCACCGCGAATGGCATCACCAGGACCGAGGAGTTCACCATCACGCGCAACGAAGCGGTCAAGACGGTCACCGATGCCGACCTCGTCGAGCAATTCAAACTGGCCAAACAAATCAACGATCGCGTCAACGCCGCAAACGAAGCCGTCCTCCGAATCCGCAGCGTGAAGGATCAGATCAACACGCGGGTCGCGAAAGCCAACGATGCGGCGATCAAGACCGCGGGGGAGCCGCTCGTCGAGAAGCTCACGTCAATCGAAGGAGAGATCTATCAATATCGCAACCGCAGCAGCCAGGACCCGCTGAATTATCCCATTCGTCTGAACAACAAGCTCGCAGCGCTTCAAGGGCTCGTCGAAATCGGTGACGTCAAGCCAACCGACCAGTCGTACGCCGTCTTCAAGGAGCTCTCGACTCGTCTCGACAGGCAGTTCGGTCAGCTCGATTCCGTATTCAGCATCGACCTGGCAAATTTCAACAAGCTGCTACAGCGGAAAAAACTGGAACCAGTCAAGGACACGTTGCCGCCAGTGGAGACGGACGGGAAATAAGATCGTGTCCGTTTATGTGACGTCTCGTTCAACCGTGACCTCGACGACCCCGAGCGGTTCCTCGACCGAGACAAACAGGTCGTCGGGGTTTTCCATGCCGGCGCTGAAGAGGTCAGCGGGACGATAGGGCCGCTCCTGAAAGCTCAGCGTCACATCCGCGATCTCCTGATACGTCGCGAGCACAACATCCGCGATGGCGTAGAGCGTGTGATGCACGGATCGACCGTGGTGCCAGGCAAACGTCTCCACGATCGCGGCACGAACTCCCTGTCGATACGGACGGAACGTGACGTCCGGACTGCTGTACGTCCAGCGGCCTGACAACTGGCCGACCAGCAGCCGTTGCAATCCGTCGTCTCGCCCATCATCGGCGGCGGCGCGATCGCGGGGAGCGAACCCTGACGTCCGCATTACATCCAAGGCGTCGAGGCCGGAGACGACCGCAATCTGGCGTCCGTTGCTTGTCACGGCCGTCGTTTTGACTTCGGGGGAACCGGTAAGAAACGCCTGGCCCTGGGCGCGGCCCCCGGCATCGAGTCGCGTCCAGGCGCGCTCGCTGATTTCGACGCGTGCACGTGTGATCGCCGGATATTCCTTCAGGATGCGATCGCAGATCGCCAGTCCGTACTCTTCGATCTCGCAGGCGCCGTATTCGCGCGCGGCGCGATGGACCAGGTTCTTCAGCGCCTCGCCTGGCGGCAAACCGTCGGCTTTGCCTTCACGAAACGCCCTGGCAAACTCTCCCTCGAACCGGAACGACACGCACAGCTCTTTGGGATCGTGCCGGTCCCCGCGTCGTGCGATGCGAAGCATCCTGAGCCTGGACTCGCCATGGCTGTTCGACCCGATGCGCGGCATGCGACGAACTGTACCATGAGCCGCTATAATGAGGGTTTCATGATCGTGGCGCGGCGGGTACTTATCGGCGGCCGCGTGCAGGGCGTCGGCTTCCGGATGTTCGCGGCCGCACGCGCGGCCGCGGAAGGAATCCACGGGTACGCGCGCAATCTTCCTGACGGGCGCGTCGAAGTCCTGATGGAAGGAGATCACGAAGCGGTCGATCGAATGGAGCTGGCGCTGCGAAGAGGGCCTTCGCACGCCGACGTGGAGTCATTCGACGTCGAGGACACGCAACCTTCACGTCGCACGACCGGATTCTCGACACGATGATGGCCGCGAACCCGCGCCTTCGCGGCGCAGGCGGGTGGACGCACCGACGGTTAAGCGGGAAGAAACGAAGAAACGAAGTTTTGAGTTGGCTTCGACGGTCGCGCCGGGCTGTTTACCGTCACGGCTCACGGTTCGGCGTCGAAGAGTCGAAGCACTCGAAGAGAAACACCGGGTGGCGCCTGGTGCGCCAGCCGGTCGGCGACATGGCGTCCGCCGCTACGCGCTTTGCGCGTCAGGCCGCCCGTGAATCGCAAAGACAAACAGCTCGTCATCATGTGCTGCTTGTCTTTGCGATTCTCGGACGGTCTGGATGCCGGCCCTTCGGGCCGGCGCGGCGGACGCGAGTCACAGCCTTCGATTCTTCGTTTCTTCGTTTCTTCGACGTTACCGTAGGTACGTCTCAACGCGAAGCGGCTCGCGAGAGCCTGCAGGGGAGTCCGAGGGGCGAAGCCCATCGGAATAATTATGGATGCTCTGAAAACAAAGATTCGCCACGTCCCGGATTTTCCCAAAGCGGGAATTCTTTTCTACGACATCACGACGCTGTTGCGCGATCCCGCGGGCTTCCGGCTCGCCATTGACAGCGTTGCGACGCCGTTCCAGGACAAAGCGATCAGTCTCGTGGTTGGCATCGAGAGTCGTGGATTTATTCTCGGGTCCGCCGTGGCGGATCGAATCGGGGCGGGCTTCGTTCCGGTGCGAAAGGTCGGCAAGCTGCCGTCCGAGCGCATCCGGGCGAGTTACGACCTGGAATACGGTACCGACAGCCTGGAAATGCACCGCGACGCCGTCGAACCCGGTCAGCGTGTCCTCATCGTCGACGATCTGCTCGCGACCGGCGGCACCGCCAGCGCCACCGTTGATCTGGTCAAACAGGTCGGCGGCGTGGTTGAAGGCCTCGCGTTCCTCATCGAACTGGTCGCGCTCAACGGCCGATCGAAGCTTGAAGGGGAGACGATTCACGCAGTGCTCAAGTACTGACGCTGAAAATTCTGAATGCTGATTGCTGATTGATTGACATTGGACGCAAGCGCGTCAATCAGCAATCAGACTTCAGCATTCAGCAATTTCAG
>Ga0075433_10002670_pt1 | contig 13620 bp, 14 predicted proteins | sample RhiMethybrSRZTD2_FD_75299 | JGI IMG/M metagenome (GOLD analysis project Ga0075433, IMG submission 75299) | Populus rhizosphere microbial communities from Tennessee, USA - Rhizosphere MetaG P. TD hybrid SRZTD2 | ecosystem: Host-associated > Plants > Roots > Rhizosphere > Soil | place: USA... | reverse complement strand
TCAAGACGCTCGGCCTCGCGTTGCCGGGCGTCGAAGTCGCAACGCGGTACGACGGCTCTCCTGTGCTGAAGCAGGGCGGCGCCTTCATGGCGGGCCTGACCACCCATGCCTCCGCCGAACCGGGATCGCTCGTCGTCAGAGTGAGCGTCGAGGAGCGCGAGTGGCTGCTGAACGAGGCGCCGGAGACCTACTACGTCACCGACTACCACCAGCCACATCCCGTCGTCCTGGTGCGTCTGTCGCGAATCGATCGCGACGCGCTTCGCGAACTGCTTTCGATGGCGTGGCGACAGACCCAGCCGAAGGCACGCCCTCCTCGGAAGCAGCAGCGTGGCGCGCATTTACCTTCATCTTCCAACGCAACGGGATCGATTCCGGCAGGTAGCACACGCGGTCGTCGCACGCCTGGTAGTCGAGCGCGCCCGTGATCGTGATCGTGGAATCTGCACCCGCCGATGATCGCTCCACGTCCCCAATCGTCATCGGCACCTGCAATCGAAACGACCCCTGATACACGGGCTGCGTCTCGTTCAACGGCTTGAAATAGTACGACTCCGCCCGCGGGTACACCGTCTGCGCAATCGTCAGCGCTCGCTGCGGCTCGATGGCGATCGTGATCGGCCGATATTTCGATCCCGGCGCATAGACATGCATGCGCGACTTCGGCGACACATCAACCGTCAGCATGATGCGATCACCCGCTGAAACGACGCGAGGGGACGCCGACACAGTGAACTTGAGATGTTTGGTCTCGCGCGTGGCGGCGGCTTGTGCGGCCAGAAGCGCGTTGGCCACGGCCAGCATCAGCACCACCGCCGCCGACGCGCTGCGGCGGAGGCTCACGATCAGAGGCCGAGCGCCTTCTGTATCGAGCGCTCGAGCTCCTTTTCGTCGCCGGCCTTATAGCCGGCGTGACTCGAGATCACCTGGCCCTTGGCATCGAGCAGATAATGCGTCGGCGTCATCCGCAGGTTGTAGCTCATGGCGAGCGCGCGATCGCCGAGCAGCACCGGCACGGTGTAGCCGTGCTCCTTCTGCCACGGGGCGATCAGCCTCTCTTCGTTGGTGATGACGTTGATCCAGACCATCGACAGGCCGCGATCCTTGTACGAGTCGTAGATCTTCTGCACCGACGGAAACGCGGCGTTGCAATACGGGCAGGTCGGGTAAAAGAAGACGACGAGCGTTGTCTTGCCGAGAACCTCAGATAGCGATCGCTGCGATCCGTCGAGCGATTTGAGCGCGAACGGCTTGAACTTGTCGGCCGCGAAAGCCTGTTCTGGCAGCATGGTGCCCAACAACAGCGCCGCACAGACCCAGGTACCGAATCTCATTGCTGCTGTTCCTCTCGCGTCCGTCCGGGCGCGGGCATGACGCGCGGCGTCGCCGGCTGATCGCTGACAGCCGGCGTCTGCGACGCATGCGTGCGGCCGCCGAGGCGCATCGAGTAGGTACCAATCGCGACGTATTCGGGGAACGTCGAGTCGCCGCGCGCGCCGGTGTACGGATTCGGGAAGCGATTGTAGTAGTAGCCGATCGGCACGTTGAACGAGATCGCGTGGCGCCCCGCTGCTATCGTCACGCCCGGCTCCCAATACATCTCGACACCTGGACGACGGAATCCATCGGAGCGGCCGATCAGATCGTAGCGCGGCACACCCTCGACCCGCCACGCAATGGATGCCGCAATGTGTCTGGTGACGCCAACCGACGTCCCCATGCGTGCCACGAACTGATCCGACACGGTGTTGACGTTCGTCGGTGTCGCGGTGACCAGCGTTCCGCGCGTGGGCGCGCCGGTGTCACGCGCGTTGACCATGTAAGTCGCCGAGCTGAAGGTCGTGAAGCGACCCATGGTCTTGTAGCCCTGCACGTCCCAGATCATCCCCCAGCCGCCATCGCCCGGGTTCACGGAGATGTCGACGTAGCGCACGCTGTTGTTGTTGCCGTTGCCGTCGGGGAACACGTCGGTCGACGCATTGTCGCCGGTCGGGAACTTGACGCCGCCGCCCACGAGCACGTTCCAGCTGTGCCCAGACGACGGGCTCAGCAACGCGACGCGAGCCAGTGTGGTGATGTCGCCGATGCCGTGCGCGTTCTCGTTGGCGCGAGCCGCAGGACCGCCAGCACGCGGCGAAGGAATGCCCCACGACGCTTCGACGTACGGGATGCCCGCATTCAGGCTGATGCGCGGTGTCAGCTGATACCCAATCGTCGCCGTCATCGAGTTCTGACGATTGACGACATAGGTCTGCTCGGTCTCACGCTGAATCTGCCGCACCGTGCCGTTGTAATGATGGTCGGCCGTCGAGTTGCGCCCGGTGAGCGTGACCGTCCACGTGCCGACTTCCTCGTCCACCGAGCCGGTGGTGCCAAACATCGGCGAAGTCTGGCGGAAGAGGATACAGCCCTGGGCGGAGGCAACGGAGGCGCTCCCGATGAAAACGGTCAGAGTGGCGGCTGCAACGACAACGGCGGAAAGACGCATTCGGTTGGGTTCCTCGTAGAGCGCATAGGTTATGGGGACGAGCCGACCAGCTCAATAGTCGGAAGGGGGTAATGCGATCCTGCTACTCGAGGAAGCGGAGGAGTCGGAGGGAACGGACAAAGAATCACACGGAGAACGGAGGGAACGGAGATCTCTTTGGTTTGCAGCTGCTGCGCGAATTCTGCGTACTTTGCGTTGTCCCAGGTTCGCGGGAACTGCGATTCCCAAAGCACGATAAGTGGCTGTGGCGCGAGATTCGCCGCGGGCGCGCCGTTTGCTATGTGTGACGGCCATGTTGATTGACGCAGCGTTCAACCCGACCACCGAGCGGATTATCGGTGCGGCAGTTGAAGTGCACCGCACGATTGGCCCGGGCCTGCTGGAGTCGACGTACCTCGAATGCCTCGAATGCGAACTCGCGGAACGCGGCCTTCGGTACGAGCGAGAACGGGTGGTGACGATCGTCTACAAACAGAAACGCCTGAAGAAAACCTACAAGCTCGATCTCGTCGTCGAGAATCTCGTTGTCGTGGAGGTCAAGTCGGTCGCGGCCCTTCTCGGGGTTCACGATGCCCAAGTCATCACATACCTAAAGTTGACGGGATATCCCGTAGGGCTGCTCATGAATTTCAACGTCGCGAAGTTGATGGTTGGGGGCGTGAAGCGATTGGTCCACCCAGACGAATTACGCAAGCATCGCGCTCGCAGCCGCGAGAGTGATCGACCAGTTGTGTGAGTATTCTCCGTTCCCTCCGTTCTCCGTGTGAATTCTTCTCCGTTCCCTCCGTTCTCCGTGTGAGTCTTTCTCCGTTCCCTCGTCTCCCAGGTTTCCCCGAACCCGACTAGAATGCCGCGCATGCCCACGCGCCGCGAGTTCCTCTCAACGCTTTCCGTCGCAGCGGCAGGCTCGATGCTGTCGACGCTAGCGTCCTCTGCGCAAGCACCAACTGCGAGGCGCATCGATATCCATCAGCACTTCGTCTCCCCGAGCTTCCTCGCCACGCTCGGCGCGAAGAATGCCATCGCACCGGTTCCTGGCTTCGCCGCGTGGAAAGGGTACTCGCCGGCGCGTGCGGTGGAAGCGTTGGATCGCGTCGGCATCGCCACGGCGATGCTGTCGATCACCGCGCCCGGCGTATGGTTCGGCGACGTGCAGGAGGCGCGCACGCTCGCGCGCGAGATGAATGAGTACGCCGCAGCGAAGATGGTCGGCGACTACAAAGGGCGGTTCGGTCTGTTCGCGGTGCTGCCGCTGCCCGACGTGCCGGGCAGCCTGCGAGAAGTCGAGTACGCGTTCGACACGTTGAAAGCCGACGGTGTCGGCCTGCTCACCAGCTACGGCAGCGCGTGGCTCGGCGATGTATCGTTCACGCCGCTGCTCGAGGAATTGAATCGGCGCCAGGCGGTGGTCTATACGCATCCCACGGATGCCATGTGCTGCCAGAATCTGATTCCGCGTGTAGCGAATCAAATGCTCGAGTACCCGACTGACACCACGCGCACGATCGTGAGTCTGGTTGTCAGTGAAGCGGCGACGAAATATCCGGATATCAAGTTCATCTTCTCGCATGCCGGAGGCACGATCACCGCGATCGCCGGACGCCTGCTCGGTGCCGAGATGACGGCGGACAATCTTGCGCGCACGCCTGCTGCCAACTCGCGGCTGTTTCATCTTCGCCGTTTCTACTACGACACCGCGGGCTCGGCGAATCCGGTGAACATGAATGCGCTGAAGACGCTGGTCCCAACGTCTCAGATTCTCTTCGGCACCGACGCACCGTTCTTCGATGGCGCGCCGCAAGCCGCGGGTCTTCAGACTGCCGGGTTCACGCCCGAAGAGTTGCGAGGGGTCGAGCGCGACAACGCGGCGAAGCTACTGCGGCGGGTCTAAAGACCCGCCTCTACATACGGCGAATCGACACTCGTCGAGGCGGGTCTTTAGACCCGCCGTGGTTTAGACCCGACGTGCAACGACGCGATCAACGCCGCGAGATCGCGCGGAAGCGGCGATTCGAAGTGCAGCTCGCGTCCATCGACTGGGTGACGAAACCCCAGCCGATGCGCGTGAAGCGCCTGGCGCGAAAACGTGATCGCGGGCGTGGCGTCTCGCGCTGCGTATTGCCCCTCGCCGATCAGCGGATGTCCGCGCAGCGCGGCCTGAATCCGGATCTGATTGCGCCTGCCCGTTCGGAGACGGACTTCGATCAGCGAGGCCTCGCGAAACGATTCGATCACGCGGTACTCGCAGATCGCTTCCATCGCACGCGGATCGCGCGCGGCGGCGACGGTCTGCTTGAGCGCTCGCGGATCCCACGCCAGCCGATCGCTCCACGTGCCATGCTGCGGCACGGGATGACCGTCAACGACTGCCCAGTACACACGCTCGGGCTCGTGGCGGATGAACTGCTGCTTCAACGTTTCTTGAGCGCGAGCGCTTCGCGCAAACAGCACGAGACCCGACGTGTCGCGATCGATCCGATGCACGGGAAACACGCGACGCCGGCGGTGCGATCGAAACCGCTCCTCGATCATCGACGCGACCGACGGCGCCCGCTCGCGTCGCGCAAGCGGCACAGTCAGCAGACCGGCCGGCTTGTCGACCACAACGATGACCTCGTCCTCGTAAACGATGACGAGATCGCGAGCGGCTGAGGAGGAGCGCCGTTTCACCATTCAAGCGAAAATGAAAAGTAACGGCTGAGCCATAGCGGGGACAACGGTCCGCACGAAGTTTTGGACAAAAGAAATTGGCGTTATGGATCGCATGGCGAGTCACCTATGAAGCCGGCGCGAAACCCGCATCGTCGAGCGATGGCACGAGGGCACGCCCATTGCAACAACGTCATCCATGAAGTCGACACTCCCGATCCTGCAATGCGGAAACTGCGAGCCGCTGAAAGCATCCGTACACGGCGCCGTACTGGGCCTGTCAGCGCTCTGTGCGGCGTACAACCTCGCGGCGTGGCTGACCCGTCATCAAATGCATCTCGCCATCAACACGCTGCTCTACGGCACCTTGGTCGCGTGGGAAGCGGTGCACGTCCGGCATCATCTCGACGTTCCGCCGCGCAGAATCGCAATCGTGCCCAACGGCGTGCCCAACAATCGCGTCGCGTAGCCGCCACGGCTCATCGCGCTCTTCGTGCGGCCGACCGGTCGTAGACGATCTCGCCACCGACAATCGTCATCTGTGCGGTGGTCTTGAGGATGTCAGCGGGCGGCACGCGCATGACGTCGCTCGAGAGCACGACGAGATCCGCCAGCTTGCCGCTCTCGAGCGAGCCGGTGAGCGATTCGGCGTGGGCCGCGAACGCAGCGCTCGTCGTGAACGACACGAGAGCTTCTTGCCGCGTCATGCGCTGGTCGGCCATCCATCCGTCGCCGGGCTGACCCGAAGCATCTTGGCGCGTGATCGCAGCATAAAGACCTCGCATCGGATCGGGCTCTTCAACCGGAAAGTCCGAGCCGTTTGCAATCACGGCCCCGGTCGCCAGAATCTTTCGCCACACATACGCGCCTTCCTCCATGCGTGCGCGTCCGATGCGGGCCGGCACCCACGGCATATCCGAGGTGGCGTGCGTCGCCTGCATCGAGGCAATCACGCCGAGGGCCGCGAAACGAGGAATCTCAGTCGCGTCGAGAATCTGCGCGTGCTCGACGCGCATGCGCAGCGCGCGAGCGCCCGGCACTTCCCGCTGCACGCGCTCGAACGTATCGAGCACGATCCGGTTGGCGCGATCGCCGATCGCATGCACGGCCGTCTGAAACCCAGCCTTCGATGCCGCCAGCGTTTGCGCGTAGATCTCCTCCGGCATCGTCGTCAACAAACCGCGCGAGCCCGGTTCGTCATCGTAGGGTTCCAGCATCGCGGCGCCGCGCGAGCCGAGCGCCCCGTCAGCGACGATCTTGATCGCACGCACCGCGAGCCGATGGTTCGCATAGTCGGTGACGGGTCGCTTCGCGAAGAACGGCTGAAGGAAGGCGAGCGGGCCGCGCAGCATGACGTAGAGACGTGTCTTGAGACGTCCGGCATCGATCAAGCGTTTGTAGGCGTCGACGGTGCGGCCGTCAGTGCCCGCATCATGCACCGTGGTGATGCCGAGCCGCCGCATCTCACCATCGGCGAGCAGAATCTGCTCCTCGAGCTGACGATCGCTCACCGCAGGAATCCGTGACGACACGAGCCCCTGAGCGTTGTCGATCAACACGCCTGTCGGTTCGTTGCCGGCGCCACGGATGATTCGACCTCCTGCGGGATCGGTCGTTGCTGCAGTGAGACCCGCCAGCATCATCGCCGCGCGATTGGCAAGGCCGGCGTGCCCATCGACGCGGGTCAGATACACCGGGTTGTTCGGCGATACGGCGCTGAGCGCGTGGTGCGTCGGGAACCGGGTGTCGGCCCAATCGTTTTGGTCCCATGCGCGGCCGAGGATCCACTCGCCAGGTCTGGCCTTGGCGACGCGCTCGCGAACGCGATCGACGATCTGCTGATAGCTCGTGGTACCGCGCAGATTCAGCGACTGCAGGAAGGCGCCCAGACCGGTAAAGTGCCCGTGCGCATCGTGAAGACCCGGGATCACGGTGGCTCCGCTCAGATCGATGACGCGCGTGGACGAGGCCCGGAGCTTGAGGACGTCGGCGTCGGATCCGACACGCACGATGCGATCGCCTTGAACCGCGATGGCTTCCGCGATCGTATTCGCGGGGTTAACCGTATAGATCCGCGCGTGGTGGAGGATCAGACTTGGTTCGCCGGTTTGGGCCGCGGCAACCGCGGCGCACAGGGCGAAAGCGGCGACCACACCGAGCGGCACACGCGTCATGTCTCCCTTATCATCGCAGACGAATCGGCCCATAATTCAACCCACGTGGTGACGGACGGACGCGACGGGGCGCTCATCGCGGTCAAAGTGATCGCGCGGGCGTCGAAGTCCGCAGTGTCCGGCATCCGCGATGGCGCTCTGCTCGTACGGCTCAGTGCGGCTCCCGTCGACGGAGCCGCCAACGCTGAATTGATCGACGTGCTCGCCGGGGCGCTCGGTGTTCACAAGCGCGCGGTGACGATCACGTCGGGCGAGACCTCGCGTCGTAAGACCGTACTGATCGCGGGCGTGAGCGCGGCCGCGGTTATTACCAAGTTGAGTCTGTGACCACGCACGAAGGCCCTGGCCCGCCGAAACCCATCGGCGAAGGCGGCCGTCCGATCGCCGACTTCGTCATCGAGCACGCCGACCTGATCGCGACCAGCAAAGGGCCTGCGCCCAAGCGCGGACCGTCGCAGCATCATTTCGTCAGAGAGCGCGAGAGCCTGATCGCGTCACGCGACGGCGTGATCGTGTTCGTCGGTCGGCGCGACGAGGCGTCGGCAGCGATCGACATCGCGCCAACGGCGACGCGCGTCGATGCGTCGGGATGCACGGTCATCCCCGGCTTGGTCGATCCTCACACGCACGCCGTGTTCGCCGGCAACCGCGACAACGAACTGCGTCAACGCCTGGATGGCGCCACCTACGAAGAGATCGCGGCATCGGGCGGCGGCATCCATGCGACGGTCGCGGCCACCCGCGCTGCATCGGAGGACGCCCTCGTCGAGGCGGCGCGGCCGCGCCTCGACGCGATGCTCGCGTCGGGGACGACGACATGCGAGATCAAGAGCGGCTACGGCCTGACCACCGACACTGAGCTGAAGATGCTGCAGGCGATTCGTCGACTCGATGTCGAGCATCCCATGGACATTGTCGCCACCTTCCTCGGCGCGCACGAGGTGCCGCCCGAGCTACGCGGCCGGCGGCAGGACTACATCTCGACGATCGTCAACGAGATGATTCCGCGCGTCGCCGCCGAGAAGCTGGCCGACTGGTGCGACGTGTTCTGCGATCGCGGCTATTTCTCCGTCGGCGAATCGGTGGCGATTCTCGAGGCCGGTGCCCGCGCTGGTCTGCATTCACGTCTCCACGCCGACGAGTTGGCATCGAGCGGCGGCTGTCGCGTTGCCGCCACTGTTCGCGCGCGCTCGGCGGATCATCTGATTCACGTCGACGATCAAGGGATCGATGAACTCTCGCGCGCAGGCGTGTGCGCGGTGCTGCTGCCGATCGCGGCGTTCTATCTGAAGCTGCCCTTTGCGCCGGCGCGGCGTTTGATCGAGCACCATGTGCCGGTAGCGCTTGCCACCGACATCAATCCCGGCGGTGGGTTATCGCCGTCGATGCCGTTTGCGATCGCGCTCGCCTGCTTCGGCATGCAGATGACGCTCGAAGAAGCGCTCGTGGCGGCGACGATCAACGCCGCGTGGTCGCTCGACCTCGCCGATCGTGTCGGCAGCCTCGAGGTCGGAAAGCAGATGGATGCGGTGTCGATCCGTGGCGCGCTCACCGAGCTGCTGCGCGTCGGCGTCCCGGTCGTCGATCGCGTCATCAAGCGGGGTAGCGTTGTGTTCGAGCGAAGCTGAGTACGTTCGTCGTCACGCGAAAGGGACCTCTTTCGTCGTGCCAAGCTCATGTGTGGCGCCAGGCTCGGTCGCCTTGCACGAATCATGAAGCGCTCTTGGCCGCGTCGGCGTAATTGAAGAACTAGAATCCCCCCGATGCCAAGCTCTGCGGATCGATCGGTGACCGATCTCCTGGACGCGTTCGCCTCGAGCCAGCCCGTGCCCGGCGGCGGCTCTGCCGCAGCATTGGCGGGGGCACTCGGCGCGTCGCTGTTGATCATGGTCGCCGGTATGTCGAAGACGCGCACCGGCGCGGCGAGCGAGCGCGCATCGTTGGATGACGCGGCCGTGCACCTTCGGCCGCTGCGCGCCACGCTCGCCGCCCTCGTCGATCGCGACAGCGAGGCGTACGCCGCGGTCGTCGCCGCGTACAAACTGCCGAAGGGAACCGATGCGGAGCAGTCATCTCGGCGCGGCGCGATCGAAGAGGCGATGCGCGGAGCCACCGAGACGCCGCTCGACACGATGCGGGCGTGTCAGCAGGCGCTCGCGGAGGCAGTGATCGTCGCCGGCGGCGGTGCGCGAAGCGCATCGAGTGATGCCGGCGTCGCCGTGGAGCTGCTCGGCGCGGCACTGCGCGGGGCCGCGCTCAACGTCGACACCAACATCGGCTCGCTCACCGACCGCGCCATGGCCGAGCGCATGCGCCAGCAACGTCAGGATCTCGAACGTCGCGGCGCGGCCGACGCCGCGCGTGCGCGCGCGTTGCTCGTGTGAGCGATGGCGAGGTCCGGCGACCTGCCTGCGCCAAGGCTACGGCGGGTCCGCCGAAGCGTTACGCGAAGGCGGAAAGCCGGACACTCTGTATTGAGTTCTATCGGTGGCGCACCGGCGCGCCGGCGCGAATGGCGAGTGTGTCGACCGCGAACGTGTACTTCATCGGGTAGACGTACTTGGGAAAGAACTCAATCGGCTGCGTATAGGACACCGTCGCGCTGCTGCGATTGCCTTCGCGCTTCACGGTGACGTCATCGGCAGCGACGGGAATATCGAGCTCCATGGCCTTCTGGAGGATCGCCGACTCGAGCTGGTCGGTCGACGCATCGAGGTCGAACGTCAGCAGCTGCTGCGCGCTGTCTTTGAGCTGGTAGTAATTCCACTGGGCCCACGCGCCGCGTGCGACCGCATTGATCAGCGCCGCGGCGATTATGAGCTTGATGACGGTCTTCATCCGTGTCAGTGGATCTGGTGAAGAATTCTAGACCACCTCACGCTGGTTGAACCCTCTGGCGTCTCGCCGTACGAGAAATAGACGAAGAGCGCCTTCCCCTTGACGTAGTCGCGCGGCATGAACCCCCAGTAGCGGCTGTCCTGCGAGTTGTCGCGATTGTCGCCCATCATGAAGTAGTGGCCGGCAGGCACGGTGACCGGCCCGTAGTTGCGGCGGACGTCGAAGCCGCTGCTGTCTGATATGCCAGCGTCCTCATCCTTCGGAAACAGGAAGTGGACGTACGGCTCGTCGAGCGGCTTGCCGTTGATGTAGACCGTCTTGTTGCGCAGCTCCAACGTCTCGCCCGGCAGTCCGATCGTCCGCTTGATGAAGTCGCGTTCGGGATCCTCCGGGTACTTGAACACCAGGATGTCGCCGCGGCGGATCGGATCGATCGGCAGCAGCTTGTCCTCGAGCCGAGTGCGTGTCGGAGCAAACACGAATTTGTTGACCAGCAGGTGATCGCCGATCAGCAGGTTGTTCTCCATCGATCCGGTGGGAATCTTGAACGCCTGCACGACGAACGTGCGCACGAAGAGCGCCAGGATCACGGCAACGCAGATCGACTCGAAGTACTCGCGTGCAGTCGACTTGCGAAACGTCGCGGGCTGCTGCGCGTCGGGCTTGCTATTCGCCATTACCTTGGACCTTTGCCCTTTGACCTTTGCCCTATTCCGTGCCCACTTTCAGCACGGCAAGGAATGCCTCCTGCGGAATCTCCACGCGGCCCACGCGCTTCATGCGCTTCTTGCCTTCCTTCTGCTTCTCGAGCAGCTTGCGCTTGCGCGTGATGTCACCACCATAACACTTCGCGAGGACGTTTTTCCGAAGGGCTTTTACACTTTCTCGCGCAATGATGCGGTTTCCAATAGAGGCCTGGATCGCCACCTCGAACATCTGGCGCGGAATCAGCTCGCGCATCTTGGAGGCCAGCGCCCGGCCGCGCTCGTAGGCGGCGTCGCGATGGACGATGATCGACAGCGCATCCACCGGGTCGCCGTTCACCAGGATATCCATTTTGACCAGCGGCGATTCCCAGTAACCGGTGACGTGGTAGTCGAGCGACGCGTAGCCGCGTGAGATGGTCTTGAGCTTGTCGTAGAAGTCGAGCACGACCTCGTTGAACGGCAGCTCGTAGGTGATGAGCACGCGGTCCGACTTGAGGTACTCGAGCTTCTTCTGAATGCCGCGCTTGTCCTGACACAGCTGCAGAATGGCGCCGACGTGCTCGGACGGCGTGAGGATCATCGCCGTGATCACCGGCTCCTCGAGCTTGGCGATACGGCCGGCATCGGGCAGCTTGGCGGGACTGTCGATCTCCTGAACCTCTCCGTCGGTGGTCGTGACTCGGTACAACACGCCCGGCGCCGTCGTCACCAGGTCCATGTCGAACTCGCGCTCGAGCCGCTCCTGCACGATCTCCATGTGGAGGAGACCCAGGAATCCGCAGCGGAAGCCGAAGCCGAGGGCGACTGACGTCTCCGGCTCGTAGAAGAACGACGCGTCGTTGAGCCGCAGCTTTTCGAGCGCCTCACGCAGCTCGGTGTACTTGTGGCCTTCGACGGGATACAGCCCGGCGAAGACCATCGGCTTCAGCTCCTTGAAGCCCGGGAACGGCTCCGGCGTCGGCCGCGCGGTTTCGGTGAGCGTGTCGCCGATCTTCGCGTCGGCCACACGCTTGATGTTGGCAACGACATAGCCGACCTCGCCGACACCGAGCTCGTCGACCGGCGTGGCTTTCGGCGAGAAGACGCCGATGCTGTCGACTTCGAAGTCTTCGCCGACCGCCATCAGGCGGATTTTCTGCTTCGGCTTGAGGACTCCGTCGATCACGCGGACGACGATCACGACACCACGGTACGCGTCGTAGCGCGAATCGAAGATCAGCGCCTTGAGGGGCGCCTCGCGATCCCCGGTCGGTGGAGGGAACCGCGTGACGATGGCCTCGAGGATGTCGCGCGTGCCGGTGCCCTCTTTCGCGCTGGCGAGAATCGAGGTCGAGGCATCGAGGCCGATGATGTCCTCGATCTGGCGTTTGCACTCGTCCGGCTGCGCGCTCGGCAGATCGATCTTGTTGATGACCGGGATGATCTCGAGGCCGTTGTCGACGGCAAGGTAGGCATTGGCGAGCGTCTGCGCTTCGACGCCCTGGGACGCATCGACGAGCAGCAGCGCGCCCTCGCAGGCGGCCAGCGACCGCGTGACCTCGTAGCTGAAGTCGACGTGACCGGGTGTGTCGATGAGATTGAGGACGTACTGCTCGCCGCTCTTGGCGGTGTAGTTCAAGCGGACCGGATGGGCCTTGATAGTGATGCCGCGCTCGCGCTCGAGGTCCATGGCGTCGAGGACCTGCGCCTCCATCTCGCGGGCCTGCAGCGCGCCGGTGATTTCGAGGAAGCGATCAGCCAGCGTCGACTTGCCATGGTCGATATGCGCGATGATCGAGAAGTTGCGGACGAGGCGTTGATCCATCGGAAGGCGGACGCCCCATCATAGCATCCGCCCCGAGGTCACTTCTTCCGCTTGATCTTCCGTCCCTCACCCACCGTTGCAATCCGCGAAAGCGCCTCTTCGTGCAGCATTCGCATGTGCGTATTCGTCTCGACGATCGCGTCGCGAACTGTGCCAACCTCGCGACGGGTCGTTGCGAGCGTTTCTTCGTGCAGCATCCGCATGTGCATGTTCGTCTCGACGATCGCGTCGCGAACTGTGCCAACCTCGCGACGGGTCGTTGCGAGCGTTTCTTCGTGCAGCATCCGCATGTGCGTGTTCGTCTCCTCAATGGCCGTCTTGAGCGACTTCACGGCGCTGGCAATCTCGCCGCGAAGTTCGTCTCCGAGACCATTGAGGCCACCACGTAACTCAGTCCGAAACTCGGACCGGGTCGCAGAAAACTCATCGCGCATCTCTTGCCGGAGTTGCACAATCTGCGACTCCAGGTTCGTCACGCGTGCAGGCAGTTCCCGCATCTCCATCATCTGCTTCTCGAGCGTTGCCAGTCTTTCTTCGAACGTTCGTGGCTGCACGGCGCTCTCTCCTCTCGTGAACACCTTTGCTGTCCAAGGTGAGCTCACGAGAGATGTGCGAGCGGCGTGCCGATGCAACGAAGGCGACGACGGTAGCATCGTCGAAGAGCGCTGGCAACCGACCGACTTGGTCCTTTGTCCTTAGTACGTGGTCCTTGGTCCAACGCGCTAACGCTGTTCGACTGGCACGAATCGCTGCGGATACTGCGGACCGGTGTAGTCGGCGCGCGGACGAATGAGGCGGTTGTTCGCGTACTGTTCGAGGATGTGCGCCGTCCATCCCGAGATGCGGCTCACGGCGAAGATCGGCGTGTAGAGATCGATCGGAATGCCGAGCGTGTAGTAGGTCGACGCCGAGTAGAAGTCGACGTTGGGATTCAGCTTCTTCTCGCCCTTGACCAGCGCC
>Ga0075433_10002668_pt1 | contig 13622 bp, 8 predicted proteins | sample RhiMethybrSRZTD2_FD_75299 | JGI IMG/M metagenome (GOLD analysis project Ga0075433, IMG submission 75299) | Populus rhizosphere microbial communities from Tennessee, USA - Rhizosphere MetaG P. TD hybrid SRZTD2 | ecosystem: Host-associated > Plants > Roots > Rhizosphere > Soil | place: USA... | reverse complement strand
CGGCATGTACGTGGCCTCGCCGCTCTCGGGCTGGCTCTGCGATCGCCTGGGCCGGCTGCCGATGATCGGCGTCGGTGCGCTGGTGCTGATCGGCGCGGTGATGCTCGCGGGGCTCGCCCCGGGCAGCGATCGTACGCTCGTCATACTCGGCCTGTTCTTGAACGGCATCGGCTGGAACTTCGCGTTCGTCGCGGGCAGCGCGCTCTTGACCGACGCGCTCTCGCCGGCCGAGCGCGCGTCGACTCAGGGGCTCGCCGATCTCTTCATGGGCATGATGGGTGCCTTCGGCTCGGCCGCGGGCGGCATGATCCTCGGCGTCTGGGGCTTCACCGTGCTCAACACGCTCGGGGCCGCCCTCGTGCTCGGCCCGCTCGGCGCGACGCTCTTGCGCCGGCCCGTGCTGGTCTCGTCGCCGCGCAGCTAAAGACGACGTGACACGAGATACGACGCCGCGAAGCGGCGCGCTAGACGACGCGAGCGGCGCGCAGCTCGGCGATCTCGTCGGCGCCCATGCCGAGCAGCCCCGAGAGAATCTCGTCGGTGTGGCTTCCGATCGCACCGCCGGCGTGCGTGACGCGTCCGGGCGTCAGCGACAGCTTGGGGACGACGCCCGGCTGCGGCAACGTGCCGAGGCCATCGGCGGGGACGTCGATGATCATCTGGCGCGCGCGATAGTGTGGATCGGTGAAGATATCCGCCATGCTCATGATCGGCGAGTGCGGAATGTCAGCGGCTTTCAGCTCGGCCAGCGCCTTGTCGAATGAGCGCGCGGCGAACCACGTCGTCATCAGATCGAGGATCACGGGGATGTGCTGCGGCCGCTCCGCGGCGGACGCGAAGCGCGGATCGCGCGGAAGCTCGGGCTGCCCGATCATCGCGCACAGGCGATCGAACAGATGCTGGGCCGGCGCGGTGAAGACGATCCACTTGCCGTCCTGGGTCTCGAACGCGCCGCCCGGCCAGCCCGCGTGCTGCAGGCCGCCGCGCTCGCGCACGATGCCCTGCCGGCCGTAGAGCGAGGCCGTGAACTCCATCACGCGAAAGGCCGACTCGTAGAGCGCGGCGTCGATCCACTGGCCCTCGCCGGTCGCATCGCGATGGCGGAGCGCGGCCATCACGCCGAACGCCGTGAAGAGCCCCGTCATGTAGTCGGGGTACACCGGCGTGGGGCGCGCCGGCGGCCGGTCGGCGGGCCCGTTGACGTACCAGGTGCCGCCGAAGGCCGACCCGATCGCCGCGTAGCCGGGTCCCTGATTGAGCGGCCCGGTCTGACCGAACGCGGTGATGCGCGCCATCACCAGCCGCGGGTTGATCGCGTGGAGCGAATCCCAGCCGAGGCCCCAGCGCTCGAGGACGCCCGGGCGGAAATTCTCCAGCACGACGTCGCAGCGCGACACGAGCCGCCGGACGAGATCCTGGCCCTTGGGCAGGTGCAGATCGAGGGTCATGAGCTTCTTGTTGCGGTTGTCGACGGCGAACCAGTAGGTCCAGCCGTCCTCGGTCGGTCCCAGGCGCCGCAGGTCGTCGCCGCGGCCGGGCATCTCGGTCTTGATCACTTCGGCGCCGAACTCGGCCATCAGCGCGCCGCAGAACGGGCCGGCGACCACCTGGGCGAGCTCGAGCACGCGGATTCCCTCGAGCGGGCGTCGGAGCTCGGTCATGGAGCGGCAGTCTACCCGGTCGGCGGCGGCTGCGCCATCATCGCGCGCACCTCGACGGGCCCGACTATCGCGGCGGCGCGTCTTGGCCTACCATGGCCCTGCGCCGGTCGAGCCTCGCGTGGCGATCGACGCGGCCCGAGGAGGACGAGCATGGCCAGCACGCAACCGGGAGCCCTCAAGGGGCTCGTCGACGTCGAGCGCGGGATCATCAGCCGCGAGATCTTCGTCAGCGACGACATCTACCGACAGGAGCTCGAGCGGATCTTCGCTCGCGCCTGGCTCTTCATCGGCCACGAGAGTCAGATTCCGAAGGCGGGCGACTATCTCAGCTCGTCGATGGGCGAGGAGTCGGTCATCCTGTGCCGCGACCGCGGGGGCCGGATCCGTGTGTTCCTCAACTCGTGCCGCCATCGCGGGATGAAAGTGTGCCGCTACGACGAGGGCAACACGGTCGAGTTCCAGTGCCCGTACCACGGCTGGAGCTACGGCACCGATGGCGCGCTCGTCGGCGTCCCCTACGCGAAGGACGCCTACGGCGCCCAGCTCGATCGAAGCCAGTGGGGCCTGATCGAGGTCGCGAAGATGGAGAACTACAAGGGCACGATCTGGGCGACGTGGGATGCCTCGGCCCCCTCGTTCGCCGACTATATCGGCGGCTACAAGCTCTACCTCGATCTGCTCCTCGACGCCTGGGACGGACGCGAGGGTGGGACCGAGGCGATCGGCGGCATCCACAAGTGGCTCATCCCCTGCAACTGGAAGTTCCCCGCCGAGAATTTCTCGGGCGATCGATATCACGGCGTGAGCCATCGTTCCGTCGACATGGTCGGCATCGGCCCCAGCGGCAAGGGCCGGCGCGACATGCAGGAGCGCAACGAGGCGCGCTGGCTCGACATCTCGTTCCCCGAGCTCGGCCACTCGATGATCGCGTTCCTCAGAAAGCACGATTCGCCGCTCGCGCCCGCGTATCAGGACGCGCCCGTGGTCGCCGAGTACTTCCGACACTGCGAGGAGGCGCGTCGCCGGCGACGCGGCGAGTACTGGCGCCTCTTCGGCGGCCCCGGCACGATGTTCCCCAATGCCTCGCCGCTGGCGCGGCAGCCGCGCACGCTCGCGGTGTGGCATCCGCGCGGCCCGCATCAGACCGAGGTGTGGCGCTGGTACTTCGTCGACGCGGATGCGCCGGCCGAGGTGAAGGACTTCCTGCGCCATTACTACATCCGCTATTCGGGTCCGTCCGGTCTGACCGAGCAGGACGACATGGAGAACTGGAATTACGCGCACAAGGCGAGCCGCGGCACGATCGCGCGCCAGTATCCCTACAACTACGAGATGGGCCTGGGCCGCGCCACGCGCGCCTTCGAGGACCACGGCCTGCGGCTCCCGGGCGCGATCAGCGACGTGACGCAGGCCAACGCCAGCGAGCACAACCAGCGCGGCTACTACACCCGCTGGCGCCAGTTCATGGAAGCCGAGAGCTGGGCGGGGCTGACGACTCCGTGAGCGTCGATCCAGCCGCGCTCGCGCGCCTCGTCCTCCAGCGCGAGGTCGAGGACTTCCTCTATCGGGAGGCCGAGCTGCTGGACGCGCGACGCTTCGACGAGTGGCTGACACTCTTCACCGAGGACGCGCGCTACTGGATGCCGATGCGCCGCAACGTGCCCCACGACGAGCTCGCGCGCGAGTTCACCCGTGAAGGCAGCGACGTGAACTGGTTCGACGAGGGCAAGGACACGCTCGGCCGGCGGGTGGCCCAGATCCAGACCGGCATCCACTGGGCCGAGGAGCCGCCCTCGCGCATCTGCCACATGGTCTCGAACGTCCAGATCCTCCGGGCGACGCCGGAGGACTCGGCGGCGCCGTCGGAAGTCGCCGCGCGCTGCCGCTTTCTCGTCTACCGCAATCGCGTCGAGACCGAGACCGACATCCTGGTCGGCAAGCGCGAGGACGTCCTGCGCCGCGCGGACGGCGGCTGGAAGATCGCCCGACGCATGGTCGTTCTCGACCAGAGCGTCCTGCTCGCGAAGAACCTGACGTTCTTCATCTAGTCGCTAGCGCTTCATCAACAGCTCGAGATACAACAACGTGGCCAGCAGACTCAGTCCGCTGCGCACGGCGTGAAGCCTGCCCCATTTCTCCAGCAATCCTCGAGTCGCCGCGGAAGCGAGGTCGCGATCAGGCGCGAAAATCGCGTCATTCGTCGGTTTGACGACGATCAGTGTGAATGGAACGACCGATCCGATGACCACCGCGGCCACGAGCCAGATGAAGCCGCCGCCGAGCCAGGCCGCCGCGATGCCCGTCAGACAACTCAGGATAGCCAGCGTCGCCTGCATGGCGGCGGCGCGCTTATAGCTCTGAGCCCAGACGGCGGCGGCCACTTTCGTGTCGAAGGTCATCCGCGCCGGATGCTCGGCCAGGGTGATGTAGACGGCCGCGCCGGCGAAGAGCGTGCCGCACAACGTCGCGACAAACTGCATGGCCGTGAGCATGCTGGATTCCTCCGCCAGGGCAGGGCACCCGCGCTCTCCGGATGCGCTACCCGGTGACCCAGCCGTACCAGTGGTGGCTCGGCCGCGGGCCCTCGTCGAGATACGCCATCTTGATCTTCGTCAGATAGTCTTTCGGGATCTCGTTACGCTTGGCGGTCACGTCGACGCCGAAGACCCGAGCGGCGTTCAGTCCGAAGATCTGCTCCTTTTCGCTGCGGGTCAGCGGCGCGTAGCGGTGCTTCTCGACGAGCGCGGCGGGCATCTCGAACCGCCGAAACGCCTCGATCTGCCACTGCGGCGTCCCGTACCAGATCGAGTCGGTGCCCCAGAGGACGTGGTCGGCGCCGAACGCGCCGACGATCTGACCGAGCAGGTGCGCGCAGGCGGTGGGGTTGGTCGTGACGAGCTGGCCGAAGGTCGAGCCGAGCTCCATGTAGATGTTCTTGAGACCGGCCTGCTTGGCCATCTGACAGAACTCGGTCGTCCACGGCACCTCGCCGGTCGGCTTGGCCGCGGATACGCCGAGGAGCCCGGAGTGATAGACGAGGAAGTCGATGTCGGGAAAGTCCCGGGCGGCCTTGATGAGATCGCGCGGATGGTTGTAGTCCGCGACGGGGCCGAGCGGCAGCCCCTTGTGGACGCAGAAGCGTGTGACGCCGGTCTTGCGCGCCTTCTCGAGCATGGGATACGCGATCTTCTCGTCGTCGAGGAACCAGCCGTGCTCGAATCCCTTCGCGGCCGCGCCGGTGTACGCCTTCCAGGCGTCGACCTTGAGCGTGGCGGCCTGCTGGTCCATGAAGTCGAGATCGGCCTGACCGAGCTGCGGTGAGACGAGCCCGTGGGCGAGCATCCGCCGCGACTGCGTGACGCGGTTGATCTCGTCGCGGATGTGCGTCATCTCCTTCGGCGGCACGACCGCCTCTTGCGGGTACGGGCCGGGCGGCGTCGAGATGAGCCCGATCGACGTCTCGCTGTCGAGGAAGACTTCCTTGATCATGTTCTCCCACGCCAGGTCGGCCATCGTCCCGCGATCGGATTCGAGCTTCGGGTTCAGCCGCCGCGAGTTCCGGCGAAGTCCGAGCAGCGCGCCCTTCGAGACCGCGCCCCGGCGCCCGGCCTCGGCGTTGCTCGGGTCGTAGCCGGCGCTGACGTAGTGGAGCTGCACGTCGAAGATGAAGATCGGCGCGCCGCTGCGCTCCTGGAACGCCGCCGGGTCGGCCGCCTCGACCGGCAGCACGTCGAAGAAGCGGCCGAAGACCGCGTTCATCGCGAGCAGCGAGGTGGCCATGCCGCCGCTCCGGCCCAGGAACTCGCGCCGGCTCACTCCAAGCCGCGGCGCCAGACGTGAGGCCTCGGCGAGGATCCGCTCCTCCACTCGTCGCTGCGCCGGCGTCTGCGGCAGCGGCGGGAACTCTTCGTTGGAGACGAGCCGGGTCGGCAGCGGTACGGCAGTCGACAGTCCCCGGCGCATGCCCGGACGCACCTCGAACACGTGGCGATTGTTCCGGTTCATTCACGCCTCCCCTGCGGCTGCGATGGACGTCCCCGCTTGATCGCCTCGCCGAGCGTGAGCCCGAAGCCGTCGCCTCTCTTAGGGCTCTGCTGCATGTACGCCTGCGTCTCCGCCTGCTCCTCGCGCGCCAGAGCCTGAGCGTGCGAGAGGCGGATGCGTCGGCCGCCCTCTTCGATCGCGAGCACCATCACCTTCATCTCGCTGCCCGCCGGAAAGGTCTTGCGCGCGTCGGCGCCGCGGCTCATCGAGAGCTCGCCGGTGGGCACGAGCCCGGTCTGTCCTGGACCCAGGCGCACGAAGATGCCGAACCCCTCGTGCCGCTCCACGGTGCCGACCAGCACCGCGCCCACCTCGACCTTCGACTCCATCTGCTGGCCGAGCTCCGCGCCCTCGGGGGCCAGCGCCAGCGCGATGCGACGCTTCTCGCGGTCGATCGCGATGATCAGCACGGTGATCTCGGCGCCGGCGCCCGCGGCCTCGCGCAGCGCGCCCTGACGGCTCCGGGGAATCTCCGTGATGTGCAGGAGACCGTCGACGCCGGGCAGGAGCTCGACGAACACGCCGAACTCCGTCGAGCGCACCGCGCGCCCGCGGACGATCTGCCGCTCGCGCAGCTTTCCGGCCACCGCCGTCCAGGGATCGCCTTCGAGCGCCTTCAGGCTGAGCGAGATCCGCCCCCTCTCCTGATCGATCCGCAGCACCTTCACGGTCACGGCCTCGCCCACGCGCAAGAGATCTGCCGGGCGGCTGGCGCGCGAGTGCGAGAGCTCGGACAGCGGCACCAGCCCCTGCACGCCGCCCAGATCGACGAACGCGCCGAAATCGGCGAGCGAGGCGACGGTGCCGGTGAGCACCGCGCCCGGCAGGATCTTCTTCCGCGTCTCCTCGGCCATCTCGGCCGCGCGCTCCTCGAGCAGGCGCCGGCGGGAGAGGACGAGGTTGCGCCCGTTCTCGCTGAAGGTCGTGACGCGGAACTCGAGAACGCGGCCGACGTATTCCTCGGTGGTTTCGACGCGGCGAAGGTCCATCTGCGAGAACGGACAGAACCCGCGCAGCCCGCCGACCGTCACCTCGTACCCGCCCTTGATCACCGCCGCCACCTTGCCCTCGACCGGAATGCCGGTCTGCGCCGCGACGGCCAGGGCTTGACGGGCCTGGGCACCCTGCCGGAGCTTGTGCGAGAGCCGGATCTCGTCGCCGGTCGAGACGACGGTGGCCTCGACCGCATCGCCGATGGCGACCTTGAGCTTGCCCTCGTCGTCGGTCAGCTCGGCGCGCTCGATCCAGGCCTCGCCCTTGCCGCCCACGTCGACGAACACGCTCTCGGCGGAGATCTGGATGACGCGGCCCTTCACGACCTGGCCGACCTCCAGCACAGGTCGGGCGGCCTCACGGGCGAACAGGGTCGCAAAGTCTTCAGGGTCGCTCATACGCTCCACCCTAGGCGGGCGATCTCAGGAGGTCAAGACGGATCGGGACGCGAGCCGCCGCGGAGGGCGTCGTCGATCGCCGCGAGCAGCAGGGGGACGTCAAGGGGCTTGGTCAGGTACGCGCGCACCCCTCCCTCGAGGAATTGCCGCATCCGCGCGGGCATCGCGTCCGCGCTCAGCACGATCACCGGAATGTCCCGCGTGCGCGAGTCGGTCCGCAGCTGGCGGAACACCTCTTCGCCCGGGATATCCGGCAGGTGCCGGTCCAGCAGGATCAGCGCGGGCCGGTGATCGCGCGCCAGATCCACCCCCACTCGTCCCTGCATCGCCGAGAGCACCGTCGTCCCCGGCCGGCGCGCGAGAATGCTCTCGACGAGCGCCAGATTCGACAGGTTGTCCTCGATGTAGAGGATCTTCTGCTCCTCGCGCGGCGCGCTCTTCCTGACGACCGGCGCGCTGGCCACTGCGGTCACGGCGGGGCTCGCGGCGGGCGCCGCCACGCGGGTCAGCTCGATCGAGAACGTGCTGCCGGTTCCGGGCTGGCTCCGTACCCGCAGGCTCCCTCCCATCGCCTCCACCAGCGACTTCGACAGCGCGAGCCCGAGCCCCGTGCCCTCGACCGCGCTCGCTTCCGCGCCCAGGCGATCGAACGGCGTGAAGAGACGGGCGAGTCTGTCCGCCGCGATCCCCGGCCCGGTGTCCGCCACGTCGACCCGCACCCGATCGTCCGCCGCCTCGGCGTACGAGGCGGTCACCGTGCCTCCGGCGTGGTTGTACTTCACGCCGTTCGACAGCAGGTTCAGCATCACCTGCTGCAGCCTCTGGCGATCGGCCAGCACGTGCACGTGCGCGTCGATGCCGGTGCTCCGCACGGTCACGCGCGCCTCCGCCGCGGAGGGCTGCACCAGATCGATCGCCTGCCGCACCGTCTCGTGCAGCGGCACCGGCTCGAGCGAAAGCTGCATCCGGCCCGCTTCGATCCGGCTGATGTCGAGGATCTCGTTGATCAGGCCGAGCAGATGCCGTCCGGCTCGCAAGATTTGCCCCACGCTCTCCTGCTGCTCCGCCGACTGCGCGTCCAGCTCGAGCAGCTGCGCGAATCCGAGAATCGCGTTCAGCGGCGTCCGCAGCTCGTGGCTCATCCGCGACAGGAACTCGCTCTTGGCCTGGTTCGCCCGGTCGGCCTCAGCCGTGGCCACGCGCAGCTCGCGGGTTCGGTCCTCCACCCGCGCCTCGAGCTCGGTGGCCTGTCGCTTCACCTGCTCGTGCAGCCGCGCTTGCGCGATCGCGATCGCCAGCTGCGTCGCCGCCTCCTGCGCGATGCTCACCTGCTCGGGCGGAAACGGCTCCGCGGCTGCCCCGATGCTCACCGAGCCGATCAGCTCGCCGCCCGCGATCATCGGCACGACCATGTAGACGTGCACGCCCGAGGCCAGCAACGCCTCGGCTTCGGGGCTCGGCGGCATCGTGTCGACGTCGAGGATCTGCGGCTCGCCACGCTTGAGCGCCTCGACGTTACCGGCCATCCGCAGGGAATAGCGGATGCCCGGGCCGGCATAGCTGCGGCGGCGACCGGCCGCGGCCAGCCAGTACGCCTCGCCGGCCTCGAGATCGAAGATGTTCACGATCACGCGCGGGATACCGAGCAGGTCGCGCAGCGGCCGCACCACGGCTTCGGCAATGGCCTCGGGCGCCTGCTCGCTGATCAGCGCGCGATCGATCTCGTGCAAGATCCGCAGCCGCTCGGCCTGGCTGGCCAGCGCCTGCTGATTCTGCGCGTTGTTGATCGCCGCCGCCGCCTGGTCGGCGAATCCCTGCAGAAGCTCGATCTCGGCTTCGGTGAACACACGCGGCTCCGGGTTGCCGACCGACAGTACGCCGATGACCCGGCCGGTCACGCGGAGCGGCACCGCGAGCCCGGCCACGATTCCGGCCGCGGCGTTCCGCTCGCGCTGCTCGGGATTCGACACGAAGCGCGTGTCGGTCCGAAAGTCGTCCGTCCAGATCGCGCGGCCTTCTTCGGCGGCCCGCCCGACCAACCCGACGCCGCGGGGCACGGTCTCGCGGTTGGCCGCGAATTCTCGGGCGCGACCGGCGAGGGCGATGGCCTTGAGCGAGCCGTCGGGCTGAATGAGGCGAATCGCCGAGCTGTGCACTCCCAAAAGCTCGAGCACGCTCTCGGTGATCCGCTCGCTCACGGTCGTGAGATCGAGTGTCTCGTTGACGAGCCGGGCGACCCGCGCCAGCTCGTGGGCCTGGTGCTGCTGGCGGACGACCTCGGCGTGTAGCCCGGTGTTGCCGTCGGCACCCGAGCGCCCGGCGCGCACCCGGCGCTCGAGGTCGGCGATCTTCTCCTGGAGCTTCGCGATCTCGCCGTCGCGACGCTGCGACGGGCTCACCGGCGGGCCCCTGCCAGGACCCTACCCGACTGCTCGTCAGCGGGCAGGTCGGGCGGGTACACCGTGAACGTCGAGCGCTCCGCGGACAGGCGGGCAGGCGGCGCCTGTGCCGTGACGACAGCCGGCTGCCACGACGCAACGACGACCAGCGACGCCAGGGCCCACGGTCGAGCGGCGCTCACGCCTCTTCAGGGTATCGCATTCAGGCCCGGCGCCAGAATCGCCCGAGCTCCTGGCTCAGGAGCTGGAAGGAGTTCGTGGACGTCCAGTAGAGCACCATGCAGGCCGGGAACGTATAAAAGAGCAGGAAGAAAACGCCGGTGACGGCCATCAAGTTCCGTCGCTGGCGCCGGATCAGCGGCGGCGTGAGGACGGCGGAGCGGAAGCGCAGCAAGGTCGCCAGCGACACGCCGCTCATCAGGAACGGCAAGAGGTTCAGGTGACAGCCGAAGAACGGTACGCACACGGGCAGCGTCGCGAGGGCGTCCGGCCTCGACAGATCGCCAATCCAGAGGAACGACACGCGCTGCAGGTCGAAGTCTTCCGCCAGCATGTCGAAGACGGCGATGAACACCGGCAGCTGGATCAAGAAGCCGGCGAGGCTCTTCAACGTGTAGAGCGGATTGACGCCGTGCTCGCGATAGAGCGCGATCGTGCGCCGCGTACGCTCCTCGCCGCGATAGGCCGCCTTGATCGCGTCGATCCCGGGCTGAAGGCGCGCCTGCGTCGCGTTCACCTGCTCCTGGAGGCGCTCGGCGATGGCGGTCAGCGGCAGCAGGAAGATCTTGACCGACACGGCGAGCGCGATGATCGCCGCACCGGGATGACCGATGAGCTCGGTCAAGCCGCGCAGCAGGAACAGGAGACCGAAGCTCAGCGGGCGGAGCCAGAACCAGAGCCCGGAGAAGAGCAATCGCCCGAGCTGCGGATCGGCGCGGGTCAGCGCGGCCTTCTCCAGCGGGCCGGAATAGAACGTGTACCGCCACGAGGGCCGGCCCCGCTCGTCGGAGAGCGCGAGCGGCGCGCTCGCCCCGGACCGCGGCGCGAGCAGGCCCGGACCGTCGGAGCGGACCAGCATGGTCCAGAAGCGGCTGCGGAATCCCATCCAGTCGCCGGCGCGCAAGGTCGTCGGCTCGCGGACGTCGTCGGCCACGGCTCGCACCGAGCCGCCGGCAACGACCACGCGACTCATTCGCTCGAGCATCGCCGCGAAGCCGGGCGCCGGCGGCGGGAACAGGCCGCGGGCTGCGTCCAGTTCGAGCTCGACACGACGCTCGGACCCGAACGCCGTCGCATTCGGCCCGATCAGCCGCGCGGTCATGACCACCTCGTAGCCTTCGCGCGAGACCGCGAACGATTGCACGAGGCGGACTCCGCTGACGGGCAGATCGGACTGAAAGGTCGCGATACGAGAGCGCTCGTCCTGCCCGAGCTCGGCCGTGAAGCGCACACGCCGCAGATCGACCGAGGGCTCAGCGTCGCGCAGGATCAGGCGGATCACGGGAGCGTCGCCCTCGCCGATGAAGCGTACCGAGGTCCCCGAGCCGGAGTCGGCCCGTGCGCACGAGGGATGGCAGGCGCGCCACCCGACGGGCACCGCGCCATCGAGCGCGATCGTGAGGTCGATCCGCTCGGTGCTCACGCGAACCTCGCCCGCGCGCACCTCGTCGGCCGCAGCGGCGCCGAGCGCGCCAACGACCCACAGCGCGCAGCCGACGAGCGCTCCCGAGAGCCTCGCCCTCATCGATAGAACCGGGTCATCTCCTGCATCGCGGCGCGGAGTGTGTCGCGCGGCGGCGCCTGCGAGGAGAGGAGGCGATAGTCCCGGCCGCGGACCTCGTAGTAGGCGGGGAAGATCACGGTCACCCGCTCCGGCTCGACCACGGCGTACTCGCGGTAGCTGGCCACGACGAGCCAGCTCCACTCGGCGCCCGAGAACAGGCTCGAGCCGCTGGCGTAGTCGGCCGGCGGGTTCGTGCATCCGAAGAGCTCGGTCAGCAACGTCGGGGCGATATCGTTGTGCGACGTGCGATGGGCGACGACGCCCGGCGGGCGTCCGGGCCATCGTATGACCAGCGGCGAGCGCATCTGCTCCTGGCTGTAGGCGGTGCCGTGGCCCTTGAAGCCGAGCCGGTTCTCGTCGAACTCGATCCCGTGATCGGAGGTGACCATCACGATCGTCTGGTCGAGGAGCTTGCGGCGCGCCAGATCGGCCAGCACCTGCCCCAGCAGCGAGTCGACGTAGTGCACGGCCGCCAGATAGCGCTCGTTGCGCGTGCGAAGCTGGTTCGAGGCGCGCGCGGGCACCGGAATGCTCGGGTGGTAGTCGGCCGGCGGGTCGACGGCCACCGCGGCGTTGTAATAGAGGAAGCCGAAGAACGGATGCGACGCGTCCCGGCGATCGAGCCACTGGAGCCACTCGGCGGTCAGCGCGCGATCGCGCCCGCTCGAGCCTTCGCCTGAGGTCTCCGTTCTCAGGTTCGGGACGTGGGCGAACGCCGTCCGATCGAGCTCGACCAGTCGATAGATCGGGGAGCTGGCGAAGATCCCGAGCTCGTAGCCGTGCTCGCGGATCACGTCCATCAGCACCGGCGACCGCGTCCGGCTCGCGAACGCATCGAAGTACGTCCCCGGAATCGCATAGAACAGCGAGAAAATACCGGGCCGTGAGGAGTTGCCACCGCTGTAGTGCTGATCGAACTGGATCGCGCCGTGCGCGAAGTCGGACAGCCGCGGGGCCGCCTCGGGGGTCAAGGCGTCGGCGCGCATCGCGTCGATGACGACGAGCAGCACGTTCAGCGCGGGTGTCTTCGCCTGGCACCGCAGCGGGGCGAGCGGATACTTGAGCTCACCGGCCGCCGGCTGGCCGAGCGCGGCGACGCCGCGATCACGGACCTTTTTCCTGTCCTTGTCCAGGAGCCCGAGCTTGGCGAAGAGCGCTGGACTCCGCAGGGGATAGTAGGCCGGCAGGTACCGGGTAAACGCGGTCACCGACACGTCGTAGTGCACCGCGGCCCAGGCGTGGACGAGATGGCTCACCACGAAGCACGAGCCGAGGGCCACGCCGAGATACCGTCCGAGCGGGCGCGCCGGGGCGCTCGCCGTACGCTGCCACACCCAGCCGGCCAGCATCGCCTCGATCGCCAGCGCCGAGACGAAGTAGAGTCCGAGAAACGCCCAGGTCTGTGGCTCGAGCAAGGTGAAGGTCAAGACGTTCAGGTGATATCGGTTCTCCGAGAACACCAGGCTGTCGAGCAGCACGAGCGCGACGCCGGCGCTGCCGAGGAGGACGCCGAGCGGGATCACCAGCCGCGGACGCGGCACCAGCGCGACGAGGGGCACCAGCAGCACGAGCAGCGGGATACAGGCGAGCGCGCTCAGATGGCCGACGTAGGTGACGAGCGCGTAGCTCCAGGAGAGCGCGCGCCCGAGCGCCGCGTAATGCCAGAGATAGCGCAGGCCCACCAGCGCCAGCAGCGCCGCGTTCACGGCGCCGAACCAGCCGATCCAGCGCAGCAGCCGGCGTCGCGGGCTCACGCCTGCCGGCCGCGCGCGCCGGCGCCGGCGTGCTCGTCGGCGATGCGGGCGATCTCACGCGCGCCGACCTCGACGCTGCGGCCGAAGTTGAAGACCCACTCTTCGCGCCTGGCCACATTGCGCTTGCGCAGGTCGGCCGAGCCCTCCAGCAGCTCGGCGACGTAGCGCGGCGCGTCCCCGACGCGGTCGAGCGGCAGGATGTTCCCGAGCTCGCGGCGGATCCGCATCTCCATGGGCTCGATGCCGAGCTCGGCGTAGCGCGGGTTGCGCACCCGCGGCGGCACGTCGACGAACAGCACGGGCTTGCCGAGGCTCAGGGCGTATTCGATCGCCATCGCCGACCAGTCGCAGATCAGCAGGTCCGACTCGTGCAGGGAGGCGCTCTCTTCCATGCGGCTGACGTGCCGGAAGGCCGGATCGCCGCCGAATCGGGCCACGAGCCCCTCGACGACGCGCGGCGCCAGTCGCGTGGTCTGGTAGTGCGGCCTCAGGATCACGCGGATGCCCGCGGCCAGCAAGGCGGCGATCAGCGGCTCGCCGCAGACGTGCAGGATCGACTGCTCGCCCCACGTCGGCGCCAGGAGCGCGGT
>Ga0075433_10002667_pt1 | contig 13623 bp, 13 predicted proteins | sample RhiMethybrSRZTD2_FD_75299 | JGI IMG/M metagenome (GOLD analysis project Ga0075433, IMG submission 75299) | Populus rhizosphere microbial communities from Tennessee, USA - Rhizosphere MetaG P. TD hybrid SRZTD2 | ecosystem: Host-associated > Plants > Roots > Rhizosphere > Soil | place: USA... | reverse complement strand
GGAATCGCGCATCGGCGCCGAACTGAGTACTTTTGGTTCCAAGCCGAAAGAGGAACTCTTCTTTGGCAACCGAACCGATATCAAGGAAACCTGGGACGACTGGACCTATAACAAACTCAAAACACCACGCATTTATGCGACGGAACGAATCGAGCAGTTGATGCCACAGTTCGATCTCGCCGACGAGGACATCAAGGCTCTGCGCATCTTGCTCGGCGGATTCCGCGAGCGCAAAGTCAATCAGCGATATCTGGCGGACCAGGGGCTACGGGTGCAACAAGTGGTCGAAGGACGTCGCCTGATGCAACAGTATAATTGCGTCGGTTGCCACGAGATCGAAAAGCGGGGTGGCTTCATTCGCAAATACTATCAGGAAAATGTAACGCTGGCGCCGCCCGTGCTCAATGGCGAGGGCGAAAAGGTACAATCGAACTGGTTTTTCAGTTTTTTGAAGGCGCCCGTACCGATCCGTCCTTGGCTGGAAATTCGGATGCCAACGTTCGGTCTCTCCGACGAACATACGAACCAACTGATCAGTTATTTTAACGGTCTTTCGAAAGTGGAAATTCCGTTCGCGTATATCGATGATAAGAAGATTCCACCGGAAAATATCGAAGCGGCGAAACAGCTCGTTTCGAAAGATTACTTCAATTGTTTCAGTTGCCACCAACAAGGCGAGAAGAAACCTGAAGGACCGGTGGAAGGTTGGGCGCCCGATCTGACGCTGGCGCGCCTGCGATTGAATCCGAACTGGATCTTGAAGTGGCTCAAAGATCCGCAAAAAGTTCAGCCGGGAACCAAAATGCCGTCTTTTTATCCCGGCGGGCCTGACAATATATTAGGCGGTAAAGAGGATTTGCAGATCGAGGCGTTGCGGGATTATTTGATGAGTATCGGCAAAGGTGCTCCAGCGCCGGCGGCTCCCGCTGTGGTGGCGAAGGCCAAGCCGGTAAAATAGTGAATAACCGGTGTTAAAAATTCGTCAAATTAAATGTTAGGCTTATGGTGAAGGAGGTAGTTATGAAAAAATTGGGCTCACTGGTGTTATCGGCGGCCCTGGTGGCCTTGCCGGCAAGTGGCATGGCGGCTTATCAAGGCGGCGATGTGAAGGACGTTGGCAGCATTTCCGGGACCGTGAAGTTCAAAGGCACGGCACCCGCGCCGAAGAAATTGGATGTCAGCAAGGATAAGGAAGTTTGTGGGAAGAGTCCGAAGACCGATCAGTCGCTGGTGGTGAACAATGGCAATTTGGTAAATGCTGTAGTCACCATCACGGACATTCAGAAGGGTAAGAAGATCGAAGTCAAGAAAGTCACTCTCGATCAAAAGGAGTGCGAATATCATCCCCATGTTTTGGCATTTCCAGCCGGATCCGCCATCGAGATCTTGAACCCCGACGGGATTCTTCACAACGTGCACTCTTACAGCAAGGTGAACAGCCCGTTTAACCAGGCTCAGCCGAAATTTAAAAAAACTTTGGAAGTAAAAATCGATAAGCCCGAAGTGATTGAAGTCAAATGCGACGTGCATGGCTGGATGCACGGTTGGCTCGTGGCCACGGAAACTCCTTACTTCGCCGTGACCGATAACTCGGGCAGTTTTAAACTGACCGATGTCCCCCCGGGTAACTACACGGTCGAAGTTTGGCACGAAAAACTTGGCAAGAACACGCAAAAGGTGACGGTCAAGGCGAAAGAAGAAGCGAAAGTTAACTTCGAAGTCGCCGGCAAATAGTCGCGCGCTCGAACCCTTTAAGCACGGCGCTCATACTCTGGGTGCCGTGTTTTTGTGGGGTTTGATTTAGAAAGTTCATAGATTCTTCGTGCTCTCCCAACTGTCACGTCGGAGGGCGGGTTCAAACCCGCTGCTTCTGCTGGTGCGGCCCGGAACGCCAATTCGAGCAAGTTCGCCAATCTGCCATACGCCCCGCATTAGCCGTTCTCCGCGCGGTGTTTGAAAAAATTCCACGCTCGCTCCAGGTCTACCGGCGGCAAGGCTTCGATTTGGCGTTGTTTTGATTCGTCCGGCGTCAAGGGAATAGGCGCGCCGATCTGCAGCGCACCATAGAGGACTTGTGCGGCTTCCTCCAAATAAATCGCCATCATTACAGCTTCGGGAATGGTTCTGCCGACGGTCACCTGGCCATTGCCTCTGAGCAGCACCGCCGGCTTGTCTCCGAGAACCTGGGTTACTTCGTCGCCCAATTTCGATGTCGTAATCAGATCCGGAGTAGAAAAGACGGGCACGCCGCCCGCGAAGAAGCTGCCGTGATTGTGCACCGGCTCGAGCTTGCGGTCGGTCACCGAGAAGATATTGGCCACGCGGGCGTGAATGCGGGTGATCGCGTTCACCCGCGGTTTGGACTTCATAATGGCGGTATGCAACCAGGCTTCGGATGGGGTCGCCTGATCGCCTGCGACAACCTCATTGTTTAAATTCATCGTGAGCAGCTCGTGTTCTTTTACCAGGGAGAGGCTGATTCGGGGGGTCAGCACGAAAAGATCTGTGCCGGGTAAGCGCGCGCTGACATGGCCGAATCCTTCGACGAGTTTTTGCTGGGACAGGATGCGGCAGGCACTGATAACATCCTTTTTTAGTTGAACGGTGTCCATGACGCTCCTTTAAAATTAGAAAATTTTGCGTTATATTACGTTCTTACATTTCCGGGGGAAAAGCGAGCTGTCGATGAAAATTAAAGTCGAATCTTACGCCGACTCAAAGGGGCAAGAAAGTCCAACGCGGTTTACACTAGGGACCCGAACCATTCAGGTAGAAGCATGCGTCGATCGATGGTACGGCGAGCAGGCGTGCTATTTCCGCGTGCTCGGGAGTGACGAGAACTCCTATATTCTGAAGGGACCTCTCGAGGATGGCTCTTGGGAGCTCGTCTCTTTCACTCACAAAGATTCACGCGGGACAGAGTTAGAGTACGAAGGCAAAAGGGAACTTCAGTAGAATCCTCTTAGATTTTTGCCGCTTGGTCCGGCTAGGTTTTAGGACCGGCCGGTCTCCAATCAGAATTGAACTTCTATAAATATTTGCTGACTTGGGAGCATCGACAACAGGAGTTCGTCGTACCCTCGGGTTATCACTTGGATAAGGGGTGGTGGTATGGCTGAAAAGAAGGTCGGAACCGCAAATTACTGGCGATATTCTTCCGATATATTGGCAGTCTTTCGTCTCGTGCCAGAAGGTGCCAGCAATTTTCCGAGTTATAAGGCCGGTCAATACATGGCCTTGCAGCGCAGTGACTGCAGGCTGACGAAGAAAGTTGTCGGAGATGGAGGCAAAGTAGAATACCTGACTATTCTCGATACGCAGGGCATCCCCAAGCGCGGAGCGGTCACTCACTCCTATTCGATCGCCTCCGCACCGTTTGAGACCGAGGAAAAAGGCTACCTGGAGTTTTATGTTATTCTGGAGATCGATGAAAAGGGCGTGAAGGGAAGGCTTACCGAGTCGATGTTCCGTATGGCTCCCGACGCAGACAACAAGATGATCTATTACGAAAAGATCGCGGGAGACTTTACGCTAGACAAGCGGGCGGCCGGCTTTAAGAATGTGATTTTGGTCGGGACGGGAACCGGCTTGGCGCCGTTTATCTCCATGGTGAAGCAGCTAGACTTTGAGGCGAAGTCAAGCACGAGCAATTCCGTCAGGTACACGCTGCTCCATACCAACCGGACCTACGAAGAGCTGGATTACTACCAAGACTTGCTGGACATCGAGGCAGCGCGGCGCTTTGATTTCGTTTACGTTCCGTCGGTGAGCCGGCCGACCCAACGTGACCGGGATGATCCGAAACTCGGCAGCGGACGTGCGAATAACATGCTGCGCTATCTGCTGGAGATGCCTCTCAAAGAAGAACAGGACTTGCAGCAGATTGTGGCGAACGGTGGCGATGTTGCAAAGGCGAAAGCGGTTCTGGAGAAGACCGTCAAACCGGCATTACCGAAGCATCTGGCTCGCGAAACTTTGCGTGACCGAATGGATCCAACAACCAGTGTTGTTATTACATGCGGCAATCCATGGTCGATGGAAGATATCAAATATGCCGCGGAAACCACCGGCATGCGATTCGAAAAAGAAGACTGGTAGATTCCGCTCTTAGCTGCGGCGGGTCTCAATGCGAGTGTTGGCCTCGTCGGCGTCGCCAAGCAGGGATGCCGAGAGGGGAATGAAGGTATTCAACGAATACTTAGCCACCATGGAGGGTTTGACCGCCGGAGAAATGGAATCGAGAGCCTGGTCGACATCCTCCAGAAAAAGGGCGCTTCCGTTGTCACGAAAGAAGACGTTGAATTGCTCGAGAGCGCCAAGCAAGAGGAAGCCCGCGCGCGAAAAACGTGAGACTTCAAATACACCACCGATGAAAAGATGCTCGAAGTCATCGCCGCGCGGAAGGCGGCGAGATAGAGGCCCAACTTCGAATTACGTCATTATCCTCCCTCCATTCACATGGACCGTTTGTCCCGTCATGTGCTTGGCGGCGTCGCTGGCCAAAAATGCGACAGCTTCGGCGACATCCTCGGGTCCGCCGGGGTGGCCCGTGGGAATTCGTTTATTGGACTCTTCCCACTCCTGGTCCGAGTAGGCGGCGCGCACGCGTGGGGTTGCAATTCGCCCTGGTGCCACGGCGTTGACGCGGACACCGAAGGTCGCGAGCTCCAGGGCGAGCGTTTTCGTTAGGCCGAGAACGCCGGCTTTGGCGGCCGCGTAGGCGGAGCGGTTTTCACTGCCGCTGAATGCAATGTCCGACGAGATGTTGACCACGGCGCCGGATTTTTGATTTCTCATGGTCCCGACGACGGCCCGACAACAAAGAAAGGTCGACGTGAGATTCGCGTCGACGACAGTTTGCCAGTCTTTCAGGGGAAATTCCTCGACTCTATGCCGGTGCATACTTCCGCCGGCGACATTGACGAGAACATCGATGCGGCTATAGGCGGCCTTAATTTTCTCAAAAATAACTTCCACCTCTGTTTCCTCGGTTAGATCGGCACGATGAAATGAAATTTCGACACTGCGCTGCCGAAAATCGGCGGCGACCTGTTTGCCGGCTTCCTCGTTAACATCGAGAATAACGACCCTGTGATTGTCCTTGGCAAAGCGGTCGGCGACGGCTTGCCCAATGCCTCCGGCTCCTCCGGTTATGACGGCGACTTTGTTCATGGGCAGCTCCTCTCATTGGTCGGTATCCTTGAGCCCTATCCCAGGTGTTGGATGAGCGTCAAGCGGACGCGGCTTTAGGTGTCGGTTTCGGGTTGAGACTCGGTTCGCCATCATACCAGAGTCTCGGAATTTCCTGCGCGCGCGGTTCATTGGGCTGTCGGAGTGCAACGAACCATCGAACCGCACGTTCGCCGGAATGCCTCTTCGGCTCTTGCCAAGCCGGTGAGGCTTAAATAGAATCCGTGACGTTTTCCCGGTTGTGCTGTAAATATTTTGTCGAGGAGGCTGCACTATGGCAGACAAGGCGATCGAGGTTTTGTTGGACGAAAGAAGAAATTTTCCACCACCAAAAGAGTTCAAAAAGTCAGCCAACGTAAAAAATACCAACGTCTTCAAGGCCGCGCGCAAAAACCCCCAAGCGTTTTGGGCGAAGGCTGCCAAGGAGCTGCACTGGTTCAAGCCATGGAAAAAAGTCCTCGAGTGGGATATCCCGTGGGCCAAGTGGTTCATCGGTGGCAAGCTAAACGCGTCTTATAATTGTCTCGATCGCCACGTGCAGAGTGGGCGCAAAAACAAAGCGGCGATTATCTGGGAAGGGGAACCGGGCGACGAACGAGTGTTGACGTATCGCGACGTATGGCGCGAGGTTAACAAGTTTGCCAATGTGCTCAAAAAGCTCGGCGTCAAAAAGGGCGATCGGGTTTGTCTTTACATGGGCATGATTCCGGAGCTGGTGATTGCCATGCATGCCTGCAACCGAATCGGCGCTCCCCACAGCGTGGTGTTCGGCGGATTCAGCGCGGAATCATTGCGTGACCGCATCAACGACGCCGAGGCAAAGGTATTGGTCACCGCCGACGCCGGATATCGCCGCGGCGCTGTCGTGCCATTGAAAAAAAATGTCGATGAGGCCCTCACGGACACGCCCTCCATCGAGCACGTCGTTGTGGTCAAGCGCGTCGGTCAGCAATCGGGAGCGCGAATGAAAGATGGCCGCGATCAGTGGTGGGACGAACTGATGGCCGATGCCGGGCTGTGGTGTGAGCCGGAAAAAGTCGACAGTGAAGACATCCTCTTCATTCTTTATACCAGCGGCACGACCGGGAAGCCCAAGGGCATCGTGCACACCACGGGCGGTTATCTCACCGGGGTCACTCTCGCTAACAAGTGGATCTTCGATATGAAGGAAGACGATATTTTTTGGTGCGCCGCTGATATCGGCTGGGTTACTGGGCATACTCACATCGTCTATGGCCCCATGGCCAACGGCGTTACGCAGGTCATGTACGAAGGCACGCCGGACTGGCCGGATAGAGATCGTCTTTGGCGTATAGTGGAGAAATACGGCGTGACGATTTTTCACACGGCGCCGACGGCGATCCGCACGTTTATGCGCTGGGGAGTCGAATTCCCCGGTAAACATAACTTGAAGAGCTTGCGGCTCCTCGGCACAGTCGGCGAACCGATCAATCCGGAAGCGTGGGTCTGGTATCACAAATATATAGGTGGTGGGCGCTGTCCGGTGATGGATACGTGGTGGCAAACCGAAACGGGCCATCCACTGATCACGCCGCTTCCCGCCATCACAAAATTGAAACCAGGCTCGGCGACGATGCCTTTTCCTGGCATCGAAGCCGACGTCGTCGATGAGCATGGAAACTCGGTTCCGAAGGGCGGCGGTGGATATCTCGTTCTCACGAAACCATGGCCAGCGATGATGCGGACGATTTTCGGCGATCCCGATCGTTTCGTTCAGACCTACTGGACTCGATTTCCCGGCAAATATTTCGCAGGCGACGGCTGCAAGCGCGACAAGGACGGCTACTATTGGCTGTTGGGGCGCGTGGACGATGTGATGAACATCGCCGGCCATCGGATCAGCACCATGGAAGTCGAAAGCGCGCTCGTCGATCACCAGAAAGTGGCGGAATCGGCGGTCATCGGCAAAGCGCACGAGATCAAAGGCCAGGCGATCTGCGCCTTCGTGTCGTTGAAGGCCGGAGTCGATGGCAACAACGCTTTGATGGACGAGCTTAAGGCTCACGTCGCAAAGAAGATCGGTCCGATCGCGCGGCCTGACGAAATTCTCTTCGCGGCAGAATTGCCCAAAACTCGTAGTGGCAAGATCATGCGTCGATTGCTGCGTGACATCGCCGACGGGCAAGCTTTGGGTGATACCACGACCTTGGCCGACCCGACCGTGGTGGCCAAGCTCAAAGAGCAGTATGAGGAAGAGTAACCGCGCAAGTGTCATATTCCTTATAACGCTTGCGTTTGCTTTCACTGCCCCTAGCGCGCATTCGCAAAAGCAAGTTGCGAATGACGTACACTGGAAAGAATTGGATGAAGCCGGCGGAAAAGCCCTCGCAGAAGGCCGACCCACAGACGCGGAAAAGATGTGGAAGAGCGCTCTTCAACTGGCCGAACGCTTTGGACCCGAAGATGGGCGATTGACGATTAGCCTGAACAATCTAGCGGATTTTTACCAGGACCAGGGGAAGTATGCTGAGGCCGAGCCCCTGCGCAAACGGGCGCTCGCCCAGATGGAGAAGATTTTGGGCCCGGAAGATCCACTGTTTGTTCAGGGTCTCGACAGTTTGGCGACGATCTACTGGGCCCTAGGCAGGTTTGCGGACGCCGAGCCGCTTTCGCAACGGTCGCTTGCCACTGTGGAGAAAGTTTTGGGGCCAGACAACCCAGAGGTGGCCGCGAGTCTCAACAACCTGGCAACGCTTTACCAGGCTCAAGGCAAGTATGCTGAGGCCGAGCCGTTACACCAGCGGTCCATCAAGATTCTGCAGCAGTTCTTGGGTCCCGAACACCCAAAATTGGTGATTAATTTTACCAACCTGGCAGCGGTCTATGAGGCTCAAGGCAAGTATGCCGACGCTGAGGGACTCTACAAGCGAGCGCTTGCAATATCGGAGAACTGGCTGGATCCTGACCACCCCAATATCGCGACGAGCCTGGAAAACTACGCTGCGTTCCTGCGCAAGACCAAACGGGACGCGGAGGCGGAAAAACTGGAGGCTCGAGCAAAAGCGATCCGGGCCAAGCGGCCGCAAGCTACGCCATAACACGGCGGGCACGTGTTTGGCGAGACGACGACGCTGGAGATCCAATGGGCGCAGCGAGCTAAAACCACAAAGGAATTGTTCGTGATTGGATCAAGCCTTTTCGGCGTATTTCTCGTGCTCATATTGCCGGAGCTTGTCATTGGCCAGACGAAGGAGAAGGTGCGCGTTGCTTTGGGCTCGATCTCGGTGAACACCAGCGTCATCCCAGTCGGTCATCAATACGGCGTTTTTGCCAAATACGGCGTTGATCTCGAGCCGATTTACATGGGCGGCGGGATGAACTCGATCGCGGCGGTTACGTCCAATTCGGTTCAGTTTCTTTCCGCCGGATCGACCGCGACCATCGGGGCGCGACTGGGCGGCATCGATTTTGTCATGCTCACCGTTCAGTCGAATAAACTGGATTATAGCGTTTTCGCCGCACCCGATATTAAATCTCCGCAAGATCTCAAAGGCAAAATCGTCACCGGCACGCGGCCGGGGGCGTCGGCCGACAGCGCGCTGCGCCTCTATCTGCGCCGGGCCGGTTTGGAGCCGGACCGGGAGGTTGTTTTTATCTCTGTCGGGGAAAGCCAGCAGGGGCGTCTCAATGCTTTGCAACGAGGTATGGTGTCGGCCACGGTTCTTGCGCCGCCGTACAGCGGCATGGCCAAGCAGATGGGCTTTCGGGAGCTGGCAGACTTGAGAAAGTCGGACATCGAGTACGCCGGCAGCGCCATCGCTGGCATCGGCGCCTATATCAAAACGCACCAGCCGTTGGTGGAGAATTTCCTCAAAGGCTACATCGAATCGCTTCATTTCTTTCGAACCCAGAAGGAAAAGACCCTTGCCGGAGTGATGAAGTTTTTAAGAATGAACGACCGCTCCCGCGCCGAGGAGGGATACGATTACTATGTCGATCTAATGCCGGTCATGCCCTACCCGAGCGCGCAAGGCGTGCGCGCGGTTTTGCAGTTTCTCGCGCCGAAACAGGCCAAAGCGGCGACGGCGAATCCTGAAGATTTCTACGACCTGAGTTTTCTGAAAAGGATCGAAGAGAGCGGCTTTACGAAGACACTGCTCAGCAAGCGTTAGGCGCAAAGCAACGGAAATCTTTAGGGTGGAGCCAATCATGAAGATGAAGATATTGATGCGTGGAATCTTCCCCGTCGTGTTGGTTTGGACTTCGATCTGTGTTGCACATGGGTACGCACAGGACAAATCTTTAAAAAAGATTTTCTGGGGAGTGACGTCCCTCTCCGCTTCCAACTGGATTCCCTGGCTTGCCAAAGACGCGAAGATTTACGAGAAGAATGGACTCGATGTCGAATTGATCTTGCTTAGAGGCTCAGGGCAAACCTCGGTGGCGATCCTGGGCGGTAGCATCTTTGCGGCTCCCGTTACCCTTCCGACTGTGATGCTGGCGGATCTCGGTGGGGCGGACCTTATTAATGTGGCTCACACGGTGCCAGGAGTTCAGAGCAAGCTGCTGGTGAAGCAGGAGATCAAACGACCGGAAGATCTAAAGGGGAAAAGAATCGCGACCTCGAGCTTGGGCTCACTGGGAGATTTTCTCAATCGCTATCTCATGCGCAAACACGGGTTGGATCCAAACCGAGATGTCAATTGGCTCATGATTGGGACGCCGCCGGAGAGACTTCAGGCACTGGCGGCGGGCAACATTGATGCAGCAGACCTGTCCTATCCTACGGATGCACAAGCAGCGCGAATGGGTTATCGAGTTCTATGGGATTTCAGGAAAGAAGTTGTCTACCCCTCGATGTCCATCGTGACGCGGCGGAAGACCATACAAGAAGACCGTGACACGGTGATGCGCATGGTCCGATCCCATGTTGAAGGCATTGCCTATTTCAAGACCCACAAGGACGTTAGCTTGAAGGTCTTGAGCAAGTATTTGCGGACTAATGACCGCGAGCTCTTAGAAGGCTCCTACGAAATTTACAAGCAAGATTTTATCTCGGTGCCCTATCCGATCATGAAGGGTCTGGAGGCCACGTACGATTACGTTGCCCAAACCAAGCCGGAAATCCGCACTCGCAAACCTGAGGAATTCGTGGACCCGAGCTTCATCGCCGAGCTGGATAAGAGCGGGTTCATCAAGAAGCTGTACGAGCAGAAGTAGGCATGAGACGAAAAGGTTGAAACGATAGACTCCTTTTCGTGTCATTCTTAGGAGCAGCGCGACGAAGAATCTGCTTTCGTATTTTCCGGCGTTGATTGATAGTCCTGGACGAGGAGGCGGTGAACCAGTATTACGTTTATATACTCGCGAGTCGGTCGAGAAATCTTTATGTCGGCGTCACCAACGATCTTGAGCGGCGAGTTTACGAGCACAAACAGAAGTTGGTCCCAGGTTTTACAACCAAGTACAACATCAACCGGTTGGTCTACTTTGAGACGACGAAGGATGTCGACGTGGCTATTTCCCGCGAAAAGCAAATTAAGGGCTGGCTACGGAGTAGAAAGATAACGCTGATCGAGTCCATGAATCCAACCTGGGATGATCTCAGCGCAAGTTGGTTTGAAGAAAGGAAAAATCCGTAACGTGCTAGAAGAGCCACCGTGTTTTGAGAGCTTTGAGAGAAGAACCACAGCAACTAATCAAAAGCAGATCCTTCGCTGCGGCTCAGGATGACAAGAATAAAACGCCAGCAGTGATTAGCGAATGACTCGTCCGATTGACCGGGTGCACTCACGGTTTGTCATTCTGAGGAGCCGGGCGACGAAGAATCTGCTTTTGTATTCACTACGGTTTTTTCTCCGCAAAGATATTGCTCTTCGCTGCCTCCGCGATAATTCTTTCGGCGTCCTCCGGCAGTAAGAATCGCTCGTTTACCAGCGAACGCGCTGCATGGCTTACCCGCTGCGCGTAATCGTTCTGGTCTTTGTAACGCTCTTCGATCGACAGACGCGGGTCGCCGCTTTTTTGCCGCTCCTCTTTGGTCTTGGCGAACGGAATAAACTGGCCGTTTAGGTAACAGAGCTCGTCTTCGACAAATCCTTTGGCGCGGAGATTCCATCCTGCATGTGTTCCGAGCGGCACCTGGAGCCCGACGGCTCGGATGCCGGGGATTTCGTTACCGTCTTTGTCGACTTTGGGGACCAGAACCGGATACTCTTTACCCTTTACGTGGTTTGCCGGCTGGTTGCTGTGATCGTTGAGCGACAAATCGTTGGCTTTGCCCGCGTATCGAACTCCGGGAATATTCGGAAAACCCTGCGTGGTTTGCTGAGGTGAAACGAGGCTTCCGTCGGAAATTTTTGGAAACCGGCTCGGCGGTGGCGGGACGCCCTGGGTGACCCATGCATGGAGCGCAACGAGCAAGGCGCGCTGGGTTTCTTGATAAGAAAGTGGGTTACTGAGCTGCTGGCAGATGCCGCGCGCGGGCTTTTCGGCGGGCCCATGTTGGGTGCTTGCGAAGTAGTACAGGCGCACGTTGTCAGGAATCGGCACATCTTTTTTCCCAAGAGGATCGCCAACCACGAGTGAGTTTCGTCCTTGCCACGATTCCGTCCCGGAATCCCAGTGCATGATTTTGGGACAGGCTTTTTGTTGGCGACAGCGAAGCAGCCACCCGTCGGTTTTCTTCGTGATCGGGTCGGTGAGCGTCTCATAAGTAAACGGGAATTCGTCTCCGGGCGTGAAATGGCCTTCCATTGCGGTAGAAAATCGGCCGGGCATGGCGAATTCAAAATTGGTAAATGTCCGGCGCGACGCCGAGATATGCGGAATGGCGCCATCGAAGATGATGCGTCCCGATTCGTCCTGGTTGAAACCATGATAGATGAGATCCTTCAAGAAGCGGCCACTCTGGGAAGAGCCGAAGCCGATGGTCCACTGCGGCGGTTTGGATTCTTTGTCCAGTAACGGATTGGCTTCCGTTATGTTGTAGCGCAGAAACGAAATCAGATCGCGAGTTGCTGCGAAACCCAATCCCATAACGATGGGGTCGCGCGCCTCGTACGTCAGTTCGTAGATGTAATCGGGCGAAAAGCCAGCGGCGAAACAAACGTCGGCGTTGCTCTCTGTCTTTGCTTTGCCGTCGGGGCAGCGACCGAAGGACCACTGCTCATTGGGAATCAACTCGCGCGGCGCATGGGTGCCGCTGCGCCGATAGAGACGCGCCCTAGACATGCTCTCTTCCACCGCAGGGTAGGGTTTGACATCGAGCGATTCGCGATCGAAGCTAATCGGTACTGAGAAGCTTGATTTCTGAAAGACAAATTCCGTGGTAATCCAGCGGCGGATCGAACTGCCGTCGGGATTTTTCGCAATCGGGAAACTAGTCGCAAGACGCCCACCACCGGATCTCACATCGCCCTGCCAACCACTCGCGACCAACGTGTAGCCTTGGCGCATCATGAAGCCGTCGCCGGCATGGGCCAGGGTCGTCGGATTGTTACTGCGCTCGGCGCCAAAATTGACTCGCAGGGCTTGATTGCCGCGGTTGACGACGTCGTAGAAGACCGTCTGGTTGCCGCGCTTCATATCTACGGGTTTGAGAATGAAGATATCCATCGAGTAATCCACCCGACCTCGTTCATTCAGCGGCGCCTTTTTCAGATTCACAATGCCCTTATTATGATGTTTTTTCGGATCAACTTCGCCGTAGGCTTTGCCAACGATTGTCTCGTAGGCGCCCGTTACGCCGAATTCGTGGCCGGCGGCGAAGGGCTCACGCTTTTCGATGACGATCCTGGTGATCTCGGCGAATAAGGATATGGGGAAGAGAACCAGGATGAATAGGAGGAATAGCATAGGCACCTCCGATTTAGTTGTTCATTCCTAAATTATGGGATTCGTCGTTTCTTTACCTCAGAGATCATTCGCTCCGCGTCTTCAGTCAACAAATATCGTTGCTCGACTAAATTTCGCGCTGCGCGGCTGAATTGGCGCGCGTAATCGTCCCGGCCCTTGTAACGCTCTTGCAAGGATGGGCGCAAGTCACTCTTCTTGCGGCGTTGAGATTTCGTCTTGGCAAAAGGGATAAAAGAACCGAGCAAACCGGCCAGCTCGTCCTCGGCTAGGCCCCGCGGCCGCAGGTTCCAACCCGTGTAAGTTCCAATCGGCACTTGAACAGCGGGCAATCGAATGCCGGCGATGTCGTTGCCGTCGCGGTCGACTTTCGGAACCAAGATGGAGTAAGCGCTGTTTTCGATGGGTCTCGGCGGATGCACGTCCATTTTTCCGTGAAGAATGTTCGGACCGTAGTCGAGAAATAGCTGGCGATTGTGGAGACCCGCAAAACGCACGCCGGGAATATTCTGAAAGCCGGCGCGTTTCGGTGGAACGAGCACACGATCCTTCACCGTCGGGTACCGACTTGGCGGCGGCGGAATTCCTTGTGTCGCCCACTGATCCAATGCGACCATG
>Ga0075433_10002663_pt1 | contig 13631 bp, 10 predicted proteins | sample RhiMethybrSRZTD2_FD_75299 | JGI IMG/M metagenome (GOLD analysis project Ga0075433, IMG submission 75299) | Populus rhizosphere microbial communities from Tennessee, USA - Rhizosphere MetaG P. TD hybrid SRZTD2 | ecosystem: Host-associated > Plants > Roots > Rhizosphere > Soil | place: USA... | reverse complement strand
CTCGATCGATGTCCATCCCCAGGCCGAGCTGGCTTGGGTATACGACCCGATCGAGTCGGCCGCGCTCGAGGTGGGCAAGCGGTATGGCGCCGCCACCGCCCCTGACGTCGATGCCGCCATCGATGATCCGAACGTCGATGCGGTGGTCATTGCCTCAGCTACGCCCACCCACGTCGACCTACTGACCCGCGCCGCACGCGCCGGCAAAGCAGTGCTTTGCGAGAAACCGATAGACCTTGATATAGCCCGGGTAGATCGGTGCTGGACGGAGATCGCAGCATTGAACCCGACAGTCATGATCGGCTTCAACCGGCGATTCGATCCATCGTTTCGTGAAGTGCGCGAGCGAATCGCGGCTGGCGACATAGGCCGCCTCGAACAGCTGATCATCGTCAGCCGTGACCCAGCGCCGGCTCCGCGCGAGTACATCGCTGCGTCTGGCGGGCTGTTTCGCGACATGACGATCCACGACTTCGACCTTGCGCGCTTCTTTCTCGGCGAAGTCGTAGAGGTGTACGCCACCGGCGCGAATGTCGTCGCCGACTTCATCGCCGATCTGGGCGACATAGATAGCGCCGTCACGGTATTGCGCGGCTCCGACGGTGCCCTCTGCCATATCACCAACATCCGCCGCAGCGTTTTCGGCTACGACCAGCGGCTGGAGGCCTTCGGCTCGGATGGGATGTTGAGCGTCGAAAATCAGCGTCCGACCAGTGTCCGGTTGTCGACCGCGACTCAGACCGAGGCAGCGGGAGAGTATCTCAACTTCTTCCTCGACCGCTACACGACGGCCTACCGCGCCGAGCTTGACCATTTGATCACAGCTATGGAGAAGGGTGACCAGCCCAGTCCGGGGTTCAGCGATGGCCGTGAGGCACTGGCGCTAGCCGATGCAGCTCTCGAAAGCCTCAAAACTGGCAGCACGGTACGACTTGGGTCGCCATGAGGCACGCTGGTCCTCAGTCATGATCTCGGCGGAGTGTACCGGGGATCACCCTGACGGACGCCAGAGCTTTGCGTCGCCCTGCTAGGAGAGGAAATCCCGATGAGCACAAATCTGCTTGAGGACAAGGTCATCCTCATCAGCGGCGGAAGTCGAGGACTCGGCGCCGGCATCGCCAGAGCGGCGGCGGATCAGGGTGCAGCCGGGATCATGATCACGGGACGCGACCCGGCGGTGGGTAAGGCCGTTGTCACTGAGCTAGCCGGCAACGGAACCGACGCGAGCTTCCACGCTGTTGATCTTGCCGATCCGCTTGGGGCCGCCGGGAGCGTCGCCGCCACCGTGGCCAGCTACGGCAGGATTGACTGCGTCGTCAACTCCGCGGGTATCACCACGCGTGGAACATTGCTCGACACCAGCGTCGAGCTTTTCGACACTCACATCGCGATCAACCTTCGCGCGCCGTTCTTCATCATGCAGGCCGCCGTGGAAGATATGCGCAGCCGTCAGTCGCCAGGAACGATCGTCAACATCATCTCGTTCTCCGCCCACGGAGGACAGCCCTACCTGGCCCCGTACGTCGCCGCCAAAGCGGGCCTGGTGGGCCTCACGCGCAACGCTGCCTACGCTCACCGCTTTGACCGGATCCGCATCAATGGACTCAATATCGGCTGGACCGAGACCGAGGGCGAGGATGCCACCCAACGCGCCTTCCACGGGGCAAGCGACGACTGGATTTCCACCGCCGCGGCCAAGCTGCCCATGGGGAAGCTCGGCCAGGTCTCTGAGATCGCGGACTTCGTGATCTTTCTGCTTTCCGATCGGAGTGGTGTGGTCACCGGCTCCATCATCGACTGGGACCAGAACATACTCGGCGCCCACGACTGAGGCAGCGCGCGCCCGCAAGCCTCATGAAACCGCTGGACCGGTGCTCCCTCGCACGATCAGGCGTGGTTCGAGAATCGACTCGCGGGTGTCCTGGCGCACCCCCTCCAGCCGCTCGAGGGCGGCGCGTACGGCCCACTGAGCCTGCGCACCCGCCTCTTGACTCACAGTCGTGAGGTTGATTGCGGCGTATTGCGCAATTGGAGCATTGTCGTAGCCGGCAACCGACATTGCGTCAGGCACCGGAACCCCGGCCCGTGACAGCCGGTCAATCAGACCCACGGCACAGTGATCATTGAACATCGTCACCGCTGTTGGCAGGTGATCTCCTCTAAGCAACTCCTCGGCGGCTCGCCAGCCATCCACCTCGCCACTGCCGCCCGCAAGAATCCGCACGTGACCCGCGTCGTTGTTGCGCCGCATCGCCGTGCGGTAGCCGCGGCGTCGATCGGCTGAAATCGTGTGCCGGCCACCGTCGACATGCGCGATCTCGTGATGACCCAACCCGACGAGGTGATCAACTACCAAGCCGAGTCCTTTGTCGTCAGCGCTGCGGACGACATCGACGGTATCGATCGCAGCCCGACGGCCCACCAGGACGACCGGGACGCTTTTTGCAAGATCATCAAGTATCTGCTTCGAGAGCTCGGAGCCCAACAAGATCAATGATTCACACCGAAACTCCAGCAACGTGTCGACGGCCCTGCGCTCATCGTGATTGCCAGTTACCGTGCTGAGCACGATCTGATAGCCCTCGCGATCCGCAGCATCTTGGATGCCCTCCACGAGCTCGGCATGGAAGGCGCTCCGTACCTGCATTGTTACGCCGAGAAGCCGGGTTCGATGCAGCTTGAGCAGGCTCGCCGTTCGATTGGTCCGATAGCCCAGCTGCTCGGCAGCTCGGAAAACCCGCTCTCTCGTCGCCTCGCTAGCCCCGGCTGCTCCTCGGAAGACGATTGAGACCAAGGCTTTGGAAACGCCGGCAGCCGCGGCGACATCGGCCATAGTGGGCGGAGCAGCGCCTATCGCTGACCGATGCATTGACACGCAACCCTTCAAAGTTTGACTTGACAAACTGGTATAGAAGCATGCATCGTCCTACTAGACCGATCTACTAGATCGGTCTAGTGCCAACTTTAGAGGAGAAACTATGACGATCGGTGTCGCAGTCATCGGAGCTGGGATGGCGGGTCGGGCACATGCGGCCGCCTATCGAACCGCCCCGACGCTTTACCAATCCACTCTGCCGGACCTGCGGTACGTCTCGATCGGAGACATCAGTCCCGAGCTCGGCTCGCTCGCCGCCCGGCGCTTCGGATACGAGCGCAACGACACTTCTTGGCAGGCGATTGCAGAAGACCCCAACATCAATGTCGTCAGCGTTGTGGTTGCCAACCACCTGCATCGTGAGATCGTTGAGGGCTTGGTCGCGGCCGGCAAACATGTGCTCTGCGAGAAGCCGCTCAGCGACAATCTCGAGGACGCCCGCGCCGTGGCTGACCTCGCGCGCAGCGCTGACACCGTCGTACGGATTGGCTTCACGTTCCGCCGGGCGCCGGGCGTTGCCGCCCTCCGTGAACTCGTCACCTCTGGCACGCTGGGACGCGTCCTGCATGTCGACGCCCGGTACTGGTGCGACTACGCAGGCGACCCGAAGGGACCGATCAGCTGGCGCTACAAGGGAGCTCCGGGCTCCGGGGCGCTCGCCGACATCGGCAGCCACGTCGCGTACCTGGTCGAGTTTCTCGCTGGTGACATGCAGGACGTCAGCGGCGGTCGATTCGCGACCGCCATCACCGAGCGCCCAGTGCCACTCGGCACTGTCGTTGGCCACGGTCAGGCTGCGGTGAGCGACAAGTACGAGCCAGTCGAGAACGACGACTACGCCACCTTCAGCGCCAGGTTTGAGCAGGGCGCTGGGGTCGTGCAGGTCTCCCGCGTTGCCGCTGGACACCCGAACGGCCTCGCGCTGGAGGTGTTCGGTGACGCCGGTGCCGCGAAGTGGGAGCAGGAGCGTGCCGGGGAACTTCAGCTCATGCTCAACGAGGGTGCTGCTGGCACACGCGGCTACCGTCGCGTCATCATTGGCCCGGATCAGCCGTACTTCGCCGGCGGCTTGCCGATGGACGCACCAGGCGTGGGCATTGGGCAGAACGATGGGTTCTACTTCCAGGCGCGCGCGTTCCTCGAGGAGGTCGCCGGCCTCGACGAGTCCGACTCACTGCCCCGCAACGCCTCGTTCGACGAAGGCGTACACAACATGGAAATCCTCGCTGCAGTCGCCGAGTCCGCCGCCGGCGGCGGCGTCACAGTGAACGTAGCGCCACAACGAGCGGAGGTCACACGATGAAGTTCGGGGTTTACAACGCAATCCTGCACGACCGGTCACTGCCCGAGGCGATCGAGGTGATCGCCAAGCTCGGGCTCACTGGCATCGAGCTCAACTCAGGCGGCTTCCTGCCGGCGGTGCACATCCCAACTTTCGACGACATCCTGAGCTCCGACATAGCCCGCGACGACTTCCTCGGACAATTCGAGGGCACAGGCGTCGAGATCGCCGGCCTGAACTGCAACGGCAACCCGCTGCACCCCGATCCTGTGATCGGTTCGAAGCATGCCGAGGATGTGCGCCGCAGCATCCGCCTCGCGAATCGTCTGGGTCAGCACCGGGTGATAACCATGTCGGGCCTCCCGGCTGGAGAGCCGGGTGGCCGGCGGCCGAACTGGATCGTCAATGCATGGAACTCGGCTGCGCTCGATGTGCTCGATTACCAGTGGAGTGTTGCCGAGGAGTTCTGGCGCGAGATCGACCGCGAGGCGGCCGATCTCGACGTAAAGGTGGGGCTCGAACTGCACCCGCAAAACATCGTGTTCAACCCAGCTGGTATCCGCGAACTCGTGGAGCGCACCGGCGCTACCAACATCGGCGTCGAACTCGACGCCTCCCACCTGTTCTGGCAGTGGATGGACCCGGTGGCCGTGGTACAAGACCTCGGCCCGCTGGTGTTCATTGCCGCCGCGAAGGACGTACGCGTCAATCCTGCCGCCGCTGTTTACGGCGTGCTCGACAACCGGTTCCGCCGGTTGGGCTCGGATGAACAACGCACCAACCTCGGCGGCGATGAGTGGGCCAATGAGTGGCCGAAGGACGCCGCGTGGGACTTCGTGGCATTGGGTCGGGGGCATGACGCCGTCTACTGGTCGACCTGGCTCGCTGCCTTACATGCGATCGATCCGGACATGCTTGTCAACATCGAACACGAGGACGTCTCACTCGGCCGCATCGAGGGCCTCGAAGTGGCAGCCGGGGTGTTGCTTGACGCCGCTCGACGCGCCGGCATCCCCACCGCATCTTGAGCTGGTCGGGCCACCTGACGGCTTTCAGCCGCGGTCAGGATGAGGCCTTTGCGATTCCGAGAGCCGGTACTGGCATGTTGTACGGCGTAATGATGTGGATGTTCGATGGCCAGGAGTAGGCGACACCAGGTAGCGCCTTGTGCGTCTGCATGATCACGTAGCAGGCCTGACGCATGTCTTGTCTGAGGTCATGATGCAGCACGGCTGAAATCCGGCCGGCACGCAGCAGCCGCGTGTTGTCGGAGTCCAGGTCGTGAGCGATGAAGACTGAGTACATCCGCTGCTTGGCGGCAAAAGCATCGACGATGGCCATGTTGGCACCGCCGATGGAGTAGACCGCACTTACATTGGCATTGCTATCCAAGGCCGCTAGGACGAGACCGCGCATCGTTTCATCCAATCCATCGCTGTTGTCGATCTCGATCATGGTTCGGTCGGGATAACGGGTTCGCATAGCGCCTTGGAACCCGATCTCTCGTTCTTCCTCGCCGCGAAAGAACCCTCGGCTCAACGTGACTAGCACGTCTCCCGGCCGATCACCGAGCCATTCGCCCATGAGATACGCGGCGGTCGCACCTGCGGCCCGGTTGTCTATTCCGATGTAGGCAAGCCGCTGGCTGCCGGGAAGATCGGTCACCAGGGTCACAATCGGGATTCCGGCCTGGATCAATCGCCAGCAGGCGCTAATGATCTCCGGTACGTCAGGCGCCTTCAAGATCACTCCGTGTGAGCCACGTGCGCGAATGCGGTCGAGCGTTGCCACCAAGTCCTCGATCGGGCAGGTTTCGCGGAAGTGGAAACGAGACCGCACCGCGGCCGGTCGCAGCGAGGGCAGCTCTGCCTCGAGAGCGTCGCGAACCGCTGAGGAGAACCGCTGTGGCGCCTGCATGACAACGTCGATCATGAAGGAGCGACCACTGAGGCGCAGCTGCGACCGCTGCCGGTCAAGATCGGCGATTGCTTGCTGCACCTCCCGTACCGTGCTCTCGCGTACTTGGCCGCGATTGTTCAGCACTCGGTCCACAGTCCGTTCACTCAGTCCGGCCTGTACGGCTATCTCGCGGATCCGATACGGATGTCCCACGCACCTTCTCCTGGCAGGTTTTTGGCGGTTTTTTTGGCGCCCGACTGGCGGTTTCTCTCCTAGGATGTCATCCATCTACTTGTCCGCACCACCTGGATCGGGCCGATAGCAGATTCAGACTCTTGCGCCCTGCGGCTTTAGGCGCTGGGCTGGTGTTGCATATTCACGACCACTCTTGGAGGCACCCTTCTATGGACCTGACACCTATGCTCATTGGAGGGGATTGGCGCCCGGCCCTTGGAACTGGGCGGACCGAGGACGTGACGTCCCCTTACGACGGCTCCGTCGTCGGCACCGTCCCTGTAGCGGGCGGCGAAGACGTCGAGGCCGCCCTGACGGCAGCGGAGGCGGGAGCCGCACGGTGGCGTCGTACGCCAGCGCATGCACGGATGAAGATCTTGCTCCGGGCGGCCGAACTCGCGGACCAGCGAGCCGGCGACATCGCCAGGACCATCAGCTCTGAAGCCGGCAAGACGATCACTGAGGCAACGGGCGAGGCGTCTCGTTCAGGAGAGATCATCCGGCTGGCCGCTTTCGAGGGCACTCAACTGTATGGCGACACGCTTCCGCTGGACGCCAATCAAGGAACCGGCTTAGACAAGATCGGCTTCACTCTCCGCCAGCCTTGCGGTGTCGTAGTCGCGATCTCACCGTTCAACTATCCAGCCCTGCTGGTCCTGCATAAGCTCGCTCCGGCATTGGCGGCAGGCAATGCGGTTGTCCTCAAGCCAGCGCGTACCACCCCATTGACGGCCCTGGCACTTGCCGCCTGCTTCGTCGACGCAGGCTTGCCTGAGGGCGTCCTCTCCGTACTCACCGGGCCTGGTAGCGAGTTGGGCGACCTGCTGGTCAGTGATCCACGGGTACGCAAGATCTCGTTCACGGGGTCGACGGCAACCGGTGAGCGCATCACCCGGATGGCTGGTGTGAAGCAGCTGTCGCTCGAGCTTGGGGCCTCTTGTCCGGTGATCGTCATGCCTGACGCCGACCTTGAGTTGGCATCCAGCGCAGTTGCCGCCGGAGGCTACGTCAACGCCGGCCAAGTCTGCATCTCCGTTCAGCGGGTCATCGCTCACCCGGCGGTGAGTGGCGACTTCCTCGACGCATTGGTGCCCAAAGTTAAGGCCATCCGCGTGGGCGACCCATCCTCACCGGAGACTGGCATGGGAACGCTGATCACCACCGGCGAAGCCGAACGAGTTCAGCAGTCGATTGCCGCGGCAGCTGCGGCCGGAGCCCGGCTCGTCACCGGCGGAGACCGAGACGGCAGCATCGTGTCACCCACGGTGGTCGCCGACGTGGACCCATCGTCTTCGTTCGCTCAGGACGAGCTGTTCGGTCCTGCCGTGGCGGTGAGTACGGCTGAAGACTGGGAGTCTGCCGTGAGGCAAGCCAACGGGACGGCGTACGGGCTGGCCGCGGGAATCTTCACCTCCGACGTCGCCGGCGCCGTCCGTGCCATGCGCGAGATCGACGCCGGCAGCATTCACATCAACTGGACCCCGCTGTGGCGCGCGGATCTCATGCCGTACGGCGGGCTCAAGGGAAGCGGAATCGGCAAGGAAGGACCGCGCTGGGCCGTCGAAGAGATGACGGAGCTCAAAACGGTCATCCTGCACGGCCGGCCCTGGTAGCGAAAGGAGCTTGATCATGGGCAACACATCCGGCGGTACGGTGCGGCTGACCGTTGCGCAGGCGCTCGTCACGTACTTGTCCCGGCAGTACTCGGTGGCCGACGGCCATCGCCGCCGCCTCATCCCGGCCGCGTTGGGGATCTTCGGCCACGGAAACGTGGCCGGGTTAGGCCAAGCATTGGACCAACTCAGCAACGAGCTGCCGTTCATCCAGGGCCGCAATGAGCAGGCGCTGGTGCACATGGCCTCCGGCTACGCCAAGGCGACACGACGGCATGCGACGTTGGCAGTAACAGCGTCGATCGGCCCTGGAGCTATGAACCTGGTCACAGGAGCGGCGTTGGCGACGGTCAACCGGCTGCCCGTGCTGTTGTTGCCAGGAGACACCTACGCAACCCGGCGGCAGGGACCGGTTTTGCAGCAGCTCCAGCACCCTGTCGAGGCAGATGCGTCGGTGAACGATGCACTCCGGCCCGTCTCCCGCTTCTTCGATCGGATAAGTCGACCTGAGGGCTTGTTGACCGCATTGCCGGCGGTAATGCGGGTACTTACAGATTCTGCGAACACCGGTGCTGTGGTGCTGTCGCTGCCGCAGGATGTGCAATCCCATGCGTATGACTGGCCGGCCGACATGTTCGATGAGCGCGACTGGGTGATCCGGCGCCCCGTTCCAGACCCGGATGAGGTCGACGCGGTCGCCAGGCTCTTTGCCGCTGCCGAGAAGCCACTGATCATCGCTGGCGGTGGGGTCATCTACTCGGGTGCCACGCCAGAGTTGGCTGAGCTGGCGGACGCTGCGGGAGTCCCGGTCGCAGAGACATTCGCTGGCAAGGGTGCGGTGCAGCAGCGGGCCTGGTGGCAGCTCGGTGGGATCGGTCTCGAGGGTACGCCGGCCACCAACGAGCTAGCCGCCGAAGCCGACTTCGTGCTTACGGTGGGATCCCGGTTGACCGACTTCGCAACAGCCTCCCAGTCGCTGTTCGCCAACCCCGACGTGCGGTTCGCGAGCATCAATGTCGACGGACCCGACGCCGGCCGGTTGGGAGCGACGGCAATCGTGGCAGATGCGAAGCGTGGATTGGCTGCGCTGATTACGGCCGTTCAGGATTCCAGCATCAAGAGCCCGGAGGAATGGCAGCGTCAAGTCCGCGACCGCAATGAGCAGTGGCTGGCAGAGCGGGCGGCCGCGCTGGATCCGGACACAGCGTTCGACAAGTCGGCTGTCCCGGCTGACTCAGACGTGGTGACGGCCACCGATGCAGTCCTCACGCAGGGCCAGATCATTGGGCTGCTGCAGGAACACGCACAGCCCGGGGACACGATCATCGCGGCAGCCGGTGGGCCGCCTGGCGATCTACAAAAGGTTTGGGACGCCACGGAGCGGCGATACTGCCACTTGGAGTTCGGCTTTTCTTGCATGGGCTACGAGATCCCAGCTGGGCTCGGGGTTCGGCTCGCCGTTCCGGACCGCAGTAAGCGGGTGTTGTCGTTCATCGGAGATGGCACGTTTCTGATGGCTCCGACCGAGCTGGTCACCGCGCTTCAGGAGCAATTGCAAGTCACAGTGGTGATCTCGGAGAATCACGGCTACCAGGCGATCCACCGGTTGCAGATGTGGCGCAGTGGACAGGAGTTCGGCAACGAGTTCCGCTATCGCGAGGACGCACTCACCCTTGGTGACGGACAAACGGTGGATAAGCCGGCCCGGCTGGAGGGCGAATACCTGCAGGTGGACCTAGTCAAGCTCGCTAGCGGACTGGGGGCCGTCGCAATCCGCGCCACGACGCCTGGCGAGGTCCGGGACGCGCTGAGTGACACCCGCGACCATGACGGGCCGGTGGTTATCGTGATCCCTGCCATCCCGCACGCGGAGCTGCCGGCGGCCGGCGTTTGGTGGGATGTGGCCCCGGCTGAGGTTTCTGACTCCGAGTCGGTTGCCCGAGTGCGGGCCGACTACGAAGCCGGCCTGGCCTCCCAGCGGTGGTTTGGGTGACCGCGGCTACCGAGGTTGCTGGGACGATCACGTCTCCTTTGAATCGTGGCAGGTTGCGCGGCAGCCTCGCTGCCGGCAAGGCCACTGTGGGCACGTTCGTCGGAGCGGCCTCGGCGGTCACCGCGGAGGTATGTGCGGCAAGCGGCGTCGACTGGATACTGCTCGACCTCGAGCACGGTGCCGGCGGCGAGGAGCACGTTGGTCCGGCCGTCCTTGCGGCCGCCGCGTACGGGGTGCCAACCGTCGTCCGAGTCGAATCTGCAGAGAGGATTCGACTCGGCCGAGTACTCGACCTCGGTGCGGCCGGTGTCATGCTACCCCGGCTGGACACGGCGTCCGAAGTCGCGACGGCGCTTCGACACCTCCGCTATCCGCCGGACGGGGATCGCGGTGTTGCCACCTACAACCGAGCGTGTCGCTTCGGCCTCGATCCGGATGCCCTTGACCGCGCGAATACCGAAGTCCTTGCAGTCGTGCAGATCGAGTCGCTTCGCGCCGTGGAGCAGGTGGAGGAGATCGCCGCACTGGACGGCGTCGATGTCGTGTTCGTCGGCCCTCGAGATCTCAGCCACGACCTTGGCGTGCCCGGCGACGTGCAGGCGCCGCGCTATCTGGATGCTCTCGACCGGGTACGCAGTGCGGCACAGCAGTTCGGCAAAAGCTGTGGGCTCCTCGTCCCGAATGGAGCAGCGGCGGCGGAGAAGCGCGCCGACGGCTGGACGTTCGTAGCCGTCGGCTCCGACTCCACTTTGTTGGCTTCAGCCGTTACCGCAGAGCTCGCCCGCACCCGCATAGGAGATCAGTCATGACCAGTTCGAACGGCGGCAGCATCCACGACATAGGCGTTGGCCTGATCAGCGTCGGCTGGATGGGTAAGTTGCACACGCGGGCGTACCAGGCACTTCCAATCGTCTATCCCGAGTTGCGCCTGCGACCGCACCTCGTGCATGCCGCAGATACCGCCCCGGATCGAGCGGAGTACGCCCGGGCCGTTCTGGGATATGCCAGGGCGAGCGCGGACTTCCGGGATGTTTTGGCTGACCCGGACGTCGACGTCGTCTCCATCTGCGCGCCCACCGGTCTCCACCGGGACATCGGCGTGGCAGCGGCCGAGGCTGGCAAACCCTTCTGGATCGAGAAACCGGTAGGTCGAGACGCCAAGGAGGCGGCCGACGTAGCCGCTGCGGCTAGCAGAGCCGGGGTCGCCACATCGGTCGGCTACAACTACCGCCACGCTCCGGCGGTAGAACGCGTACGCGAACTCGTCGCAAATGGTGACCTCGGCCGGATCACGAATGTCCGCGCGGTCTTTTTCACTGGATATGGCTCCGAACCCAAGGGCGCATTGTCATGGCGGTTCATCCGTGACCTCGCCGGTTCCGGCGCCCTCGGCGACTTGTTGAGCCACGTCATCGACCTGATGCAGTACCTCCTCGGGCCGATTAGCGAGGTGAGTGCACTCACCAGCACCATTTACACCGAGCGGCCGATTCTGCCCATGGGTTCCGGCACTCACTTTGCGGTGATCGAGGACGGCGAGATGGGGACCGTGGAGAATGACGACTATGCCGCGGCGCTAGTGCGTTTCTCGCCTGGCTCACGGGCGGTGGGAGCGGTGGGCACGCTGGAGGCCTCCCGCACCATCGTCGGACCCCAGTGCGGCATCGGCTTCGAGATATATGGCACCGAAGGCTCGGCGAGCTGGAACTTCGAGCGGATGAACGAACTGCTGGTCTGCGTGGGTCGCGGTGGCCCGCACTACGGCTACACCACCGTGCTTGGCAACTCGTATCTCGGCGACTATGCCCACTTCCAGCCAGGTCCGGGCACAAGCATGGGGTACGACGATCTCAAGGTCATCGAGGCGAAGAAGTTCCTCGTCGCAGTGACCGGTGGCGAGCGTCGTAACTCCACTGTCGACGACGCCCATCATGTCGCTGAGGTCATCACGGCGGCCGCCGCCTCAACCGAAAGCGGCACTTGGCAGCGGGTACCAGCGGTACCGGGTGCGACATTCGGCGGCGAGCCGGCGACAGCCGCTACGGCGAGCGCGTGACGTCGTGAGTGTCGACCGTCCGGTGGTCGTGGCACTCGGCACCGTAGATCCGGCACTGGTCACTGGGGTTCTCGGTGGGGAGCTTGCCTTTGTCGCCGATCCAGCCGAGCAGGACATCGCCAACGCCGTCGGCGCGATTGTCCGTGCCGACGCCATTGTCGATGCTGCATTTCTCTCGCGCGCCCAACGACTACGCGTCCTCGCACGCACCGGCGTCGGTGTGGACCACGTGGACCTCAATGCGGCCACAGCACGCGGCATCCCGGTCGTCATCACGCCAGGCAGTGGCACGCGAGCGGTAGCCGAGGGTGTGTTTGCATTGGCCTTGCATCTCGTCAAGCGATTAGGGCCGTCGACTGATCTTGTCCGACATGGCCAGTGGGCAAATCGCGGTCAGATTTCCATGGGTGATCTGGACGGCGCCACGATCGGCATCATCGGGTACGGACGGATCGGGCGGCGGGTCGACGAGCTCGCCACGGCGTTCGGGATGCACGTCTTGGCGTACGACCCTTTGAGTCCGCCGCCGGCGCAAATCGCATGTCCCGACATATCCACGCTCGCCTCGGCAAGCGACATCGTGACGCTGCACGTCCCACTGACCGAAAACACCCACAATCTGGTCGACAGGCCATTCTTGGATCGCGTACGACCCGGAACGATCTTGATCAACTGCGGGCGCGGCGGGTTGGTTGACCTTGACGCCGCGCTGGCGGCGCTGGAGGCCGGCCAGCTCGGCGGCGTGGGACTCGATGTGTTCGAGAACGAACCGCCCGAGCACCATGTCCTGTTCGATCATGATGACGTGGTACTGACGCCGCACCTCATGGGAATGACACGCCGCGCTGCGGCTGCCACTTTCGTCGACGCAGCACGCGGCGTCGCCGATGTGCTCGCGGGCCGCCGGCCGGCAGCCGTGGCAAACCCCGAATGGGTGGATACCCTCAAAGAGGTGGACATCACATGACCGCCGAGCCGACTACCTCTCCAAAGCACAAGATCGCCGGCGCGCCAATTTCGTGGGGTGTGTGCGAAGTGCCGGGATGGGGCTACCAGCTTGGTCCTGACCGGGTGCTCAAGGAGATGCGCGAGGTAGGGCTACTGGCGACAGAGTTCGGACCCGAAGGCTTCTTAGCAAGCGAGCCGCCAGCGATGGCCAGTGTATTGTCCGAACACGGGCTGCAAGCTGTTGGCGGGTTCACGCCCTTGCTCCTGCACGTGCCGGGATACGACCCTCTGCTTGAGGTAGACCGCCTCCTCGATGGCTATGTCGCCTCCGGAGCGCACACCCTGGTCTTGTCAGCAGTCACCGGCTCCGCCGGTTATGACGCGCGCCCGCAGCTTGATGAGGCGCAGTGGCAGCGACTGCTATCGAACCTTGATCGAGTGGCCACGCTGGCCGCCGACAGGCGTGTCCAGGCAGTGCTGCATCCGCATGTTGGCACCATGATCGAGAAGGGTCAAGAAGTGCAGCAGGTGCTCGACGGCTCGTCGATTTCGTTGTGCCTTGACACCGGTCATCTACTCATCGGTGGAACCGATCCCGCTGAGCTCGCACGCCAAGCGCCTGAGCGGATTGCGCATTTGCACTTGAAGGACGTCGACTCGACGGTTGCGGCGAAGGTGCAGTCCGGTCAGCTCGCCTACAGCGAGGCCGTGCGAGAGGGCATGTATCGGCC
>Ga0075433_10002658_pt1 | contig 13637 bp, 10 predicted proteins | sample RhiMethybrSRZTD2_FD_75299 | JGI IMG/M metagenome (GOLD analysis project Ga0075433, IMG submission 75299) | Populus rhizosphere microbial communities from Tennessee, USA - Rhizosphere MetaG P. TD hybrid SRZTD2 | ecosystem: Host-associated > Plants > Roots > Rhizosphere > Soil | place: USA... | reverse complement strand
TTGACGCGAGCGTATGCCGAGGGGCGAGCGCCGGCGACTTTGAGTTCCGAATCTCGCTCCAGCATCACGCGAACCGGTTTGCCACCCGCCTTTTTTGATATTTCTGCAGTAAAGATTCCCCAGCGGTCGGGGGAAAACTTGCTGCCGAAGCCGCCGCCAATGTGATCCTGGTGGACATGAATGTTGGTGGCGGGAATTTTCAGCGGCTCTGCCATTTGCCCTGGAATCCCAGAAACGTTCTGAGTGGAAATGTGGGTGAACACGTGATCCTGATCGGTCCACTCGGAAATGGATCCATGGCTTTCGAGGCAGCAGTGAGTTATTACCGGAATGCCGTAGAGGCCTTCAGAAACAACTTCGGCCTCAGCGAATCCTTTGTCGGGATCGCCCAGAGTCTGCGCGGCCGCTTTTTGATAGTTGGACTTGGTTTGGGTCCCGGCTCCCGGATGTACGGTGGCTGAACGCAAGGCATCGAGTACGGCATCACTCGCGCCCTCTGACTTCATTTCCTCCAGGTCCTTATCGGCGGGTTTTGCCGTGACGCCATATTGCTGGATTTGGCTCACCATCTGCTGGTTCGGAACCTGGTTATCCAGCATATCCCAGACATCGTCGATGCTGAGTGGTCCCTGCTCCTGAGCAGCGCCCGGGGGCGGCTCCGCGTCGCTGACAAGATGCGGCAGTTGCTGGTACTCGACTTTGATGGCGCGGATGGCGTCTTCAGCCGTGGGCTCGTCGACGGCGGCAACCGCGACGATATCGTCTCCGGCCCAGTGTATGGTCGCGCCTTGTTTTTGCACGACGTGAACGGCTTTGACGCCAGGGATTTTTTCGGCGGCGCTGGTATCTACGCTGACGAGTTTGGCGTGCGCATAAGGCGAGCGCAGCACTTTGCCGTAGAGCATGTCGGGACGATGTACGTCATACGTATATTTACCCTGTCCTGAGACTTTGGCAGGGGAATCGACTCGTGTGACGCGCTTGCCGATCAACGTCCGGTGCTCTGCATCGGGCCATGCGTAATCCGGCATGTCTCAGGCTCCTTTCTGCGCCATCTGCGCGATGACCTGCTGAATGCCGTGATAGGTGCCGCAGCGGCATAGATTGCCGCTCAGACCGCGGCGAATATCTTCAGGCGTGGGGTGCGAATGGTTGTCCAGAAATGCCTTGCAGGCGACAACAAAACCCGGAGTGCAGAAGCCGCACTGGGACGCATCATTGTCGACAAAAGCCTGCTGCACGGGATGCAGCTTGCCATTCTGCATCAAGCTCTCGACCGTAGTGATCATCTTGCGCTGGGCCTCGATCGCCAGTACCGAGCAGGAATACACGGGCCTGTTATCCATCAACACCGTGCACGCGCCGCATTCGGCGCGATCACAAACCCGCTTGGGACCGGTGATTTCGAATTCGTCGCGAAGCGCGTCCAGTAGAGTCACGCGTGGTTCCAGGCTGGCCTTCTGCTTTTTCCCATTGATCGCAAATTCCATTGCGACTTTGCCGGGTCCTTGCACAGGCAGTTCCTTGCCTGCAGCCAGCACGGTCGTAGGCGCCACCACCAATGGCACTGCGGCAGAAATGCCGGAAATTTTCAGGAAGTCGCGCCGCGAGACGCCGGAATCTGATTGGTTTTTGGTTCCGTTCAGGGTTGAATCATCTTCGTGCATCCCTACCTCCACGTGGTCTGGGAAATTGAAAGCACCGGAGCAGCAGATTCCCGCGCAAGATGAATCCTACTGGGACGAAGAATCAAAGAACTTGCAGTTGAGTCGATTTACCTTTTGACGCCCGGCTAACCCGACTCATAATTGTTGTTCAACAACAGATTTTACGTCTAAACAGCCTTACCCGTGAAGCTCATATGGGTCATTTGACGGAGGCGGACGAGGATTGGGTAGCGGGCTAGTCGCCCCGGACCGTCAGAGCTCTCGTGAAGAAGAGAACAGCTAAGAGCTAACAGACTGAAATATTGCGCCCTGCGGGGCTGCCGAGGGGAATTGCATCCACAATTGAACGCACTTAGCATGGCAGGCGTGAAAAAGCAAGAGATGATGCGGCGCCGCGAATTCCTGAAGACCGCAGGGGCACTTGTTGCAAGTGGAGCCATCAGCAAGAATGCGCTGGCAGACGACGCATTTTCCCTGAACGACTCAAGGCACAGCGGTCGGCTCGTACTGCCAATAAATCGGAACTGGCGATACCGAAGCAGGATCCCTGAGGGTTTTGAGGCACGCGAATTCGACGATGCGCAGTTTGAGCGAGTCGTTATCCCGCATACCAACAAGCGCCTTCCCTACCACAGCTTTGACGAGAAGTCCTATGAATTCATTTCCGCCTATCGCCGCCGTTTCAAGCTTCCGCCTGCGGCTCGGGGCAAACATGTCTTCGTGGATTTCGAAGGGGTGATGACCGCTTCTACTGTCTGGATCAATGGGCAAAAACTGGGGGAATCCAAGGGGGGATACACACCATTCTCTTTCGAGCTCACGCCTCATCTGGATTGGGACGGAGAGAACGTGCTGGCCGTGGCAGTGGATTCTACAGAACGGCCGGATATCCCGCCTTTTGGATATGAGATCGACTACTTGACGTTTGGCGGGATTTACCGTGAGGTCTCTCTCCGCATTGTGCCTGGGACATTTATTGAGAACATTTTTGCGAAACCGCAGAACGTGCTCACCCGTCCCACGCTTAAAGTCGATACGTTCATTCAGCAGCTTGAAGCATCACGCGAGCCACTGATGCTCGAGGTTGAATTGCGCGACGGAAGCAGCGTAGTGGCAAACAACACCCAACGCGTCAGTTCCGCGAATCCCGAGCCCGCACCCAGCGCGCACACTGTCGAGCTTCAGAATCTGAGCGGCGTCAGGCTATGGGATCTCACAAACCCGGCTCTTTACGGTGTTCATGTGCGGCTGTTGCGCGGAACGAAACTGATCGACGAAGACACGCGGTCGATTGGTTTCCGGCACGCCGAGTTTACCGATCACGGTTTCGAACTGAACGGCAAAGTCATCAAGCTGCGTGGGCTGGACCGGCATCAGACGTTTCCGTTTGTAGGCCAGGCAATGCCGGGCCGGGTGCAGCGGCGCGATGCGGACATCCTGCGCAAGAATCTGAAGTGCAACATCGTTCGGACTTCACATTATCCGCAATCGCGGCACTTTCTTGATCGCTGTGACGAGATTGGACTGCTGGTGCTCGAGGAAATCCCCGGCTGGCAGCACATCGGAGATGACGCCTGGAAATCCCTTTCAGTGGATAACGTGCGGCGAATGATCCGCCGCGATTGGAATCACCCTTCCATCATTTTGTGGGGGGTACGAATCAATGAATCCAAGGATGATCATGATTTTTACACTCGTACTAATGCTTTAGCGCATTCCCTCGATCCCACTCGCCAAACTGGAGGAATCCGCTACTTTCAGGAATCCGAGTTTCTGGAAGACGTTTTCACGATGAACGATTTCGGTTTCCCGCTGAAGCCGCCCAACCATCCGCGTTATCTCAACACCGAGTTCGTTGGGCATACTTTTCCCACGAAGACCATCGATAACGTCGAACGTTTGCGAGAACATACGCTGCGTCACGCGCGCATTCATGACCAGCTGGCGTCGAATCCTCAATACGCCGGCGGCATAGGCTGGTGCGCGTTCGACTACAACACTCACGGCGATTTTGGTTCGGGCGATCGCATCTGCTATCACGGCGTGACCGACATTTTCCGCGAGCCCAAGCCTGCCGCCGGATTTTATAAGTCACAATGCGACTCCGCCGAGGAGGTGGTACTGGAGCCGGCGTTTCATTGGGCGCGAGGCGACGAGTCGGTCGGATTCACCAAGGCCATCGTCTGCTCGAATTGTGATCATCTCAAGTTTTATATCGATGACGAGTTGGTCGCGGAGGCCGATCCGGACCGTACTGAGTTTGCGCATCTTCGTTATGCGCCCTTCAGCGTCAATTTAGGCGAGCTCTTTCACAGATGGGGAGGCTTGCGCATTGAAGGCTACATACAAGGCAAACCGGTAATTGCGAAGAGCTACTCCGGCACCGGCGTGGATGAAAAATTTGTCTCGCTGCCGGACGACGCGAAGCTCACGGCTGACGGGGCGGATTCGACCCGCGTGGTTTTTCGCGTGACGGATGAATTCGGCAACATCCGGCCGTTTGCGAATGATGCGCTCAGGCTTGAACTTGAGGGTCCGGCGGAGATCATCGGCGACAATCCGTTTGCGCTGGTGGGCGGCACGGGAGCTGTCTGGATTCGCGCCAGGGAGCAGGCAGGAACCGTACGGCTCACCGCGACTCATCCAGAACTAGGCAAACAACAGGTAGTACTCGAGGTCGATCCAGCGCCGGCGGAGACGATCTAGCCGCAATTTCTCACACGGGTGAACTAAAAAGAGTCGCGGCGAAAAATTAAGAATAGAAAAAGGCCGTTTTTCGGGCATAACTGCGTTGTCAGATCGTAGTTAACGTCCCGAGAAAGGCGGCCTTTTCTAATGACAGAGTGTAACCAGAATGAGTTCGCATTTGCACCACATTTTCGCGACAGGTGAGTGCCCGTTTTAGCGAGCGGCAGCTCAGCACGGAGGGAGGAGCGCTGCTGTTGCGCGAGACCGACCAAACGATCGACTTGCTATCGCGAGTAAGCCAGTGCTTCTCCGATCATCGCCATCCGCTGTGGATTGTGCACGAGCTCAGGGAATTACTGGCGCAACGCATTTATGGCCTAGCTTTGGGATACGAAGATCTGAACGATCACGAGGAGCTACGTCGCGATCCGCTGCTGGCGTTGGTGGCGGGAAAGCGCAGGCTGGAAGAGCCGCTGGCGGGCAAGAGCACCTTGAATCGACTGGAACTGACTCCGGCGGGCTCAGCGCTGGAGGATCGCTATCACAAGATCACCTACTCGACGGAAGCTGTGGACGCATTGCTGGTAGACATCTTTTTAGAAGCGCACGCGAGGGCTCCACGCCAGATTGTGCTCGACTTGGACGTCACGGACACGCCGCTCCATGGGCAGCAGGAAGAACGCTTTTTCCACGGTTACTACAACGAGTACTGCTACCTGCCACTGTACATCTTCTGTGGCGATCACCTGTTGTGTGCGCGGCAGCGCGCCTCCAATCAGGATGCTAGCGCCGGCTGCCGAGAGGAGGTGGAGCGCATTGTGAAGCAGATTCGTCAACGCTGGCCCAAGGTACGCATAATTCTGCGCGCGGATTCAGGCTTCTGCCGGGAAGAGCTCATGGGGTGGTGCGAGCAGAACCGAGTCGACTATGTGTTCGGGCTGGCCCGCAACTCGCGGCTGCAGAGAAAGATTGCGCCTGCGATGCGGGAGGCAAAACAGGAACAGCAGAGAACGGGCAAAGCGGCGCGCGTGTTTACGGAATTCCGCTATCGCACGCGCAAGAGCTGGAGCCGCTCTCGGCGAGTAGTAGCCAAGGCGGAGTATCTGGAAAAAGGCGAGAATCCCCGCTTCGTGGTGACCTCGTTGCCCGCGCAGTCCTGGGAAGCCGCTGCCCTTTATGAGAAGACGTATTGCGCGCGAGGCGAGATGGAAAACCGCATAAAGGAACAGCTAAGTTTATTTGCGGACCGCATGAGCGCGGAATCGCTGCGCGCCAACCAGCTGCGGTTGTACTTCTCCTCGCTGGCCTATGTACTGGTGCACGCGCTACGGCGTCTGGCGCTGGCGGGTACGGAATGGGCTCAAGCGCAGGTGCAAACCATTCGCCTACGTTTGCTGAAGATCGCCGCCGAGGTGCGACTCAGTGCCCGTCGCATCTGGGTGAGTTTCTCCAATGCCTATCCCTGGAAAAATATTTTCGCGGCTGCTTGGGTCGCATTACGCTGTTGAGGCAACGACCTGCCAAAAAATCCACAGCCTAATTTCACCAGCCCGGGAGAGGTGTTTCTCGAATAGGGACGGCTGCCTCGGTACTACTCAAAAAGTAGAGTTGCGCCATCTCAATTTCTCAGTTGTGTGACGATTGCACGACCAGCAGCAGCCGCTTTTACCTTTCGTACCTTTCGCCCCTCTTTTTTGACTCCGCGTGAGAAGTTGCGGCTAGACCACTCCAACTTCAACTCATCCAGGAAAGCAGCTCGCGAACATCGGGTACCGAACTTGATTCTGTGCCGCGGGGCATGGAGGGACCGATAGCGACAGCGGAGTTGGGTCCTTCAAACCAGACGAGGAACCAGGATTGCTCGGCGCCCGGCAGCCGTTGCTGATTAGGCCAGTTGTAATATGCGCCCATTATCGGCATCGATCAACGAGCCAACAGGATCGAGCTCGGGATTGTCGTGACTGCCGGCGAGTAACTCCTTCATCGGCTTCTCTCGCTGCCGTGGAGCAAAGCGGACCAGCAACGTCAGGGGCGGGGCTCGTCCGAAGGTTTCTCGCGCGGCCCATTGTGCAAAACTGGTACTGAAGATCTGAGTTCCGGAACCCTCTGTAAGAAGTTTCAGCTGGAAGCGGTTTAGAACCGCGTCGTCCGGCTTATCAATGCGGAGGTCGGAAGGCTGCAGTTCCGCCCTTAACGTGCGCTGAGCTTCGGGACCCATACCGGGCCGTTCGATTTCTGAACGCATCTTGCGCAGCACAGCGCACGGGTTCGAGCTCCTTGATAGGAGACGCAGGTGAGCGATGGATCGTGATCCGCCGGTGGGCCGCCGTCCAATGAGCGTAGGGAGCGGGATGAGCTTTAGCTCGGGTGGCCACTGCGTCGAGCAACAGCTTCAGACCATTTTCCGGATTAATCCGGCGGAAATAAGCGCCGTGTGGCCGCAGTTTGCGGAACAGAGGCTGATCATACGTATCCACTCCCTGGCCGACGACGGTGATTCCGAGCCTTGGGATCGCGGGTTGTTCGGGAGGAACTGGCTCCTCGTCCACTATGAAAGCACTGTTGTTATCGCAGTACGGTCGCCTCGAAGTGGCTGACCTTCCAACCCCAATTCCAGGTCCGGATGAGGTTCTGGTCCGTATTGGCGCGTGCGGTATCTGCGCTGGCGATATTCACGGCTGCGCTGGCTCTTCCGGACGCCGCATTCCACCAATTGTGATGGGTCATGAGGCCGCGGGAACGGTCGCGGCGCTTGGCAAAGATGTAAAGGGCTTATCAGAAGGCGACCGGGTCAGGTTTGATTCGACTATTCCCTGCAACGAATGCAGTTACTGTGTTCGGGGCGAGGTGAATCTCTGGGAGCATCGCCAGGTTCTGGGTGTTTCTTGCGGCGATTATCGCGGTGCGGAGCCTTCGCTGAATTTGTAGTGATTCCCGCACGCAACCTTTACCGGCGGCCGGAGAATCTTTCGTTTGCCGAAGCAGCGTTGCTGGAGGCCGTCGCGGTTGCACTGTTTCCCAATCTGCTATGGATGAATGCGCGCGGCCCAGCCGCCGCCCGGAGCGAGATGGATTGTGAGATTTTCCGTCTTGTTCACCTGAGTTGTCGTTTTCCTATAGTCGCTGGCATTGCGGTCGGCGTTTACGCCATCCTGATAAGCATCCATTGTGAAGCTGCCTTCGGGCAAGAAGGATAAATTCAAATCCAGATCGCGTGCCGTCCAGTCGGTCATGGCGCCTACATACCAGTCGTTCCCGTTTCTTCTTGCGACCAGAACGTAGTCAGAGATGCGCGCGTCGAGCACCCTTGTTTCATCCCATTCAGTAGGGACCAGCCCGAGAAACTGCATGCTCTCCGGCTCGCGGAGATAGTTCGACGGACTATCTGACAACATCTGCAGCGGCGCTTCATACACCACGTACATCGCGAGCTGATGGCAGCGTGTGCCCATTGCCATGGGCTGATGGTTGATAGGCGCGAATGTGTTCTTGGTGGCGTTCCTCATGGCGCCTGGCGTGAAGTCCATCGGTCCAAGAAACATTCGCGTGAAAGGCAGGCTCACGTTGTGTTTGGGTTCGGATTCCCCGCTCCACTTGCTCCATTCCAGGCCGCGCACGCCTTCCGTATTGATCAGGTTCGGCCAGGTGCGTGTCATGGCTGCGGGTTTCTGGTCTCCATGAAAATCAACCAGCATGTGGCGCTTGGCGGCCTCGCGGCAAACTTTGTGGTAGTAGTTCATCAGCAGCTGGTCACTCCGTTGCATGAAGTCAACTTTGATTCCCTTGATTCCCCATTTCTCGAACTGATCGAGCGCAGGAGTCATCTGATCGTCGAGCGTCTTCCACGATGCCCAAAGAATCAGTCCAACGTTCTTCTGCTTCGCGTATGCTGTCAACTCCTCCATGTTGATTTCCGGCACAACTTCGAGCAAGTTGCCTAGCTTGTACCAGCCGTCGTCGAGAAGGATGTATGGAATGCCGTACTTGGCCGCGAAATCAATGTAGTACTGGTAAGTTTTCGTGTTGATTCCCGCATGGAAGTCGACGCCATCGATGTTCCAATCATTCCACCAATCCCACGCCACTTTGCCGGCCTTGATCCAGGAGGTGTCCTGGAGCTGCGAAGGCTTTTGCAAGAGATAGACGATCTGGTTGGTGATCAAATCGGCATCTTTCTCAGCGATGCCGATCACTCGCCACGGGAACGCTCGCGTACCCGAAGTGACCGCGATGTAGTCGGCGTGGTCGACCACTTTGTAGTCACGATCGCTGGTTTGAGTCTCTTTCAACGGATAGGGAGGGAAGGTCGCAGCCAATTCAAAATTGGGCGCGGTACCATGCAACCACAGACCTGGATAATCCTCCACATCGGATTCCGCAATCGCCACCTTTGCCCCCTGTCCCACATCTATGACCGCAGGCAGCGATGCAATGAACTCTGAAGCTATCTCGTTCAGGCGTTGTGGCAAATACTTCCGCTCGTTGTGCGAGTAGAAGCTGTCTTCCTGCGGGTAGTAAACAAGGAAATTGTTTGGAAACCTGAGAGTCGCTTCTTCGCCATAGATCTTCACCTGCTTCTGCGGCATCGATGTCTCGAGCCGATAGGCGACACCTTCGTGGTAAGCGCGGAAGATAACTGCATACCCAGCGTCCATACCGATACGCAGCTCGTTATAGTTTTCCCGAATCTTCGCAAACTTCTGACGCACTACCGGCTCAACTACCTGCTCATACGATCGTCGCTTTGAATCAATAACCTTCGGCTGTAGACCAAGCTTCTTGTGTTCAACGTCAAGAGAAAGCGTGCAATTCTCCAGGAGAGCCCGGCCTCGCAAAACCACGTCATACTGAATCTGCCCGGCCGTGCGGACTCGGATCTCAATTCTGCCGTCGGGTGAGCGCAAGTCATAGCTGGATTGCGCGAAAGCCGTGCCCACCCACGATAGTGCTGCGAGCAATAACAATACGTTGCCTGAAAAGGCCACAATCCGCCTTTCCCATTCCGTATGAAGGCTGATGCCCTCTATTTTTGATTTCACAATCACGCTGATGATCTTTGCCCGCCAATTCTATCCATAATGAGAACCCGGGGCACCGGCGCCAGTGGATAGGTCGGCAGCCGGCTGATCCGGAAACTGGTTCGTCCGGCACGGCGCCCGCAAGGCTACAGCTTCCTAGGACGTCAACTGGATGCAGCCGCAAACGACCTACTCCACGGTAAACTAAGCAGCGGGGCTGGAATTGCCGTGCAAATCCGTGTTCTATTTTTCGGCATACTAAGAGACCTCGCCGAGCGAGCAAACGAGGATCTCACTCTCCCTGAAAGCTCAAACATCAGTGCCCTGCTGACTCATTACGCTCAGAGTATCCCATCACTGCAGTCCCTGATCTCTTCTCTGGCCGTGTCAATAAACCAGGAATATGCCGGGCCCGGCACGCCCCTGAAGGATGGCGACGAAGTCGCGTTACTTCCTCCGGTCAGCGGTGGTACACAAGCCTCTGACGGCCGCCCGCGGCACGCCGCCCTTGTGCGCGAGATCATCGACGCGCAATCCCTACTCGCAGGGATCAAGCAACCTGAGGACGGGGCTTGCGTGCTGTTCGAGGGCATAGTGCGCAACAACAGCCGGGGACGGAGCACCTTGTATCTCGACTACGAAGCCTACGAACCAATGGCGCTGAAACAGTTGGAAGAACTAGGGGAGCAGGCTTTGGCGAAGTTCCAGATCCGCGATGTCGCTATCGTTCACCGGGTCGGCCGGCTGGAGATCGGAGACACAAGCGTGCTGATCCTGGTTGCGTCACCCCACCGTGCCGCTGCCTTCGATGCTTGCCGCTGGATTATTGATACTCTTAAGCTTACCGTCCCGATCTGGAAGAAGGAGTACTTTGAGGATGGCGCCGTGTGGGCCGACGGCGAACCCTTTCCCGACCAGATTCCTCGCGCCCAAGGCACCCATTCCGCCGAGCGTGCATCTAAGTGACAGGTCGTTCCTTCGCGAATTGTTGCGGCTCGCCTGGCGAAAAAATCGGCCGCACTCGCGAAGCTCGTAACAAAATCCTCCATGAAGCAAGCTGCGGCAGCTGGCCTGGTACTCTCGCTGTGCCTTACATGCTTTGCCCAGGACCCCGACACCACTTTCAAAGTCGACGTCAAGCTGGTCAACGTGTTCGTCACGGTCACGGATGAACACGGTGCACCAATCCCCAATCTGAAGCAAGAGAATTTCGAGCTGCGTGAAGATGGCAAAGACCAGAAAATTTCGGTCTTCAATAAAGAATCAGCTTTACCGCTGTCTATTATCCTTGCCCTCGATACCAGCCTTAGTACGCGCAAAGATCTGCCGCTCGAGATTTCATCAGCGCATCGCTTCGTTCACGCCATTCTCCGCCGGGTAGACGCGCTTTCACTCTACAAGTTCAGCGAGACCGTGAGCCAGGTCACGCCCTTTACCTCCGATTTGCAGCGTATCGATCATGCTCTCGAACATCTCCGGGCAGGAGCCGCAACCGCTCTCTACGACGCTCTGTTTCTCGCCTCCCAGGCTCTCGAGCAACGACAGGGCCGGAAGGTTATGGTCTTCATCACCGATGGCGGAGACACCGTCAGCACGGTGAATTATAAGGAGGCAGTCCGCGCCGCCCAGGTCGCCGAAGCCATTCTCTATAGCATCATCATCGTTCCCATCGAAGCCAGCGCCGGACGCGATACCGGCGGCGAGCATGCGCTCATCCAGTTATCTGAAGACACCGGAGGGAAGTACTATTACGCAAGCTCGATCGCTCAGTTAGACAATGCTTTTCGCCAGATCAGCGATGAACTGCGTACCCAATACCTGCTCGCCTACTATCCTGCGCAGCGCTTGTCGGATTCCGATTACCGGCGCATTCAGGTAAAGATTCACGGCGTGCCTTCCAGTGAGCAGCTCAAGGTTCGCCACCGGACGGGGTATTACACTTCCAAGTCTCACTAATCGTTCCCTCTGGCCCTCTCCACAGCCCTCAGAACTGCCTGCGCTTTGTTCCTGCATTCTTCGTATTCCCGCGCCGGATCGGAATCGGCCACGATCCCCGCGCCTGCTTGCAGGTATGCTCGTTTGCCTTCCATGAGCAGGGTGCGGATTGCAATGCAGGAATCGAGATTGCCGGCGAAATCGGCATACAGCACCGAGCCACCGTAAATTCCCCGGCGCGTGGGTTCCAGTTCCTCGATGATCTGCATGGCGCGGACTTTGGGCGCGCCGCTCAGGGTTCCTGCGGGAAAGCAGGCCGCAAATGCGTCGATCGCGTCCATATCGCTGCGCAGTTTTCCTTCGAGCGCGGAAACGATATGCATCACGTGCGAGTAGCGCTCCACGTACATCAAATCGCGCACTTTCACTGACCCATATTCGCTCACCCGGCCCAGATCGTTCCGTCCCAAGTCGACCAACATCACGTGCTCGGCTCGTTCCTTTTCGTCGCCGAGCATCTGTTTCTCCAGGCGTTCATCTTCTTCCGCATCGCGTCCCCGTGGGTGCGTGCCGGCGATTGGACGGTACTCCAGCTTGCGTTCGGTCACGCGCACCAGCATCTCCGGCGACGAGCCCAGCACATGCGTGTTTCCCATCCGCAGAAAATACAGATATGGCGACGGATTCACGGTTCGCAGCGCGCGATAAATATCAAAAGCCGAAACGCCGGGAATAAAATCCAGCCGTAGAGACAGCACGACTTGGAATATGTCACCGGCCGCAATGTACTCCTGGGCCCGCTCGACAGCCTTGATGAATTTCTCACGACTGGTTGGTGCTTGAACCTTCAGCCTGGAAGTGAGTCGTGGGGAAGATGTCTGCCACTGGGCGCGACGAAGCCCGCGCGCCAGCTTGCTCTCCAGATTATGGATATCCGCCACGGCCCGGTCGTAGGCTCGCCTCGGGCTCTCGTGTGAAACATCGGCGTTGGCGATGACGTGAATCTGATGTCGCAGGTGGTCGAAGGCGAGTAGCCGATCGAAGAACATGAGGCAGCAGTCGGGCAGCGACAGGTCCCTTGTGGCATGTTCGCCGATACGCTCGAGTTGGCGCACCATGTCATAGCTGCAATATCCGACTGCGCCACCTGTGAATGGCGGAAGGCCTTCCAGTTTTGCCGGGCGATGCTGCCTGAGCAACTGCTTCACAGTTCTGAGCGGGTGCTCGCGTTCCTTATGGCGCTTTCGTCCTCGTTGGATGATGACCTCATGGCCGCCCGATTCCACTTGCATGTAAGGCCGGGCGCCCAGGAATGTATAGCGCCCTATGTGCTCGCCGCGTTCGACTGATTCCAGGAGAAAAGAGTGCGGCTCTTCCGCTGCAATCGCGAGGAAAGCGGAAACCGGAGTCAGCAGGTCCGCAGGGATAGACTTAACCACCGGCACCAGCGTGCTCTGCCGCGCCAGGCGCAGGAATTCCGAGTACTCAGGCTGGGTGGCGCCGGTCCGGGTCTTCACCGGAATGCACCTTGGGCTTGCGGTCCAGTCGCGGATTCAATGACATGGTCAACGCGAGCCCGATCCATCCAATACGTCCATGCCAAACTGAGTGAAATCAGCACCGCATTTACGATTTTGACGATTCCAACACTGGGCGGCGGAGCGCCATTGAGACTTGTCACCCAGAGCAGTGTCACCAAGCCGACGGGAATCCACAAGCCATAAAATCCTGCGCGTCCTTTAGCTCGAGTTGCACGCACGTAGAGAATGATTGCCGCAAACCACATGCTGCCTTCGAGGACTGCGGTTGCAGGAATGGAGTTCCAGAGCCCAAGCCCGAAATATTTGTGCACTCCCGGCGCACGGGGCATGTCAGGCCTGTGGCTTATGAAATCCAGCAGCCAGTGACTGAGAACGGCAGCAACCATGATCCACGCGGCGCGCGCGGAGCGGCTGCAGAAAAAGAAAATGCCGGCAAAGAGCCCGGCCCAGATTACCTCTGTCCGTAAGCTATGACTGATCGGAAAATCGTAAAGATCGAGTGCATTCACACGGGTAATGCCGGGCCTGATTGCAAAGTGTTCGATTCCGGCAATCAGAAAAATGCTGTACAGGATGTCGGCCAGCATCGCGGCGGTAAGCAAGCTGAAAAGAGAGAGCCTCGGTTGAATGCGCTTGGTCGCAAAGCCCACCGCGTAGTGTCCCACGAACATGCGCTCTCCTTATATATGGATTGCCTGTCAGCTACCGGTCGTCAATCACCTGAAAATGGCGTTCATTATAGGAGATTGTCGCCGAGACGCTTCGGCCGTCCGGATTTTGCGGCCACG
>Ga0075433_10002657_pt1 | contig 13638 bp, 8 predicted proteins | sample RhiMethybrSRZTD2_FD_75299 | JGI IMG/M metagenome (GOLD analysis project Ga0075433, IMG submission 75299) | Populus rhizosphere microbial communities from Tennessee, USA - Rhizosphere MetaG P. TD hybrid SRZTD2 | ecosystem: Host-associated > Plants > Roots > Rhizosphere > Soil | place: USA... | reverse complement strand
CACGAGCGCGTTGCCGCTGACCCAGCCCGCGCGGTTCACGACCTCCTGGATGACCGCCGCGAGGTCGGGCGTGCGCTGGTTCAGGCCGGCTTCGTTCACCGTGGCCCACGCCGGCGGCGCCCATGTCGCCTGCGCGGTGGTGCGCGCCCGGGTGGAGATGGCGGTGGTGAAGTTGGTGGCGTTGTCCGCGGCCTGGGCGCGGATCGTGAGGTTGGTGACCTCGCTCTGCGCTTCCTTGGCTTGGAACTGGAGGTAGGCACGCGTGATCGTCGCGCCGCGCGGAACCGTGAGGTTTGCGAAGCGCATGCCGACCCATTGATTGCTGCCGTCGTAGACCAGCTCGAGATCGCCGCTCCCGGTGGTGAGCGTGCCGGTTGCGCTCTCTTCCGCGTCGTCGACGCCCGCGGCGATCCGGCGCTCCACGGTGGTGGCGCTGGGGCCCGGTTGCACGGTGATCGGAACGGTGGCGGAGGTGCTGAGCGCGCCGTCGGCCGCGGTGAGGCGCAGGACGTACGTGCCGGCCACCGAGAAGGCGACGCGCGTGTCGACGGCGCTCGCGCTCTCGAATGTGACCGCCGCCGGGCCGCTGTCGAGGCTCCAGGTCGTGGTGAGCGCACCCGGCGGATTGGGCAGGCCGTCGTCGCTCACCGTGCCGTCGAGCACAGCGTCGGCCGGCAGCGTGATGGTCTGGGCCACGCCTGCGTTTACCACCGGTGCGCTGTTGGGCGGCGGTGGCGGCGGTGCGCCGGTCTCGATGTGGAGCAAGGGTGCGCCGGCCGCCAGCCCATCGAACGACCATGCGGTGCGGTGGCCGGTGCCGTTGACGAGCAGCACGAGCGCGTTGCCGCTGACCCAGCCCGCGCGGTTCACGACCTCCTGGACGACCGCCGCGAGGTCGGGCGTGCGCTGGTTCAGGCCGGCTTCGTTTACCGTGGCCCACGCCAGCGGCGCCCATGTCGCCTGCGCGGTGGTGCGCGGTCGGGTGGAGATGGCGGTGGTGAGGTTGGCGGCGTTGTCCGCGGCCTGGGCGCGGATCGTGAGGTTGGTGACCTCGCTTTGAAGTTCTCTGGCTTGGAACTGGACGTAGGCACGCGTGATCGTCGCACCGCGCGGGATCGTGAGGTTGGCGAAGCGCATCCCGACCCACTGGTTGCTCCCGTCGTAGACCAGCTCGAGGTCGCCGCTCCCGGTGTTGACGACGCCGGTTGCGCTCTCTTCCCCGTCGTCGACGCCCGCCGCGATCCGGCGCTCGAGCGTGAGCCCGGGGGCGGGCTGCACGGTGACCTGGACGGTGGCGGAACCGGAGAGTGCGCCGTCGGCAGCGGTGAGGCGGAGGACGTACGTGCCGGCCACCGTGAAGGTGGCGCGCGTGTCGACGGCGCTCGCGTTCTGGAATGTGACCGCCGCCGGGCCGCTGGCGACGCTCCAAGCGGTGGTCAGCGCGCCGGGCGGATTGGGCAGGCCGTCGTCGGAGACGGTGCCGTCGAGCGCGGCGTCGGCGGGCAGCGTGATGGTCTGGGCCGCCCCCGCGCTCACCACCGGTGCTGAGTTGCCGGAGGGGGCCGGATCGACCGCGATCAGCATCGAGTCGGAAACGGTGAGCGCGCCGTCGCTGGCGGTGAGGCGCAGCAGGTAGCTGCCGGGCGCGCTGAACGTTGCGCGCGTGCCCACCTGGTTCGCGTTCTGGAAAGCCACCGCCGCCGGTCCGCTGATCAGCGTCCAGGTGGTGGTGACGGCGCCGGGGGGATTGGGCAGGCCGTCATCGCTCACAGTGCCCTGAAGTGTGGCATCCGCGGGGAGCGTGACGGTCTGGCCGGCGCCCGCTTCCACCACCGGCGCGACGTTGGTGGGCGGCGGCGGCGGCGCTCCGCCGGCCTCGACGTGGAGCAACGCGGCGCCCGCCGCCACTCCCTCGAACGCCCGCGCCGTGCGGTGCCCTGTGCCGGTCACGATGATCGCCAGCGCGTTGCCGCTCGCCCAGCCCGGGCGGTTCACCACCTCCTGGATCACAGCCGAGAGGTCTGGGGTGCGCTGGTTCGGCCCGGCCTCCGCCACCAGGTCCCATTCCATCGGAGCCCAGCTCGCGGACGCAGTGGTGCGCGGTCGGGTCGAGACCTTGTCCGAGAACGAGAACGTGCCGGGATTGTCGGCCGCCTGGGCGTGGATCACGAGGTTCGTGGCCTCGTTCTGCACCTCGTCGGCCTCGAATTGGACGTAGGCGCGCGTGATGGTCGCGCCGGGCGGGATCGCGACGTTGGTGAAGCGCAGGCCCACCGACTGGTTGCTGCCGACGTCGTAGACCAGCTCGATGTCGGTGCTGGCGAGCGAAAGGCTGCCGCTCGCGCTCTCTTCCGCGTCGTCGGTGCCGGTGGCGATGCGGCGGTCGACCGTGACGGCGGGTGCTACGGCAGGCAGGACGGTGATCGGCACCGTGGCCGACGAGCTGAGCGCCCCGTCGGCGGCGGTGAGCCTCAGGACGTAGGTGCCCGCAGCGTGGAAGGTGGCGCGCGTGTCCACGGCTCCCGCATTCTGGAACGTGACCGTGGCAGGCCCGCTGCTCATGCTCCACGCCGTGGTCAGCGCGCCGGGCGGATTCGGCATGCCGTCGTCACTCACCGTGCCGTCGAGCACAGCGTCGGCGGGGAGCGTGATGGTCTGTGCCGGCCCCGCGTCCACGACCGGCGCGAGGTTGGTCGGGGGAGGGGGAGGCTGGTTCTGCACCGTGACCCGGATCGTGTCCGAAGTGGCGAGCGCGCCGTCGTACGCTGTGAGACTCAGCAAGTAGACGCCGGTCGTGCCGAACCCGGCGCGGGTGTCCACGGCGCTCGGGTCCCAGAACGCGACACCCCCCGGGCCGCTGATCAGGTCCCAGGTCGTCGTGGTGCGGCCGGGCGGGCTGGGCAGACCGTCGTCGCCGACCGTGCCGTCGAGCACGGCCTCGGCGGGCAGCGTGACGATCTGATCCGGTCCCGCGTATGCGTTGGGCGCTGCGTTGCCCGAAGAAGAGCCGTCACGCACCGTGATCACGACCGAGTCCGCGGCGGTGAGCGAGCCATCGTCGGCGGCGAGGGCCAGCAGGTAGGTGCCGGCGGTGGTGAACGTGACGCGCGTGTCGATCGAGCTCGAGCTCAGGAAATCGACCGATGCGGGCCCGCTGATCAGGGTCCAGTTGGTCGAGACCGTGGCGGGCGGATTCGGCATGCCGTCATCGGTCACCGTGCCGTCGAGCACGGCGTCGGCGGGCAGCGTGATGGTCTGATTCGGCCCGGCGTTCACGACCGGCGCGGTATTCGACGGCGGTGGCGGCGGCGGCGGTGGCGGCGCGTCGCCGGTCTCGATGTGGAGCAGGGGAGCGCCGGCTCCGAGCCCATCGAAGGACCAGGCGGTACGGTGGCCGGTGCCGGTGATCACCAGCACCATTGCGTTCCCGCTCGCCCAGCCCGGTCGGTTCACGACCTCCTGAATCACAGCAGCGAGGTCGGCCGTGCGCTGGTTCGCCCCGGCCTCGCCCGCCGCCCACGTCGGCGGCGACCAGGTCGCCTGCGCGGTGGTGCGCGCGCGCGGCGAGACCTTGTCGGTGAACGAGAAGGTGCCGGGATTGTCCGCAGCCTGGGCGCGGATCGTGAGGCTCGTGACCTCGCTCTGCGCCTCCCTGGCCTGGAACTGGACATACGCGCGCGTCACTTGAGTGCCGGGCGGGATCGTGATGTTGGGGAAGCGCAGGCCGACCACTTGGTTGCTGACATCGAAGACCAGCTCGAGGTCGAAGCTGGAAAGGGCCAGGCTGCCCGTTGCGCTCTCCTCTGCGTCGTCCGTGCTGGTGGCGATCCGGCGCTCGATGGTGGCGGCAGGGGCGGACCCGGGCAGGACCGTGACCTGGACGGTGGCGGAGGTGGAGAGGGCGCCGTCGCTGGCGGTGAGGCGCAACAGGTAATTCCCGGCGACCGTGAAGGCGGCGCGGGTGTCGACGGCGCCGGGATCCTGGAAGGCGACGGCCGCGGGCCCGCTGGCGATGCTCCAGGTGGTGGTCAGGGCGCCGGGCGGATTGGGCAGACCGTCGTCGGAGACGGTGCCGTCGAGCGCGGCATCGGCAGGCAGCGTGATGGTCTGGGCCGCGCCCGCGCTCACCACCGGCGCCGTATTCGTCGGTGGCGCAGTCCCGCCGAACTCGAATTCGCCGAGATCGGGCCGGGCGCCGGCGTAGGCCGAGGGCGGGAGGTTCAGGATCGTGAGCCCGCGCCACGAGAAGGACGCGATCCCGTAGTCGATGGCCGGGCTGCCGCTCATCAGCAGGTGGTTGGCATCGAGGCGCGGATCGGCGAGCAGCGTGTGGGCTTGGTCGATGTTGCTGGACTCGGTGTCGAGGCCGTTGCTCCACAGCAGATTGTATGCGCACGTCGAGTTCCCGCCGATCCGCCGCAGCGCGCTGTTCACGATGCCGGTGAAGATGTTGTTCACGACCACGCTGTTCGCCCCACCACACACGCCATAGAAGTCCCCGACGACCGTGTTGTTCGCGAACACCACGTGCTCCGCGAGCGGGGCGCCGCTGTAGTCCTCGTTGGTGTTCTGGTTGGCCATGCAGCCGACCGTGGCCTTCTGGTTGTGGTCGAACAGGTTGCGCTCGATCCGGACCTCGCGGTGGGAAGAGTCGGGCGAATCGATGAGCTGGATCCCGTCCGAGCCGTTGTGGATGAACTGGTTTCCGGTGACAGTCAGCGTCATCGTGGGTCCGGACCAGGGGTACATCCGGTACTCGATACCGTCGTCCGCGTTGCCCATGACGATGTTGTTCACGACCGTGATGTTGACCTCGCCGTTGAGGTCGATCCCGTCGTCGCGGTTGTTGAGGAACAGGCAGTTGCTGATCGTCCCGCTCGACTTCGGCAGGTAGTTCACGCCGTCCCCTGCGAGCACCATCCCCATGGCGTGGCAGTGGTCGATGTCGGTCCGGCACGATGTGCGCAGCCCCTTCACCGCGTTCGTCAGCGTCAGTCCGATGAGCGCGCCGCCGTCCGCGTGGGTGCCGAACTCGACGACCGCGTCCCCGGTGCACCCCGATGCGCCGCCGCACACGTTCGATACCGTGCCGGTCAGGACGGTCTGCGCGATGTACGCCGTGTCGCCGGTGGTGAGGAACCTCGAGGCGAACACCAGCGGTTTGTCCGGAAGCCAGACGCCGCCGGTGTATGTGCCGGGGGCGAAGAGGACCGTGTCGCCGTTCGCGGCGGCCGCGGCGGCGGCCTGCAGGGTCGGCTGCTGCGCCGGGACGTTGAGGATCCGTGCCGCCGACGCGCGCGGCAGGGCGGCGGCCAGGACCAGGGGGAAGAAGAGCGTGAGCCGTCGAAACGCTACGCTGTGCCTGCGATGTGACATCGGGGGATGGGGCTCCCGGCTTGATTGCCATGACGCGGGACCGAGAGCTCCCACGGCCACGATCCCCGCTCGATCTTCATATGGAAGCCCACCGGCTCCCAATTACAAAACACGGATTAGCATATCATAATATGCATAATGCAATTCATGCTTATATAGTTTTGTATTGTGAATGCGAGGGGGGGCCCCGCCCGGCGCCCGACGCGCGGTGTCGCCTCGCCGCGCCCCCCGCCCGCGCCCGCGCAGCCGCCCCCCGCCGCGGGTCCGGCGGTCTTGACGCCCCCTTCGGCCCACCCCTATAGTCCGGCCCGGTCTTTTCGCGGAAGTGGCGGAACTGGCAGACGCACTAGATTCAGGTTCTAGCGCCCGAAAGGGTGTGGGGGTTCAAATCCCCCCTTCCGCACCACTGCTCCGGCCCGGCCCGGGATCACGAGACCCCGCACACCGAACGCGCCGCCTCCCCCAGGAATCATGACCAGAGAGGACCAGCCCTCCGAGCGGGTCGTGGCGCAGAATCGGCGCGCCCGGCACGACTACGAGATCCTCGAGACCGTGGAGGCGGGCCTGGTGCTGACCGGGACCGAGGTGAAGAGCCTGCGCGCCGGCAAGGCCAGCCTCGCCGAGTCGTACGCCACGGTGGAAGGGAGCGAGGCCGTGGTGCGGCAGCTCCACATTCCCCCCTACGAGCAGGGCAACCGCTGGAACACCGATCCGGTGCGCGCGCGCAGGCTCCTGCTGCACCGCGCCGAGATCGAGAAGCTCAAGGCGGCGGTCGCGCGCAAGGGCCACACCATCGTCCCGCTCAAGCTCTACTTCTCGAACGGCTACGCCAAGCTGCTGCTGGGCGTGGCGCGCGGCAAGCAGACCCACGACAAGCGCCACGCGATCGCGGAGCGCGATGCGCGCCGCGAGGTCGACCGCGCCCGCCGCGGCGGGGAGCGGGGCGGATGAGAGAACTGGGGCGCCGGCAGGAACGCGGAACGATGGCCCAATGCGGAACGAAGGCCCGATTTGAGGCCCAATTTGGAGAAGCGCAGGGAGCCGGGGGCTCGCGTCTCACGGCGCTCTCGCGGCGCGCTCCGGGCGGTTCCCGGAGCGCGCTCGCGAGGAGCGAGCGGAGCCCTAGGCGGAGCGAGCGGGCGCCGCGAGACGCGAGCCCCCGGCTCCCTGCGCCGCTCGAGTTACTTGCCTTTGTCTTAGCCCTTGTCGCGACCGTCGCGACCGTCACGCCCGCCCGCGCCGAGGCGCCCGAGACCGTCCCCGTCACCCGCATCGACGGCGTCCCGCACCTGAGCGCCAACGAGATGGCGCGGCTCCTCGAAGCCGCCAAGTTCTGGCGCGCCGACGTGCGCAAGCTGGTGCTGCGCGCCGGCAACCACCAGGTCGTGCTCACCGTGGACAATCCCTTCGTGCTCACCGACGACCGCACCGTGCGGCTCGCCACCCCGGTGGTCTCGGTGCGCGGCGAGATCCTGGTCCCGGTCGACCTGCTGCAGTCGTTGCCGCGCGACTCTTCGCTCGCGCGCCTGCTCTACGATCCGCGCCAGGGGCGCGTCGTCGTCCTCCCCCCCGGCGGCACCGTCGGCACGCCGCGCATCACCGTCGCCGATGGCGCCACCCGCATCACCTTCCCGACCGACGGGGTCGCCGATGCCACCATCGCGAACCGCTCCCACAAGCACTTCCGCGTGCGCCTCGAGGGTTTCTTCAGCGGAACCATCTCCGACACCCTGCCCGAGGGCAGCATGGTGCGGAAGCTGCGCTCGATCCCCTCTGCCACCGGGAGCGCGTTCGAGATCGATCTCGCGCCCGAGGCCCAGGCCTACCGCGTCGTGCGCGAGCCGCGCTTGGGCCGGGTCGCGATCGAGTTCTCGGGAGAACTGGGCACGGGGCTCGAGGCGTTCGCGCCCGAAGGGCCGGCAGGTACGCGCGGCCTCAGGGTCGTGGTGCTCGATCCCGGGCACGGCGGCGACGACGCCGGCGTGACCGTGGGCGACCAGGTCGAGAAGGACCTCACGCTCGCGCTCGCACGCCAGCTCAAGTGGGAGATCGAGCGCCGGCTCCCGGTGCGCGTGGTGCTCACCCGCGACCGCGACGTCGCGCTCACCGTCGCCCAGCGCGCCCAGGCGGCCAACCGCGCCCGCGCCGATCTCGTGCTCTCGCTCCACTTCGACGGCTTCCCCGATCCGGATGCGCGCGGCGCCACGGCCTACTGCCCGCCCGCCACCTTCGCGGCCAAGGGCGTCGAGGCGCGGCCCGGGAGCCCGCGCGAGATCGCGGTCCTGCCGTGGAGCGACGTCGCCACCCGTCATGCCGTCCAGGCGCGCGCGCTGGCCGACGCCGTGCTCGGCACGATGGAGCTGCACGGCCTCGGGCCGACGCGGCTGCGAGAGCTGCTGGCGTTCAACCTGCTGGGCGTGAACGCGCCCGCCATCGTGCTCGAGTGCGCCACGCTCACCTCGCCGCGCGACCGCGCCCGGCTCACCCGGCCGCACGCCCTGGCCGATCTCGCGGCGGGGATCGCGGACGGCGTCCTCGCCTATCAGAAGAACGACTGATGAAGTTGCGGCTGTTGTTTGTCGCCCTGATTCTCGCTGTGCTAGCGTGGCTTGCCGTGCGCTGGACGCAGGGTCGGCGCGCTCCGGTGGCGCCTCCGGCGGCCGCCGACACGACGAGCGCCGGCTTCCGCGCGGTGCAGCTCTACTTCGCTTCGCCCGGCGGGGACAGCCTGGTGACGGAGGCGCGCGAGTTGGTCGAGCCGTCCACGCTGCGCGATCGCGTGGCGGCACTGGTCCGCGAGCTCGACCGCGGTCCCGCGCACGGCGGGGTGGCGGTGCTGCCCGCGGGGACCTCGGTGCGCTTCGCCTATCAGGATCCGGACGGGCTGCTCACCGTGGACCTGTCGCGTTCCTTCGTGCAGGAGTTCCGCGGCGGTGCGGGTGCGGAGTACCTGGCGGTGGCGTCGCTGGTGCGGACGCTCGCGGCGAACCTGGCCGGCGTGAAGCGCGTGCTGCTGGTATGCGGTGGCGAGCCGCTCGCCACGCTCGGCGGTCACGTGCCGCTCGACCGGCCGATCGAAGTCTCGGACTTTCCCTAGGAGACGAGCAGAACATGCCCGCCACGCACGATCCGCGACCCATCGGCGTATTCGACTCGGGGCTCGGGGGCCTGACCTCGGTGCGCGAGCTGTTCCGCACGCTGCCGTCGGAGTCGGTGGTCTACTTCGGCGACACCGCGCGCGTGCCGTACGGGAACAAGTCGAGCGCCACCGTGACCCGCTTCAGCCTCGAGATCGCTTCGTTCCTGGTGAAGCAGAACATCAAGTGCCTGCTGGTGGCGTGCAACACCTCCTCTTCGTTCGCGCTCGAGACGCTCACGCAGCGGCTCTCGGTCCCGGTGATCGGGGTGATCGAGCCCTCGGTGCGCGCGGCGGTGGCGGCGAGCCCGCGCGGCCGCGTGGGCGTGATCGGCACCCTCGGCACCGTCGGCAGCGGGGCCTACGCCGCCGCGATCGCGCGGGCCCTGCCCGGGGCGAGCGTGATCTCGCGCGCATGCCCGATGTTCGTGCCGCTCATCGAGGAGGGCTGGAGCGACCATCCCGTGACACGCACCGTCGCCGAGGAGTACCTGACCGAGCTGCGCGCCGCCGACCTCGAGAGCCTGATCCTGGGCTGCACGCACTACCCGCTGATCACGCCGCTGCTCGCTGCGCTCATGGGGCCGGCGGTCAAGCTGGTGGACTCGGGCGCAGAGGCGGCGCGCGCGGTCGCCCTGCTGCTGCGCCAGCGCGGCCAGCTCGCGGCCGGAGCTCCGGAGCACCATTTCTACGTGAGCGACGAGCCGCGCAACTTCACGCGCGTCGCCCAGTCGTTCCTGGGGCGGGAGCTGCCGCCCACCACCGTCGTGGACCAGACCGATCTGCCGTGGTTCGAACGCCCCCAGGCCCGCCCCGCGCCGGAGCTGACGCCGTGACCCGCCCGCCCCAGGCGATCCGGGACCACGCCGCGATGCCGGAGAAGGCGGCGGTCGCGCGGCCCGACGGCCGCACGCCACGCCAGGCGCGACCGCTCAAGATCGAGCGCGGCGTGCTGCCGCATGCCGAGGGCTCCGCGATGTCGTTCATGGGGCGCACGCGCGTGCTGTGCACGGCAACCGTCGAGGACCGCGTGCCCAACTGGATCCGCGGCAAGGGACGGGGCTGGGTCACCGCCGAGTACGGCATGCTGCCGCGCTCGACCGGGGAGCGCACGCCGCGCTCCGCGCAGACCGGGGGCCGCGCGCAGGAGATCCAGCGCATGATCGGGCGCTCGCTGCGCGCGGTCACCGATCTCACGGCGTTCGGCGAGCGCACCGTGATCGTGGACTGCGACGTGCTCGAGGCCGACGGCGGAACGCGCACCGCCGCGATCAACGGTGCGATGGTGGCGCTGCACGACGCGTTCGTCACGCTCTCGAATCGCGGCCAGCTGGTGCGCGGCCCGCTGCGCGACTCGGTGGCCGCCATCTCGGTGGGCGTGGTCTCCGGCGTGCCGTGCCTCGACCTCGCGTACGCCGAGGACTCGTGCGCCGAGGTGGACATGAACGTGGTGATGACCGGCTCGGGCCGCTTCGTCGAGGTGCAGGGCGCGGGCGAGGGCGTCACCTTCGCGGAATCCGAGCTCAAGGCGCTGCTCAAGCTCGCGCGCCTCGGCATCCGGCGCGTGGTCGCGGTGCAGCACAAGCTGCTGTCCGGCTCGGGTCTGCTGCCGGCCGCGGGGGAGAGCGCGAAGCGGCGGTGAGGTTCGTCCTCGCGACGCTCAATCCCGACAAGCTGCGCGAGGTCGCGGCGCTGTTCCCCAAAGACCTGGGCGAGCTCGTCGCCCTCTCCGCGTTCCCGGGTGCGGTCGCGCCGCACGAGACCGGCGCGACGCTCGCGGAGAACGCACTCCTCAAGGCGCGGGCGGCGCTCGCCCTCACCGGCCTGCCGTCGATCGCGGACGACACCGGCCTCGAGGTCGAAGCCCTCGGCGGCGAGCCCGGGGTGCGGTCCGCGCGCTACGCCGGCGAAGGCGCCGGTTACGATGCAAACGTGCGGAAACTGCTCGAGCGCATGGATGGCATCGATCCCGCACGGCGCGCGGCGCGCTTCCGCACCGTGTGCGTGGCGTGCTTCCCCGCGCGGGCGCCGATCGTGGCCGAGGGCGTGCTGGAAGGCCACATCACCCTGGAGCCTCGCGGGAGCGAGGGATTTGGCTACGATCCGGTGTTCGAGGTGGGGCGCACTGGGCGAACGCTCGCGGAGCTTCCGTTCGAAGAGAAGAATCGGCTCTCGCACCGCGCGGCGGCGATGGCGCACCTGGTGATCCGGATCCGGGAGGGACTCACTCCACCGGCTTGAGCCGCGGCGAGAAGTCGACGTTGTCCTTGAGCCAGGCGAAGAACTTGTCCTGCTGACCGAACGGCTTGCCCGGGATCATGGTGCGCGAGTCCTTCCATTCGGTCATCACGACGGCGTCCTGGGTCCACACCTTGACGCGCTTGCGCGGCACCTCGTCGCGCCAGTTTTTGGCGGTGACCGCGTCGGTGAAGAGCACGCGCACGGTGATGTTGCGCGACAGGCCCTCGAGCGGCTTGAGGTTCAGGTTGCGGAACTTCTCCGACCGCGTGTTGCCGCCCAGGTCCGGCACGCCGTCGGTGAGCAATACGATCGACAGTGGCTTCAGGATCAGCTTCTTCGAGTCCACCATGTCCGCGACCTGCTGGAAGAACGAGTTGAAGTCGGTGTAGGGGTTCACGCGCGAGCGCGGGAAGATCTCGTAGAGCTGGGCCTCGATCTGCTCGATCGAGCGGTCCTGGAAGGTCTGGATCGGGTACAGCGTCTTCACGTCCTCCTTGGTGTCGCCGCCGATCGTGCCGACGAACAGCGAGTGCGGCACCTCGAGCCCCTCGTAGCCATTCAGGTGCGCGTAGATGTAGCGCGCGAGGAAGTGAATCGAATCGTCGAAGTAGCGGCCGCCCTTGAACGAGCCGCTGATGTCCAGGCCTACGAACATCACGAGCCGGCCGTTGGCCTCCTTCTCCTGCTGCGTGGCGGGCTTGGCCGGCTTGTGCAGCGAGTCGAGCCACTTCGTGAAGCCGGACGTCATGCCCGACAGGCCGGTGCCGGCCGCGATCAGCAGGATGAAGAGCGTGCGCATGTCAGGGGGTCGCCTTCCCGAGGTTCGGATTGCCGAGCTGGATCGCCAGGGCCCGGGCGTCCTTGAAATCCTTGATGCTGTTGAGCGGCAGGTCGAGGAAGTGCTGGTTCGACACCAGCAGCGTGACGAAGTTGAGCGCGGCCGCGATCACCTGCATCGGCGGGACCAGGAACGCGCTCACCAGGCGCTCGCCCGCTTCGCCCACCCAGTCGAACTCCTGCTTGATCTGGGCCACGAAGCCGGGCGTGAAGAGGCTGAGCGGCTGCTGCGATCCGCCGCCGCCGCCGGCGGCCAGGCCCTGGCCCTTGATGATCGCCATGATGGTGGGCGTGCCGGCCGATGCGAACAGGAACCACGAGAGGCTGCGGATGCCGAGCCACGTGAGGCCCGCGATCGCCAGCGTGCCGGCGATCCCGAGCTCGAAATGGCCCGAGGTGTGCTGGGCGAACCACGGCACCAGCGCGTCGACGAACTCTCGATAGAGGAACACGACCTCGACGAACAGCGCCACCGACTCGACCACGCCGATCTTGATCACGGTGGCCCAGTCCCGCGACTGGAGCGCGTCGGTGAAGGTCGCGAGCACGGCGTAGCTGCCCAGGACGACGAACAGCATGAAGAAGAAGAGCGGGATGCGGACGCCGCCCTCGGTGAGCTGCGTGCCGGCCAGGTTCGAGAGCGTGTCGATCACGAGCGAGGTCATCACGAAGGTGAAGATGATCGCCTCGAACACGCACCAGAAGAACGTCATGAACACGGCGATCCACGGCGTGCCGGGGGCCAGCATGTTGCTGCCGAAGTGCCGCACCAGGCGGAACGGCATCAGGATCACTTCCTTGACCATGGCCCACACCCCGACGATCAGCACCTGCGCGAAGCCCAGCAGCGTGACCGCGAGCTGGAGCAGGAAACGGAACACGCCGCCCCAGAACGTGAACGTGGCACGCGCCAGGTCCCACCACGTGATGAGCACGAGCCCGACGTACGCGCGGCGGTGGGTGCGGATCAGGAGCGACGGGACGCTCAGCACGCTGGCCCAGTAGCCGAACGCGATGCCGCCGAGCGGCAGCAGCAGGAACAGACGCTTCAGCATGGCGAGCCAGAATGGATCGTGCGCCCCCCACAGGAAGTGGAAAGCGCCCATCAACGGCTTCCAAAGCGAGAGCGTCTGGATCCAGAACTGGAAATCGTGGCTCAGTCGGGATTCCTTTCGGCGTGGGGACGTTCCGTCTAGGTCTTATCGGCCTTCGGCGCCCCCCCCTTGAGCCGCACTCACACGCCGTGCCGCTCCCGCATCCGCATGGCTCGCAGTCCGTTCCCTGGCCGGCCCCGGGATGTTCGCGCCGCGGCTGTGCGCCGGCTCGCGCGCTCTCTACCTCTTCCCCCCGCCGCCCCGAGGTTCGGGGGATTCGGCCGCGAGCAGCCGCCGCACCGATTCCGCGAGCCCGACCGGGCGCTCGATCCCCAGTGCCTTCATGCTGGCGGCGGTGTCGAATGCGCGCAGCGCCCTCAGGCCCAGCACGTTCTCGCGCCGGATCGGAAACGGCACGCGCAGCGCCTCGAGCGTCGCAGCTCCCAGCTCGACGAGCCCGATCGGCACGCTCACGAGCAGGGGCGAGCTGCCGAGGCCGGCCATCACCGCGCGGTAGAGATCGCGCATGCTGTGCACGTCGGGCGCAGCCACTTCGAAGCGGCCGGTGATGCCGCGCGCGATCACGTTCTCCGCCGCCTGCACCAGGTCGCCCATCCACAGCGTCTGGATCGGCTGGCGCCCGCCATCCGGCAGCGGGATCGCGCGCGCGCCGCGGATCAGCCCCACCATGCTCCCGAACAGCCCGCCGTCGCCGAGCACGAGCCCCAACCGCAGCACGCAATCGCGCGCCGGATCGAACAACCGCTCGAGCGCGAGCTTGCTCTGGCCGTAGTGCGAGCGCGCGCCCTCGTGGGCCGAGAGCGTCGAGAGGAAGATCACGCGCGTGCCCTGCCGCCGCGCGGCCGCGATCAGCCGTTCGCACCCCTCGCGGTTCACGCGGTCGGCTTCGCGCTGCGCCGGGCCGTACTCGACCAGCGCGCCGTGCACGATCGC
>Ga0075433_10002655_pt1 | contig 13641 bp, 15 predicted proteins | sample RhiMethybrSRZTD2_FD_75299 | JGI IMG/M metagenome (GOLD analysis project Ga0075433, IMG submission 75299) | Populus rhizosphere microbial communities from Tennessee, USA - Rhizosphere MetaG P. TD hybrid SRZTD2 | ecosystem: Host-associated > Plants > Roots > Rhizosphere > Soil | place: USA... | reverse complement strand
AGGTTCTCACGCTCGCGATCGGCGAAGGTCGTAAGCTCGCCGCCCGCGTGAAGTCACCGGTCGCCGCGAAGGCTCCCGTCGCGCGCAAGACGACCCGACGCAGCACGCGCCGCGCTGCCTGAGTCCGTTCCCGCCGCTGGTGTACGATGGCGTCCGCCGCCGTACACCAGCCGCATGCCCAGCCACTTCAAGTCCGAGCCCGGCCGGCGCACGCGCCAGCGCATCCTCGACGCGACGCTCGCGCTCTACAACGAGCGCGGCGAACCGCAGGTCTCAACGTCCTTGATCGCGACCGAGCTCGGCATCAGCGCCGGCAACCTCCACTACCATTTCCGCCGCAAGGACCAGCTCTCCGCGGCGCTGCTCGAGCGTTTCGTCTCCGAGTTCGAAGCAACGCTGCCGCCGGCGGGATGGCGCGCGGACCAGGTCGAGGACGCCTGGCTCCTGCTGCACGTCCTGCTCGAGACGCTCTGGCGCTACAGGTTCCTGTTCCGGGACCTTTCCGGGATCATCGAGCGCGATCGGCACGCGGGGCAGCGCCTCGCATCGGTCTTCGATCGCGCGGTCGAAGCGTCGCGCGGCATCTGCCTCGGTCTCGTCGAGCGCGGCCTCATGACGGCGACCGGCGCCGAAATCGACGCGCTCGCCGAAAACATCGCCGTGGTCTCGCTGTACTGGCTGTCGCTCGAATCGGCGCGTCATCCGCGACGCGATCCGGCGGCAAGCGGCATGGCGCGCGGGGCCTACCAGGTATTGATGCTGGTCGCGCCATTCCTGCAGCCTGAGAGCAGGTTCCATCTCGAGACACTCGCGCGGGAGTACCTGGCGCGAGGGTAGGGCGGACGTCGGGGTGGGTCAGCCGCGATTCGCGAGCTCAATGAACTCGGGGTCGTCGTACAGGCTGGCCAGGTCGGGGTCGCGGACCATCCACTGAAAATTCGTCACGCCCGCCGCGATCGCGGCGCGGAGCGTCGCAATCGCCTTCTTCTTTTCGCCGAGCTGCGCATAGAGGCAGGCGCAGTTGTAGAGCATCAGTGAGTCCCCGGGAGCGAGCTCGAGCGCCGCGTTCCCTTCCGTAATCGCTTCCTCCCGGCGACCGAGCTCGAGCAGCGTCATCGCATGAAACAGCTTCGCGCGCGCGTCGTCCGGATTCTGCAGCAGGTAGTTCGGCAGGATCTCCATGACGCGGCCGAGCGTTGCATTCGCCTCGTCGTTGCGCCCGAGATTCTGCAACGTCTGCTTCAGGTCCAGATGGGCGACATAGAAGCCCGGCTTCAAGTCGATGCACTTGCGGAACAACTCGAGGGCTTCCGCGTAGTTCGACGTGGAGAAGTGAATCCGGCCGAGCGTCCAGTAGGCGATGAAGTTGTCCGGATCGAGCTCGATCGCCTTGCGGCCGGACGCGGCGGCTTCGTCGAACCTGCCCCAGATGAAGTATGAGAGGCCCATCGCGGCGTAGGCCTCGGGCAGGTTGCTGTCGTACATGAGGGCCTTGAAGCTGAACTCTTGCGCCTTTTCGCGGAACGTCTCCTTGCGGGAAAAGTACTGGTACATCTGGCCGTAAGCGCCGGAACAGGCTGCATACGCCGCCGCGTACCGCGGATCGAGCTCGATGGCTTTTTCGAACAGCTGGATCGCGTACTCGACGCTGCGCTTCGTCAGGCGATAGAGGTAGTCCTGGCCACGGAGATACAGGTCGTAGGCCTGCACGTTGTCCGTCTGGCGCTTGGTGATCGAGACCTTCTCGGAGAAGGTGATCTTCAGCTTCAGCGCCTCGACAATCTGCTTCGCGACCTGCTCCTGGATCTCGAAGATGTCGTCGAGCTTGCCCTTGTAGGTCTCGCCCCAGATCTGGCGATTGGTCACGACGTCGACGAGCTGGACGGTGATCCGCACGGAGTCCTGCGCCTTTCGGACGCTTCCACCGATGATGTAGCGTGCGCCAAGCTCGAGCCCGACCGCCTTGAGATCCTTGCGCGTGCCCTTGAACTGCATCGAGGCCCATCGCGACACCAGCTCGATTTCGCTGACGACCGAAAGCCTCGCGATGAGCTCTTCCGTCAGCCCATCGCTGAAGTAGTCGTTGTCCTGGCTCGCGCTGATATTGTCGAACGGCAGGACGGCGAGGGCGCCCGAGCCCTTCAGCGCTTCGGCATCGGCCGTACGTACTGCTGGCGTGGCGGCGACCGCTTGCGGCTCCACGGACGGCGCAACGACAGGCACCCTGCCGACTGCAACGCCCAGGCGTTCCAGAGCCCGCAGGATCGCACGCATGTGCTCTTCCGGGTCGCCGCGATAGAATTCGATGTGCTGAATGCCCGCGAGCGCGTACCGGAGGCTTCCCGGAACTTCGGTGGCCTCCAGGTCAACGGGCAGGATGTGACCCTTGCGCTCGCTGGCCAGCAGCACTTCCTTGACCACGTTCTGTGAGTTCACCGAGGACCTGGAGACGAGCAGGAGCAGGACCTTGGATTTCGCGACTGCGTTGACGATTTCTTCGCCCCACATCGCGGCGCCGTCGATGTTGCGTACGTCCATCCACATGCTGACGCCCGCGTCGCGCAGCTTCCGGGTGAGGGCGAGAACCTTCTCGTTGTCCTGGCGGGAATAGGAAACGAAAACGTCTTCCGGCTCGGCCATGCGCACCCCTGAATCGACGGCGCGCCAGTCTATAGCCAGATGGCACTGGCCGGCGAAGCAGGGTGAACGTAATCCGGAATCCAGTGATTGGCCGCTGCGGCAGCCGGATACGCATATCGCTTATTTCACATAATATACATTATGCGAACTATAGGATCTGAGCGGGAAACTGCGGCGATCTGTATTAGTGGACTGCAACACCCCTGCAAGCCGATGCTCCCCCTCATGCGCAATTCCGGCCAACCCGACAAGCCCGAAGACGTCACCCAGGAATCCCGGACCTCGGAAACGCGCGCCTTCTTCGAAAGCTATTACCGCGCTACGGCCAAGGGGTTCATCCGGGATTCGATGACGATCGGGACGGTCAGCGAGCCCGAGTCGCGGTTCCATTACAACGCCTGTGAGAACGCGATCATTCGCTGCCTGACTCGCCTCACGCCCGTCGCGGGCCAGGCGCCGAGCGTATGGCGATTCGCGCAGGAACGGCGGGCCTGGCGCGTCCTCGACGTGGGCTCCGGTACCGGGCATTGGGTGGATTTCTACCTGGACGTCTACCTGGCTAAGGCCGTCACGGCCGTCGAGTTCGTTCCGCAGATGACCGGGTACCTGCGGGGCAAGTACGCCGGCCGCGACGCCGTTACCGTCCTGGAGGCGGACATCGTCAACGACCCCCTACCCGCCCGCTCCTTCGACATCGTGAATGCCATCGGCGTGGTCTTTCACATCGTCGACGACGGCCACTGGCGTCGCGCCGTTGAGAATCTTCTCGGTGCCGCAAAGCCGGGCGGCATCGTCCTCATTGGCGGCGACTTCGGCGCCGAGACCCGTGACGTGCAGTTTCACCGGGTTGACCGGTTCGAATCCTGGAAAGAGCACGACTCGAGCGGCGCTCCGGCGGAGCGAGTCAACAAGCGCGTCCGTTCGCTGGCTGACTGGGAAAAGCTCGCAGCGAGCCTCGGGGCGTCGATCGCGGAGCTCGTGCGCAGCGATGCGGACCCTGCGATCCGGACGCCAGAGAACGACCTGCTCGTGCTGAGGCCTGGCGCAATCGACCCGGTCCCTGCTTACGAGCGCCCATGAAGGATTTCGATCAGCTCCGCGAGCGACGGCGCTTCCTCGAGTTGCAGCCCGTCAGTTCGCGGCCGGTCCCAGCTCGTCTTCGACCCTAGGAAAACCTGCGCGCCAATCTCGAGCGGGCCGTCGTCGTCCAGAGCGCCCGCCGGAACCCAGACGAATCCCGTGTCGCGGAGCGGATTCGGCACGGTCGACCCGCAGCGTTGGCAAAACCAGGAGCGAAATCCGCTGGAACGCTGCCACTTGCGGACGAGTTCTTCCCCGCCAAGCCATCGGAACTTGTGGCTCGCCACGATGAGCCCGGTATTCGAGACTGACCCGCCCTGCTTGCGGCACAGCGAACAGTGGCACTGGTAGAGCTTCGGGAAAGGCCCGTCGACTCCGAAGCGGATCGCACCGCACAGGCAGCTGCCGGGCAGCGTCGACTTCACGGCGCGAGCCACAGGATGAGCGCGCCTGCGGCGAGCAGCGCGCCGAACGCCGGCACCACGAGCTTGAGCAGCGGGCGGCCGCCGAGAAACGCGACCATCGCGCCCTTGAAAACGAGGTTTGACAGCGACGCCACCAGTATGAGCCGCCAGGCGGTGTCCGCGACGAGCCGCTCCTTGGCGACAAGCTGGGACGTCGACAGCGTGATGGCGTCGACGTCCGTCAGCCCCGCGAAGATTGCGACGGGATAGAGCGCCCGCGCGCCGAACTCTGCCTGCGCCGCGGCCACGAGGAAAGAGATCACGGCGTAGATCCCGGCGAATGCCAGCGCGAGCTTCAGGTCGGCCGGATTCCCCTGCTCCGCCATCGCGGCCTTGCGATCACGGCAGGCCAAGTAGAGCGCCGCGGCGACGACGGCGCAGGTTCCCGTCATCACGCCGAGCGGCGGCAGCATCGTCGCGACCTGCCCTGGCGCCACGACCGCGATCAGGGCCATGACCCGCGGGTAGACCATGCCGGAAGCGATCGCGATCACGAGCGCGGCCAGCGCGGCGCTCCCTGGCGCTTCCGCCGTGCGACGCGCGAAGGCGACCGTCGTCGCCGTGCTCGACACAAGTCCGCCGACCACGCCGCCGAGCACGGCGCCCTGACGCTCGCCCAGCAGCTTGTGCGCCACGTAACCGACGAGGCTGATGCCGACGATCAGGACGACCATCAGCCAGATCTGGTACGGATTCAGCGCCTCGTACGGACCATAGGCGCGGTCCGGCAACACGGGGAGCACGACCAGCGTGACGAGCGCGAACTGCATGATCGCCGTGACGTCGCGCTCGCCGATGCGCGAGGCGAAGGCATGCAGCGGATCCTTCAGGTGCAGGAGCACCGCCATCGCGCCGCCGAGCGCGACGGCAACCGCCGCTTCACCGGACACCAGGTACGCGCCGATGCCGTACATGAGGAGCGCCGCGATTTCCGTCGTCTGGCCCGGGTCGCCCTTTCCCGCGCGCGCTTCCATGAAATTGCTGACGACGAGGAGCAAGGCGACGGCAATGACGCCGGCGGCGACGATCCATCCGCCATGCTCGAGCGCGAGCCAGCCGCAGAGCGTGCCGAACGCGGCGATCAGCGGAAACGTGCGGATGCCGCCGACATGCGACTCCGCGCGCTCGCGCTGCAGCCCGACCAGGAGACCGAGCAGCAGCGAGATCGCGATCTGGCTGAATGGGCTCGCCGCCACGCGGATCCTACGGCGCCGACTTGCTGCCCACGGAGTACCAATCGACGTTACGCGTCGCGTACATGACCACGCCCAGTATCAGGAACAGGCCGATTGAGCCGATCAGCAATGCGTAGTCCTCGTTGACGAGCAGCACGTACAGGTATCCATAGAGCATCGCGACCACACTCCCGATCGCCATCGCGCGGCCAATCGCCCCGAGCACGATCATTCCGTAGGACGCCACCATGCCAATTATCGCGACGCTCGCGATGGCGTATGCGCCGATGAAGGGCATGTGCTCCGAGAGCGACAGCAAAAGCAGATAGAAGAGGCAAAGCGCGCCTCCGAGCATGAGAAACTGGATCGGGTGCACGCGCGCAGCCGCGCGGACCTCGAACAGCCACAGGGTGGCGAAAGTCAGCAGAATGAAGAGGCCCGCATACTTGATGCTTCGCTCGGCCATGCTGTAGTGATCGACCGGATTGACGAAATCGACGCCGAACCGCGAGCCCTCTACGACGCGGCCGAGGTCGATCTTGTCCCCCTGGGTCCACGCCTGCGGATAGCTGCGGCCAAGGAATGGGATCGACCATTCCGCGTCGAAGCCGGTGTCCGAAACATTTCTGCGCGAAGGAAGCCAGTTGCCCTGAAAACTGGGATGGGGATAGTTCGACTTCACCGAGACGATCGAACTCTCCCCGAAAGGCACGAAATAAACGCCCTGACTCCCATTGAGCGAAAGTGGGAGCGAAAACTTGATGGCTTGCGCGCCTTCCGCGAACCCAACCACCGCATGAATGCCGGACCGCGTTGCCGCGTCCGCGCCGCTTCCGGGCATCAAGGGGAGCTGCGCACCGTTCCAACTGACCTCCGACCGTTTCTGGATCGCGCGCGTGTCAGAAATTCCCAGGACGAGCTGGGACCGATCCCAGTCAACCGACGATGGCGTCACGCCGATCGTCCGAAAATCCGGCCTCGAAAACTGGCCCATTGCCAGGAGCTCCATCCGATATACAGGGACCGCATAAATGCCGCGGCTGCGTGTTTCGATCTCGAGGGTTGCCCTGGTTTCGAGGCGATCCGCAAGAAATATCGCGCGGCTGGCGAGACGCCGGGTAACGGGCTTGCCGTCCGCCGTCGTGTCAGCGACTTCGTAGGCATACGGCACGACCAGGTAAGGACCGATGATCTGCTGCGACTCACCCCACTTGGACGAGACCTCGGCGACCGCAGTAGCGCGGCGCTCCTGCCGCTCGCTTACCAAGCCACCGATCATGCCGACCGGGATCAGGAGCACCAGTACCAGGAAGGCGACGGTCACCAGACGAAGCGTTTGAGAGTGACGCATCGAAGTCGAAAGACGTTCTGTCCATTCAGCCATGGTGCGCAACCTTCATAATGGTCGAATGAGAATGGTTTGCCGGGACATCATCTGCCGATGCGGCTGACTTACGCAATTGGCTTGCCCATCGTCGTGCTTGTGGTGCTCGCCGCCGAGTTCCTGTCACTCGGCGACGTCCTTGAATACCGGCGCGCCGTGGCGTTCAGCGAGCCATGGCGTCTCCTGACCGCGCACTTCGTCCACCTGTCGTTCCTGCATGCGCTCCTGAACGGCGTGGCGCTCCTGCTGCTCGGCCGGCTGTTTGGCGACCGCCTGCGGCCGGCCGAATTCTGGACGATCCTGCTGGCGGCGCCCGTCGCGATCTCGCTCGCGTTCTGGATCGTGCTCCCCGACCTGCATTGGTATCGCGGCCTGTCGGACGTATTGCACTCGATCTATTTCGCCGGGTGCGTCCTGTGGATCGCAACGACCTCGGGCCGCGCGCGATGGCTTCCGATCGCGGCAATCATCGTCGGCACGGCCAAGGTCCTGATCGAGCAGCCGTGGGATGCCAGCTTCCCGGTGCACCCGGTCTTGCAGGTCGCGGTCGTACCGCAGGCTCACCTGATCGGCGCGATCGTCGGCGCCGCAGCGGGCCTCGCCATCCGGGTGCGCCGGCAGCGCGGCGCCTAGGGCTCGGGCATTCCCTCGACCAGGATGAGGTCGCCGGCCGAACAGGATTGCCGGATCTTCTGCGCTTCGTGGTACTCGGGCGACTCGAACCACCCCTTCGCCTGCGCGTAGCTCGGGAACTCGAGTACGACGATGCGATGAATCGCGGTGCTGCCCTCGAGGAGCTCCGCACGACCGCCTCGGACGATGTATTTCCCGCCGTGCGCGGCGACGGTGGGCGTTGCCGCCTTGATGTAATCCTTGTAGCGCTCCGGATCGCGGATCGCGACGTTGACGATGACATACGCCTTCATGGCGCGCTCCCTGTGGATCGCCGCGACGCCGAGCGGGAAAACGTACCTCTACATCAGCCCTTTCTGGCGCTTCTTCTCTCGCTTCATCGCACGCTTCTCGGCGAGCGTGTGCTGCGCCTTCTTTTTCGTCTCGCGTTTCTTGTCCATCCCCTTGCTCATGGGCGGATCCCCTCGTGCATGAAAGGGCCAAACTATAGCGCCATCCCTGCCCACTGGGGCGCGGGTATCATAGGCGGATGGCCGATGCATCCCCGGGCCGGCGCCTGCGCGACGCCGCCGAAGTCGAGCGCCCGCTGCAAGTCGCGGGCACGATCAACGCCTACAGCGCGCTGCTTGCCGAGCGCTCCGGGTTCCGGGCGATCTACCTGTCCGGCGCCGGCGTCGCGAATGCCTCCTTTGGCCTGCCGGACCTCGGCATCACGAGCCTCAACGACGTGTGCGAGGACGTGCGCCGCATATGCGGCGTCACGTCATTGCCGCTTCTCGTCGATGCCGACACGGGCTTCGGCGCCGCTTTCTCGATCGCGCGCACGACCCGCGAGCTCATTCGCGCAGGCGCCGCCGGCATGCACCTCGAGGACCAGGTCCAGGCCAAGCGTTGCGGTCATCGCCCGGGCAAGGAGCTGGTTCCCGCGGAGGAGATGGCCGATCGCGTTCGCGCGGCGGTGGATGCGCGCAGCGTCCCGGATTTCGTCGTGATGGCGCGGACCGATGCCCACGCCGTCGAAGGACAGCAGGCGGCGATCGAACGGGCCGCGGCCTACGTCGAAGCTGGCGCCGACATGATCTTCGCCGAGGCGCTCACGACGCTCGACGAGTACCGCGAGTTCTCGCGCGCGCTCCGGGTTCCGGTCCTCGCCAATATCACCGAGTTTGGCCGCACGCCGCTCTTCACGGCCGCGGAGCTCGGAGCGGCGGGAGTCCGGCTCGTCCTTTATCCGCTGTCCGCGTTCCGGGCGATGGGCCGCGCGGCGCTCGCGGTCTACGCCGCAATCCGCAAGGACGGCACGCAGAAGTCCGTCGTCGCATCGATGCAGACCCGCGAGGAGCTCTACGACGTGCTCGGCTACCACGACTACGAGCGCAAGCTCGACGAGCTCTTCAGTCGCGGCCGGGAGCGCAAGGCGTGAGCGAGCGCACCGCGGCCGCCCCCGGCTTCAAGCCCAAGAAGTCCGTGGCACTCTCGGGCGTCGTCGCCGGGAACACGGCGATCTGCACCGTGGGCCGCACCGGAAACGACCTCCACTACCGCGGCTACGACATCCTCGACATCGCGGACAGCTGCGAATTCGAGGAGATCGCCTACCTCCTGATCCACGAAAAGCTCCCGAATCCGGCCGAGCTTGCCGCTTACAAGGCGCGGCTCAGGGGCTTTCGCGGGCTCAGCCCGCGCCTCAAGTCGGTCCTCGAGCAGCTTCCTGCCTCAGCCCATCCGATGGACGTGCTGCGCACCGGCGTGTCGGCGCTCGGCTGCGAGGCGCCCGAGGAGCCGGCGCACTCGCCCGCCGGTGCCCGCGAAGTCGCCGACCGGCTCGTCGCCTCGACGGGTTCGATGCTCTGCTACTGGTACCACTACTCGCACGGCGGCCGGCGCATCGACGTCGAGACGGACGATGACTCGGCCGGCGGTCATTTCCTGCACATGCTGCATGGCAAGCCGGCGCGCGCAAGCTGGGTGCGCGCGATGCACACTTCGCTCATCCTCTATGCCGAGCACGAGTTCAACGCCTCGACTTTCACGGCGCGCGTGATCGCCGGCACCGGCTCGGACATGCATTCCGCGATCACCGGCGCCATCGGCGCGTTGCGCGGGCCGAAGCACGGTGGGGCCAACGAAGTCGCGCTGGAGATCCAGGATCGCTACGCGGATCCCGCCGCGGCCGAAGCCGACATCCGGCGGCGCGTGGCTGCGAAGGAAGTCATCATCGGCTTCGGCCATCCCGTCTACACGGTGGCGGATCCGCGCAATGTCGTGATCAAGCGGGTTGCCGAGCAGCTCTCCGCCGAATCCGGGGACTTCCGGCGCTACCGCATCGCGGAGCGCATCGAGTCCGTCATGTGGGACATCAAGCGCATGTTCGCGAATCTCGACTGGTTCAGCGCCGTCGCCTACAGCCAGATGGGCGTGCCGACCGCGATGTTCACGCCGCTGTTCGTGATTTCGCGGACGACCGGCTGGGCGGCGCATGTCATCGAGCAGCGTGTCGACGGAAAGATCATCCGCCCGAGCGCCAACTACACCGGGCCGGAGCCGCGCAAGGTTCCCGCCGCCGACCAGAGGTAGCTGCACGCATGAGTCAACACGACATCCGCTCGGCCGAGCGGCCTGCGCCCGATCGCGTGCTCGTCGACATCGCGACCTACGCCCGGAATGCGCGCCTGACGAGCGACGTGGCCTACGAGACCGCGCGCTACTGTCTCATGGACACGCTCGCCTGCGGCTTCCAGGCTCTCTCGTTCCCCGCCTGCACGCGCATGCTCGGGCCCGTCGTTCCCGGCGCGACGATGGCCGGCGGCGCGCGAGTGCCCGGGACCAGCTACGAGCTCGATCCCGTCCAGGCCGCGTTCAACATTGGCGCGATGATCCGGTGGCTCGACTTCAACGACACCTGGCTCGCGGCGGAATGGGGCCATCCCTCCGACAACCTCGGCGGCATCCTCGCCGTGGCGGATTGGCAGGCGCGCAAGGCGGCCCCCGAGGGCCGCGACGCCCCGACAGTCCGCGACGTCCTGACCGCCATGATCAAGGCTCACGAGATCCAGGGCGTCACGGCGCTCGAGAATGCGTACAACCGCGTCGGCCTCGATCACGTGATCCTCGTCCGCGTCGCGACGACGGCCGTGACGGCGGCGATGCTCGGCGGTTCGCTCGAGCAGGTCGTCAACGCGGTGTCCAACGCCTGGATCGACGGCGGCGCCCTGCGCACCTATCGGCACGCGCCGAACACCGGTTCGCGCAAGAGCTGGGCCGCCGGCGATGCGACGAGCCGCGGCGTGCGGCATGCCCTCATCGCGCTGCGCGGCGAGATGGGCTACCCGTCTGCGCTGTCGGCGCCAAAGTGGGGCTTCTACGACGTCCTGTTCCGCGGGAAACCCTTCGCGTTCCCGCAGGGCTTCGGCAGCTATGTCATGGAAAACGTGCTATTCAAGATCAGCTTCCCGGCCGAGTTCCACGCGCAGACGGCGGTCGAATGCGCGTTGCGCCTGCATCCGGCGGTGCGTGACCGACTCGACGACATCGAGCGCATCGTCATCGAGACGCAGGAGCCGGGCGTGCGCATCATCGACAAGACCGGGCCGCTCGCGAACCCCGCTGACCGCGACCACTGCATTCAATACATGGTCGCGATCCCGCTCATCTTCGGCCGACTGACGGCGGCGGATTACGAGGACGGGGTGGCGCGGGACCCGCGCGTGGACGCCCTTCGCGCGCGCATGGAGGTGCGGGAAAATCCCGGCTTCACCGCGGACTACTACGCCGCGGACAAGCGTTTCATCGGCAATGCGATCCAGGTCCATTTCAAGGACGGCACGCGCACGGATCGCGTCCACATCGATACGCCGATCGGGCACCGCCGGCGGCGCGCCGAGGGCTATCCGGTGCTCGTGGAGAAGTTCAAGGCATCGCTGCCGCCGGTATTCCCCGAGAAGCAGTGCCGGCGCATCGAGGCGATGTTCGAGGATCCCGAACGGCTCGACGCCATGGCCGTCGACGATTTCGTCGCGCACCTCGTGCGCAATTAGCCTTCCCGCGCGTCAGTCCCCGAAGAACGTCAGTTGACCGGCATCGGCGGAGCGGCTGCGCTGTCCCGCGCGGCCGGCGGGGCCCTTGCGCCCGCGCCTACTGCCGGCCCGCGACGCCCCCGCCAGTCCCGCGATATACCCCGCCAGCGCCTGCAAGGCAGGCTTCCTGAGTGCGTACCGGATGAAGCGGCCGTCGGGCCGTGCCTCCAGGACACCGGTCCGGCTGAGCTCCTTCAGGTGGAAGGACAGGGTCGAAGCCGGGCAACGGATCGCCCGCGCAATGTCCCCGGCGGGGACCCCATCGGGGCCTGCGTCAGCGACGCGGTCGAGGATCAGGAGGCGGGTCGACTGGGCCAGGGCCGCGAGGATCGGGACCTGCTTCTGGGCTTGGGGCACCGTCATGGCCCGGGTCTATAGCAGCATTGCCGGAAGAATAGAACCGAAATTCATGACATAGCGCAAGAATCGACCGGCCTGCCCCCTACCCTGGCGTAGAAATCGCGCTATATTCCACTCGTATCGATTTGATGTTACGGGGAACTTCGAATCGATGCCCGGTGTTCATGCATTGGGACCATCCACGTTTCCATAAACATAGAAGTTACTTCGATACGACAGGGAGTCCGAACACCGTGAGCGATGCCGCCTGGGAGAGTCTGCACAAGGCCACGTTGGAACTGGCGAAGCCGTCTGCGCTCAAGCAGCGGCTCACCGACGCATTTACGCGCTACCTGATCGACCTGCCCACGCAGGACATGCCGGGCGACGTCCGTCAGGACTTCGAGGCGCTGCGGCTGTCCATGACGCGCGTACGCCCACAGCATGGGGAATGTCCGGTCGCCGCGACGGTGCGCAAGATGTCGATCGGCGAAGCCGACGCCTGCGCCGCGCGGATCGTCGCGCTGCTCGACACCTTGCACCGCACGACCGCGAACCCCGCCACGCGCGTGAATGGACAGGCGCATGTCCGCAAAGGCGACACCACCACTTCACGGATTCCGACGCTGATCAGCGTCAATCGAGCTTGAATTCGATCACGTCCCAGCGCGTCGTATCTTCGTGACGCGCCTGGCGACGGATCGCATCCGCCATCTCCCGCCCATTCCAGGGCACGACTTCGTCGGCGAACTCCCGCAGCTTTGGGGGCACGGGCTCGTTCGTGCCGAATGGCTCGAGGACGACCAGCGGCTTGTCGCAGGACTTCGCATAGCGGCACTGAAACTCGACCGTGGACTGGTCGCGCAGGAACAGCGACGAGAGCACCACGATGACTTCGGCTTCCGTCATCTGGCGCCGGAGGTCCTCGCGGATCGCCTCTTTTTCCTTGCTGCGCGGCAGGTGCTCGGGATTCGCGACGTTCTTGTAGAAGAAGTTCGGCTGGCTCTCGAGGTACTCGAAGACGCGGAAGTAGGATTCGTCCGGCATGTACAGATGCGTGACGAAGAGCCGGATGGGATCGGTTTCCGTCATCACCATCGCCACCCCTCCTTGCCGCCCAGTGCCTAGAATACGTCTTTTGCGAGACACCGGGAACCGCGCGCCCTGATGCGACTGCTCGTCTACAACATCCGCTATGCGACCGGCACCGGGCCGGCTTTCCACTTGCCGGTGCCCGGCGCCGGCTACCTGCGCAGCAGCCGCCAGATCCTCGAGCGGATCACCGACTTCATCGCCGACCGTGATCCCGACGTCGTCGGCCTGATCGAGGTCGACACCGGGTCGATCCGCAGCGGCATGATCAACCAGGCCGAGTTCATCGCGACGCACCTGTCGCACTTCTCGACCTACCAGTGCAAATACGGCGAGGACTCGCTCAACCAGTTCATGCCGATCGTGCGAAAGCAGGCGAACGCGTTCCTCGCCGCACCCCGCGTCCACGGCGAGCGCTTCCACTACTTCGACACCGGCATCAAGAAGCTGATCATCGAGCTCGAGCTCGAGAGCGTCGCCGTGTTCCTCGTGCACCTGTCGCTCAAGTTTCGCCACCGGCACTACCAGCTTCGCCACCTGCACCAGCTCGTGCGGCGCCAGACGAAGCCCGTGATCGTCGCCGGAGACTTCAATACGTTCTGGGGCGAGCACGAGATCTACCTCTTCATGCAGGCCGCGGGCCTCAAGAGCGCGAATGTCGCGGGACTTCCGTCGTACCCGAGCCGCTGGCCGCGCAAGGAGCTCGACTTCATCCTCTACGGACAGGGCATCGTGCCGAAGGCGTTCGACATCCCGAC
>Ga0075433_10002653_pt1 | contig 13652 bp, 8 predicted proteins | sample RhiMethybrSRZTD2_FD_75299 | JGI IMG/M metagenome (GOLD analysis project Ga0075433, IMG submission 75299) | Populus rhizosphere microbial communities from Tennessee, USA - Rhizosphere MetaG P. TD hybrid SRZTD2 | ecosystem: Host-associated > Plants > Roots > Rhizosphere > Soil | place: USA... | reverse complement strand
TGGGCTCTCGGCTTCGACGCCGCCGGAAACGGCTGGGCGGTGGGCGGCCGCGAATCCGGCGGCCCGTTCTTCGCGGGCACGTCGCCGCGGGGATGGGTGGAGTCGGCGGTCGAGGCCGAGGTCGAGGAGCACCCGGAGACCGAGCAGGTCGCGGGCGGAGAGCTCACCGGCGTCGCGGTGCACGGCGAGAGCGTCGCGTTCGCGGTGGGCTCCGCGCAGGAGGCGGATCCCGAAGGCGGCTCAGAGTATCAGCCGCGGATCTTCCGCCTCGTGTTCCGTCCTGCGGGCGAAGTCGACTTGCCGACGGCGCCGCCTCACTGAAGACGGCATCGTCCCGGCGGCCCCGAGCCGCCGGGACGTGCGGAGCCGCTATAGAATTCCGTCCCGGGGAAGGCCAATCAGCAGGGGCCCGGGGATCGGCGAGTGAATCTCGGGACGGCGCTCACCTCTTCGGGCGTGTGCCGGAAGTTGGCTCCAGCTCGATGACGTATCGCAGTCCTCCGCCGGATTCATCATTGCTTCCGCCCGACTCGTAGCGGATGCGACGATCGTCGATCCAACCGGAGGAATCCTCCTCCTGCGCCGGAGTGTGAGTCAGGCGGCATGGTCGGTTGTTCACGTCGAACAGCCAGAGGTCCGATGCGTAGACGCTGTCGTCATGCTCGGACTCTCGATGCCGTTTGACCAAGAAGCGGTGGCTGTCCGGCGCCCATTCCAACTCGAGCCACTCGACATTTGGATCCCGATCGGACGCAAGGACGTGAACTGCCGCGCTGCCGATCTCGATCCAGCCAATGTCCAAGCGCAAACTCGTATCCCGAGGAATCGACGTAAAGGCGAGCCGCCTCGAGTCTGGCGACCACGCGTAGTCATCGATCTGCCCCACGCGATCCACGATGCGCGAGTTTCCGGTTCGCGCATCGACCAGAGCCAGCATATAGGGGCGCTCACTAGACAACCAACGGCTGCACGCGATCCAGCGTCCGTCCGGGGAAAACCGCGGCATACTTCCGGGACACAACTGCCGTGACGTGCCCGCCACGGTGTCCAGGATGAAGATCGCGGGCCGGCCGCCTCGTACGACGGCACGCAGGGCCCCTGGCCCCGGGGCATTGTTCGCGTCCTCCGGGGCACCCAACAGTGGATTGCGCTCTCGAACGAGCTTCTCGTCCGGCCTCGCCTCACGAATCCGCACGCCACAGGAATCGCCATCCTCGCTCGGAACGGCCACACTCGCCAGACCCGCGTGCGGCCCCATGACGATCTGAAGCAGGATCATGCAGGCCATCAGATGAGAGTGCATGAAGGGATTATCGGCGGTTGCAGGAGCCGCATCACGCCCATCGCACGGATCGTCCCCCGCATTGCGGGCTCCGACCTCCTGGTCGTCAGCCGGCCCGCTCGCCCTTCCGCCCAGGCGAGCGGACCGCGTCGCACGGGGGGGAACTACCCTCCGAGATACGCCCGCTTCACCTCTTCGTTCTGCAGCAGCCGCGATGCCTCGTCCTCGATGCGCACGCGGCCGGTCTCGAGCACGTAGCCGCGGCGCGCGATCGAGAGCGCCATGTGCGCATTCTGCTCGACCAGCAGCACGGTGACGCCGCGCTGGTTGATCTCGCGGATGGTTTTGAAGATCTCGCGCACCAGCAGCGGCGCGAGCCCCAGCGAGGGCTCGTCGAGCAGCAGCAGCCGCGGCCGCGACATGAGCGCGCGTGCGATCGCGAGCATCTGCTGCTCGCCGCCCGAGAGCGTGCCGGCGCTCTGCTTGCGGCGCTCGCTGAGGCGCGGAAACATGCGAAACGCCTCCGCGCGATCCTGCGCGATGCCGGCGCGGTCCCGGCGGCGGTAGGCGCCGAGCTCGAGGTTGTCGTCCACGGTGAGATTCGCGAACACCAGGCGCCCCTCGGGCGCGTGCGAGACACCGAGCGCCACGATCTCGTGCGGCGGCATGCGCGTGATCTCCTTGCCGTCGAAGCGCATGCGCCCGGCGCGCGCCGGGATCAGGCCCGAGAGCGTGCGCAGCAGCGTGGTCTTACCCGCGCCGTTGGCGCCGATCAGCGTGACGATCTCGCCCGCATCGGCGCGGACCGAAACGCCCTTCAAGGCGTGCACCGCGCCGTAGAACACGTCGAGCCCCTCGACCTCGAGCAGCATGTCAGGCTCCGGCGCCCGCTCCGAGGTCGGCCTCGACCTCCTCGCCCAGGTAGGCCTCGATCACCTTGGGGTTGGTGCGGATCTCGGCGGGCGTCCCCTCCGCGATCTTCAGGCCGTAGTCCAGCACGGCGATGCGGCGGCAGATGCCCATCACCACGCGCATGTCGTGCTCGATCAGCAGGATGGTGAGATGGAAGCGCCGCAGCACCTCCTCGATCAGGTGCATTAGCTCCTCGGTCTCGAGCGGGTTCAAGCCCGCGGCCGGCTCGTCGAGCAGCAGCAGGCGCGGCCGCCCGGCGAGCGCGCGCGCGATCTCGAGCCGGCGCTGCTGGCCGTAGGGCAGATCGGCGGCGGGAGTTTCCTCCCACTGCGCGAGGCCCATCACCTCGAGCAGCTCGCGCGCCTCGCGTTGCATCCGCGCCTCGTCGCGCGTGAATTGAGGCGTGCGAAACACTGCATCCGCGAGCCCGGCCTCGGCGTGCTGGTGCCCGGCGATGCACACGTTGTCGCGGCAGCAGCGCGAGCCGAACAGGCGGATGTTCTGGAAGGTACGGGTGATGCCGCGGCGCGCCACGGCATGGGGCTTCAGTCCGTGGATCGGTTTGCCCTCGAAGAGAATCTGTCCCGCGGTCGGCGCGTAGACGCCGGTGATCACGTTGAACACCGTGGTCTTGCCCGCACCGTTGGGCCCGATCAGCCCGAACAGCTCGCCGGGCGCGATGTCGAGCGACAGGTCGCACACCGCCTTCAGGCCGCCGAACTGCATCGTGACGTTGTCGAGCGTGAGCAACGCGCCGTTTCCGGTCATGTCAGGCAGCGGCGGCGGCGCGCCGGCGCCGGAACATCGCGAGCGTGAGCTCGCGGCTCCCCATGAGCCCCTGCGGGCGTGTGATCATGAGGATGATCAGCATCAGCGAGTACATCACCATGCGGTAATCCTTCACGGGGCGCAGCAGCTCGGGGAGCAGCGTGAGCAGGATCGCGGCGAGCACAGATCCCGAAACGCTTCCCATGCCCCCGAGCACCACCATCGCGATCACTTCGATGCTCTTGAGGAACGTGAACGAGTTGGGATTGAGATACGACAGGTAGTGGGCGAACAGCCCGCCGGCGACGCCCGCGAAGAACGCGCCGATCACGAACGCCAGCACCTTGTAGGTGGTGGTGTCGACGCCCAGCGCCTCGGCTGCGACCTCGTCATCGCGGATCGCGAACAGCGCGCGGCCGTGTGTGCTGGTGGCGAGGTGGCGCGCGACCAGGATCACCGAGAGCATGCCCGCGCCCACCCAGAAGAAGTTGGCCCAGCCCGGGATCCCGGGGAGCCCGCGCGCCCCTCCCACGGCGTCGATGTTGAGGATGAGAACGCGAATGATCTCGCCGAAGCCGAGCGTCACGATCGCCAGGTAGTCGCCGCGCAGCCTTAGGCTCGGCAGCCCCACCAGGTAGCCGGCGATCGCTGCGAGCAGCCCGCCGCCCAGCAGCGCGACCAGCAGCGGTCCGGCCTGCGCGAGCGCGGCCGGAATCCCCGCGGCGCCCAGCGCCGCGGCCCATCCCTTGCCGGCGTGGATCGTGATCATGGCCGAGCCGTACGCGCCGATCGCCATGAAGCCGGCGTGGCCGATCGAGAACTGCCCGGTGAAGCCGTTGATCAGGTTGAGTGACACCGCGAGGATCACGTTGATGCCGCACAGCATCACGACCTGCACGATGTAGGGATTGAAGAGCCGCGGCAGCGCGAAGTTCAGCGCGAGCAGCGCGACGATCGACCCCGCCAGCCAGACGGCGTGCTTCACCTCACACCTTCTCGGTCACGTTGCGGCCCAGGATGCCGGCGGGCCGCACCAGCAGGATCACGATCAGGAGCACGAACGCGATCGCGTCGCGGTAGGTGGGCGAGATGTAGCCCACCACCATCACCTCTGCGATCCCCATCACGAGCCCGCCCAGCACGGCCCCGGGCAGGTTGCCGATCCCGCCCAGCACCGCCGCCACGAAGGCCTTGAGCCCCGGCATGATGCCCATGTAGGGCTCGATCTTGGGGCTCTGGAGCGCCACCAGCACGCCGGCGGCAGCGGCCAGCATCGATCCCAGCACGAAGGTGAAGGTGATGATCCGGTCCACCGAGATGCCCATGAGCGCGGCGGCGGTGTGGCTGAACGACACCGCCCGCATCGCGCGGCCGACCCGGGTGTGGAGCACGATCACGCGCAGCAGGAACATGAGCCCGAGCGAGACCACGAGGACGATGAGCTGCTGGTTGGTCATGGTCACGCCCGCGCCGAGCGCCAGGCTCTTCACCGGCACGATCTGCGGGAAGAACTTGGGATCCGCGCCGAACACCAGCACGCCCCCGTTCTCGAGCAGCAGCGAGACGCCGATCGCGGTGATCAGCGCCGAGAGCCGCGACGAGCGGCGCACCGGCTTGTATGCGCCGCGCTCGATCAGCATGCCGACGGCGCCGCAGCCCGCCATCGCGACCAGGAGCACCGCGAGCGCCATGAGCGGCGAGGGGTTCGACGTCGCCCCCATGGCGCGCGCCGCGTAGTAGGCGAAGAACGCGCCCAGCATGTAGATGTCGCCGTGCGCGAAGTTGATGAGGCGCAGGATGCCGTACACCATCGTGTAGCCCAGCGCGATCAGGGCGTACACGCTGCCCCACGTCACCCCGTTCACCAGCTGTTGGAGGAACTCCGACACTAACGCTCCGCGCTCACCCGCTCGTCGCCTGCCCGCGCGAAGCGCACGTCAGGACGGCAGGTTTTGCGGAGCGATGGAGGTCCGGAAGATCTTCTTGCCGTCCTTGATCTCGATGACCACCGCCGGCTTCGAAGCGTCGCGGTTGGCATCGAGCGTGATCGAGCCGGTCACGCCGGGATACTGCTTGGTCGCGGCGATGATGTCGCGCACCTTCTGGCATGCCGCCTTGCGGGCCTCGCTGCCCGCCTTCGAGGAGGCCAGCCCCTGGAAGGCCTGCGGGTCCTGTGTGGCGAGCTGCTCCATCGCCCCGAACAGCACCTGGGCCGCGTCGTATGCGAGGCCGCCGATCGCGTCCGGGTCGCCCTTGAACTTCTCGCGGTAGGCCTTGAGGAACTCCTGCAGCCGCGGATCGGGAGCGTCGAGCGCCCAGTGGTTCGAGTAGAAGCAGCCGTTCATCGCCTCGCCGCCGATCTCGATCAGCTTCTCGCTCTCCCATCCGTCGCCGCCGATCAGCGGCACCGTGATCCCCAGCTCGCGGGCCTGGCGCGCGATCTGGCCGGCCTCGGTGTAGTAGCCCGGCACGATCACCGCCTCGGGGCGCTTGGCCTTGATGCTGGTGAGCGCGGCGCGGAAGTCGGCGTCGCCCGCGCTGTACGAGGTCTCGAGCACCACCGTGCCGCCCATCGCCTGGAAGGCCGAGGTGAAGTAGCCGGCGAGCCCCACGCTGTAGTCGTTCTTCACGTCCTTCAGCACCGCGACCTTCTTGAGCTTCAGGTCCTCGGCCACGAACTTGGCCATCACCCAGCCCTGGAAGTCGTCGAGGAAGCACATGCGGAAGATGTAGTCGCCCTTCTTGGTCACCTCGGGGTTGGTCGAGGAGGGCGAGATCATGGGCACGCCGGCCTGCTGGCAGATCGGCCCGCCTGCGAGGCTGCGCGAGGACGCGACCTCCCCCAGCACGGCGACCACACGGTCCTGGTTGATCAGCTTCTGCACCACGGTCGCTGCTTCCTCCGCCATGCCGCGGTCGTCCTCCACCACCACCCGCACCTTGAGCCCGCCGATCTTGCCTTCCTTCTTGGCGGTCAGCTCGTCCATGGCGACCTCGACACCCCGCTGGGTCGAGATCCCGAAGGTGGCGTCGTTGCCGGTGAGCGAGCCGAACTCCCCGACCACCAGCTCGTCGTTGCGGACCGCGGCGCAACCGATTCCGAGCAGGGCGACCAGCACGATCCCGGCGAGGCCGAGACGCAACGTGAAGCGTGGCGACATGGTGGAGATCTCCTTCCGTCCGGCGTCGGAAGCGTGCGCAAAACCAGCGCGAAGGCGGCCGACGCGATCTGGCGGCGCCGGGTTCAGCGCCGCAGGGTGTCGAAAGAACCGAGTAGAGGTAGCACGCGCTCGCGCGCGGAAGCAAGCGGGATGCGGCCGATGTGGCACCGCCGAGGAGGCGGCGGGGGGCGGGCGGCCCGAGGCCCTGGGCTACCGGCGGCCTGCTTGAAGGCGGAGGACCCGCTAGAAGTTCGTGCTCCAGGTGATGCCGAGGTTGGGGAAGGTCGAGAACCAGGTCTCCAACCCCTGATCGAGGACCAGGTTCCCCGAGGCGTCCTTGGTCCGGTTGTAGTCGTAGCCGAAGACGTTCTCGTGGTTCGAGACGTTGATCACTTCGAGCGATGCGCCGAAGTTCCCGAGACGCGTCGGCCACGAGCGGTTCACGCGCACGTCGAAGCGCATGTAGTCGGGCAGCCGGTCGCCGTAGAGCTTCTCCGGCCGGATCGCCTTGTCGGGCTGCCCCAGGTCGTTCAGCACGTTCACGAAGTGCTCGAGGGTGGCGGGCCAGCCGCTGTGCCAGGCAAACGACCCGTTGAACGACCAGCGGCCGGTCCGCCACGTCAGGTCGGCGTTGGCCGCGTTGCGCTGATCCTGCGGGTTGGGATGGTGTAGGTCGTAGGTGAGGGGCTCGGCCGGATTGTTGGTGTTCTTGATGGTCGTCACGTCCTCGTTCGCGACCGCGTACGAATAGCTGGCGCGCGTCGTGAAGTGCCTGCCGATCGGCCGGTCGAAGTAGATCTCGACCCCCTTGCTGCCGTTGTGATCCGGGAACACCTCGATGCGGTCCTCGTTGGGCTCGGGGAACGCGTCGATCGCGCCCTTCCAGTTGCGGAACACCGGCCGCAGCTGGGTGCCGCGCTTCCAGTAGCCCTCGACCCTTATCAGTGAGCCCTTGTCCCCGGCGCGCTCCAGCCCCGCGGTCCATTGCTCGGACAGCTCGGAGCGGTAGTAGCTGGTCGCGCTGTTGAGGGTGGCCACGTCGTCGATGCCCTGGATCTGGCGGTAGTACCCCCACCCGACGCGGGCCGTCATGCCCCGGCCCAGATTCATCGCTGCGCTCACGCGCGGGCTGACGTCGCTATCCTTGGTCCAGGTCGCCTGGTCGTAGCGCAGGCCCGCCTCGAGCACCAGCGGATCCACCACGCGCCAGCGGTTCGAGACGTAGGCCGCGAACAGAGATCCGCCTTTCGTGAAATGGGTGTTCGTGAGGATCGGGAACTCCCCTGGCGCCGGAGGCTCGGGATCGTCGGGATCGTTGTACACGACGGACTGGGACTTGTCGTCGTTGTGCTGCTGACGGAAGTCCACGCCGAAGGTCAGGATGTCGCGGTCGGAGAAGCCGTGGCTCCAGTCCTGCGCCGCGCCGAACGTCTTGAACGTGCGATCGTTCTTCACGTAGTAGAACGGGTTCACCTTGAGGATGTCGCGCTCGGAGCCCTCGCGGTTGCGGGTGACGAGCCCCCCCGAAAGCAGGGTGCGCACCGAGGTGCGCGGCCCGAGCGTGGACTTGTATGTCGCCCACACGTAGCTGTTTCCGTAGTGGTTGTCCGCGTGCTCGAGCGTGTTGACGGTGTCGAGGAAGCCGGTGGTCGCCGGGATGTCGTAGACGTATTTGTCGCCGGCGTGCTGCATCTCGAGCACGAGCTCGTTCTTCGACGACAGCTTGTAGCTCACCTTCGCGAACGCGTCCTCGTAGTAGGGATTGGGCAGATCGGCCTGGTCGATGAACTGGAAGATCAGTCCCATATACCCGACGCGCCCGAACCCGAGCCACGAGCCCTTGTCGCCGGCGAAGGAGCCGCTCCCCATCGCGCGCGCGTTCATCATGCTCACGCCCACGTCGAAGAACGTGCGGCTCGGCTCCGGGGTGCGCGATGTGATGTCGAACACGCCACTGCGCTTGTTGCCGTAGCGCGCCGGGAATCCGCCGGTCATGAGCTGGACGCCGTCGATGGTCTCGGCGTCGATGATGCTGATCGCGCCCTCGTTGAAGTCCTTGAGGTGGTAGGGCTCGTAGAGCTGGAGCCCGTCGAGCTGGATCAGCGTCTCGTCGTGCCGCCCACCGCGGATCCCGAAGTGCGCGGAGTAGTCATTGGACGCCAGGCCGGGCAGGCGGTTCACCGCGCGGAAGATGTCCTCCCCGATCTGCGGCACGGACTGCACGTCCTCACGCGACATGGTCTGGCGCGTGCCGGTGCCCTGTCCCATGAACGAGAAGCTGCCGGGGGTGACGGTGATCTCCTCGAGCTTCACCGCGTTGCGGGTGAGCTGGAGGTCGAGCGTTTTGACCTCGCCCGCCGCGACCGTCAGCTCGTGACGCAGCGGCGCGTACCCCATGTGGGTCACGCTCAACGTGCATGTGCCCGCCGGGACGTGCTCGAGCACGTAGCGCCCGTCGTCCTCGGTGTAGGCGTGGAGCGCGGTGCGGATCACGACGATGTCGGTCTGGCCGATCGGCTCGTGCGACTGGGCGTCGGTGACTCGGCCGCGCACGGTGGCGGTGGCGGGAGCTGCAGCGGCTGGCGGGGCGTCCGATGTCTGGGCGGAAGCAGGAGAAGCAGTCGCGATGAGCACGCCCAGCAGAAGCCCGCACGCCTTCATTGAGATGTCCATGCACCGCGTCTCCATTCGCGTGAGACCTCGTCGAATCCGGAATGGCGACCAGGTGCACGGACGCCGGCCGGGGGCCGAGCCGCTGCAACATACACTGCCGCCCTTCGAGGGTTCGGTCGAGGCGCTGAAGTTGCCGGAATCCTGACGCCGAACGCTGCGCCTCAGGCTGATTCATCGGCCCCGGCGGCCTCGCGCGTCACCCGATTCTCGGGTCGCTTTCCTGACAAGGTCTTGAACTCGACTCCGACAGGAGTAGACTCATTGGATTGGATGGACGTCGGACGGCCGAAACTCGTGGCCGCGACCCATGCCGCGGAGGTAGCCGTGATCGAGCGCATCCTCTTCTCTCCCGGGCGCATACGCGCCGACCGTCTTGTCGGAATGCGACCGTGGTGTGCGGCGGTGGGTCTTGCCGCGCTGCTCGCGCCCGTCGCGAACGCCCAGGTGATCAAGGACGAATTGTGGAACACGAACGGCTCGGTCAGCGCGATCGCGGCGTCGGGCAATCTGATCTACATCGGCGGCAGTTTCACCAGCGTCGGCCCTGCGAGTGGCGGCGGCGTTCCGCTGAGCGCCGCGACCGGCAGGCCGACGGGCCCGTATCCGAGAGTGGGCGTTGGGCCGACCAGCCTAGGGAACGTCTGGGCGGTCGCGCCCGACGGGACCGGAGGCTGGTACGTCGCGGGGCACTTCCTTTCCGTGGGCGGCGAGCCGCATTCAAACTTGGCGCACATCCTGGCGAACGGGAGCATCGCGCCTTGGAGCGGGGGGCCGTCCAGCCAGGTGCTCGGTATCACGGCGAGCGGGCCACGGGTCTACATGGCGAGGGGCTCCGGCGTGGTCGCATGGGATGACATCACCGGCGCGCCGCTCGCCGGCTTCAGCAGCCCCGTCCTCGCGGGCGGGGCATACTCCATTGCGACGGACGGCACCAACGTGTACGTGGGGGGATTCAACGGCCTGCTCGTTGCGATGGATGCCGCCACGGGGGCACAAGTCTGGAGTCAGGCCGTGACCGGTTCGGCCGCCACGGTCTACGCTCTTGCACTGGGCGGGCCGACGCTCTACGTGGGCGGGAGGTTCACGGGCGTCGGCGGGCAGCCGCGGAACCGCGTCGCCGCGCTCGACGCGGCCACGGGCGCCCTCAAGGCGTGGGACCCGAACTCCGGCTCCGTGGTCATGGCGCTCGCTACCGACGGGTCCACGGTCTACGCCGGCGGGTCGTTCACGACCATGGGTGGCCAGCCGCGCAACCGTATGGCCGCGATCGACGCGGCCAGCGGGGCTGTCGGCGCCTGGAATCCAGACGCAAATGCCATCGTCTACGCGCTCGCCGTGTCCGGCTCGACCGTCTACGCCGGCGGAGCCTTCAGCACGATCGGCGGGCAGACCCGAAACCGCATTGCCGCGCTCGATGCATCGACCGGGGCCGCGACTGCCTGGGACCCGCGGGCGAACAACGAGGTAAGGGCGGTGGCGGCGAGCGGATCCATGGTCTACGTGGGCGGCGTGTTCACCAGCATGGGCGATTGGCTACCGCGCAACAATCTCGCGGCGCTGGATGCCACCACCGGGAATGCCACTGCCTGGGATCCGGGTGTCACCGGCTTTGCGACCGTGGTCGACGCCCTCGCGGTGGATGGATCCACGATCTACGCAGGCGGGAGGTTCACGAACGCCGGCGGGCAGGCGCGCCACAACATCGCGGCGCTGGATGCCACGACCGGCGCCGCCACCGCGTGGGATGCGAGCACGAGCGGAGACTGGTACGTGTACGACATCGTCCGGAGTGGCTCCGCGGTTTACGCGGTCGGGAGCTTCTTCGATATCGGCGGGCAGACTCGCAGGGGCATCGCCGCGCTCGATGCGGTCACGGGTGCCGCGACCGCCTGGAATCCAAACCCGAACAGCGAGGTCAACTCTCTGGCGGTCAGTGGATCCAGGGTGTACGCGGGCGGCCAATTCACGAGCATCGGCGGGCAGACGCGGAACCGACTTGCCGCGCTCGATGTTGCGTCCGGTAACGCGACCTCCTGGGACCCGAACCTGAGTGGCGGGAATAACTTCGTCAATTCCATCGTGCCGGCAGGGTCGACCGTGTACGTGGGCGGGGACTTCACCAACATCGGCGGGCAGTCGCGCAACGACCTCGCGGCGCTGGATGCCACGACCGGCGCCGCCACCGGCTGGGATCCGGGTCCGGACGCTACGGTCGGCAGCATCGTGATCGATGGGTCCACGGTTTACGTGGGCGGCGGATTCTCGACGATCGCCGGCGAAGCGCGATATGGAATGGCCGCGCTCGACGCCGTGTCAGGCGCCGCCACCGGCTGGAACCCGAGCCCGACACCGGGCGGAATCGGCATCGGTCCACTCGTCATGGCGGGGAGCACGGTCTACGTCGGAGGGAACTTTACCGGCATCGACCAGAACGTGCGGGGGTACGTCGCGGCCATCACCTCGGGGACGGTGTCCGTGCCGCAGCGCCCCGCGACCTCGACGCTCGAGCTGACGCAGAACCGGCCGAACCCGGCGGGAACGAGCACGCTGATCGAGTTCACGCTGCCGCAGGCTGCGCCGGTCAGGCTCGCGATGTTCGATCTGCAGGGACGCCGCGTCGCCACGCTGCTCGACGGCGAGCTGCGGCCCGCGGGCGCGAATCGGATCCCGTTCCGCCCGGCGGGGCTCGCCAGCGGCGTGTACATGTACCGGGTCGAGGCGCTGGGCCACAGCGCGACCCGCAAGATGATCGTCGTCGAATAGAGCGTACTTCCCCGGCGAGCGCGCCCCGCTCGTTTTGCCGATGCGAATCCGAGTGGCGCTCCCCCGCGCCTCCCGTTACAGTGCCCCGCCATGAGGTCCGCTTCGTGCGCACGGACGCGCCGCGCCGCCGGCATTCTCCTCGCCGCGGCCGCGATCGCTGCAGGCTGCGGGCCGCGTCCGACTTCTCCTCCTCCGAGCCCGCCTCCCGCGCCGGCCATCGGCGGCGCGCCGGCGAAGCCCGGCTACGACGGTCGCGTGGACGACCTCTCCGCCGCCGACTCGACCATCCTCGGCGGCAAGCGGATCGTGCTCGATCCGGGACACGGCGGAATGTTCCGGGGCGCGCTCGGCGTGAACGGGCTCACCGAGGCCGAGGTGAACCTGGGCGTTGCGCTCTTCCTGCGCGGGCTGCTCGAATCGCGCGGGGTCCAGGTGCTGATGACGCGCACCGACGACCGCGACTTCCTCTCGCCCGCGGACAGCACGCTGCGCGGCGACCTCACCGACCGCATGCGACGCGCGAACGCGTTCCAGCCGGATCTCTTCCTCTCGATCCATCACAACGCCGACGCGCGCGGCGCGCACGACGTGAACGAGACCCAGACCTACTACAAGCTCGGCGACCAGGGCCCATCGCTCGACGCCGCGCAGGACGTGCACCGCGCCCTGGTGCGCAACCTCGGCATCGAGACCCACAAGCTGCTTCCGGGGAACTACTTCGTGCTGCGCAACAGCGAGGCGCCGGGACTCCTCACCGAGGCCTCGTACATCACCAACCCCGACGTCGAGGCCAAGCTGGCGCTCGCCGCCAAGGAGCGGCTCGAGGCCGAGGCGCTGCTGATCGGGCTCGGCCACTACTTCGCGCGGCGCGTGCCGCAGGTGGAGAGCCTGGTGGCGTCGCGCATGCGCGGTGCGCCGGCCGACACCATGTTCGACGAGATCCCGGCGCCGTTCCTGGCCGCGCGCATCGAAGGCACGTTCGACGACGCCACGCTCACGCTCGACGGCGACCCGCGCACCGCGGTGCGCCGCGGCGCAGAGCTCGAGTGGACACTCGATCCCCTCCCGGCCGGCCGCCACGAGGCGCGGCTCGCGGTGCGGCTCGCGGGCGAGGGCACATCGCGCGAGACGCGGCTCGCGTTCACGATCCGGCGTAGGCCCGCGCGCTTCGCGGCGACCACGCTCGAGCCCGCGCGCATGGGGGCGGGCTGGATCGTGCCGGTGCGAGTGCGGGTCGAGGACGGCGCGGGATTCCCGCTGCGCGACTCGCTCGCGCTCCGGCTCACCGCACCGCGCGGCGCGGGGATCGCACCCGCCGAGACCGTGCTCACCGCCGCGGACGGCGTGGCCTACGGCTACATGCGCTGCACGGCGCGCCCCCCGCAGGCGGGTGCGGCAACACGTGCGACGATCATGCTTGCCGCCACGCCTCAGGTGCGCGCGGCACGCGGCGCGGCGGCGGCGCCCACCGCGGCGCTCGATCCGCGCGCGGCGATGACCTACGCGACCCGCGGCGCATGGTCGGGCATCGTGCTCGCGATGCCGGATGCCGTGCCGCTCGTCAACGCGCCCGGCACCCGCGAACCGCAACCCGCGGTGACGTGGATCAATCGCGACGGCTTCGCGGTGCTGCTCCCGAGTGCCGACGGCCGGGTCACGGTGCCGGCGCTGCCCGGATACCGGGCGTGGGGGGCGGACTCTGTTGTGCCGCCGCGCTTCGTCGCGATCGCAGGCGGCGCGCTCCACGGTCGCCGCATCGTGCTCGATCCCGACGGCGGCGGCGACCAGAACGGCGGCGTGGGGCCGAGCGGCACGCGCGCCGCCGCGCTCAACCTCGACGTGGCGCGCGCGCTCGCGCGCATGCTCGCGGCCGCGGGCGCCGAGGTGCTGCTCACGCGCGACGGCGACTTCGCACTGTCCGACGTGGAGCGCGTGGAGAAGAGCGAGCGCTTCCTCGCCGAGCGCTTCCTCCGCATCGGCCATCGCGCCGAGCCGCCCATGATGGGCCACTACTTCTCGAGCGCCGCGGGCAAGGCATGGGCCGGCACCACCACGAACGCGCTCGCGGCGCTCGGGCTCCCCGCCGTAGCACC
>Ga0075433_10002652_pt1 | contig 13652 bp, 10 predicted proteins | sample RhiMethybrSRZTD2_FD_75299 | JGI IMG/M metagenome (GOLD analysis project Ga0075433, IMG submission 75299) | Populus rhizosphere microbial communities from Tennessee, USA - Rhizosphere MetaG P. TD hybrid SRZTD2 | ecosystem: Host-associated > Plants > Roots > Rhizosphere > Soil | place: USA... | reverse complement strand
ATCCACCATCACCAGCGTTCGCAGATTCCCAAGAACGCCGCCGAACTCCGAAGCCGCGATCTCGTAATTGCGCTGCTGCGTCGCCGTGGCCTCCGCCGTCGAGGCCCACTCCCCGGAGATCACCTGCTGCACCCGATCGGCAAGCGAGGGAGGAGTCGGCTCATTGCGCTTCGCCCGCACGGGATCTCCGGATAGCGCGACCTTGATGTCCTTGAGCCTCGTCTCCAACGAGCGCGCTTCCGCGGACAGGCTGGGATCCGCCCCCGGGGTGTCCAGCAGCGCCTGCTTGAGATGGTTCAGCTGCGTTTGCGCTTCGTCCGCAGAGGCCACGGCTCCCAGCACCGCCCGCTGCAGCCGCGCCGTTTTCCGTTGAAAGGCCAGCAGAGCCACCCGATCCTTCGCGGCGAGCGTCGCATTACCCAGGGGAACCGCCTGGAAGGACTGCGGCGCTCCGAGCGGCGTCACCTTTCCATCCACCCGCTTGGCCAGCGAGACTTTATAGGAGCCCGGTGCGGCAAGCGGACCGCGAGGGGTATCTCGAAAAGGATCGTCGTCGGTCGGCGGGGTCAAGTCGGTGGGATCGGGCGGCGGAAATCGCAAATCCCAGGCAACGCGGCTGAATCCCGCGGTCACCGGCCCCGTGATGGTCCGGATGGCGGCCCCGTCCGCGTCGGTGATGGTGAGGAGCACCGCCGGATCTTCCTCCCGGTCCTCGGCCTTCAGCGCTTCCCAGGACGGATAGAAGACATCCTCTCCTTTCTTGATCTTTTCCTTCTCGGCCTCTTCACGGGTTTTCTTGCGGGACTTGATCTCCTCCTTCAGGTAATAGGTGAAGACCGCCCCGAAAGGCGGGTTGGGCGCCGAGAAAAAAGACTCGCCGAAGAACGACTTGTCCTTGAGACCGAAGGGGTGGGTGGGGATGTACATCGAGGCGGGTTTTACCGGGTAGAGCTGCACCTCGCTCTCCAGCGACTGCGCAGTGGCCGAGCGCAACGGCGAATAATCGTCCAGGATGTAGAATCCACGCCCGAACGTCCCGAGCACCAGATCGGTCTCACGCTCCTGGATTGCCAGATCCTTCACGGCGATCGGAGGCATTCCGCCCTTCAGCTGGATCCATTTCTTCCCCCCGTCGAGCGTGAAGAAAACCCCGAACTCGGTGCCGGCGAACAGGAGGTCCTTCTTGACGGTGTCCTCGGTCAGCGAATAGACGGAGCCCCGGGCGGGAAGATCTCCCGCAATCGATGTCCAGCTTTTGCCGCGGTCGGTGCTTCGCAACAGATAGGGCTTGAAATCCCCCATCTGGTGGTTGTCGAACGCAGCATAGACCGTCCCGGCATCGAAGCGGGACGCATTGAGGCGCGACACATAAGTCATGTCCGGCACGGAGGGGAATTTGTCGATTTTTCTCCAGGATTTTCCCCCATCCGCAGTGACCTGAACCAGGCCGTCATCGGTGCCGGCATAAATCAGCCCTTCCTGCACCGGGCTCTCGGACAGCGACACGATGTTCCCGAAGAACGAGGTGGAAGCGTTCTTGGCGACCGTGTCCACGCCCCAGACCCGGTCCATGACCTTGAGCCGATTGCGATCGAGCTGGCGGGTCAGATCTCCGCTGACGGGGAGCCACGAATTGCCTCGATCATCGCTGCGGAAGAGCCGCTGCGACGCAAAATAGAGGCGGGTGGCGGAATGCGGACTGACGATGAGGGGCGAATCCCAGTTCCAGCGCAGCGGGTCATCGCCGGGAAGGGTCTGGGGCTGGATGTCGAGGGTCTCGCCGTTTCGCCGATCGAACCGCACCAATCCGCCGTACTGGGACTCGGAATAGACGATGTTGGGGTCCAGGGGATCGACCTGGCTCCAGAAGCCGTCCCCGCCCACCGTGACGAACCAGTCCGAATTCACGATGCCGTGATCCGTGGCGTTGCGCGAGGCGCCTCCCAGTGTCTGATTGTCCTGCGTCCCGCCGTAGAGGTAGTAAAAGGGCTGCGAGTTGTCCACGATGACCCGGTAGAACTGCGTCACCGGAAGGTTGCCCTTGAATTCCCAGTTGGCGGCGCGGTCGTAGCTCACGTACAAGCCGCCGTCGCAGCCGGCGATCAAGTGGGAGGAGTCGTCGGGATCGATCCACAGGACATGGTTGTCCACATGCTTGAATTTCTCCCCCACCTTGTGGAAGCTCTTCCCCCCGTCTTCCGTCACCTGCATGAACGTGTCCATGGAATAGACCCGATCGGCGTTCTTCGGGTCGACGAAAATCTCCGAGTAGTATTGCGGGCTGGTAGGGCCGTAATCGCTCATCTTTTTCCACGAGCCGCCGGCATCCGAGCTGCGGTAGAAGCCGCCGCCTTTGCCCGCCGCCTCGACGAGCGCGTACACCATCGAGGACTGGGCAGGGGGCATGGCCAGAGCGATGCGCCCCATCTGCTCCTTGGGAAGGCCGCCTTCGAGTTTTTTCCAATTGGCGCCGCCATCGATGGATTTGTAGATCGCCGACTCGGGGCCGCCGTCGATCAAAGTCCAGACATGTCGCCGGCGCTGGTATGCGGCCGCGAAAAGAGTGTCTGGATTGCGGGGATCCATGACGAGATCGGTGACACCGGTGTTGTCGCTGATCTTCAGGATCTGTTTCCAGGACTTGCCGCCGTCGGTCGTCTTGTACACGCCCCTCTCGCCTCCCGACGACCATAGCGGTCCTTGGGAAGCCACGTAAACGGAGTTGGAGTCGCGAGGATCGATGAGGACCTTGGCGATGTGCTCCGAAGTCTTCAGGCCGACGTTTTCCCAGGTCTTCCCGCCATCCGTGGATTTGTAAAGCCCGTCCCCGTAACTCACGCTGCGCTGGGAATTGTTCTCGCCGGTTCCCACCCAGATCACCAGGGGGTTCTTCGGATCCAGCGTGATGCAGCCGATCGAGTAGGAACCTTCCCCGTCGAAGATCGGCGTCCAGGTCACCCCGGCGTTGGTGGTCTTCCAGACTCCCCCCGAGGCCACGGCCACGTACCAGGTATTGCGCTCCGTCGGGTGTATGGCGATGTCACCCACGCGGCCGGAAGTGACGGCAGGGCCGATGCCTCGAAAAGCAAGACCCGTGAAGGTGTCCGGTTTGAGCAGGGACTCCGGCTCCGACTTCTTCGATGCGGCAGGCTTCGATTTCTTTTCGGCGGCGAGGATTCCGGAGGCAAACGGCATGACGAGCAACAGGCAGCAGACCATCAAGTCGCGAATACGCATCATCTTCCCCTTTGAGAGAGCCGACATTCTAGCCGCGTCGGCGAATCCGCGCGAGGGTTACCTGGCACGAGGCCGGAAATCCCCGGCCCCCGAATCCCGCCCCCGACCGCGCGTGCGGCTTATTCACAGCGGCAGCTGAAATTGCCCGGCCCTGATTCTCGCCCGGCGGCGTATGTTCCCTGCCAGGGGCAACGCCCGGAGATGTCCATCCCTCATTCGCAGGAGGGCGGCAATGTTCGAACAAGCGATGACCACTCGGGCCTTACGGATGGAGCCTCGTGAGGCCATTATCGCCTTGCTGTCCCTGTTCTTTCATGCCGCGGGCATCGCGGCGTTGCTGGCCGCATCCTGGCTGACTCTTACCCCGATTCCCTTTCCTAAACTCAACCCGGAGCTGGTTCAACCGGTCTTCTTCCCCCGCGGCGGGCCTCTGGCTCCCAAGCTGGGGGGTGGAAAATCGCCCGTGCTTGTCACCGAGCGCCGGCCCGAGCAATCCTTTCAGGAAACGGCAAAACCTGACGAGGGGCTCGCTCAGCCGACGCCCCAGCCTGCGGTGCAGGACGCGGCCCCGGCGAGCGTACCCGATCCCAGCCTCGCTGACTCGAGCTCCGCGCCGGTCGGGCCCGGAACACCCGACGGCTCCCCCGACGGCGATCTCCATGGAGTCCGAAACGGCAACTGTGTCGGCGAGAATTGCGATCCCAACGGACCGATCGGCAACGGTCCGGGCAGGGTCGGCGACGGCATCGACACCGACGGGATATACGTGCCCGGAATTCATCAGGTGACCGAGCCTACGATTATCGAAGCCTCAAAAGTTTTGCCGAGGTATCCCGAAATGGCCCGGCACTTCGGTGTCCAGGGCCGAGTGGTGCTCCAGGCGGTGATCGGAGTCGACGGCAGGGTGGGCTCCGTGGTGGTATTGAAGGAAGACCCATCCCGGGTCGGCTTCGGCGAAGCAGCCATCGAAGCCGCGTCCCGCTGGCGATATCACCCCGGCACCCTGCTTGGCACCCCGGTGGCGGTCTATCTGACCATTACCGTCGAATTCACGCTGGCTCACTAGCCCCCCCAGAACGGCCCTGTTCCGACCCTACCCCCTCTCAGTTCTCCCACGAGGGTCGGGACGGGGCCCGTTCGCCCGCCGCGAGCCCATGATTCTCACCGCGGCGCATCTCTCCCTGTCGGCTCCCGATACCCAGGATCGAAAGCAGCGGACCGGTCATGCACGTGGTGATCAGCGCCATGAGCACCATCATGGTGAACATCCGCGGCGACAGGACGCCCATCTCGTAGCCGACGTTGAGAACGACGAGCTCGACGAGCCCTCTGGCATTCATCAGTGTTCCAAGGGCGAGGGATTCCCGCCAGGGGATTCCCGCCGCCCGCGCCGCCACCGAGCTTCCCCCCAGCTTGCCCGCGATGGCCGCCGTGACGATCAGCGCGCACAGCAGCCACCCTTTCGCATCAGCCAGCAGTCCCACCTGAGTGCGCAGCCCGGTGAAGGCGAAGAACAGCGGCAACAGGAACACCGAGCAGAACGATTCGAGCCTGTCCCGCAGGAATTGCCGAAACTCCTCCCCGGCCGGCATGACGACTCCAGCCAGAAACGCGCCGAACAAAGCATGGATCCCGATGATCTCCGTGAACAGGGCGCTGGCCAGCAGAAAGGTCAGGACGGCGGCCAGGAGCGTCTTGCCTCCGGTGCCGCTCCAGGCCCCCGCCCGGGACTTTCGCGCCAGGTAGGGCCTGACCAGCAGGAGCATCACCGCCGCGAACATCGCCGTGGACACCAGAGTCAGCAGAGAGCCGGCGAATCCGCTGGCACGAACGATGGCCACCACGAATGCCAGGAGGCACCATGCCGTGGCATCGTCCACCGCGGCGCACGCGAGTGCCGTGCTTCCCAGCTGGGTCTGAGTCAAAGAGCGCTCCGCCAGGATTCGCGCCAGCACCGGAAAGGCGGTGATGCTCATGGCCGTGCCGGTGAACAGGGCGAACCCGACGAAGGGAACTTCCGGCAATGACAACCGGGGATACAGAAAGAGCGAGAGGGCGACCCCCAGGAAAAGGGGAACGACAATGCTGGCGTGGCTCACCAGGACCGCGGCATCCGCCTTGCGGCGCAGATGACCAAGGTCCAGGTCGATTCCCACGATGAACATGAACAGGATGACGCCGATCTCGCTGAACAGCTTGAGCGCTCCCAAGGACGCGGGCGGAAAGAGAAAGGACTGGGCCGCGGGCAGGAGCATTCCCAGAAAGGAGGGACCCAGAAGGATTCCGGCGATCATTTCCCCGACGACGGCGGGTTGGCCCAGCCGCCGGAACAGAGTTCCGACCCAGCGCGCGACGGCGATGATCACGATGAGCTGGAGGGACAGGATGCCCAGGGGGAGCCGCAGGTTCGAGGCGAACGATCCGTCATCCGCGGCGGTGCGAGACGGAAGGGTTGAGGGCTCCGCCGCTGTGCCGCCCGGGCCGGTCGAAAGCGGCACCGCTGCTGGGGAGGGGCCGGTATACAGCCGCGTCCCCCAGCGCAGCATCGCCAGAGTACCCGCGCCAAACACCAGCAGCAGGACGACATAGAAGAAGGCCCGCTTCTTCATGCGGCGCATTTCTCCAGAGAATGGCGGCGGCAGCGGAGAATAACACACTTCATTATTTGACTCGGAATGCCAGGGGGGCGTTTTGACTCGCCGCGGCGCTGCCGATAGACTTCCCCGCTGCATTCCATCTCATCTGTATCTGGAGACCAGGCAAGGTGAGGAATAGGCTTGCTCGGCTGGGGATTCTCGTTCTCGTCCTGGGAGTGTTGTCGTCTCAGGCGCCGGCGGCCGTCAAGGGCAAGAGCGGGAAGCCCGGTGTGAAACCGCCCCCGCCGCCGGCAGAGGCAGGGAGTTGGAGCGTTACGGTCGCGCCTGAATCCGACGCTGCGGCCAAGGGAGAGAAACAATTCGATGACACACTCGTTCTCAACAAAGGGAAATTCCAGTCTACGGCCTGCCTCACCTATGGCTTCGGCACCGTCCCCTACCGGGTGGCGGCAGACACGTGGATGGCAGACTCGGAAAGCCCGAAAGAGGGAAAGACCCACTGGCATGGTGAAGTCAGCGGCAATTCCATCTCGGGGAAGATGACCTGGACCAAGCCCGACGGCACCGTGCTGAGCTACTCTTTCAGCGGAGCTCGTGCCGGAGCGCAAAACCCTCAGCCGCAGAAGTCGCATTGAAGACGATTCCGATTCCCGATCTTCCGGTACCGGCTCTGGAGGTGCGAGGCGTCTCCAAGAGCTTCGGTACGGTTCGGGCCCTGGACGGAATCACCCTGTCCATCCCGCGAGGGGAGCTGTTCGGCCTCCTGGGGCCTAACGGCGCGGGGAAATCCACCCTTATCAATATCATCACCGGCCTCGTACGCCGCACGACGGGAGACGTCAAGGTGTTCGGCTACGACGTGGAAAAGGACTATCGCGCCACGCGCTCGCTGCTGGGCGCCGTACCCCAGGAGCTCATCTACGATCACTTCTTCACGGTGCGGCAGACCCTCAAAATCCAGTCCGGGTATTACGGCCTGACCGCCAACGGCGCATGGGTGGAAGAGCTCCTGGAGCGACTGGAGCTGAAAGAGCACGAGAACAAGACGATTCGGGAGCTCTCGGGCGGAATGAAACGCCGATTGCTCGTCGCCAAGGCGATGGTGCACAAGCCCGCCATCCTGATCCTGGACGAGCCGACCGCCGGCGTGGATGTGGCGCTGCGCCGCTCCCTCTGGAACCTGGTGCGGCAGGTGCATGCGCAGGGAACGACCGTGGTCCTGACCACCCACTACCTGGACGAGGCCGAGGAGTTGTGCGAGCGGGTGGGAATCATCAATCACGGCGTCTTCGTGGCCCTGGACCGCAAAGAAACTCTGATGCAGCAGATCCATAACCGCCGGGTGACCCTGGACCTGGGAGCTCGGGTGGAACGGCTGAGCGAGGAGCTGGCTTCCCTTGGCGCCGCGCTCTCCGAGGACGGCCTCCGCATCACCCTGCTCGTGGATCGCAGCGACGGCTCCTTGCAGAGGCTGGTCGCGGCGCTTGGCCGGGGTGACCTTCCCCTGGTCGATTTCCAGGTGGCCGGCGCGGGACTCGAGGACGTTTTCCTGGAGCTGACCGCCGAGCCCGCTCGCGGCGCTCCGGCTCGCGGTCCGGCCGGGGTTGCACGATGAGTCTCTCTGGCGGCGCGTCGCTGTTCCCGGTTCCCTTCCGGACCCTGTTCTACCGGGAGGTGCACCGGTTCTTCATCGTCATCACCCAGACTCTCCTGGCGCCCGTCATCTCGGCGGTCCTGTATCTGTTCATCTTTGGTTTCTCCCTGGGCAACCGGTTCGGCGCGTTTCATGGCTTCAGCTATCTGCATTTTCTGGTTCCGGGGCTGGTGATGATGGGACTGGTGAACAACTCCTTTCAGAATCCCTCGTCCTCCCTCATGATCTCCAAGTTCGAGGGAAACATCGTGGACATTCTGATGGCCCCCATCGGTCACGTGGAGATCATCCTGGGATACATGCTGGGCGGCATGTTCCGGGGTCTCCTGGTGGGCGCGAGCATCCTGTTGATTTCCTGCTTCCTCGCCCCGCCCCCCTTCTCTCACCCGCTTTACCTGATCACCGTGGCACTGCTTTCCTCGGCGCTGTTCTCGCTGGTAGGCGTCGCAGTCGGCATCTGGGCGGAAAAATTCGACGACCTGGCGATGATTCCCACGTTTATCATCACCCCGCTCACCTATCTGGGGGGCGTTTTCTATTCCATTTCCATTCTGCCGCCTCTCTGGCGCAGGATCTCTTTGCTGAACCCCTTGCTCTACATGATCAACTCGCTGCGCTTCGGCTTTCTGGGGGTATGCGACGTCAATCCCTGGTGGAGCCTGGCTTCCCTTGCAGTTCTGGATGCCGCGCTTTTCGGAATCTGCTACGTCATGCTCAAGTCCGGCTATCGGCTGCGGAGATAGGATCTCGAGACGGTGTCTTCCAACCTCGCAGAATTCTGGATGGGACTGGGCCCCGCCCCGCAGCTGGTGATCCTGCTGCTCGGGGCGATGTCCCTCGCGTCCATCGCCATCGTGCTCGAGAGAGGCCTGGGGATCTGGATGGCGCAGAGGGATTCCCGGCGCTTCGTGCCGCTTGCGGCGGCGGCGTTCGAGAGCGGGATATTCGGTGAAGTGACGCCGCTGGTGGAGAAGTGCTCCCTCAGTCCCGAGGCGGAGCTGGTCCGCCGAAGCGGCGTGGACCTGGATTCGCCACCCGCTTCGGAGTCCGAGGCCAACCGGCAGCTCGTCCTGGCTCGTTGGAGCCTGGACCGCTACCTGGAAGGCCTGAATCTGAATCTGCGCAGGGGGCTGCCCGTCGTCGGCACCATCGCGGCCACCGCTCCGTTCGTGGGATTGCTGGGCACCGTCCTGGGCATCATCCGGGCGTTCGAGGCGCTGAGCACCACCGGCAGCGGGCTGGCGGGAGTCTCGGCGGGCATCGCCGAAGCGCTGGTGACCACCGCGCTGGGCCTGTTCGTCGCCATCCCTGCCACCTGGGCTTTCAACTACATCACCAGCCGGGTGGATGGCGTCGTCTTCCATACGCAACGATTCGCCACCTTGTTCCTGGAAGCGCTCGCCGCGGCGGGAGGCCCCTCCACCCGAAAGCTCCTGTCGACCAAACAGGAGGAGAATCCCGCCGCGGTTCACTTCTCCCGCTCCACGATCAAGGCGGACATCAACGTCACGCCGCTGGTGGACGTGGTGCTGGTCCTGCTCATCATCTTCATGGTGGTCACTCCTGCCCCCGATTCGGCAATCACGCTGGGACTGGCGAAGGTTTCAAAGGCAGAGGCGGGGAGCGAGGAGAAAAACAAGCAGCAGGTGCTGGTGCGCATCGGCGCCGATCACCGGGTCTTCCTGAACGACAAGGTTGTCGAAGCGGGATCCTTGAAGCAGGCCCTCTCTTCGGCGTTTCAAGGCAAGACCGACCAGCCGCTCTTCTTCGAAGCCGACGCCACCGCCGATTATCCCCAGGTGGTCCAGATTCTCGACGAAGTCAGCTCCGCCGGCTACCTCAACATTTCCATCGTGAACCGGAAGCCCGCCACTCCCTGATTTCCCGTCTCCCAGAACGCTTGCCTTCCCTCTCCCCCGCCCCTAGATTTTGCCGAGTGCCGATGCTCCGCGGCCCACTCGACCACGGAGACTCGCCCAACGACCAGGTTCTGGAGGTAGGTAAATGAAACGGAATTCTGGTGTTCGGAACCTCATCACCGCGGCCGCGTGCCTCGTCGGATTGCTGGCGCTCCAGGTTGCCTGCGGCAGCGGCGGGAACTCACTCCCCAACGCAGTTTACGCCAAGGGAGTACCCGTGTATCCCGGCGCGAAATATATCGGAGAGGTAGGCGGACATTCCGGCGGCCGCGTCCGCGGGCCGGCCGGCAACGAGAGCCATTCCTGGTTCCTCAAGGTCAGCGACCCGGCGGATCAAGTGGTGGCCTTCTACCAGGGAAAACTGACAGGTGCGGAGCTTGCCAAAGACGCAGAGGACACCCGCATATTCACCTTGAAACCCCCTGGGGCGGAGGAAGGCGAGTTCGTCCAAGTCATCATCCACAGGAATGGCGATCTCCAGATTCACGAATCGCTGAAGGCGGGGAAAAAGAAGGCATAGGGGTGCGGGCTTGAGCACCGGAAATAAGAAGAGCCGCCCCCGGGATCGCCCGGAGGCGGCTCACGTATCTATGCACAGGCTCTGTTAGGCCGCTTCCACCCTGCGGGCCAGGACCTTTTCAGGGACGGGGTTCAGGTCCCAGATGAGACCCACCCAGGACATGGCCTTGAGCAGGTAATAGGTCAGATCCACTTCCCACCAGTAGTGCGCCTGGGCCGCCGAACCGGGATAGTAGTGGTGGTTGTTGTGCCAGCCCTCGCCGAAGGTAAGCAGCGCCAGAAGAAAGCTGTTGCGGCTTTCGTCTCCCGTGACGTAGCGGCGTCTCCCCATCTTGTGGGACAGAGAGTTGATCGTGCAGCTCGCATGGAACAATGCCAGCGTGGAGATGACGAATCCCCAGCAGATCATCTGGGGGCCGCTGGTTCCCAGGCTGGGATAGTGAACCCGCAGCCATCCCCCGAGGATTCCCATCCCCGTGATCAGGCCGATGGGGATCAAAGTGTCGAACCGGTCCAGGAACCGCAGCTCTGGATATCGGGCGAGATCCGGGACGACGTCCAGCCGGGTAGGGAAATTCGCCTTGGAAGTGATCCATCCGATGTGGCTCCAGAGAAATCCGTGCTGAATCGGGGAATGCACGTCTTCCTCTTCATCGGAGCGCTGGTGGTGGAGACGATGGTGCGCCGCCCACCAGAGCGGGCCGCGCTGCACGCAAGTGGCGCCCAACAGCGCAAGGGTCAGCTGCCCCGCCCGCGACGTCCGGTAGGTGCGATGGGAAAAGTACCGGTGGTAGAAGCCGGTGATGAAGAACATGCGTATCAGGTAAAAACCCAGGGCCACGCTCACGGCGGTCCAGCTCCAGCCGACCCAGATCACGGCGAGCACCGAGAGATGGAGGACCAGGAAGGGGAAGGAGCGTACCAGGTCCATCCTTTGAGGACCGTGCAGCAGCTCAGCGTTCTCGCCGGCATAGCAGTCGATCCAGCGGATCACTCCCAGGCTGACCTGTGATGCGAGAGACTTCAGCGTCATTGAATCCTTCTCCAAAATTGACTTGATATCGCCGGGGATTCGCCCTCGAGAGCACGAAAGATCTAAATAAAAGGGCGCTGCGGCCACGCCGGAGCACCCCTCGATTTCCTCGGCACTTCCTCTCGGACCCGCCGCTTGGGAGCGAACGGACCGGGCACACGGGGCATAGTGTACATCTTCTCAGACCGGATGTCCGCCCGAATTCGCAACTTTCGGGGCACGAGAGGGTTAAAGGCTATCGTCCCCGGCTGTTACAACTTTGGTATTCTGCATCTAGAGGGTCAGGCCGCCCTCTCGGGCGCCGAGTCGGGAGCCCCGCCCGGTGCAGCGACTCGGGATGATGAGAAGCGTGCGCCCGCCGGATTTTTTCAGGGGACCGTAGCGGCGGGCGCGACCGGGGCGCGCTCGCCGAGGGCGGCGTCGAGCACCTCGGCCGCCAGGGCGTGCCCAACGGTGTTCCAGTGGTAATCGTTGGGGAAATTGAAAGGGACATGATCCCGCGCGTACCGCTCGCGGAAAGGCCCGGTGAGATCAAGGTAGCGGCAGCCGCTGCGCTCACAGGCGCTGCGAAGCAATTGATGCACCCACGCGAGCCGGCCCTCCCCCGGTTTGCCTTCGTAAATTTCCACTCTGGGCGCATCGATCATGAAGAGAATTTCCGTATCAGGGTTTTCGCGGCGGATTTGTTCCACCAGCATGAAGGTGGCCCGCTCCACCACCTCCCGGTGGCGTTGCAGCTCGACGACGTCCACGTTCCCGTAGAAGCGATCCGAATCCCCCACCGGGGCTCTCCACTGCTGGGCGATGTCCGGAAGATGAAGATTGATCCAGAGGTAACGCACGAAGGCGCTGCGGGCCGCGAGCCGCTTGATGCGGCTGGACTCGTAGGGAATGGGGGCGGCCTCCTGAAGGTCGCCGGCGACGGAGGTCAGCTGAAGGAAGTAGGGCAGCGGATCCAGCTCTCTGAGGCTCTGGTCGAAATCGTTGTAGACGATGTTGAAGACCAGGATCTCCGGATGGAACACCTTCCTGACGTAGCGGCTCATCTGTAAATACTGCGACAGAGGCGCGCCGCTGAATCCGAAGCCGTAGACTTCGCGGCGACCCGCCTGAAGCCGCCGGAGATCATCCGTCATGCTCTCTCCGACATTGACCTGGAGCGCCTCGACGTAGGAGTCGCCGATGAGCGCGACCAGGGGCCGGCTGCGCCCCGGCGTCGCCTGGTAGTCGATGGCGCTGTTCCAGCCGTCGTTGTTGATTCGCCACCTCACCGGTCTCTCGCACCATCGGCCGGTGGTGGAAATTCCTTCCCTGGGGCCGTCGGTCCGGTAGTGCAGAATGTCGTAGGTGCGATCGTACTCGACCAGCGGAGTTCTGGCGGCGGGCAGGACGTAGCGGAAAAACAACTCGAATGCCGTCAGCGTCAGGAGTGTGCTGAGCAGGAGAAGCAGCCAGGGCCCCCGTGTCGAGAGCCGCTCAGTGGAGCTGGCCACCCGTCTCCCGCTCCAGGTGCCCCGGTCGCTCCCGCGGCCCATCCATCCGCAACGCCGGGATCGCCCGCTCCGCCTTCGCCGTGCCCACCCCCTGGGCCATCGAATTCTCGAGTGGGGACTCAAAGAGGATCACGCCTGGCGTGGAGGCGAAGCGCCACACGCCGAGAGTGGGAACCGGACCGGCGTTGGGGGCCGCGCAAGGCGGTCGGCTCACTGAATTCTCCAGAGAATACTGGCGAGATCGATCACGGATGGTTCGGCAAACGGGCGCACGCTACCACCCCGTATCGGACGCTGTCAATCCTGCGACCTTCGTCATTGGAAGGGCAGACCCAAGGGTTGGCGCAGCAGCCATGCGGGCACCCGCGTTCTCCAGCGCTTGGGTCGCGAACGGAGCCGAGGGGAGCGCGCGAGAAGCGCGCAGCGGACGCGTGAGCGTCCGAACCCTACAGGGACTCCTACTCCTGTCACGATCGCTGTCGTTGTAAACGAGCGCAGCACCGTGCCCTCGCGAGGGAGCCCTGGCTCCTCAAGATCACCCGCCGGGCGGGCGTGGACAGGCTCAGGGTCCCGAGCAGTGGCCGTGCGGAAGTGAGCGGGCACCCGCGTTCCCCAGCGCCTGGGTCGCGAACGGAGCCGAGGGGAGCGCGCGAGAAGCGCGCAGCGGACGCGTGAGCGTCCGGACCCTTGAGAGACTCCTACTCCTGTCAGGATTGCTATCGTTGTGAATGAGCGCAGCACCGTGCCCTCGCGAGGGAGCCCTGGCCTGGAAAAGCCCGCCCGGCAAACCCCGGTTTTTTGGTTGCACGGTCGATTTCTCGGGAGTATATTCGGCGGTACACGAGGAAGGAGGTGGTCCAGTGAGCTTACCTAGTTTTTATTCTGAGACCCGTGAGGTGCCTGTAACCTAGGCAAAGGGACTCGAAAGACCAGGCCTGGGTCCCGCCTCGGGAATACCGGCAGGCCACCGAGCCCGGAAGTCCCCGGAAATGGTCACCCGGGGCGGCGTAACGCGCCGTCAGAGCTTCCGGGCTTTCCTCTTTTTACTCCCCGGCTGAAACCACCCTCGCTTCCTCTCTGAGCGCCTCCACCGCCTCCCGCACGCGCTCCCGATGCGAGCGAAAGCTGAGGACGCAGATCCGCAGGACGTAGCGCCCGCGCATCTTGGTGCTGGAGAGGAAGACCCTGCGGCGCTCATTG
>Ga0075433_10002648_pt1 | contig 13662 bp, 8 predicted proteins | sample RhiMethybrSRZTD2_FD_75299 | JGI IMG/M metagenome (GOLD analysis project Ga0075433, IMG submission 75299) | Populus rhizosphere microbial communities from Tennessee, USA - Rhizosphere MetaG P. TD hybrid SRZTD2 | ecosystem: Host-associated > Plants > Roots > Rhizosphere > Soil | place: USA... | reverse complement strand
AGATCGGCCGACGATCGCGCCTGATCCCGGCGCAGCGCGTCGAGATCGGGACGTCGTTCGAGCGCGGTTCGGCGAACCGTCTCGAGGTCGATCGCCTGCGTGTCGTGCCGAAGATCGCCGGTGACGTCAATCGACTGCGCACCGGTCCGGCCGATGACCGTCTTGAGCTTGGTCTGTGCGATCAGGAGCCTGGACTCCTGCTGCCGGACGTCGTTCTGGAACTGCAAGGCCGCCAGACGCGAGCGCGTCAGCTCGACTTGCGAGAGATCGCCAGTTCGCACGCGTTCGACGTTGACCTGGACGACCGTGTTGAACGCCTGTAGCGATTCACGCGCGAGGGCAAGGTTTGCCTTCGCCAGGACTGCATCGATGAACGCGCTCTGGATATCGAGCACGACGGTGCGCATCGTGTTCAACAGCTGGCGCTCGGAGACCGATCGCGCCTGCTCGGCGACCTCGATCCGGCGCTCGCGCTTGCCGCCGCGCTCGATGACCACGTCGGTGCGGAAGACCTGTTCCCGTGGGCTGATGTTCTGGGCGAAGACCGTGGCGTTCGGCAGCATCGTGTCGAACGTCAAAACCGGGTTCGGCCGTAGCCGCGCTGTGATCACTCGCGCGCGCGCGATGCTGATCGAGTAGCGCTCGGCTGCGAGCGCCAGGTTGTGCTCGAGCCCTTCCCGGACGGCATCGTCGAGCGTGAGTGCCGCCGGCGGCAGGTTCGGCGGTATTCGGAGCTGTGCCTCAGCGGCGACCGGAGCCAGGCACCAGACCACCAGACACAGAACCGAAGCACGCCCGGGCGCACATCTTTCGACATGCATGAAATCCCCTCTGAAACGGAGTCAGTTGCAAGAGCACGAGGCAACGGGCGCGGCGACTTTGCGCCGATGTCAAACGCAACGCCGACGATCGCTTACGAAGGCAGGAAGGAGCCCCTTCGCGACTTCGTGACGAGCCGTCGTGAAGCCGTGCTCTTAGGTCAGGCGGTGTGAGGCGGGAGGGGCGCGGGGCGTGCGCGTGGATCGATCGGCCGGGTCGGTCCGAGTCCGCCGCGGGCTGAAAGTCTTCGCCGAACCGCCGGTCGCGTAGAGGACCGGCGCCACGTCGCGGACGGTCGGCGGATCGTTCTGGGTCCACGACTCCGATCGGATCGGGCGAGCATCGACCGACGGACCCGGAGGCTCACCATTCCAGCTCGTCGATTGAACGGGTCGCTGGGCCGTGAAGTGCCCTCGGCCGTCGTTCACCCAGACGTGCAGCTGGAGGGATGAATCGCTGGCGACGAGATCGAGATCGCCATCGGCGTCGATATCCGCTGCGACCGCCGACACGAACAAGTCTGGTTCGACGCCGAGCGCCCGGAGAGCCGCGGGCAAGGCACGCGGCGGCACTTCCTGCAGGACACCCGACCGTGCGGTCGCGTCTCGCGTGCTCGGGACCGGCAGCGCCAGCAACGACACGGCGACGATCGCGCATGTAAGCGCTGAGCGCAACCCCGCCCTTGGTCCGACCCGCGTCATTCGAGCACTATACCAATCCGAAATTAAGAAACCGTGAGTTACGCAATTTCCGTAACGCGCGACCTCGTCGTCCTGGCGGCGTGCAATACCGGTCGCGGCGCCTCGCGCTTCATCCTCGTCCGCGACGACACTGACGATCATCACCGTCGCACGGATGGGCTTCACCATCTCCGTGCGACGGGACCGGCCGCCCGTGGGGAACGGCACTACAATGTCGCGGAAACGGAGGACGCGATGACTCGCACGATCAGAGTGCTGTCGCTCGTATTCGTCGCCATGGGCGCCGCGTCGAGCTCATTTGCGCAGAGCGCGATAGCTGGAATCGTGAAGGATCCTTCCGGCGCCGTCCTGCCAGGCGTGACGGTCGAGGTGTCGAGCCCGTCGCTCATCGAAGGTTCGCGCTCGACGGTAACCGATGGCACCGGCCAATACCGGATCGTTGATTTGCGGCCCGGGGAGTACACCGTCACGTTCACGCTGGTCGGATTCAAACAGGTGAAGCGTGAAGGCATCACCCTTCCGGTGTCATTCACGTCGACGGTTAATGCCGATCTGGCGGTCGGAACGATTGAGGAAGCGGTCACCGTGTCGGGAGTCTCGCCGCTGGTGGATGTGCGCGGTTCGGTGTCGCAGTCCGTGATGAACCGCGAGGTGCTCGACACGATTCCGACGGGCAAGGATCCGTTCGCGGTCGGTCAACTGATTCCCGGCGTGACCACGACGACGCCGGATGTCGGCGGCACGCAGATCATGCAGCAGCCGACGCTGCAGGTACACGGATCGTCGAACAACGACAACGTCTTCATGATCGACAGCGTTCAGATCCAGCACATCGGGTTCGGCGGCAACCAGACCGGCTTCTATTTCAACGACGGACTGATGAACGAGATCAGCTACCAGACCAGCTCGCTGTCCGCCGATGCGCCGGTCGGCGGCGTGCAGATCAACATGATCCCACGCGACGGCGGCAACACGTTCCACGGATCGGTGTTCTCGACGGCGGCAAACGGCGGCATGCAGAGCAACAACCTCGACGCCGATCTCGTCGCGCTGAACTTCAAGGTGCAGAACAAGGTCGACAGCGTCTATGACGTCAACGCGACGTTCGGCGGCCCGATCAAGAGGGACCGCGTCTGGTTCTTTTCGACGTTTCGCCGATGGAGCGCCAACAACCTGCTCGGAAACACGTTTACCTCCACCGGCTCACAAGCCATCGATGATCAGCACATCAGCGACATCACCGGCCGATTCACCATCCAGCTGAATCAGAAGAACAAGCTGGCGCTGCACTACGACCGCAGCATCAAGTGGCGCGGCCACCGGCCGAACAACTTCATCTCCGTCTCGATCAACGACCCCGTCTCGGACGTCGTCCAGACGACGCAGTCGAACTACATCGGCGAGATCAAGTGGACGGGCAACGTGTCGCAACACATCCTCGCCGAGGCGGCGCTGTTCACACTACCGGTCAACTACAGCTTGTCGTTCGAGCCGGACGCCGATCCAAACGCAGTCTCGACCTACGATCAGACCAAGTCCGCGATCTACGGCGTGTCGCCGCGTGAGGATCACAACACCGCGCGGATGTTCACCTACGCCGGCAACGTGCAATACGTCACCGGCTCGCACGCGCTGAAGATCGGGGCCCAGGTGCGGACCGGCTGGTCGCAGGAACTCTTCACCACGCGCGGCGACATCATCCAGGTAATCATCAACAACCAGCCGAACTCCGTGCGCCTGATGAACACGCCTAGCGGTCACAAGGAGTCGGGCGTCAACAGCGCCGTCTACGCACAGGACTCCTGGCGCCTCGGCCGGCTGACGCTGAATCCCGGTCTTCGCTACGAGCGCTTCACGATGTCGATTCCCGCCCAGAGCGCGCCGGCGGGAACCTGGATCGGCGCCCGCGACTTTCCGGCGCAGGAAGGCATCGTGAACTGGAACACGGTGTCGCCGCGCCTCGGCTTTGCGTGGGACGTTTTCGGCGACGGCACGACGGCGGTCAAGGGCGGTGTGAGCCGCTATGACCGCCAGGAAGGGATCACGCTGGTCCAGCCGCTCAATCAGCGCAGCATCGCGTTCCAGACGTGTCCGTGGGCCGACAGCAACAACGATCTGCGAGCCCAGACCTCAGAAATCGCCCTTTCGCGATGCTCGGGATCGTTGCTGCCGACACTCGGAATGGTCGATGCGGATTTGAAGCGGCCGCACCAGTGGGAATACACCGTCATGATCCAGCGTCAGGTCGGCGCCAGAACGTCAGTCAGCGCGGGCTACTACGGCCGCCGCTTCAGCGATCTCTATACGACGGTCAACGCGCTGGTGCCACCGTCGTCTTACACGCCCGTCACAATCACCAACCCGCTCACGAACCAGCCGCTCACCGTCTACAACCAGGATCCGGCGACGCGTCTGCTCGTCCAGAACCAATTGACGACGATTGGGGACCTGAAGCAAACGTACAACGGCGTCGAATTTCAGGCGAACACGCGCCTGTCGCAAGGCAACGTGTTCGGCGGGCTGACGATCGGTCGCGATTTCGGCGACATGGACAGCGGCGATCTCAACAACCCCAACAACCGCATCAACAATCAGGGCATCGTCGGATTCGATGCGACGTACCAGATCCGCGGCGGGTTCAGTTATCGGGCACCATACGCGCTGCAGTTCTCTGGATCGGTGCGCGAAGCGACCGGACTTCCACAGACGCGGGTGTATCCGGTGACGACGACCCAGGTGACGGGGTTGACGCAGGTGACGCAGAACGTGCAGGTGGCGCCGCGCGGCGATTTCCGCTATCCGTGGGTGAATCTTGTCGATCTGCGGTTCGCCCGGACGTTCGCAGCGGGCAGTACGCGCTTCGAACCGACGATCGATGTATTCAATCTCTTCAACAACAACGCCGTGACGAGCGCGGTGACGACGATCGGGTCGTCGCTCGGCCGTCCGTCAGCGATCGTGATGGGACGACTGGTCCGCGTGGGCGGCAGAATTACGTTCTAGGAGCTTGCTGAAACACGCATCAACTTACGGCTCATGTCGAAGGCGCTGATGATCGAGGCCGTCAAGCAATTGGACGTTGACGCAGTCCGCGAGCTCTTCGCCACAGAGCCTGGCCTACTAAGCGTTACCGACCGCCGCGGACTCAACCTACTGCACCTCGCCTGCTGCGTGCCCTGCGCCGACCTTGGGATTGCGGAATCGCAGTCCGCGAAAATGGTCAGCCTGCTGCTCGACCACGGGCTCGACGTGGAATCGAAGCTGGCCCCGGAGCAGGATCGCTGTACGGCGCTCTTCTTCGCTGTGGCTCGAGGACGAAATGCGACGCTCGTCAAGCTGCTCCTCAAACGCGGTGCGAAGGTGCAGAACGCCCCCGGCGGTGGATTGTTCGCTGCCGCTTGGTACGACGACGTCCGCAATCTCGATCTGCTCGTTAAAGGCGGCGCGAAGATCGACGTCGTCGTCGGCATGACGCCATTTCTCGCGGCGTGGATATGGAAGAAATTCGAGGCTGCGAGGTTTCTCGTGAAGAGAGGCGCCAACGTGAACTTCGCGGATCCGAAGTCAGGTCGGACGGCATTGCACTACGGCGTCGAGAAGGAATTCGATCCGACGCAGCTGGCATGGCTGGTCGACCATGGCGCGTCACCTGACACCAAGGACAAGAGCGGCGTCTCCGCACGCGATCGCGCATCGCGCAAGCGTGACAAACGGTGGCTGGACGCGCTCGCATAAGGGCCTGCGTCGCCGCTTTCGACAGATTTGCACTTCGCCGTAGTACGTAGTGTCCGGCTTTAGCCGGACCTCGCTGACCCCGATACAATCTGCGCATGGCACGCAATCTCAGTCGCAGAGACTTCCTCCATGTCACCGGCGCCGCGGCGATAGTCTCGTCCCGAATCCCTGGCGAATCGCGAACCGTCTCGACGACGATTGAGCAGTCCAGCGGGGCAACTGCAGGGATGGACGGTTGGTTCGACAGACCGATGCGGTGGGTACAGCTCACGCTCGTCGAGAACGATCCGGGCCGTTTCGATCCCCAGTTCTGGCTCGATTACTTCCGGCGGCTGCACGCTGATGCCGCCACACTCAGCGCCGGTGGCATCGTCGCCTACTACCCGACGGAGATTCCGCTGCACCACCGTAGCGCCTGGCTCGGCGACAGCGATCCATTCGGCACGCTCGTCGCGGGGTGCCGTGCCCTCGGCATGCGGGTGGTGGCGCGGACCGATCCCCACGCGGTACGCGACGACGTGCGGGTCACCCACCCGGATTGGATATCGACGACGCGCGACGGCCAGCCGTTGAAGCACTGGGCGAACCCGGACCTGTGGGTCAGCTGCGCGCTCGGTCCGTACAATTTCGACTTCATGGACCGCGTCCATCGCGAGATCGTGGCGAAGTACAAGGTCGATGGTGTGTTTGCCAACCGCTGGACACCGCAGGGCGGCGACTGCTACTGCGTGCACTGCGAGCGGAATTTCCGGGAGGCGACCGGCGCTGCTCTACCGCGAACCGCCGACCCGCGCGATCCGGCGCGACGTCAGTTCCTCGAATGGCGCAAGACGCGGCTGACCGAGCTCTGGAAGAAGTGGGACGCGACGGTGCGCGCGGCCAACCCTAACGCGCGGTTCATTCCCAACGGCCCGCCCGATCTCAAGACGGCTGGCGAGCTGGCGGCCATCCAGTTCACCGACAACCAGGCGCGCCGCGGCGTGACGCCGCCGTGGAACAACGGGCGCCGCGCGAAGGAGCTGCGGTCCGTCATGGGGCGCCGGCCGATCGGTGGCATCTTCAGCGTCGGACTCGAAGAGCCGTACCGGTGGAAGGACTCGGTGCAAAGCGAGCCGGAAATTCGTCTGTGGGTTGCCGAAGGGACAGCCAACGGCATGCGGCCCTGGGTGACGAAGTTCTCGGGTGTGCTCTACGACCGGCGCTGGCTGCAGCCGGTGGAGCGCATCTATCAGTGGCACTTCGACCACGAGCGCTACCTCCGCAACGAGGCGCCGCTCGCGCGCGTCGCACTGCTCCACTCGGAACAAACTGCCGCGTACCATCCCGGCATCGCGACCGGCGATCGCGCCGAGGACCACATGCTCGGGATGTATCACGCGCTGGTCGAAGCGCGCATCCCGTTCGAGCTGGTCCACGAGGCGTTCCTGACGCCGGAGCGCATCGATCAGTTCAAGCTGCTGATCCTCGCGGACCGCGCGGCGCTCTCCAACGAACAATGTGCGGCAATCCGCGGCTACGTCAGCCGCGGCGGCAGCGTGCTCGCCACCTTCGCGACGTCGCTGTACGACGAGACCGGACGGCAGCGATCGGACTTCGGCCTGGCCGATCTGTTCGGGGTATCGTTCGCCGGGCAGATCCAGGGGCCGATGCAGAACTCGTATCTCACCCTGGAAACGGATCCCGAAACGGGTCGCCGGCACGCGATTCTCGATGGGATGGACGACACCAGCCGCATCATCAACGGCGTGTTTCGGATCGCCGTGCGTCCCACGCAGCCATTCCCCTCTCCTCTGACGCTGATCCCGACCTATCCCGATCTGCCGATGGAGGACGTCTATCCGCGCGTCACACACACCGACACCCGCGAGCTGTATCTGCGCACGGTCGGCAACAGCCGGATCGTCTACATCCCGTGGGACATCGATCGCACGTTCTGGGACGTCATGTGCGTCGACCACGGGCGGCTGCTGCGTAACGCAATGACGTGGGCAGCCAACGAACCGCAGCCGGTCGAAGTGGACGGACCGGGCTTGCTCGACGTCACGGCGTGGCAGCAGCGGGGCTCGATGACGGTGCACCTCGTAAACCTGACGAACCCGATGATGATGAAGGGGCCGCTGCGCGAGACGATTCCTGTCGGGCCGCAGCGCGTTCGGGTGCGTCTGCCCGCACAGACTCGGGCCAGACGTGTGCAACTCTTGACGGCGGGGACATCGCCTCGTGTTGAGGAATCGGGCAACGTCGTGACAGTCACAGTGCCATCAGTGGACGTTCACGAGGTCGTCGCTATCGATTTCTAATGCCTCTCTTACGTCTCGTTCAGTGACGGACCGCGTCTGTTACGATGAACGGGGAGACGTCATGAAGAGGCCGACATCAATTACCCTGGGGGTGGTTCTGCTTCTTTCCGCGTGCACGAACGTGCGGACGCCCACTCAAACGACAACGGCGCCCACGCCAACGCCAACATCAACGGCGCCCAGGCCGCCGTCGTCGTCTCCGACGGCGAATTGGGTGGCGGACGCGACCGTGGTGTCAGGAACAGGCCTTGGCTGCGGATGGGGCCTGACGGCTGGTGAAACCCGAACCGGCGTGTTGTGGAACATCACGCGGACGGACGATTCCGTGAAGCTGGACGAAGACATCCCGAATTGGCCGACCGACGACATTCCCTACTCAGGATCGGTGAGCGGCACGCGTTTCGTTGCAACCTACACGCAGTCGCCCGCCGGGGTTTGCGCATTCGGAGGAGGCACGCTCTCCGGCAGCTTCTCCGACGATGGCCTCACCTTTGAAGGGTTGGAGACGCTAGCATGGGGCCCGCCGGAACATAAGTTCACAGTGCAGAGACGCTGGACCGGGCGCCGTTTCCAGGCTAACTAGCCGAAGGTCTTCGTACTAAGGTGCCCGCGAGGCGCCGGTCGGCGTCGCTGAATCGATCCAGATGTGACAACCGAGGATGAACGCTGTGCGGAGGCCAAGAAGTTCCGACAGATGGACGACGCCTTTCGTACGGGCGATCTCAAGGCTTTGCGTGCGGCCGTCGACGATCCCGCGGCGATCCCGAACGGCCGCCTGCCGATCACGATTGGATCGTGTCTGGTCTACGCCATTTACCATAGCCCGCTCGCCTTCATCCGCACGCTGCTCGAAATCCGCGCCGATCCGAATGCTCCAGCCGACGACGGCTTTCCACCGCTGATCGCAGCGCTGTGCTGCGCGCGCGATGTGCCGGGCGGGACGAGGCGCGCCGACGTCGACGACATCCTTCGTCTCCTGCTGTCCTTCGGCGCGGACCCCAATCAGCGTGGCATCAACGACTACACAGCGCTCCACATGGCCGTCGCCGAGCGGCAGCCGCTTGCGGTTCAGATGCTGCTCGATGCCGGCGCGAATCCCGAGCTGCGCACGCGAATCGACGAGTGCGAGACGCCGCTCGAAATGGCGACGGCGGCTGGTCTGGTGGAGATCGCCGCCATCCTTGCGCGCAACGGTCAACCGCTTCGGCAGCGCCTGCGATCGGGGTTGACGCTGCTTTGGGATGTGGCCGGTTCCGGCGAGATTGTACGTCGCCAGCACATCTATCGAGTCCGCCTTCGTCTATGGCTGAGCAGGGGTGATGCGGTTCGATGGCCGACTGCGTGGGGACCGGTGGGTGTCGCCCGGCTCGAAGACAACGGCCAGACGCTGATCACGCAAGTCCGGGTCGATCGACGATCGCTCGTCAGCGGGCTGTTCTATGGCGTGGAAGGGATGCGCGTCGGTGGGACGCGCCGGCTGGAAATCGCGCCGCATCTAGGCTACGCCGAACGGGGTGTTCCGGGAGTGATTCCACCGAACGCCGTGCTGACAGCAGAGATTACGATCCTTGCCCGCGAGAAGGCTCACAGGAGCGCAGGAGATCAGAAGATCCTGTAAACCGTCGCGCGCGAGCCGCTACGGAATGCGAACCCGGACACCGACGACGACACGAACGGCGTTTGCGCTCTCACCTTGACGAGTTGTGCGATGTAGATCGACCTCCCCGAAAAGATCCTGACGTCCGCGGATCCGGAAGGCGATGCCACCACCTGGCTGCAGGAGAAAGGCGGACGTTGAAACGCTACCAAACTTCTCGATGTCGGTCTTGTTGCGCTCCACGCCAACGAGAATCTGACCGAACGCTCTGAGACGGTGAGACGGACTGAAGTCCCACCGGCCTCCGCCAGCCAGGTGAAGACCGGTCGTGATATCGCGCAGGCCAAACTGCTGAACGGACTCTCGTGCCCATCCGAACTCGCCGACCACGGAGACGTGCTCGTCGAAGCCCGCTCCGAGATCGGCGTGAAATCCGAGCGGAAACGACAGCTCGTCAAACCTGAGCGCCTGATAGCCGACGCCGACGGTGATTGCGTGGCTCTGCGCGGCGGCAGCGGAAGGGGTGGCGAGAATCAGCAGAAACATCAGCCAGGCCCCGTGGCCGCGCATCAACATCGAACAGACCTTGGAGTCCATGTAGGGCTCAATTCAAACGGGGCCGCGTGGTCACCCACAGATCAAGGCCGCCTTGTCCACCCGGACGGTTGGAGTGAAAAAACAGTGTCAGCCCGTCAGCGGAGAGCGCCGGAGCCGCTTCGGTCGCGCTCGTGTTCAGAGGCGAGAGGTTGAATGGAGCGGACCACGACTGACTTGTCGACGATCGTGTCGACGTCCAGAGATCGGAGCTCGGCGTCAAGCCCTGTGGCACGCTGCCCACCCGCTGGGAGGTGAAGAAGAACTCGAGGCCGTCCGACCGGACGACAGGTCGCGAATCGTCCGCAACGCTGTTCAGTTCGCTCACGTTGACCGGTGCGCCGAACGAGCCGCCGTCGCGGTGCGAGACCATCCAGACGTCGCGAGCACCAAGACTGCCCGGTCGATCGCTGATGAAGAACAGCACGCCCAGGCCGCTCTTCTCTCGAAAGTACGTCGGCCCATCGTCGAATCCGGGCCAGCTCAATCCGCACCCGAGGTCGATTGGGGCCTTCCATCCGAAGTCGTCTTTCCGGTCCGCGCGATAAGTGAGCCAGAGGTCGCGTCCGCCACACCCTCCGTTGCGCTCACTTCCAAAGAACAGCCAATGACCGCTCGGGTCGAACGCCGGCGCGAACTCCGAGCTGGAGCTGTTGAGGGCTGCGACGGCCACCGGGCTTTGCCAGGCGGCCATGGGGCCGGCGCGATGAGCGACCCAGAGATCGAACCCCCCGGCTCCGCCTGGCCGATCGGACGAGAAGTACAGACTGAGGCCATCCGGCGAGATCGCGGGATGCTGCTCGTTCGCGGCGGAGTTGATCACCGTCCCGAGATTCTCGGGAACCGACCAACTGGAGGATTGCTGCGCGCGAGTGGCGCGACACAACAGCGCCATCGTCAGCACCGCCACGACACTGATGGTTGAGCGCCACGCCCTGCGAATTGACATCTTGTCTTCAGGGCGTCACTGAGGTCGTCAGCTCGAATGGCGCGGTTCCGACAGGCCCCACGCCGGTTACGCCATGAAAGCCGACGCTCAGTTTGTAGGTCTCACCGGCAGCCACGCGGAACTGAAGTCCGAGCGGTGACCTGCAACACCGGCCCAGGGTAGGCGTGAGGAGTTCCATGAAGATAGTGGCGCTGTCCCAGGTCAGGTAGGCAGTGAACGTTCCCGTCCGCGGCGCTGTGAATTGATACGTCTTACACGGCGCTTCGAGTTCCTCGACTGTTGGATCGGCAGTGTCACAATGCGGGTCGTTGGAGCTTACGCTCGATCGCACTGTTTCGCCGACGGCGATGACCTGGACGGCCGGTTCGCCGTGGCCTGGCGGTGCCGGATTCGAGCCGACGGGCGTCCCCGGTCCCACGGGAGTCGCGTGGCCACAGCCTGCTGGGACCCCGCACAACAGAAGAAGAAAAAACGGAGTGCGACGCACCAAGATCACTGACGCGGTAATATGACGCGCATCGAGCTCACGATCTTTAGTAGCGTCTAGGAATTTTCTAGGTTCGAGATGCAATTCGGCTTCGGTCGATTCACGCTCGACACGGACAGCCGTCAGCTCTTTCGCGGGGACGAGCCGATTCATGTCTCGCCCAAGGCATTGGAGCTGTTGAAGACGCTCATCGACGCCAGGCCGCGTGCGTTGGGGAAAGCCGAGCTGCACAAATGCTTGTGGCCGGACACGTTCGTGTCGGACGCGAACCTCGCAGTCCTCGTCAACGAAATCCGCGGCGCTCTGGAGGATGATGCCAGGGCGCCGCAATATGTCCGGACGGTGCACGGGTTCGGCTATGCGTTTTCCGGAACCGCGGTTGAAACGAGAGCTGCGATCGATACGCAGGCACCGGCCTCCGTCACCCATTGGCTGATCTGGCGCATGCAGAAGTTTGCGTTGGCCGAGGGAACCCACCTAGTGGGCCGCAGTCCGGAGGCGGCCATCTGGCTCGATTTCCCCGACATTTCGCGCGAGCACGCACGCCTCACAATTCAGGGCCAGGAGGCGACGATTGAGGACCTGGACAGCACGAACGGCACGTTCGTGGAAGGTGAGCGTGTCAACAGGCCTCGCGTGTTGCGCGATGGCGATCAAATCCTCTTCGGGCCGCTGGCGATGACGTTCCGACTATGGACACCGGGGGCCGGGACGAAAACCCAGGATCTTACTGAATCGACGTCGCCGGCCAGTTGACGACAACGGTGATCGGTTTCGATGATCCCGCGACAGGAGCGTCGATGAGGAAACGCCGGCCATCAGGCGCGACGTCGTATTGGTTGCGGCCGGTGATGCCGATGTTTTGGCCGATAGGACTGACGGTTCGGGTTTCGAACAGGGGGACGGGCGTCGCGACTTCGAACGTTGACGCGCTTCGAACGCGTGCTGCCATCAGCCGCCGGTCGGCGTCGAGGAAGAACAGCTCCTGGCCGTCACGCCGCCACTTCGGCTCGACGCCGCCGTGAGTGGAGACGCGCCGCTTCGCAGCTTCCAAATCGCGAAATCGACGAACGTAGACCTCGGGCGTCCCCGTCTCATTTGATTCGTAGGCCAGCCACTGGCCATCGGGTGACAACTGCCCGAGACGCTCCAACGCGGAGGTCTCGACGACCGGGAACGGTTTCCGATCGTCAATCAACGGCAGCGCCCAGATGTCGCCACGCGCGTTCGACGCCGTTAGCGTGAAGATCATCACGTGGCCGTCGCGCGACCAGTCGCTCGGAATGCCGCTGAGCGGTGAATCCCTCGAAAGGGGCTCTTCAGCTGCGCTACCCGTGGAAGATCTGACATAGAGGTCGAAGCGTCCGCCCCCCGAGCGTTGCGACGCGAACGCCAGTCGCGCGCCGTCGGGCGACCAGGTGGGCGCACTGTCGCCGTGCGGATCGAACGTGAGACGGCTGGCCGAACCGCGCTCCGCATCGATCAGCCAGATATTGCTCGTACCCGTGCGGGGATCGAGGCGGGAAACGGCGACGGTCTTTCCGTCAGGCGAAATGGCCGGGTCGCGATCGCGACCAGGCAGTCCCAGCATGCCTTCGGACTTACCGTCCCGATCGAACCACCCGAGCACCGTGTCCTCGGCGGTCCTGTATGCCAACACGCCCGTATTCGAGACAGAGAACACTCCACGGCTGGTGGTGGGATTGAACGCGACGCCGGATGCCAGCGGCGACGCCTCGCCTGCCAGGGCGAGCGTGCCCAGGTCGAATCGCTGCGCGAGGATCACACCTCCGCGACGAAACACGAGATAGCCTGGCGAGACGTATAGCGCCTGCGTGTGATCAGCGAGGATGCGCTTTCGCTCGGCCTCGCCAATCGCACCCACGTACACACCGGCGACCTCCGGCTGACTGCTCCAGACGAGATACAAGAAGTGGCGGCCGTCCGGCAGAAAAAAGGGCCAGTTGTGCAGGAACTCGCCGCGCGACGAATCGACGGCGGTGATCGGTATCGCGTGACCACCGTCGGCTGGTACTCGCACGATGTTGGTAGGTCCGCCGTCCGGCTTGAACAGGATGTCGCCGTGAGTGCTCCACGTGCCCGCCGCACCTCCCATCTCACACACGGTCTGAATCTCTCCGGTCGCAACATCGACTCGTTTGAGTTTCCCGCCAGCGCTGAACGCCACGGACCGGCTGTCCGGTGACCAGAACGGCTGCGTGGCGTCTCCGGTGCCGGCGAGCGGCCGCGCGGCAAGCGCGTCGAGCGAGCGAATCCAGAGAAGAGGTTTGCCGCCGCGCGGACTCGCCACGAGCGCCAACCGGCGTCCGTCGGGGGAGAGCGCCATGACACCGCCACCCGAAAACAAGGTCGTATCTTCTGGCGCCGCGATGACAAAGCGGTAGGCCTTCGCGTCGGCCGGGTCGTTCCGGAACGCGCGACGAGCGTATCCGACCGCAATCAGACCGCCAACGAGGGCG
>Ga0075433_10002646_pt1 | contig 13664 bp, 9 predicted proteins | sample RhiMethybrSRZTD2_FD_75299 | JGI IMG/M metagenome (GOLD analysis project Ga0075433, IMG submission 75299) | Populus rhizosphere microbial communities from Tennessee, USA - Rhizosphere MetaG P. TD hybrid SRZTD2 | ecosystem: Host-associated > Plants > Roots > Rhizosphere > Soil | place: USA... | reverse complement strand
TCACAAACCGCGCATTCACCACCGCCGTGGAAATCCCCTCTTCCTCAAGACGTTTTGCCGCTGCCACGGCATGCGAGACCGGCACACCGATGGCCATGATCGCCACCTCCGTACCATCGCACAATAATTCGCCCTTCCCGATCGGCAATGCCTTCTGCTCCTGATCCAGGGTGACGCCAAGACTCAGTCCTCGAGGATACCGCACCGAGGCAGGTCCGTCATATTGGACGCAGGTTTTCAGCATATGCTGCAGCTCATTTTCATCCTTCGGCGCCATGACAACCATGTTCGGAACGTGACGCAAAAACGCATAATCGAATGCCCCGTGGTGCGTCGTCCCATCTTCTGCAACCAGCCCGCCGCGATCGATGCAGAAGGTCACTGGTAGATTTTGCGTGGCGACATCGTGTACCACTTGGTCGTACGCACGCTGTAAGAAGGTGGCATACAAGGCCACGACGGGACGGAGGCCCTGCGCCGCAAGACCCGCCGCAAATGTCACCGCATGCTGTTCGGCAATTCCCACGTCATAGAACCGGTCCGGAAACTCTTTCTCGAAAATATTGAGGCCGGTCCCTTCGCACATCGCAGCCGTAATTGCGACGATCCGCTTGTCCTTACGGGCCAGTTTGACCAATGATTCGATAGCGATCTGCGTATAGGACGGGCGCGCCGCTTTTTTCGCCGGGGCTCCGGTTTCCCGAACAAAAGGAGGGCAGGCATGGAACCATACCGGATTATTCACCGAGGGCTCATAGCCCAGGCCCTTTTTCGTAATGACATGGAGTAACACCGGCCCCTTCATCTTCAACACATTTTCCAATGTCGGGAGCAGATGCTCGAAATTATGTCCGTCAATCGGCCCCGCATACCTGAACCCAAGCTCTTCAAAGAGCAGCCCGGGAAGGATCGCTCCCTTGGCCAACTCTTCAGCCCTGCGGGCCCACTTTTGCATGTCCTGACCGATGTGAGGGATTTTCCCTAACAGTTGGCCTGTTTCCTCTCGCATCTTGCCGTAAAAATCTCCGGTAATGGTCCGGTTCAAATAGGAGGAAATGGCTCCGACGTTCTTCGAGATGGACATTTGATTGTCGTTCAGAATGACGAGAAAGTCTTTCCCCAACCCTCCGGCATGCTGCAGACCTTCCAGAGTCATCCCGGCCGTCATCGCGCCGTCGCCCACGATGCAGACGACCTTGTGTCGTTGTTTCAACTGTTCACGCGCCTCGACCATGCCGTAGGCCGCGGAGACGCCGGTCCCTGCATGGCCTGCATTGAACGTATCGTATTCACTTTCCTCACGTTTGCAGAATCCGCTCAGCCCGCCATACTGCCGGAGCGTATGGAAACCCTCGCGACGCCCGGTCAATAGCTTATGCGCATAGGCTTGATTGCTCGTGTCCCACACGATCTTATCCTTGGGAGTGTTGAGGAGAGAGTGCAAGGCCACCGTGAGTTCAATCACGCCGAGGTTCGAGGCCAAGTGCCCTCCGACGTTGGACACCACCCCGATAATCTGCTCCCGCAGTTCCTGGCACAAGGCCGGATACAGCGTCGGTGGTAGCCGTTTCAGATCAGCTGGGCTTTGAATGGTCTTCAAAATCGACATGGGAGATGCTCCTTTGCGTCAATGCGTACCTGCGTACGTCTGTACCAACGAGTTGAGCCCTGTGACCACTGAAGAAGGAGTGTGGTGGTGGCTTGGACGCTCGCAGGCGTGAGTTTCACATGGGAATCCCATATTGTCAAGGGGTTATACCGATTTCATTATCGAACTCCCTGCAGCACTCATGATGCATATCGATAGGTCAACAATGTCGAAAGTGTGAAATCCGCTGCGCTGCCGGTAATGAAGTCAAGATTTTCGACCCCATAGCCTTGCCACAAGAGATTCTGTGTAAGACGGTAGCTGAACCCCACCACTGATTCCGTGACACCCTTATCCAGCACTCGCGTACCCGCGCTGTGGAATGGTGAAGAATAATAATCGAACTGCGTGGTGAGGGAAAAATCATTCGACCAGAGATATTCCACGGCGACCAGGCCGGATATCGTCGGCTGGACAGCTATCCCTGCGATACGTCCGGTCGGGAGCACTCCGTTGAGGTTGCCATAGACCACCCAGCGACCACCAAAGCCCTTTTCAGCCGCCAACCCCAATCCAAAATCCGGGCTGCCACTCCCAAAGAATTGCCCTTCGTCTCCCGTCGGAAGTTTGAGGGCTGTACGGACCGATACCGCCGGCATTGATGCAGTTTCTAACAGCATTTGGTACTTGCTCATCACCGTACTATCGCCCAACCCAACGGCTCCATCCCGTCCGTTTGCGATGGTCCGGCCCCCTCGTGAAATGTTGAAGGCATAGCTCGAATTACTCAATGCGTTTCGAGCCGGGGACACACCGGTCGTGAGCCGTTCTACTGACTTGATGGGTCCATCCATAAATCCGTGATAGCGATAGAGTATCGGCACTTCCACGGCGAACTCCCATCGCTCCGTCGCTCCATACCGAAGAAACAATCCTTGTCGAAGCGTTTCAAACTTCATCGTCACGCTGGTCGGCGGACCTCCATCACGAAAAATGCTGGCGGTTTCCGCGAGTTCCAATCGCACATCCAGTACACCTTTCTTGAGCACAGCGGCACGATCTCCAGGCATGCTCAGGACCAACTGCTGGATCGGCTGGAAATTTCTGACAGGAAACGGACCGAATCCTTCCGCATGGACCGGCGACGGTTGTACCGTGACGAAGGAAAGAAGGAGCCCGACGAGCAGTGCCGGACCAAATATCGTGCGGCCCATCATCCCTCGCAACGGTCGATCAATACGGGAAATCGAGCCCGGCAAAGACTGCGCCACCTTCCTTACTGTAACCATAGTCGATTCGTCCAACGACATTGGGCTTGACGAGCCCACGGAACCCTATGCCTGGTGTCATGCGGTAGCTCTTAAACGTGACATCTTTGTAATTACTGAAGACCTGCCCCGTGTCCAAGAATGGCGCAATTTCAAAGTCCGCTGTCACCCCCGCGATCTTTGTCCTCACCAGATGAATACGCTCTTCGATACTCAGCGCGATAAGATGTTGATCGATGAAACGGTCGACGCCGTATCCGCGTAGATTGTTTTGCCCGCCCAGTGAACTCTGTTCAAAGAACGGCACTTCCGTCCCAATCGTGGCCTGCAGGTCTCCGCGCACGATGAGAATCGCGTGCTTGGACTCACTCGGGAACAATTTCTTGACCTCGAGTCCATAGCGGGAATAGATAGGGTGAGCGCCGTTCCGGATATTCTGGTTTACTTCTGCATACGCCGTGACAGCCATCCCATCGGTCGGCGAAACAAGACTGTTGCGCGTGTCGTAATAGAACGTTGCCCGATGCCCGAGAATGATTGATTCACCTTGTACCCCATTCACTGTGGGGAATCGGTCGCCGGTAAAGGGGAGATCGGTGGCGCCATGTTGCAACTGTACGTCGCGAAACCGCTGGCCAATGGCAATCTGGGTGACTTCGTTCGCATAAACCCCGAATCGCCAATTCATCCGGGCTTCACGCGCGGTGTAATTCGTTTGGTCCGACTCTGTCGTTCCTTGGCCGATGCCAAAAAACCGAGACGTGGCGTTTTTAAAAAACGACGCGCCAAAGTTCAGCGAATAGCGCCCCTGACTAAAGGCCGGGTCGGCGTAACTGAATACCACTTTACGCTCAATCTGTTCCGTGAAGGATCCGATGAACCGCATTTCACGCCCCCCCGGCTCGTATCGAAACACGTTGATCGCAGCGCGCGTTCCCACGATGGAATTGCGGATGAGCATCGGGGCGACGAGATACTTCAGCTCTCCGTCAGGGTCAGTGGTCAGAATCGGGACGATCAACCCGGCATCGTTCCCATCGTTCTTGCTGGTGGACACGGATGGAATCGGGAAGTACTCAACATCGGCTTGCGCGGGCGCCACCCACACGAGGCCAATCCCCGTGAGCACACACACAAGAAGAACACCGATGCTGTGCAAGGTCATCATACGCATTGGGCTCAAGGATGTTACGGGGCTTTGATCTTGTCGGATTTCACTCGAAGCTGATCGACGAGGCCTTGGTAGGATGAGGTACGGATAATTTTGGTGAATTGTTTTTGATAGTTGCTGATCAATCCGATGTCTTGGATGACCACATCGTAGACGCGCCAATTCGTTTTATCTTTATTGATGAGTTTGTAATCGAGCCTCAGTTCCGACTTGTCCGACAGGAAGATCTTGGTCCTTACCTCCGCGTATTCCTTGTCTCCCGCCTTTTCGACCCGTTCATTCAAATACTGCACCCCGTCTCCTGAATACGTTTCGATCTGTTCCCGATAGGTATTAATCAAGAGGGTTCGAAAGAGCGCCACAAACTCCTTCTTTTCTTGATCGGACAGTTGCTTCCACGGAGCTCCGAGGGCACGGAGGGACATCTCCTCAAAATCGAACCGCTCGCTGACTGTCTGCTCCAGCAACTTCCGGCGTTCAGGGGTTTTCGCAGGCTGTTTCAAGTCCTTATCCTGCACGACTCTAAGCAGTTCATCGATGCTGCCCTTCATCGCATCAGTCGCTCCCCCGGCCCATACGGTCTGCACAACCGGTCCGGCACAGAGGAACAATGCCAGGACAATCCCGATGGCCAGTCGTCGGCAAACACCCCGTTTTCCTCCAACGCCACACATCATGATGCGGTTCTCCTTCTTGGTTCTCCTCCACCGTCGTGAAGTGTCCGGCACAAATCCCTAATTCACCTTCCCGTGGACAAACTGACCCACCAACTGTTCGAGGTCGAGACCGGATTCGGTATCCCGTATGGTATCTCCTGGCTTGAGGGGATCGCCACCGCCGCCGGGCGAGAGCGAGAGAAACTTTTCTCCGATGATTCCCCTCGATTTGATTGACGCGATCGTGTCCGTATAGAGCTTGACGGTACTGTTCACTGCCAATATCACTTTCGCCCGATCCTCGATGAGCGTAATGCCTCGAATCCTGCCGACTTCGACGCCGGCAATTTCGACCGCCGTACCAGGTTTGAGCCCCGAGGCGCTGTTGAATTGTGCCTCGACTTCGTAGACGTCACCCCCCACCAGCTCCAATTTCCCGAGCTTGATCGAGAGATACGCCAGGCACAAGATCCCGACAAGCACGAACGCGCCGACCACCAGCTCCAGCTTGGTTTTTTCCATTCTCGATGCTCCTCTCTCACCTAGCAAGCGATCCGGGCAACGCCTCAGTCCCACCGACTGAAATGAATTCATGAATCTCAGGGTCGGTGGTCTGCTGGAACTCAGCGGCGGTGGCCATCAAGGCAATCCGGCCTTTCTGAAGCATCGCCACCCAATCGGAAATTCCGAAGATCTCCGGAATCTCATGACTGACCATGACCGCCGTAAAGCCGAACCGCCGATGCATCGTCACGATCAACTCGTGAATTGATTTTGCCATCAACGGGTCCAACCCCGTCGTCGGCTCATCGAAGAGGATGATCTCCGGCTCCATGACCAAAGCGCGTGCCAATCCGGCCCGCTTGCGCATACCCCCGCTCAATTCGGCGGGAAACTTGTGCCCCATCCCCGCCAACCCAACTTGCTCCAGCTTCTCCTCCACCCGTCGCACCACATCCGGACCCTTCATGCGGAGCTTTTCCCGCAGCGGGAAGGCGACATTCTCGAACACCGAGAGCGAATCGAACAGCGCGGCACCCTGGAAGAGCATCGCGAACTGTTTTCGCACATCGTTCAAGCGCGTGCCCGACAGACGGGAGATCTCCACATCGCCGACCCATACTTCGCCGCGATCCGGCTGCAGGAGCCCGATCATGTGCTTGAGTAGTACGCTTTTCCCCTCTCCACTGCGACCGATAATGGTCGTGAGTTTGCCGACCGGAATCGAGAGGTCGACGCCTTGCAGGACCGGCTGCCCACCAAGTTTTTTTTCGACCCCGACCAACCTGATCATGGGGGTTACAGCAAGACCGAGGTCAGAAAATAGTCGACGACGAGGATGAGCACCGACGACAAGACCACCGCCTCCGTCGTCGCACGCCCGAGTCCCTCGGCACTCTGTCTCGTGTAAAACCCTTTATAACAACAGACCCAACTGACGATCAGTCCGAAGCTGATCGACTTGAGAATGCCGCCGTAGACGTCTTTCCATTCCACGGCCGAGTCGACCGAGTTCCAATAGGCCCCTTCACTCACGCCCAACAAATCCACCCCGACAAGAGAGCCGCCATAGATGCCGACGACATCAAAGATGGCCACGAGTAATGGCACCCCGATCAGGCCGGCCAGCAATTTCGGTGCGATCAAGTATTGCAGCGGATTGATCGCCATCGTATCGAGCGCATCGATCTGTTCTGTAATCCGCATGATGCCGATCTCGGCGGTCATGGCCGATCCGGCCCGGGCGGTCACCATCAACGCCGCCAACACCGGCCCCAACTCCCGGATCATACTCAACGCCACGGCGGAGCCCAGCAACCCCTCGGAACCAAACTTCCGCAAGGTGTAATACCCTTGAAGCGCCAGGACCATCCCTGTAAACGCCGCCGTGAGCACGACGACAAATGTGGATTTGTACCCGACGAAGTGGAGCTGTTTCATGGTTTGATGGAATCGAAACGGAGGCCGCATCAACCAGGCAAACGCCGACAGCACAAACAACAGCATGCGGCCCATTTCCTGGACACGAACGACCGTCCACGCCCCCACCTGTTCAACGACATTCGTCATCAGTTACCTGGGCGATCGAAGAGGTTCCGTGCCTGTCTTCGTATAGCACTGAAACCATGCCGTCAATCCATCCGCTGCCACGCGGCTCTGCTTTCGCAGGCGATTCAGTCCCTCGATGCTGGATGGGCTGCCGATCACCGCCTGCATACCTTTAATCCAGCCAGTGGGCCTGAGAAAGAGATTGAAGTCAAGGGGCAGATCTTCATCCACCAAATCGGAGACCGTCCGCACGATCACCATGGGGAGACCCCGTTCCCGAGCAACCCCGGCCACTGCCGCACTTTCCATATCGAGCCCGGTCGCGTCGGTCAGCTCACGCAGCCGCCGCTTCTCCTCCGCCTGCCACACCACGGTCTCCGATGACACGACGGTGCCGACCCGTGCGACCAACCCCGCGTCCTGCGCCACAGTGAGAAGGTATGCGCGTACGGCCTCATCGCACAACACACGGTCATCCCCGACCGTCCACGCACTGCCTGGATGGACCGACGACACCGCTGTCCCGACGATGAGGTCTCCCACCTGAGCCGGCACGAGCGCACAGGCAAAGCCGGTGGATATGACCAGCGACATGGCCTGCGCCTTCAAGACTTTTCCCGCAACAGTGCCGGCCGTAACGGGGCCGACACCCGTTTGGATCAGCCAATACGTCCGATCCCCCCGCCGGCCGATATGGCAGCGCACTCCGGCAATGCTCTCGACGCGATCCGTCGCAAGCGCGCGGCGCACGGCCTGGAGTTCCCAGCGAGTCGCGGCAAAGATGGCGATGGGATTCACAGTAGATCCTGAGAGGGGTTGCCCCATGCCAACGGGTGACGTCGGCGGAGTGCTCAACGATCGGCTCGATGACACCCGGACTCAAGTACCTGCTGCCGTACTTCGTCGGCCCTCATCTTCCCGCGCGTCCGAAGATTCCGATACATCGCCAAGGCCCACAATGGAAAGTACCGGCAGTACCAATGGTAGCGGAGATAGAACACCCGAGGGAATCCGGTCCCCGTATGGCGAACCTCTTCCCATGAACCATCCTTCATTTGGTGACGAAGCAGATACTGGATACCGCGAGCGACGCTGAAGGCGTCGGTCATCCCGGCCGACATGAGTCCCATGATGGCCCAGGCCGTTTGTGAGGGCGTACTGTCGCCCTTCGCGCTCCATGCAGGATCGCCGTAAGACAGACAGGACTCACCCCACCCGCCATCGGGGTTCTGCTTGGACTCGAGCCAGGCAACAGCACGGCGAATATACGGCTTCGAGAGGTCCTCTCCGATTGCACGGAGACCGGCCAGAACGGACCACGTGCCATAAATATAATTGACGCCCCACCGGCCATACCAACTGCCGTCGGCCTCCTGCTCTCGCTTGATGAATCGCAGGGCCGGCGCCACGGCTGGGTGCGTCTGATCGTAACCCAACGCCGCAAGCATCTCGAGACAGCGTCCGGTCAGATCGGACGTGCTCGGATCAAGCAAGGCATGGTGGTCGGCAAACGGAATATAGTTGAAGACAATACGATTGTTGTCCTTGTCGTATGCGCCCCATCCACCATCGGACCCTTGCATGGCCAGCACCCAATTGGTTCCCCGCTGGATGGATGCCTGCACATCGATACCTTGAGCCATCCGGACTTTCGACAGGGCCATCAAGACCACAGCCGAGTCATCCACATCGGGATAGAGCTCGTTCTCAAACTGGAAATACCAGCCTCCCGGTTCTGCATCAGGAGACGAAAACTTCCAATCTCCAACCGTGTTCGTTTGGCGCGAGACCAAGTACGCAGCCGCTTTCTGGAGGGAGGGGTGATCCTCCGGCATCCCGGTTTCGATCAAGGCGTTCATCAGCAGTGCCGTATCCCAGATGGGAGAGTGGCAAGGCTGAAGATGCAGCGTCTCGACGCGCTGATCGCCGATCGATGCCGTGTCGTAGACTTCCAGCGATTCGATTTCGTGGAGCGCCTTCCGCACCAAGGGGTCATCGACCTGATAGCCGAGGCAACGAAGGGCTACGATCGAGTTTGCCATGGCCGGATAAATCGCCCCTAACCCGCCGCTGCCCTTGATGTGTTCCAGCATCCAGGTGGCCGCCCTATGCAGGGACTTTTCACGCAACCAACTCAGCGGCATTCGGTCGTACAATTTCAGGACCCTATCCAGCTGGACAAAGAAGTTATGTGGCGTGAACCACCGTTGATCCTTACTGAAGGGTGGCACGTCGCGATAGCGGATCTGTGATCGAGGCAAGACGTAGAGTTCGTCGATACCCTGCTCCTGCGGAATACGGCAGACAGGCTGGTTCGCGAAGACCACGAGCAACGGAATCAAGACCGCGCGAGACCAATAGGAGATGGCATAGATGCTGAAGTAGAACCGTTTCGGCAGGAGCATGATTTCGGGCGGCATGCTCGGAATGCCCTTCCAATCATATTGCTCGAACAGTGCCAAGGTGATTTTTGTAAAGACGTTCGCGCACACGACACCGCCCATCCCCAAAATACAGTCGCGCCCCCGAATCATGGAAGGCTCGTCTGCGGATATGCCGCTTATCTTCAGGGCAAAATAGGCTTTCACGGAGGCGCTGATCTCAGAAGGCCCTCCGTAGAAAATCGGCCATCCGCCATCGGGCAATTGCATGGCACGGAGGTAGCGAACCGCTCGCCGCTCTCGCTCAGGATCGACTCGATCCAGGAACCTCCGCAGCAAGAGGTATTCAGCGGTCAGCGTGGTATCGGCTTCGAGCTCGGCGACCCAGTATCCCTCCGAGGCATGTTGCCTGGACAAAAACCAGGCTTGACTTCGCCGGATCGCGTCATCGAGCGCATCCACGTGACTGATTGAATGACTGGCGGAGCGACGCGTCGCCGCGTCGACGGACGTCGAAGGCTCAAACTTGTCCGACACCAGACGCAACGGCGGAACGTTGGAGCGTTCGGTCGCCAGCCCAAGCGTCTCCGGCACGGAGACGAAGAGACTATCGGATAGACGATCCAGAAGCGTTCGAATCAGCTTCATCTTGTTGGTCTGTAGAGAACTGAAGATGGATGGGGTCAACGCGGGTGACTCGCTTTGTCCCCACAAGCGCTCAATCTATGAACGGGATGCTCATAGATCGGCTCATGCTCGGGTATATAGCAGACACCCTACGCCGACGTCAAGAAACGGAACAGCGGAAGTCCTCTGAAGTACGGATGTTTTAGCCGATCTCGTCTGCTTAGACCGACTGCAAATTGCCCAGTCTGACCGACACGATTTTTGAGATCCCCGGCTCTTCCATGGTGACCCCAAACAACGAGTCGGCAACGGCCATCGTCTGCTTGCTGTGGGTGATGACCATGAACTGCGCATCTTCGGAGAGTTCACCCAAGACGCCGGTAAATCGCCCGATGTTCTCTTCGTCGAGCGGCGCGTCTATTTCATCGAGAATACAGAACGGCGTCGGCCTGATCAAAAAGCTTGCGAAGAGCAGGGCCATCGCCGTCAAAGTCTTCTCCCCACCGGAGAGCATGGTCATCCCCTTCAAGCGTTTGCCCGGTGGTTGCACGACGATATCGACTCCCGGCTCCTGTGGTCCACGTTCTTCCGCTGTCTCATCCATAGGCATTTCGACCAGCCGGAGTTCGGCACGTCCACCGGGGAAGAACTTCACGAAGACCTCACTGAATTTCTGCTGAAGTTCGGCAAAGGTACCGGCGAACATGTCTTTCGTGGTGCGGTTGATGCGCTGAATGATTTCCTTGAGTGAGCCGATGGAGGTGGAGAGATCCTGTTCCTGCGTCGTCAGGAATCGATACCGTTCATCCAGCTCCTGATGCTCGTGAATGGCCGCCAAATTGATCGGCCCCAGCCGATCGATCTTCTCGCGGACCTTCTGCAGTTGCTCACGAAGCGCGACTTCATTGATTGCCGGTTGGTCTTCCGGGATCGGTCCTCCTTCGATGGACAGCTGTTCGGGTGTCGTCTCCACAGCCGCTGGATCGACCAGCGTCGTAAGATCGACCTGGTATGTTCCTAACAGCGTGGATTCGACCGTTCCCAATTGCATCCGAATTTCCGCCTTCTTGACCTCCACCGCCATGCGGGACTCGCGCAGCGACGACACCGCACGGCGAATATCCTCCAGCCCGGCATCGAGCCGATTCGCCGCCGCCGTCTCCTGCGCCTGCTCTTCTTGAAGTTCGATCAGCCGAGCCTTGACCTGAATTGCCGACTCACCGAATTCGCGGCAACGGGCTTCTTGGTGCGCTCGCTCAACCCGGCTCTGCTCGATTGAGGCCGTCAGTTCCTCGACATGGCGCGTCAACATCCCAATGCGTGCGGCCGCATCCTGCTGTTGTTGTTGAATCCGCAAGAGGTCTTGGTGGTGGTGCTCACGGGTCGTCCGAATTCCCTGTGCAACCAATTGCGCCTCCGTGAGCCGCTGTTGGAGCCCTTGCATATCGTGATCAATCTCCCCCACCCGCTCGCGCACACGACTGACCCCGGCTTCTTGGCCGGCCTTCTCCGCGATCCACTGTGCCAGTTGCGCGCCGCCGGAGCGCAACTCTTGCTCAAGCCGCTGCGCTTCCGCCGAGCCTCGTTGCGCATCGCTCATTAATGTGTCGATCCGCTGGGACAGATCTCCCAGCACGTGATCGAGTCCGGTTTCGTCTTTCCGCAGTGAAAGCCCCTGCATTTCCGCGTCACGCAGCGCCTCCGCGAGTTGTCGACTCTGCTCGCGCAACTCCTGTCCCTGCCCCAACAGTCGTTCCCGCCGCTGCTTCCCTTCTTCGACGCGCCCCGTCAGCGAGACGCCCTGAGCTTCCAAATGCAGCATCTCGCGGCGACGCTGCAGCAGCCCTCCTGTGGCGCCCGCCTGCCCTCCGGTGATGACCCCGGCCGCATCCAAGACTTCTCCTGCGCGCGTCACGATGACGGGCCCCTCGGGATCAGAGGAGAGCTGTTGCTCCCACAATGCCGTCGCGTCCTGGAGGGTGTCGACGAACACAATCCGGTCAAAGAGATAATCACGGGCCGTCTCTCGCTGGCCATCCACGTGGATCAGGTCAACCGCACGTCCAACCACACCGGGCTGCCCCTCCATCGCAGGCCACCATTGGCGGGAAACAGAATCCCGAGCCGTCCAGCGAGGATGCTGAGGGATGAACGTCCCCCGCCCAAGATTTTTCCCTTTCAAAAACTCAATGGCTTCACAAGCCGCGGCGGGGCTGTCGACGAACCATCCCCTGACCCTCTCCCCCAAAATCGCCTCCACCGCCCGGTCCCATCCAGGAGGTACGACCAGCCACTCGGCAATGGCATCGCGAACCCCGGAGCAGGCTTTGAGCGCAGTAGATTCTTCGTCGCCGCGCCGGCCATACCCCATATCTTCTTGCACCACGCCCTGCAGGGCTTTGAGGTGAGAATCCACTGCGGCCAACTCTTCCGATTGACGAAAGATCAACTGGTCGACGTCGGACAACTCGGCCGACAGACGCTCGCTCTCTTCCTCAACGCCTTGTTGTTTCCGACGCAGTTCAGCCACCAGCTGCTCCGCGTCACGGGAAGCCTGTTGAAGTGCCTGGCGCTTATCCAGGGCCGTCACGTGCTGCGCGCGAACGTCTTCCCGTTCGCGAGTCATCCGGTCTTCACGGTCCGCTGCTTCTTGAATGCGCGTGGCCAATTGCATCAGGGTCTGTTCAGTATTCGCAACCAATACCGTCAGATTGAGTACGTCCTGACGTCCCCGGTCTTCTTCGGCCAAAGCAGCGGTTCGTTGCTGGACCAGCTCTTTCATCTCCCGGTCGAGCGTCGCGAACGCCTCCTCCCGCTCCACACAGTCGCGCTCGAGCGCGGCCAGCGTGTCCTCAAGTGCCGCCGCTTCCGCCGCGCCCTGCTGTTGCTCCCGGGTGAGGCGCTCGAGTTCCTCCCCGCCCTGACTCTGCTGCTGCGCATAGAGCTCGCTGCGATTGCGCTCAACTTCTGCGGCCGTCAGGGCCTGCGCCTGTTGCTGTTCCACCTTCGACAGTTCCTCGCGCCTCTGTCCGATCGCCTCGGTCGCTGTGGCCATCGCGAGTTTGATCCGCTCAAGCTCTACATTCAAACGAGCCAGCTCGGCGGACTGCTCGGACTCCTGGTCTCCCAACGCCTGCAGTGTCGACTCCACCTCCTTGAGCGTCGTGCGTAGGACACGGTATTCGTTGGTCAGCAACTGAATCTCCAGCGACTTGGCCTCTTGGTTCAACGTCTGATAGGAGCGCGCCTGCCGCGCCTGCCGCTCGAGGGCATTCAACTGCTTTTTCACCTCAGCAATAATGTCCCGCACCCGCAAGAGGTTTTGCTGCGTCGATTCCAACTTGCGCAATGTTTCGGCCTTCTGCTTTTTGTAGCGAACGATACCGGCTGTCTCCTCGATCAATTCGCGCCGATCGTGCGGTGACGCGTTCAGAATCTGATCGATTTGCCCCTGCGCAATGACGGTGTGTCCTTTTGTCCCGGCCCTGGTGTCCAGTAGGATGCTCCGAACATCCTTCAACCGGCAGACGGTCTTATTGATGAGGTATTCGCTGTCGCCATTACGGTAGAGACGGCGCGTGATCATGAGTTCTTGATATTCCGACAACTGGCTCGAAAGACCGGACAGGGGATCCACATGGATCCGATCCAGCCCGCTGATCACGAGCGACACTTCGGCCAAGCCAAGAGGCTTTCGCATTTCGGTGCCGTTAAAGATCACATCTTCCATCTTCTCGCTACGCAGGGCCTTCGTACTCTGTTCGCCGAGCACCCAAAGAATGGCATCGACGACATTGCTTTTCCCGCTCCCATTTGGACCCACGATGGCGGTGACGCCTTCGGGGAATTCGATCCGGGCTTCGGCGAACGACTTAAACCCCGTCATCTCGATGGATTTCAAATACATCGGCGACTCCTTCGGTA
>Ga0075433_10002643_pt1 | contig 13676 bp, 12 predicted proteins | sample RhiMethybrSRZTD2_FD_75299 | JGI IMG/M metagenome (GOLD analysis project Ga0075433, IMG submission 75299) | Populus rhizosphere microbial communities from Tennessee, USA - Rhizosphere MetaG P. TD hybrid SRZTD2 | ecosystem: Host-associated > Plants > Roots > Rhizosphere > Soil | place: USA... | reverse complement strand
AAGGCTCCCGGGGCGACCCGGATGATGCGCGTCCCGTGAATGATCCAGCAGTCCCGGAGCCGGAGCGACTCATCCGCCACGATTTTTCCCCGGAACATGTCGTAGGGCGCCGCCTCGATTTCGAATCGGACGGTCCCCGGCAACACGACGGAGTCGGTGGTTTCCAGGAGCACGGAATCCTGCGCGTACGTCGGGAAGGCGCGCACCTGGATGTCGGGGTCGTACGCCGCGTGGAGCGGCTCCGTCGGGGAACCGGCCCCTCGAAGCGTCAGGTGACGGCCGAAGGGAAAGGGCACGACGGGCGGATCCTCGAAGGAGAGCGAGATGGCGCCGCCGCCCGCGGAGAAGAGGCACCAGAAATTGTGGCGCACGTGCGGTCCGGCCGCGTTGCCCCCTTCCACGAGCGTGACGCGGCAGGCGACCGATTGCGTCCGAAGGTAGCGCATCCCCACCGAGTACACGATGGCCGATCCCACCAAGGCGAGCGTCACCACGCCCACCCACGCGAGCTCGAGGCGCCGGAAGGGACGGAGCGCCGCGTACGGCAAGGCGACGACGGCGACGAGATAGACCATCATCAGGATGGCGACCGCCTTGAAGGGCGGGACCGACTTGAGGATCGAGCCTTTCAGCGCGGGCGCGATCGGCTCGCGCAGGTTCCGGGCCGCCATGCCGCCGGGCATCGGGATCCGGGCGTCGCGTCGCAGCTTGAGAAGCGAATCGAGGAATTGCGGGGCCTGCGGCCACGTCTCGAATCCCCTCATCGAGAGCGGGAATCCGCATACCACCACCCGGCCCCGGTCGTACCGCCGATGCAGCAGCGTCCCATCCCCCTCCGCTCCCTCCCGCGCGACGAACGACTGGATCGCGACCTCTCCGTCGAGCTTGCAGGGAAATCCCGTCAAGTCTTCGGCCGCTTTCAGGGAGGTCACGTTGCGGACTTCGCCCGGCGTTCCCGGCAGGAGCGGGTCGAGGTGGGTCTCCTTCAGGCGATGGGCGTTGCGCAGGAGCGTGACGACGAGCGCGCCGCCCCGGCAGACCCATTGGTGAATCGCCGAGGCCTGCGCGGGCGAGAGCGCGTCGGCCGCGACGTCGTCGAGGATCAGCAGGTCGGCGAGTTCGTACTCGGCCGCCGTCTGGGGAAGCTGGTCCGGGCCGATGGTGATGAGAATCTTGTCGGGCCCCTCCTCGCGCGTCGGATTCTTGAAGAGGAGATGGCCGTAGTTGCCCGGCGTGTCGGCGGCGATCAGCACGGTGTCGGCGCGCGGCGGCACGATCCGGGGCGCGGGCACGCCCGCCGCCCACTCGCCGTTGACGCGCACCTCGCCGGCGCGGTCGTCCGCGAAGGAGAGCGCCATCGGTTCGTAGGTGGCGCGCACGGGAAACGTCACGCGCTTGCGTCCGTCCCTCGGGAGCGAAATCCTCCGGGTGTACAGAACCGCCTCTCCCGATCCGCCGTAGGTCTGTCGGAGCGTGATCGTCCCCTCGCGCGCCTGGCCGTCGTTGACGAGGACGGCCTGGAACGGGAGCCAGACGTCGAACTTGCCCACGAATTTCGGCGGCGTCGGCCCCGGACCTCTCCACGGAAAGTTGACCAGCTCGGTGAGGGGTCGGAAACCGATGCCGAAATCCTCCACGCGGAGGCCCCCCTCCTGGGGTCCGGCCGGAGGGGAGAACGCCGCGAGGAGTCCCGCGCACGCCAGGAGAACGGCGGCCGGCCTCACGAAGTCCTCCGGTCGTCGCGGCCCATGAGGACCCGGAAGAACACCCGGATGATCGAGGAGGCGGCCAACGGGACGAAGGCCGCGTGGCCCGCGATGTAGCCGATCGCGAGCCAATCGCTCCGGAAGGCTTGGGGCCTGATATAGAACATGACGCTCGCCGTCACCATGAGGACCGCGAACGACTGGACGGCCGCCAGGCTGATGAACGGATGCTCGTATTCGCCCGAGAGGGCCATCGCTTCGCCTTCATGCCGCTGGAGGCCGCGCTTCAGGGACATGAGGGAGGCCCAGAGCATCAAGTCGAGCCAGAGCAGGTGCGTGCCCGAGCCCGCGGCCAGGATGCCGAACCACTCCCACCCATCGTTCCGATCCCCCCAGCCGCGCGGGGTCGTCCCGGCGAAAATCAGGAGGACCACCCCCACCGCGATGAGGGCGTTCCGGCCCATCGCCATCAGGTTGAAATTGCCCTTCCACGAGTAATCCATCCTCGACTCGACCGTGGCGAGGAACGCGGGGGCGAGCCGGAACTGGCGGAGAAGGCGCGCGAACAACTCCCGGGCCGCGGGATCCTCGGGCCGCCATTTCGCGATCCGCTGGTCCAGCTCCTGGTGGAGCTTCTCGAAGTACTCGGGAGGCTTGCCGAGGAGACGGCCCACGATGTCGCGGGGCGTCTCCTGCACGATCTCGAGGAAGATCGCGATCATTTCGGTCGCGGGGAAGCTGCGGAGAACTCCCTCGGCCTGCCGGAGCTCCTGGATGCGGCCCGCCTTGTCGAACGCCGAAGGAGGCTGGAGGAGCTGGCGGTCCCCAGCCAATCCCGGCGGCGAGACGCGCGCGAGAATCCGCCGGAGCGATTCCTCGGTATCCCGCTTGCTGGCCACGCGGGCCGCCCAGGTCGGATAGCCTTCGGCCAGCGCGCGCTCGAGGCGCGTCTGGGACTCGTAGAAATCCCCGGTCTCGGCGTACAGGATCGCGTAGCCAAGCGGGGCGTACCGCTCGATGAACCGGATGTAGTAGGGCAGGCTCGCCCGGGTGGCCTTGAACATGGGTCGGCTCCGGTCGCGAAGGGTCCGCTACGTCCTCTGAAGCCCGTCGAGCCATCCGCCTCCGCGGAGCTCGCGCGGGAAGGGATCGCCTCCCGGTCCCGGATCCGTGAACTGGCGGATGATCTTCTTGAGGAGGCGCGGGGGGACGTCGGGCGCGCCCCGCCGGCGGATCGTCTCGACTGTCATCTGGAGGAGCGCGTACTCGCGGCGGCAGCCTTCGCAGGACGAGAGGTGCTTCTGGACGACGCGGCGCATGAACAGCGAGAGATCGTCGTCGTAGTACGAATTCAAGGTCCGGCGGATCTTGTCGCAGAACGGCTTCGCCGACTTCATGTCAGCCTCCCGGCGAGGTACGGTTCCAGGCACTCTTTGACGCGCAGGCGGGCCTCGTGGACGTAACCGCGGACGGTGGCCTCGGCCACGTTCAGGATGGACGCGATCTCACGCGCCCTGAGGCCTTCGTGATCGAAGAGGACCAGTGCGGCCGCCTGCTGGGGGGAGAGCTCGGCGAGCGCGAGCGAGAGGCGCTCCTGCAGCTCCGCGCGGTCCAGGCGGGAGTCGGGCCGGTCGGATCGCCGGGCGGAGGCAACCGCCTCGAGCGCGCCGGCCTCCATCGGCGCCTCACGGCGCTTCCGCGACTGGCGCGATCTCAGGAGGTCCAGGGCGGCGTTGGTGACCACGCGCGAGATCCACGCGGGGAGATGGCGGCTGCCGCCGACGCTCGACCAGTTCCGGAAGAGTCTCAGGAACGCCTCCTGGACGACATCCTCGGCGTCCGCGGACGACCCGGTCATGTGGTACGCCAGCTGGTACGCCTTGTTGCCGTAGGTCTTGACCGTGGATTCGATCGTGCGGGTGGAGGGGTGAACGCCGGGGATGCCGATGCGAAGAATCTCCATGCGTCCGCCCTTGGGCCCCCTATCGTACCGCTTGTATGACGGTACGCGGTTCCGATTCGTTCGGGTGAAAATTCGAGAAGCCCGGAACTTTGATCGAGGGCCCCCGCGCGCGAATTCCTGAATAAACAGTTTGGCCCTGCGCTTGTATACTGAGTGGCGAGACCCCCCTTACCCAATCAAGGAGATTGAAGATGAAGTCGCTCGGAATCCTGGCCGCCTTCGCGGCCGCGCTGGCGTTCGCGGGATGTAGCTCCTCCCCCTCCGGTTCCGACGGGATGATGACCGGCAAGGACGGGAAGTGCTCGGCCCAGAAGGAAGGCTCCTGCTCCTCCGACGGGCAGAAGAAGGATTGCTGCGCCTCCGAGGCGAAGAAGGACAGCTGCTGCGAGGGCAAGGGCTCCGAGACCGCCGTCGAGAAGAAGGGCTGCTGCGCCGAGGGCAAGTCCGAGGCGAAGGTGAAGTCCGGCTGCTGCAAGGGCAAGGAAGTTTCCGCGGCCTGCGCCAAGTGCAAGAAGGCCTGCGAGGCGGGCTCCTGCGACGACGAGAAGAAGTGCGAGGGCGACAAGAAGTGCGACGAGTGCCCCGCCAAGGACGCCCCGAAGCCGTAACACCGCGACCGATAGTCCAGGAAAAGGGACCGGCCACACCCGGTCCCTTTTCTTTTTGCTCGGGAGACGGCCCTGGAATCTAGAATCTAGGATCAGGAATCAGGAATGCGCTCCCCGTCCGGCCTCGGCTCCGACCCCACCTGCTCCTGCAGTCCCAAGCACCTCAGCTGCATCTCGCCGAAGGAATGGATGAAGGGCCAGCTCGGCGTCTGGCAGTTCTACTACGAGAAGCGCGACATCCGGGACAAGACGCTCCATCCCGCCACGTTCCCCATCGCCCTCGCGCGGCGGCTCATCGACCTCTTCACGCACCAGGGCGAGCTCGTGCTCGATCCCTTCGTGGGGAGCGGGACTTCGCTCGTCGCGGCGCGCGACGCGGGACGCAACGCGGTGGGATTCGACCTCCAGAAAAAGTATGTCGACCTCGCCGGCAGGCGCCTCGCGGCGGAACCCGCGAACGGGACCCGGCAACGCGTCGTCCGGGCCGACGCCCGCGCCATTCCCTCGCGGCTCGAACCGGAGAGCGTGAAGCTCCTCGTCACCTCGCCGCCATACGCGAATCTCTTGAATCGCCCCCGCGCCAACAAGAGCCGGCGGACGCACGATCGCAAGAACGCCCAGCTCGGCAAGGTGGAGCAGTACAGCCAGGACCCCCGCGACCTGGGCACGCTCGATCTCGACGCCTACGCGGGCGAGATGGAGTCGATCTTCCGCGGGCTGCTGCCCCTCCTGAAACCGAAGGCCCACTGCGTCATCAACGTGCCCGACATGTGGCTGGACAACCGCCGCATCACGATCCACATTTCGATCGTCGACGCGCTCCGCCGCGCGGGCTACGAGCTGCGCAACATCATCATCTGGGACCGCACGAACATCGTGAACCGCATCGGCATCTTCGGCTGGCCCTCGAACTACATCACGATGGGCGTGACGTTCGAGTACCTGCTCGACTTCTGGCGGCCCCCCGAACCCAACGCCTGATTCCTGATTCTTGATTCCGGATTCTTGATTCTGGCTTCGTGGTTCGCCTCTTCATGCCGGAAGCGCATGTTGCCTGAGCCTCTCCGGCTTTCGTCTACCGCCCCGTAATGCGTTATGCGTGATGCGTGATGCGCTATCTTCCCCTGGATGCTGGATGCGGGATGCTGTATGCACTCCTCTTATCCGCCTGATTCCGTATTCTTGATTCTGGCTTCGTGGTTCGCCTCTTCATGCCGGAGGCGCATGTTGCCGGAGCCTCATCGGCTTTCCTCTACCGGCCCGTAATGCGTTGTGCGTGATGCGTAATGCGCTCTCTTCCCCTGGATGCCGGATGCCGGATGCGGGATGCTGGATGCGCTCCTCTTTTCCTCCTGATTCTTGATTCTTGATTCTGGATTCTTCATTCCTGATTCTTGTCTTCCTTCGCCCGTTATAATTTCCGCCATGAAGTCGGTCCTCCCCGCCCTCCTCCTTCTCGTCCTCCCCCAAGAGCGCAAGGGCCCCGAACTCCCCTCCACCTTCACGAGCAAGCACTACGAGATCAAGACGAGCGCCACCAAGGAACAGGCCGACAACCTGATGGAGTACATGGAGCTCGTCTTCGACACGTACATGAAGCTCCTCAAGCCCGACGACCCCGCGACCGCCGAGAAGGCGCGCAGCACGATCCTCCTCTACAAGGACCGCGAGGAGTTCCTCGCCTCCGGCGCGCCGAAATACGCCGGGGCGTACTACAGCCTCCAGAGCAAGAATCTCGTCGGCTACTTCGACGACCTCACGATGAAGCCCTTCTTCGCCCACGAGGGCATGCACCAGTTCACCGACCTCACCTCCAAGCACTACTCCGATTTCCCCATGTGGTTCTCGGAGGGGATCGCGGACTGCATCGGCAACAACGAGGTGCGCAACAAGAAGCTCTACCTCTGCCTCAAGGGGGGCACGATCGCGCGCGGCCGCCTGCCGGTCATCCAGGAGGCCCTCAAGGCCGGGAAGGCGTACAAGCTCCACGACCTCCTCACGCTCGACCACGACAAGTTCATGGCCGACCCGGGCCTCTGCTACGCGCAGTCGTGGTCCTTCTGCCATTTCCTGATCACGTACCCGGACATGGAGGACCGCAACCAGCAGATCCCCAGCGGCAAGTTCCGGAAGAACGTCGCGATCTACTACGAGCGCATCCGGGCCGGCGGATCGTCCCACTACCAGGCATGGGACGAGGCCTTCAAGGGGATCCCCATCGAGGGGCTCGAGGAGTTGTGGAAGAAGTATGTCGAGAAATTCGAGCCCGCCCGCCAGCTCGGCTTCTTCGGGCCGGAGCTCACGGCCGAGGAGTGCGCGGCCCTCGGCCTCAAGGAGGGGCGCTCGGCCATCCGCGTGGCGAAGCTCATGGCCGACGGCGTGGGCGCGAAGGCGGGGCTCGCCGAGAACGACGTCATCCTCTCGTTCGACGGCAAGACGTTCCCCGCGGACGACGCGATGAACCAGCTGCGCTCCTGGATGCAGGCCATTCCCTACGGCCGACGCGTGAAGGTCGTAGTTCGCCGCGACGGTAAGGACCTCGACCTGATGGTCGTGTGGGACCCGCCCAAGAAAAAATGACGGTCCGCGCCGCTCGGGGTATAATCCCCAGCCCATGCCCGAGTCCGCGCTCGACGAACTCTATTCCCGGTTGAAGGTCCGCGAGGCGGCCCTCGACCGCCTCCTCCACTGCTTCAACGACCTCTCCAATCCCGTGCGCACGTTCCACGAGTTCCTCGACATCGCCACCGAGGCGATCCCCTGCGGCGCCGCCAGCCTGATGCTCGTCACGAAAGAAGACGGCACCATGACGTTCGTCGCGGCGACGGGCCCCGTCGCGGACAAGGTGCGCGGGATCAAGCTCCCCCCCGGCATCGGCATGCCCGGCATCGTCGCCCGCGACCGCCGCCCCCTCGCCGTCAGCGACGTGACGAAGGAGGCGAGCTATTCCCGCGAGCGGCACAAGATCGCCGGGTACGAGACGACGTCGCTCCTCGCGGTGCCCGTCCTGTACAAGGGCGACCTCACCGGCGTGATCGAGCTGCTCAACCGCAAGGGCAGCAGCGAGTGGGCCCGGCACGAGGTGGAGCTCCTCGAACGGATCGCCCGCGCGGCCGGGATCTTCATCAACCTGATCGGAGAGCGCCGATGACCGACATCAACGCCCTGTTCAAGGACCTCATCAACCGGCGCGGCTCCGACCTCCACCTGAAGATCGGCCGTCCCCCGCTCATGCGCCTCTCCGGGGAGATCGTCCCCACCGACGGACCGGCCGTCACCGGCCCGGAACTCGACGGCATCCTGAAGCAGCTCCTCGGTCCCGAGGGCCTCGCGAAGCTCCAGCGGGACGGCGAGACCGACGCGGCGTACGCCGTGCCCGAGCTCGCGCGGTTCCGCATCAACGCGTTCCGCCGGATGGGCCACTTCGGCGTCATCGCGCGCGCCATCCCGCTCCAGGTTCCCACGCTCGACAGCATGAACCTGCCGCCGGCGATCAAGGACCTCCTCCACGTGCCGCAGGGACTCATCCTCGTCACGGGCCCCACGGGCAGCGGCAAGTCGACGACGCTCGCCTGCATGATCGAGCACCTCAACCAGACCCAGCCGCTCCACGTGATCACGCTCGAGGACCCGATCGAGTTCGTCTACACCGACGCGCAGTGCGAGGTCACACAGCGCCAGCTCGGGACCGACGTGTCCACGCTCCAAGAGGGCCTGCGCCGCATCCTCCGGCAGGACCCCGACGTCATCCTCCTGGGCGAGCTGCGCGACCGCGAGACGATCGAGACGGCGATGCACGCGGCGGAGACGGGCCACCTGGTCCTCTCCACGCTCCACACGAACGACGCGAAGCAGACGATCGACCGGATCATCGACACCTTCCCCGCCGACAGCCGGGACCACATCCGCTCCATGCTCTCGCTCACCCTGCACGCGATCATCAGCCAGCGCCTCATGCGGCGGGCGAGCGGCGGCGGCCGCGTGGCGGCGATGGAGATCCTGATCAACACGCCGAACGTGCGGGAGCTGATCGCGGCCGGGAAGATCCGCGAGATCGAGAACGCGATGAAGACGGGCGAGTATTACCGGATGCAAACGTTCAACCAGGCGCTCGCGAGGCTCGTCCACGAGGGGGCGATCACGGAGGAGGAGGCGGCCGGGTCGTCGACCAACCCGAACGAGCTGAAGATGATCCTGAGGGGCATCACGTCGGGGGGTTCGAGCGCGCGCGTGCCGAGCGTCCCGACTCCCGCCGGCGGCACGGCGCCGACCGACTCGACGAAGCGGATGCCGTCCGTCCCGAGCGTCAAGCCGGAACCCGCGCCCGCCCCGGCGCCCGAAAAACCTCCGGGCCTGAAGATCACCCGGGGGTTCTAGCCCCAGGCGGATTCCTGATTCCTGATTCCTAATTCCTCATTCCTGATTCCTGATTCTTGATTCTTGATTCCTGATTCTTGATTCCCCTCAGGGCACCGTTTTCCTCGCCATCACCAGCGCCTGCTGGTTCGTTGTGATCTTGTCGACGAGCGCCCGGGGCACGTCGATCCCGCGCTCATCGAGGGAGTCCTGCGCCTCGGTGTAGATCTTCTGCGCGTCCCAGAAGCATTTGACCGCGTTCTTCGCCTCCGAGGCCCACACCGCGTTGTCGTCCGAGGCCTTCGCCTTTTCCAGCGACTTCTTCCCCGCCTCGTGGAGCTTGTCCGCCTCCGCCAGCTTCGCCTGCAGCTCCTCGGGCAGTTTGGAGATCTCGCCGCCGATCCCGCTTCCCACGCCGGGTTTGCGGGGCGTGTCCGTCGGCGGCAGGACCGGGCCGTCCTTCGGCGCCGGGGGAAGCCTGAACTTGTCGTCGAGGAGGTTGTCGTTGATCGTGAGCTGGATGTCGGCCGTCGACACGCCGAACGAGGCCTTGGATAGCTGGGCGTACTGCTCCTCGAGTTTCCTGGCGGAGGCGTAGCGCTCGTAGATCGGGGTCCCCGGGTAGTACTCCCGCCGCCCGACGCCCCAGCAGTCCTCGCACGCCCCGCCCTTCCCCGAGCATTTCACGCACGCGATGTTCACGAAATGGTCCGTCAGCTTCGCCGTCGGATCGAGGCCCTGGCGCGCCTGGCCGATCTTGGCGCGGACCTGTTCCCGCTTCGCCCTCTCCTTCGCCCTCCGGTCCTGCCATCCGGCGAGGGCCTTCACGTGAACCTCGAGGCACTTTCCGAGCTCGGGCACCTTGGTCGTCGGCACTTTCGCCGCCAGCCACGCGGAATCGCCCGTCGTCCGGCAGGTCGCGCAGGAGGTCGACCCCGCGCCGCCGCATTCGGAGCACGCGCCCAGCCGCGTCCCCTTGCCGGAGCATTGGACGCAGGGCCCCGACTTCCGCCCCTCGCAGGCCTCGCAGGGAAGGCGGCCCTCCTTGCACTTCTCGTAATCGGCGAAGAGCCGCTTCATCAGCTCGGGCTTGAGTTCGTCCTTTTCATCCTCGTACTGGCTCGTGAAGACGCGCGCCTTGCCGGTGAAGACGTTCGCCTTGAGCTGGATGAAAATGTCGCCGCACTTGAGGTTGTGGCGCTCGGGCGCTCCCGACGGCGCGTTGGGATCGAGCGGATTGGTGACGGTCCGGAGATCGACCGACCCGGAGCCGTCGCAGGGGCGGAGCGTCCAGAAGAGGCGCTGGGGCTTCATGGTCCAGATCCGCTTGTCCCCCGGGACCTTGAATTTGAATTCCTTGTCGACGCGGATCCGGAGTTCGCCGGCGTACCCGCCGTGGGGCAGCGTCCCCTGCCCGTTGCACAGCGCGCACGGGCCCTGGCCCTTGCCCGAGCAGGTCCGGCAGCTCTGCGGCACGACGCCCGACTGGCAGAGCGCGCAGTCGGTTTCCCCGGTCCGGTTGCAGGCGGCGCAGGTGGAGGCGAACCCGGGCGGCAACAGCGCGCGCCAGCGGTTCACCTCGGCTTCGACCGCGGCCGGATCGGGAGCCTTCATCAGCCATCCCTTCAGCCGCTCGATGTCCGCCTTGTACGTTGTGGCCAGGAACGGGGCTTTCAGCGCCTCGTCTATCTTCGCCTGCGCGGCGGGCGCCCGGCCCGCCTTCATGTCCTCCGCGACCGCGAGGACGAGCGCCGCCCCGTCGGCCCTCACCTCGGCCCGCAGCTCGAGGGCGATCGCGACGACGCGCCGGGCGTGCTCCTCGTTGTAGGGGCGCGACACTTCCGCCAGGCGCAGGAGGTGCTGATCGGCCTGGTCGAAGCGCGAGTCGTCGAGCGCCTTCAACGCGAGTCGGATTTCGTTCTGTAGCGAGCGGAGGAGGTAGAGCGGGCCCTGGATCGCGGTGCGCTCGGCGTCGAACTTCTTCAGCTCCTCGTACGGATCCTCCTGGAAGACCGGGAGCCCGAGGGCCAGGAGCGCGAAGACGGCCGCCCTACGCATCGAACATCTCCCCTGAATACCGATGAGATTTCGGGAGATTATACGCAGCGGACGTACAATTTTCTCGGAATCCGGCCCGGGGCGGGTTGCGGGGTGCGGGGTCCTACCTGGCGCAGGTGTCGCAGGCGGGGCAGCGCTGGTCGCGGGAACAAAGCGACATCAGCTTCGCCTCGGCCCCGCATCCGGCGCACTTCCCCACGCAGGTGTCGCACGATTTGCATTTGTTGTCGACGGCGCAGAGGACCTTCGCGTCGTGGCCGCAGGCCGCGCATTTCATCAGCGCGACGCCGCCGCCGGCGGTGGAACAGGCCGCGAACGTCGCCGCGATCATCACCGCCATCGCCGCCAGGGCCAGGCTTCGAATCATCGGTCCTCCGGGTTTGTAGCTATTTACCAGAAACCTCGCCGGTGCGGGGATATTCGTTAATTACGGCGACGTTTCCGCCGGCTCCCCGGGGGTCGGAAGGGCCCGCGAGGGCTTGAGCGCCGCCGATCGGCGCCAGAACGCGTAGAAGGTCGCGCTCCCCGCGACGTAGGTCAGGATCGTCGCGAGCATCGCCGTCGTGTAGCCGTCCCGGAAGTACCGGGCGTTCTCGATCACCCACCCGCCGGCGGAGGTCCCGAGGAGGAACGTGCCGTTCCAGGAGATCTCGCGCAGGCCGTTGGTGACGGCGCGCTGGTGGGCGGGGACCACCTCCATCGCGAACTGCGCGTTCACCGGCCCCGCCATGTTCATGAGCGCGTGGCGCGCCAGGAAGGCGGCCACCGCCAGCGCCGGAAGTCCCGTGAACGCCATGACGAGGAAGAAGGGGATCGAGAGCATCTGGCACGCGACAATCGTGCGGACCCCGCCGAACCGGCGCGCGAGGAGCGGCGCCGCGAGGAAGGCGAAGATGGTGACGACCTGCGACGCCGAGAAGACGACGGAGACCGTCCGCGGCCCGTACCCGAACCGGCTTTCGAAATAGAGATTGATAAACGGGATCGTCAGCCCCGCCCCGAGCCCGATGATCCCGACGGGCAGGCCGAGGCGGAAGGAGGTCCGGACGTCGACCTCGAGACGCTCCCGCTTCGCGTGACCGGGAGAGGACTCGCGGAGAAACGCGAAGATCGCCGCGCCGGCGGTCGAGATCCCCGCCGACACGAGCATCATCCGGCGCATGCCGTCGGAGGACTCGCCCCAGGCGTGCGACAGCGCCCAGACGAGCGCCGCCCCGGCGAGCGCGGAAGCGGGTCCGAGCGCCGTTCCCGCGCCGAAGAGATAGGGACGCTCCGCCGGCGTGGAGTGGCGCATGTAGAAAGGCACGCCCGCCACCGAGAGGAGCCCCGTCCCCGCTCCCGCGACGAAAGCGTACCCGAGCACCGCCGCGTGGGTCGGCCACAACGCCGTGCCCGCGATCCCCGCCGCGAGGGCCAGCGCGCCCCCGGCGAGATACCCCTTGAGCGGCCCGCGATCCATGAAGAACGAGAGCGGCACGGCGACGAGCGCCATGCCGAGCGCCGAGACGGAGAGCGTCTGGCCGATGAACCCTTCCTCGAACCCGAGGCTCTTGAGGAAGAGATTGCGCAGGACCCAGACCGTCCCCTGCCCGATCCCGCCGAGGAATTCCCCCGCGAGGAAGAGCTTCGCCGGCGTGGAAAAGCGCGCCGCGTGATGGAAATAGTCCCGGAGCATCGAGCGGACACTCTACCCGAGCAGGCGCTCGAGGAGCAGGCAGATCGCGACCATCGCGGCGAACGCCGCTCCGAGCGGCCGGGCGACGCGCCAGAGTTCCGACGTCGAACCCGCGGGAGCCTCGCGCGGCGACCCGGGGCGCCAGGACCCGCCCACGACAACGCAGGCGGCGAACCCCGCGACGTTCCACCAGAGCCAGGAGACCGAGCTTCCCGCGCCCAGCCAAAGCGCCACGTTCACCGCGATTCCCGCGACGAGCCCCGCCACGACGCCCCACTCGGTCGCGCGCCGCGTCAGCATGCCCAAGGTGAACATGCCGAGGATGGGACCGTAGGTCAGCGACCCGACCTGGTTGATGGCCTCGATCACCGTGTCGCCGAGCCGCGGCGTCAGGAAGGCGAATCCCGTCGCGACGGCGCCCCAGAGAAACGTGAGGATCCGGCCCCAGCGCATGGCGGCCCGTTCCTCCATCTCCCGGAACCGCCGCGTGTACCGGCGGAGCACGTCCTCCATCGTCGCGGCGCTCAGCGAGTTGAAGGCGCTGTCGAGGCTCGACATCGCGGCCGCGAGGACGCCGGCGATGAAGAGGCCCCGGATCCCCGGCGGGACATGCTCGAGGAGGAAGAGCGGCACGAGATCGTTCGGGTCGCGCAGCTTCGCCGCGAAGGCCGGGGTGCGCGCGAGGAATCCGGCGAGGACGACGCCGAGGCCGCAGTAGGTGAGCGAGAGGGGGAACCGGAGCAGGCCGTTCCAGAGCACGGCGCGACGCGCGGTCGCGACGTCGGGCGCCGTGAGGAGCCGCTGGGCCTGGCTCTGGTCGCAGGCGTAGTAGGAGACGTACAGGAAGAAGCCGCCGACGACCATCGGCAGGAACGAATAGTGGCCGCCGTCGCCGAGCCCGGTCTCCCGGAAATGGAAGATCCTCATCCGCTGGGGGTCGACCCCCTCGAGCGAGAACCCGCCGGCGAAGAAGAGGCAGACGATCGTGGCGATCCACAGGATGACCAGCTGGACGATGTCGGTCAGGATGTCCGCCTTGATCCCGCCGACGACGGTGTACGCGAGCGACACGCCGCTCACGAGGGCGACGGTGATCCAGAGGTTCCAGCCGAGCGGGACGGCCACGACGAGCGAGCTGGTGTAGATGATGACGCCCGTGGCCAGCGCGCGGGTCAGCATGAACGCGACGCTGAGCGAGGTGCGCGCCACGGGGCCGAACCGCCGCTCCAGGTATTCGTAGATCGTGGTGATGCCGGCCGCGTGGTAGACAGGGAGGAAGATGGCGGAGATCGCGATCATCGCGAGCGGAA
>Ga0075433_10002641_pt1 | contig 13683 bp, 10 predicted proteins | sample RhiMethybrSRZTD2_FD_75299 | JGI IMG/M metagenome (GOLD analysis project Ga0075433, IMG submission 75299) | Populus rhizosphere microbial communities from Tennessee, USA - Rhizosphere MetaG P. TD hybrid SRZTD2 | ecosystem: Host-associated > Plants > Roots > Rhizosphere > Soil | place: USA... | reverse complement strand
CTGACGGTGGAGGACCCCGACGGGCAGAGCGATGCCAAGAGCAAGGTGATCGACGTGGGGACGCCCCCGCCGGGGTTCGATCACATCGTGATCTCACCCTCGAACGCGACGATCGATCCGGGCGACTCGCAGAATTACACGGCTGAGGCATTCGACACGCACGGGGATTCGATGGGCAACGTCACGGGGTCCACCTCGTTCTCGATCTCGCCGAACGGTTCCTGCTCCGGCAACACTTGCACCGCGAACCAGCCGGGCAACCACACGGTCACCGGCACGTTCTCCGGCGACAGCGACGCGGCGACACTGACGGTGAAGGAACCGCCGCCCCCGCCGTGCCCGAACTACGCGCTGGCGTTCCACACGCGGCCGCCCACGTCGGTCGACGCCGGCAAGCAGTTCAACGTTCAGGTGCGGGTCTCGGTCCTGGAGGGCGGCTCGAACGACGGTCCCCTGACGATCTCGCTCGCCTTGGCCGGCGGCAGCTTCAGCGGCGGTGACACCTCGGTGACCTGGACCGGACAGGGAACGGTCACGTTCAATCACCTGACGATCGACGAGCCCGGCTCCTACACGATCACCGGTAACGCCCCGTGCGCCTCCTCCACCGACGCCGCACCGATCACGGTGGACGACGGTGGCTCCGGCGCCTCGCTCGGCCTCGTGTTCCTGACGCCGGGCGTGCTCGCCGTGCTCGGCCGCACGCGCCGACGGCGCTGACCGGCCGACGAGCCGGCCGCAGGCCCTCGTTCATACGGGCCAGTTCCAGCCCGTGCCACGGCCGCCGGCTACGCGTCCGTGGAACCGGTGATCGCCGACGCCGAGCCTTCGGCCGACACCCCGGAGGCCTGAGTCCGCCGGCCCCTGACGAGCGCCACCGCCAGCACCGCCAGCAGCCCGAACCACGCGAGCGCCGACAGCGCGATCCCGCGCCCGATCGCCGGCTCGCGGTAGGACAGCCGGATCCGGTGCCGTCCCTCCGGTACCGCCACGCCCTGGACGAAGCCGTCCACGCGCAGCAGGGGCACCGAACGCCCGTCCAACGTCGCCGACCATCCCTCGTCCCACGCGTTGCGCACGACGAGGATCGAGGGGTCCGGCGCGTCGACGTCGATGCGCACGTCCTCGGGTTCAGGCTCGCGGTAGTACGCGTGGCCGGCCACACCGTGCGGGCGTCGCGTGATCCCGGGGTCGGTCTCGAGGACGGCCACCCGCGCGGGGTCGAACCGCGGCTCGATCGCCGCGTCCAGCGCCGCCGAGCTGCTCGGTGTCACCCGCCACGTCGGGACCAGCGTCGCGCGCGGCTCGGCGCCCCCGATCTCCACGAGCCGGTACGCGCCCTCGCGCGAGATGGTCGGCCCCTCGAGGCTCTGCGGCAGTGTCTCGTTCCGCGTGACCAGGTAGCGCGCGCCGAGCATCCGCATCTCCGAGAGCGTCGGCACCTGGACGATCGAGGCGTTGTAGAAGACGGGGAGCTTGTTGATCCCGTGGATGTAGGACCAGTACCCCGGGATCTGGACCGGCGAATAGCCGAGCGTGTCGGGGAGCTTGAACAGCACCGAGCGCCCGATCAGCAACGCGGGCCAGTCCGACGGCTTGCGCGTGAACAGGTACCCCTTGTTGAAGTAGGCATCCGGCGTGAACCACGCGAGGTATCGGCCGCCGGCGATCCCGTTCTGCCGCAGCGACCGCGCGATCGGCCCGGGTTCGAGGTACGCGTTCAGGTCGACGTCGGGCCATCGAAGGGGGGCGGCCACGAGCGCCGGGTTGCTCCCGCTCTCCAGGCCCAGGTACACGGTCCCGCCGCGGTACATCGACGACCACAGGGCGCCCGCCGCCAGCTCGGCGGCCAGCACGAGGCACAGCGCAACCGGCGCCCAGCGTCGTCCACGCGCCAGCGCCCACGCCACGCCGATCACCGCCGCGGACGCGATCGCGAACACCGTCAGGCGTCCCAGGCGCGCGCCCATCAGCAGCGGGACGATCAGGAAGACGGCCAAACCCCCGCCGATCCACCGCATCGCCTCGCCGAACGATGGCCGGTGCTCGAGCACCCAGTGGATGCCGATCGCCCCGAGCACGGGTACCACCAGGAATGCGAGGTATCGTAGCCGACCCGGGTTGTGCAGGTACACGTCGCCGAACGGGAGCGCGAGCGCGAGCGAGCGGAACCACCCGGCCCCGACCAGCACCGAGCTCGTGAGCACGTAGGCCAACGCGAAGACCGCGCCCACACAGACGACCAGGTACCGCCTGGCCCGGTCGCGGAGCGCGAACGGCACGAACAGCAGGATGGCGGCCCCGACGTACCCGCCGGGCGTCGACGCGAGCGCGAGCGGCCACGCGCCCCAGATCCCGGTGTCCGGGATCGGGATGTCCTCCACGCCTGCGGACGAACGTGCGACCGTGCCGCCGAACGACCCGTACCCGTCCGACAGGCTCGAACGTGCCAGCACCGCGAAGTGGGGGATCAGGATCGCGAGGTTCGCGAGCGGCACGAACGCGAGCAAGCCGAGCGACATCCACACGGCGCTCGCCGTTCGGAGCTCCCCGCGGCGGACCTCATTGATCGCGCGGGCGATCACGTACGCGAGGGTCAGTCCCGTCGCCATCACGAGGCCGTGCGACAGGTGCGACGTCGCGACCTGTCCCCACGCGAGCGCGGCGAGCGCCAGCCAGGGCAGACGCCGCCACCCCGCCGCCGAGAAGAAGCCCGACGCGCCCACGAGGATGAACGGCGTCCACGCGAGCGTCCCCGCGAACGGGAGGCTGATCGCCACGATCGAGGCCGAGATCGCCATCGCGAGCGACAGGCCGCCGGCGGTCGCGCCGACGCGGCCGAGCCCCTCCTTGCGCAGGAACCACCACAGCCCGAGGCCGGCCAGGATCGGGTTCAGGACGATGAGCGCCCGCAGCCCGCCGCCGCATCCGAACGCCACCGAGCTCCCCATCGTCGACAGCGAGAGCCAGCCGCTCTGCGGATCGGCGGCGAACCACGTCCCGGCCATCTCGTACGGGTTCCACAGGGGGACGTGGAAGTCCGCCAGGGCCCGGCCGAGCATGCACGAGCGCGGGAGCCAGAACGACAGGATGTCTGGATGCTGGTCGGTCAGGTGGGGCAGGAACGCGATGCCCCTCAAGGCCAGCAGCACCGATCCGATGATCAAAGCCGGGCCGGCGACGGCGGTCAGGATCGATCGGGTCGGGGAGGTTGTCGATGGTTGCGCGGCAGACACGGAGATGCGTTCGCTCCGCGTCCGGGTCTCCATCATCTCAGGCTACCGGGGCCGCTTCGTTCCCGTTGACCAGGGGGTCTGCTAGACTCCGCGCCGGTTCGGCCCCGCTGACCACTCGGACCATCCAGGACCCCACATGATCAGTCTTCAGCGTGTCACGAAGGTCTACCGGAACGGCACGACGGCGCTCGAAGACGTCACCGTCGACGTCGAGAAGGGCGAGTTCGTCTTCATCGTCGGGCAGTCCGGCTCCGGCAAGAGCACGTTCATCCGTCTCCTGCTCAAGGAGGAGGAGGCGACCAAGGGCGACATCTACGTCGCGGGGAAGAACCTCGCCAAGCTCACGAGTTGGAAGGTGCCGCACCTGCGGCGGAACATCGGGACCGTGTTCCAGGACTTCAAGCTGCTCCAGGACAAGACGGTCTTCGAGAACGTGGCGTTCGCGCTCGAGGTGATCGGCAAGCCCAAGCACGTGATCGACCAGCGGGTGCCGGAGATCCTCGAGCTCGTCGGCCTGGGCGACAAGCTCAACAACTTCCCCGACGAGCTCTCGGGCGGCGAGCAGCAGCGCGTCTCGATCGCCCGGGCCTGCGTGAACCGGCCGCTCGTGCTGCTCGCCGACGAGCCGACGGGCAACCTCGACCCGTCGACCTCGGTCGAGATCATGCGGCTGCTCGACAAGGTGAACCGCATCGGGACGACGGTGTGCATGGCGACGCACGACCAGGCGATCGTCGACGCGATGCGCCGCCGCGTGATCGAGCTGGACAAGGGCCACGTCGTCCGCGACCAGGCCCGGGGGGTGTACAGCTAGGTGCCGCGGTTCGAGTACCTGTTCCGCGAAACCACCTCGGGTCTTCGCCGGAACGGCCTGGTCGCGTTCGCCGCGATCTCCACCACCTTCATCGCGCTGTTCCTGTTCGGGCTGTCGCTGCTGATCTCGCGGCAGGTGAGCCTGATGATCGAGGCCACGACCGGCAACGTCGAGGTCGCCGTCTACCTCACCGATCCCGTGAACCTGGACAACGTCCAGTCCCTTACGAACACGCTGAACGATCTGGATGTCGTGGCCGACGTGCACTACGAGAACAAGCAGGAGGCATGCGACCGGTTCCGTCGCCTGTTCGCCGAGCAGGAGGCCCTGGTCAACAACGTGGACTGCGACGCGCTGCCGGCGTCCCTGCGCGTGAAGATGGAGGACCCGGAGCAGTACGCGCAGGTGCAGGCGGTGCTGAAGGGTCAGCCGGGGATCGAGCAGATCGTCGACCAGAGTGCGTTCCTGGACCGGTTGTTCGCCGTGACCCGGGTGTTTCGCGTGGGCGTGCTGCTGGTGGCGTTCGTCATGCTGGTCTCCGCCTCGATCCTGATCGCCAACACGGTGCGGATGGGGTTGTTCGCCCGACGAAAAGAGATCGGGATCATGAAGCTCGTCGGGGCGACGAACTGGCGCATCCGCATGCCGTTCCTGGTCGAGGGCCTGTTCGAGAGCCTGATCGGCGCCGTGGCCGCGATCCTGTTCCTGTTCGCGATCAAGGTGGCGTTCATCAACCCGCTCAACGAGTCGGTGCAGTTCATCCCCTGGATCGTCAACCGCGACGTGATCGCGATCATCCCGATTCTGCTGATCGCGGGCGCGATCGTCGCGCTCCTGGCCGGCCTGGTCGGGATGCGCCGCTTCCTCGACGTCTGAGCGGCGGCGCTCGCCCGTTAGGGTGGGGCGGCCATGAGCCCCAAGGCCGATCCCTCCGGACAGAAGACCGTCGTCTCCAATCGCAAGGCGAGTCACGACTTCGAGATCCTCGAGCGGTTCGAGACCGGCATCGTGCTGTCGGGCGCCGAGGTCAAGTCTCTCCGCGGCGGCCACGGCTCCCTGGCCGAGGCCTTCGCGCGCGTTCGCGACGGCGAGGTGTGGCTGGAGGGGATGCACATCCCCCCGTACGCCCAGGCCGCGGACAAGGCCCGGTACCAGCCGACGCGACCCCGCAAGCTCCTGCTCCACCGCAAGGAGATCGAACGGCTCGTCGGCAAGGCCGCCGAGCGGGGGCTCACGCTGGTGCCGATGCGCATCTACTTCGCGCACGGCCTCGCGAAGGTCGAGCTCGGGCTGGGGCGGGGCAAGCGGCAGTTCGAGAAGCGGCAGGCGATCGCAGAGCGCGAGCACCGCCGCGAGATGGAGCAAGAGGCGGGACGGCGTCGCTAGGCCCGTATACTTCTGGGCACAACCGCATATGGGGGTGTACTGGCTTCGATCTGGACGGATCCCGTTCAGGTGAAGCGGGCCGAGGTCCCCGGATGCCTCGCTAAAAGCCGGGACCAACACAAGCGCCGATAACGAATACGCGCTCGCTGCCTAGGTAGCTAGGTAGCCGTCCCCTCCGGGTCGCCTGCGACCGGAGGATGGGCGTCGTGAGCAGGCTCACGGAGGTGGCTCCGCCCGGGGGCCGCCGCCGGACATCGCACCCGGGCTGGCCGAGAGGTCCTCCGCCGGTGGGAGCCTCGAGGCGAGATCGATCCGCCGGCTGCGCCCGGAGAAGCCCTGAGCGGTCGCCCAGAGACAGGGGTTCGAATCCCCTCACCTCCACGATTCGGCGGGCGCACGGCGCCCTCACGAGCCGACGTCCACGCTTCCCTCGCTGGCCCGAACCGTGATGTCTACGCCGTCGCGAACGTCGCGCGCATCCGCGACGACGACCGGGATCGTCCGGCCGAAGAGCTCGCGAGCCACGATCGCGCCGAGCGCGAGGATCGGGTCGGCCTCCGCAAGGACGATCGCGGCCGGCGCCGTGCCGGCCCGGAGGCACTCGGCGAGCACGCTGGACGACGAGCTCGAGCCGCGACCCGAGGGCAGGACCAGCACCCGTCCGGAGACGTTCGCGCCGCGCTGCGGGTGACGGACGTCGATCACCTCGCCGTTCGAGGGGTTGATCCCGCCCCAGAACGAGAGCGCCTCGCTCAGGACCAGGGCCGCCCCTCGCCCCGTGCCGGCGACGAGCGTGCGGGGCTCAGCCATCTGCCCACAGGGACTCGTCGCGCACGACACGGCCGGCGGCCGCGGAGGCGACGCACTCCTCGAGCCCACCGAACACGACCTCCACGCCGAGGTTGGCCGGTGCGTACCAGGCCCACTTGCCCGAGTCGGTCATGACCGGCCCGCCCCCGGCCTCGACGATCGGTGTGAGGTACGTGCAGGTATCCGTGACGATCTCGACTCCGGCGGCCCCGAGCGAGCCGACCCAGTCGCGGCGCTCGGCCTCGGCCAGGATGTCGCGGGCGGTGTTGACGTAGAACGGGACGACCGGCCGTCGCTTCGCGACCAGGCCCGCTAGGCGTTCGAGCTCGGCGAGCGAGGCGTGGGGCGTGCCGACGCTCACGGCGCCGAGCGCGTCCCCGGTCGCGGTGGCGAGCTCGTCCCGCGCGGCTCGCAGGCGCGCGGCCGTGACCGCGATCTCGGCGACCTCGGAGCCGCCGGTCGCGGCCTCCAGGGTCGGCGCCTCCGGGGTGATCCCGAGCGCGTGGAACATCGCGACCGAACCAGAGGATGCCGCGGCCGCGCCGATCGCCTTGAGCCGGTCCTCACCCGTGTCGGCCGGCAGGCCTCCGATCGCCGCCACGGCCGTTCCGGCCTCCTTCCCGAGCACGTGTCCGAGCACCGGGTAGGGCGCGTCGGACGCCATCAGACGCGTCGACACACCTTCGAGCCGAAGCAGCAGGCGCGCCCGCCGCTCGTCGTCGAGGTGGAGGCCCGCCAGCGGTGCTCGCCCCGCGATCGCCGCGCACACGTCGATGAAGTCGCCGTAGCGGTTGGTCCGCGCGCCCAGCACCGAGTTGCAGAACACGATCGCGTTCGATTCGGCCCACGCCACCTGCTCGCCGAACGCCGGCCGCCGGGGCAGCTGGTAGGGGGCGCACGTCCACGTCGGACGGCATCCCATCGCCACGTACAGGTCCATCTGGCGGCGGGCGTTCTCCGCGGATGCCGGGTCGCCGCGACCGCGCTCGGGATGCAGGAGGTCCATCGAGGACACGTTCAGCGTCGTCGGAACGGAGACCCTGGCGCCTCCCGACACCAGGCGCTCGGCGAACTCGAGCCCGGCGAGCCCGTGGTACAGGCACCCGTCGACATGGGCGGAGGCGATGTCGATCAGGCGTTCGGCGCCCATGACGGCACCGGTCTCCACCAGGATCCTGGTGGCGAGTGCGGCAGCCTCGCCGTGATCGCCGTTCAGGCGCGACCGGTCGGCCTCGGTGAGCGCGACCGGCACGCCGCCCTCAGGACCCCTTCGCCGCCCGCTCGAAGATCGGGAGCGCCCGCTCGACCATCTCGTCGTTGCCCGTGACCGAGATGCGGAAGCGGCCGGGCATCTCGACGACGGTGCCCGGCAGGACGAACACCTTGTCCGCCGCCAGCCGCTCGACGAACGCCTCGTCGTCGGGGTCGGGGCTGGTGGGCAGCAGGTAGAAGGTGCCCTCGGGCGAGTGCAGGTCGTAGCCGTACGAGCGCAGCGCGTCCACCACACGGTCACGGCGCCGCTGCAGCGCCTTGATGTCCACGCTCATCTGCTCGAGCTCGAACATCGCGCGCTGCAGGACGTTGTTCGGCGCGGCGTGCCCGCCGTAGGTGAGCTGCGCGAGCTGCAGCGCCTCGCGCATCGGCTCGCGGTCGGGCATCGTCGGCGGCAGCGCCACGTACCCGACCCGCTGGCCGGGCGTGAGCAACTGCTTCGCGTACGTGTAGACGAGGAACGAGTTGGGATAGAACGCGGTCGGGCTCGGGAACGGTCGGTCGTCGAACACGATCCGCGAGTAGGCCTCGTCCGAGATCAGGTAGATCGGGCGCCCGATCCGGTCGGACGCCTTCGTCAGGACCTCGGCCAGCGCCGCGAGCGTGTCGGGTGGGTAGATCTTGCCGCTCGGGTTGTTGGGCGAGTTCACGATGATCGCCGCGGTGCGTTCGGTGATCGCGGCCTGGATCGCGGGGACGTCGAGGTCCCACGTCTCGTAGTCGACGGGCACGCGAACGGGTTTCGCGTCGCCGCCCAGGATGATCGCCTCGTAGAAGAACCAGGGCGGCGTGAGGTACACGACCTCGTCGCCGGGGTCGGTGACGGTTCGGATGCACAGGTTCAGCCCGGCGAACGCGCCGTCGGTGACCAGGATGTCCTCGGCCTCGAACGCGACGCCTCGGCGCTCGCGAAGGCCTGCTGCCGCGGCCTCCTGCGCGTACGGCTCGTTGAACTTGTACGCGTACCAGTCCTTGTCCTGCGGCACGGTCCACCGCTGCAGCGACTCGACGTACTCGGGGAGCACCATCTCCTGCGGGTTGCCGGCGACGAAGTCGCAGTTGTCCGGGTCTGACGGATCACGCTGTGACCACAAGCCCTGCGTGAAGAAGCGCATCAGCGGCTCCTCGATCTCGCGGATCCGCTGCATGCTCCTCGAGAACCGGTGCGTCATCGGGGGCACCTCCGTGGTGTGCGGGCTGGACGTGTGCCGCACCCTATCACCGGCCGTGTGAGCTACCAGGTGACGGGTGGAACACCGTCGGGGTCGGCCTGCGGGTACACGGTCTCGCCGAAACGCGATAGGTCCGCGGCCGCGAGCTCGCCGATGTAGGAGGCGGGAAGCACCGCGGCGAACGAACGCTCGTCCAGGCGATCGTGTCGGACGGCGGCCGGCCTGACGTACGGCCCGATGTTGTCGCCGTAGCGGTAGTCGGCCAGGAACGCGGCCACGTCCTGATCGGACAGGCCGGCGTCGACCAGCGCCTTGGGGTCGAGGTAGACCTCGGACGGCGCCACCATCTGCACGAGCCCGAACACGCTGGTTCCGAACTCGGCGTTGATGTCCTCCTCCAGCTGGATCGGATCGATCCGAACGCCGCCGCTCGCGTCGATCTCGGGGCACTGCCCGTGGTCCGCCGTCACGATCAGGACGCCGCGCCCGTCGCCGTACCGCTCCGCGAGCAGGTCCGCGATCCGGCCGACCTCGGCATCGACGGCGCCGAGGACCTCGGCCTGCCGCTCGTCGTCCATGTTGTAGACGTGTCCGGCGTAGTCGGGCGCCTTGAAGTTCAGGTACAGGAGGTCGGGCACCTCGTCCTGCCCGAGCTGCTCGGAGTCGAACGACGACCGGATCAGCTCGCCCTGGTAGCGCACGACCGGCGGGAAGCAGCACATCGCCTTCTTGCCAGTCGGGTCGTAGGGGGAAGGGGGAGGCGGGTCCCAACCCGCCGTGAGCTCGGCCAGGCGGTCAAGACCCGGTGTGGTGTCCGGGAGCCGGTAACGCGTGGGGTGATGCGGCTTCCACCCACCGCCGCCGTCCTCGTCCCAGAACACGCCGACGGGCGCCCGTCCCATCGGACGGCCGCCGCTCCCGAGCAGCCCGACGTGCCAGACCTGGTAGCCGATCTCGCCCACCCAGGCCTCGTTCTCGGTCCGGTCCGTCCAGCGATCCGCCAGGGTGGGTTCGAGCAGGAACGACGGGTCGATATGGCCGGGTTCCCCCCAGGCCTTCACCGGGCCGCGACCGCGACGGACGTTGTGGCCGGTGATGCCGTGCGTCCGCGGGAACGCACCGGTACCGATCGTTGCGTGGGTCGCCGCGGTCACGGCCGGGAACGAGCCCGAGATCGCGTTGCGGTACGTCGCGCCCTCGCGCATGAGGCGCTTCAGGTTCGGCCAGGCGTCGGGCCACCGGCCGAGGACGTTCCATCCGCCGCCGTCGATCACGAACGTAACGACCAGCCGCGGCACCGGCGGCGTCACGGAGGGGATGCCGGGCAGCACCCGCCCGTCCGCGGCGCGGAACTCGTCGAACCCGATCAGCGCGGCCGTGGTCGGCGCCAGGTCGGCGAGCGTCACGCGTTCGGTGTGGTCCTGGGGTTCGATACGGCCCGGCGACCAGACGACGATCGGCACGCGTTCGCCGTACATCCACGTGACGGCGTGGCTCGAGCGTGGGTCGTTCGGCTGGAGCGACCGGGACTCCTGCGGGTAGTTCGAGCTCGAGAACGGGGCGACGATCAGCTGTACGTCGCCCATCCGGTCCGCGTTGTAGGCGCGGGTGACGAGCTCCAGGTATTCCGAGCCGAGGTCCGACGACATCGCCTCGAGCGCCGGGTGCGGATCGGGACGCGTCAGCCGGCGGACGACGCCGCCGAGGACGGTCCCGGCGCCGACGGCGATCAGGCCGAGGCCGCCGAGCGTCAGCAGGAAACCGCGCCGGGACGGGTCCTCGGGCACGCGCGAGCGCACGATCAGCACGACGACGCCGAGCACGATCACGCCGACCACCGCGCCGAGCACCAGGCTCCGGGTCGCGGCGAGCGCGAAGGCGAGGACCCCTCCCGCGACGGCGAGCAGCACGAGGACGCCCCGGGAACGCATGGGTGAACGCATCATCTCAGAGGTTCGGTGCCGCGCCGCCCGGCGGTTCGGTTCGCGGGCTAGGCGCGTTTGCGCGGCAGATCCAGGAACGGGAGGGGGACGACGGTGGCTCCGACCTTGCCACGCTCGCCCTCGACGGTCCACTCGACCGAGACCCGGGTGCCGGGTTCGGTCAGCGCCGGTGGCAGGGACCCGAACCCCACCATCCGCTTGATCGTCGGACCCCAGGTCACGCTGGTCGCGCGCCCGACCCGCCGGCCGTCCTTGTAGACCGGGACGGGGTCGCGATGCACCTGCGCTGAGACCAACGGCGGCAGGTCGTGCCTGGCGAACATGGCCTCGATCCCGGTCCAGTCCAGGTCCAGGCCGACGAGGCGGCGTCCCGAGCCACGGGCGTGCTCGCGTTCGAGGGCGTGGCGGCCGACGAACGCCGGCTTGGAGAGGTCGACGAAGGGCCCGAGGCCGATCTCGAACGGCGAGTACTGCTGCTCGGGGCTGATCGCGTGGCGCGCGCTCGTGTACTCGGCCTCGATCAGGATGAGGCCGGCCTCGACGCGCGACACGTCGAGCGCCCGGATGCCGGCGGGCCGGATGCCGTGGGGGCCGCCCGCCTCCCACAGCGCGTCCCAGACGTCCGTGGCGGCCTCGGTCGCGACCCAGACCTCGTAGCCGAGGTCGCCTGTGTACCCGGTCCGCGTCACGTCCACCTCGATGCCGCCGATCTCCGAGCGCCGGTGGCCGAAGTAGCGGACGTCGTCCCATGCCTGGCGCGTGGCGCCCTCGAGCACGTCGCGCGAGCGCGGGCCCTGCAGCGCGACCGCCGCGATGCGTTCGGAGACGTCCTCGATCGCGACGTCCAGGCCGGCCGCGTTCATCGAGAACCAGCGGAACGAGGGGTCGGCGGCCGTCCAGAAGAACGTGCGCTCGGCGCGACGCGTGATCGTGCCGTCGTCGATCACCTTGCCGTCCTCGTTGCACCACGGCGTGTACATCACGCGGCCGACGGCCAGCTTGGAGGCCTCGCGGGTCGCGATCCGATCCACGAGCTGCGCCGCGTCGGGTCCGGTGATCTCGTACTTGTACAAAGGCGAAACGTCGATCAGGGCCGCCTGTTCGCGGATCGCGTTGTACTCGATGTCGTGGAAGTCCGCGTAGACGGCGGCCGCGAAGTACCCGGACCACTCGCCCCAAGACATCGTCGTGTTCAGCGCAGACGTGCGCGGGTGGAACGCCGTCCCGACGCTCACCGAACCTCCTCGATCTGGCTCGCTTCTCAGGGGCGACCGTAGGCTAGCGGCCTCGCGTCCCCGTGCCTGACCTGTAGTCAAGGGGGCGTTGGTTCGGCCCCCGACCCACCCCTACGATGGGCGCCGTGGCGAGTCGGTACGACGCGGTCATCATCGGGGGAGGACACAATGGCCTGACGGCGGCGGCCTACCTGGCCCGCGCCGGGAAGAAGGTCCTCGTGCTCGAGCGACGGCACGTGCTCGGTGGCGCGGCCGTGACCGAGGAGGTCTTCCCCGGCTTCCGGTTCAGCGAGTTCTCCTACGTCGTCTCGCTGCTGCGCCCCGAGATCATCCGCGAGCTCGACCTGCCGCGCCACGGCCTCGAGATCCTGCCGCTCGACGGCACGATCACTCCGCTGGAGGACGACGCGCTCTGGCGCGTGAACGACCACGGCAAGACGATCCGCGAGCTCCGCCGCTGGTCCAGGAGCGACGCCGAGGCTTACGAGGAGTACGGGCTGTTGATGGCCGACATGGCCCGGTTCATCAAGCCGATCCTGTCGGTCGTCCCACCCGATCCCGGCGCCTTCAATCCGTTCGACTGGATGCCGATCGTCGGCCTTGCCAAGACGTTCCGCGACCTGCCGGAGCGGCTGCAGTCCACGTTCGTCCAGCTGATGACGATGAGTGCGACCGAGTTCCTGCAGCAGTGGTTCGAGACCGACCCACTGATCGCCACGATGTCGGCGTCCGGGATCATCGGCACGTTTCAGGGTGTCCGCTCGCCGGGCACGGCGTACGTGCTGCTGCATCACTACATGGGCGAGATCGACGGCGCGTTCCGCGCGTGGGGGATCCCGCGCGGTGGCACGGGTGGCATCTCCGAATCGATCGCCTCGGCCGCGCGCTCGCTCGGCGCCGAGATCCGCACAGAGGCCCCGGTCGCCCGCATCGACGTGTCCGACGGCCGCGCGAGGGGCGTGGTACTCGAGTCCGGCGAGGAGATCGCGGCCGGGACCGTCCTGTCGAGCGTGGACTCGCACGTCACGTTCCTGTCGCTGGTGGAACCCTCGAACCTCGAGCCGGAGTTCCTGGAGGAGGTGCGCCGGTACAAGTACCGGGGTTCGAGCGCCAAGGTGAACCTCGCGCTCGACGGGCTCCCCGAACTCGCGTGCAAGCCCGGCGTGGGGGAGTGGCTCCGCGGGGCGATCAGCTTCTCACCCAGCGTGGAGTATATGGAGCGGGCGTACGACGACGCGAAGTACGGCCGGTTCTCGGCACGGCCCTACATCGACTGCATCATCCCGACGCTGGTCGACCCATCGATGGCGCCGCCGGGCAAGCACGTGATGTCGTGCTTCGTGCAGTACGCGCCGTACCACCTGGCCGACGGCGGCGTGTGGGACGACGCGATGCGCGACGCGCTCGGACATACCGTGATCGGCACCCTCGAGGAGCGCTTCCCGAAGATCCGCGACATGATCCTGCACGCGCAGGTGATCACGCCGCTCGACATCGAGCGCATCACCGGCCTGACCGAGGGCAACATCTTCCAGGGCGAGCTCTCACTCGAGCAGTTGTTCTTCAACCGTCCCGTCCCCGGCTGGGCGCGCTACCGAACGCCGATCAAGGGCCTGTGGATGTGCGGGTCGGCCACCCACCCCGGCGGGGGGATCATGGGCGCGCCCGGCCGGATCGCCGCGCTCGAGCTGCTCGGGTCGCGCGCCGCGAAAGCCGCGTCGTGACGACGCGGTACGACGCGGTCGTGGTCGGCGCCGGCCACAACGGGCTTGTCACTGCCGCATACCTGGCCAAGGCCGGCCGGAAGGTCCTGGT
>Ga0075433_10002639_pt1 | contig 13688 bp, 13 predicted proteins | sample RhiMethybrSRZTD2_FD_75299 | JGI IMG/M metagenome (GOLD analysis project Ga0075433, IMG submission 75299) | Populus rhizosphere microbial communities from Tennessee, USA - Rhizosphere MetaG P. TD hybrid SRZTD2 | ecosystem: Host-associated > Plants > Roots > Rhizosphere > Soil | place: USA... | reverse complement strand
ATTGGTCACCGCTGCAGTTTGAGTTAGAGCTTGAGCAAGAGCTGTTTGTGTTAAGCCCACCTGGATTGTGGCAGCTTGTTGTGTGGCTTGCGCTACAACTGTAGCTTCATTTTGTTGGTTGGAGCTATTCCTAAAGAAAATATAACCAACAATACAGAGAAGTCCTAGAAGAACAAGACCACCTAGCACACCCGCCACAAGCAGAAACGTACGATTATTTGATTCTTCAGGTGGATTGGCATCGTCGAAATCGGTATTATCATCAAACGTTGACATGCAGCACTCTCCTCTATGTTGCGTTTCTGAATCGTATTATCCCACAACTTCCAAATTTACCAAAGGCACTAGCACTGTCTCACCATTTTCGAGCTTTATTTCTGCTGCAGGTGCACGCAATCCGCTTGGCAGCAGACTGAGACCACGGGGCAAACTCGATAACATACCAATCATGCCAATATTCGGCGGTCGGCGCAAACGCACTGTTTGTCCAACAGCAAATGTTTCAAAACTGTTTGGCTCAGGAGGCTCAGAGGAAACAGGTAAAGGAATGATCACCTCAGGTCGATTCCCGCTATAACGATCAAAATGTTCAGCATTAACAGTCGCTTCACGCTTATCGTTCGTTGTTAAGAGTCTGAACGCGGCTGAGTTCATTGGCATTGCACCAAAGCCATCTGTCACAATAATTGGATAACGCATTTGATATGCCGATACGATCAATGGCGAAAGAAGGCTGGAAAGGATGAGGCCACGCACTGGTAATTCGGCCGCAGCGCGCAAAGTCTCTTGATCTCGTACGTGCCCGCCCAAGATAACCGAACCGCGCAGACTCACATCGAGTCGCTCTGCACTAAGAATTTCATCCGGCTTTTGCATCAGATTGACCATTATGCCATTATCGATACGACCATTCCCCCACACGCCTTGAATCAGCGCCCCAGCTGTGCGAATGACCACACCACGTTCGGGCAAAACCTGTGTGACTATACCCGGCAAACCCGCGCGCAACTCCACACGCGTGTCACCAACCTCCATCAACACTTGTCCACTCCCGACAACCATCACGCGGCCTGCGCGCGGCGCTTTAATCGAACGCGAGAACAGACCTCCACTGTCTGCTACGAGCGCACCCTGCATCACTCGATCACCCTGATTCACCTTGATCATCTTATCGGCCGCACCTGCAGTGACGCCAAATGTACGCGCTACATCCAACAGAACATGCTCGCGTGCAAAATTTGCTTCTGCGATTACATCCGTTGGATTCACGTGCTGATTGACATGCGCATTCACCTTCCCAGCGACAGGCAGGGTTCGTTCGCGGATGATTGTAGCAAGAGGCAAAACATGAAGCATTGGAGCAAGCATATCAGCCTCCTACCGCGTAAGACCATCTCTTCATCAGTTCACGCCTGCGGACCGGGTCATTTGGAATTTGCAATGGACGCCCGCGCGCATCAATGACAACTCCCAGCGCGCCGCCTGTCACAGTGACAGAACCGGTCTTTCCGGGGCCCAAACCTGCATCCGCTCGATGAAGCGGCTGCAAGCTGAGACGGGCAGTTTGCCCGTTCGGCAGTGGTAGGATTTCTAGCCCACCAAATTTGACTTCCGCGCGGGCTTCGGTTCCATCACTGTAGGTCAGTTTTGCGCGCAAGACCTGATCACCATAATTGGCAGAGGCAATTACCGAGACAACAGTCCCTAACCCGATGAACGCGCCCGACTCGATGACCTGCACCGGCAGGTAATGACTACGCGAGGCCGCAACCCCAAGCATGGGCAGCAAATTATTTTGATCCAGCAGAACAGGCATAATTCCTACGGGCTGAATCGCATCGAGCAATAGCAAGAGGCTCTGACCAAGCGAGGTTCCATCGCTGATTGCCCCACCACCACCAAGGATCAAATCCAGCGGAGGCATCACACCGCTCCGCGTGGGCTGCGCATGCGCAGGGAAATCTTTTTGAGCCGTGCGCACCGCTAGATACAAGGCCTGTCGAGCAATTGCCTGTGAAAGCGCCTGTTCATCTTTAGTAGCAGGGATGGAAGAGGGATATAACGATTTTTGAAATAAGTACTCGCGCAACACATTTTGAGAAATATCAAGCTGCAACCAGCGCATAATGTCATCGATTTCAGTCTGTTGCAATAGGCCAGCCAGATTTTCGCCTAGCCCATATTGAGGATACACACCTAACGTAAGTTCACCCGCAAACCCAGCCGCCACCGAAGTTGCGGAGGCTCCAATATTTACACATAACAAGCCGCGGGTGGATTCATATAGCTTACTCAAAAAACGAATGATGCGTCCTTGTGCATAAGCAGTTGGTAAAAGATTTCCAGCCGCCCAGAGATTAAGTTCATCCACACCCTTGATCTGTCTCTGGCGCAGTTTAGTCATAAGCAGTGCAAGTTCATGTCGCCCAGGATCAAGATCTTCGGTCTCAAGCGAGGGACGAATGTTATAACTGATTTCAAGTTTTCCAACATGACCGCCCAGCAATTCCTTCACATCTGTGGCAAGTTTTTGATTGCCAGCGTATAACACCATCGGACGTTTTTCCATTGGCATCAAGTAACAGGCGAGCCCGATCGCCTCCAGCATCTTTTGGATCGAACGCGAGGCCCCACCATCCGTTCCACCAGCCAGAACAACAAGGTCGGGCCGCGAACGAACGATGCCATCCATTTGTTGATCAGGTTTACGGTGGTCAGAAAGATCGAGTGTATCCACCACACGGCTGTAGGTTGACTCTGCCAAGCGCCGTGCGCTTTGCACAGATATATCTGAAAGCAAACCCACCACAACTGTCTTTACTGCTGGCCCCGCAGAAATTGTCGCAACAACGGCATCCACGCCGGAGCCATCTGGTTGGGCTGGCGCGATCAAATTATTATCGTGCTCTCCAAGCAAGATAGCACCCGTCACATTCTGCAGATTGGTGATTGCTTCGCGCACTCCCATCCCAATATCCTTGAAGGGTGCTTCGGCTGTTGAGGGAGCTTGTCCCGAAGCGACAAAGCGATACTGACCCTCGACCACATCAAACAGCACCGCGCGTGTGACGGCTGCGCCAACATCAATTGCAAGTATGGATTCGTTTTGAACCAGCGATGCAGGCATAAGCTAAATACCAATCAATTGTCGAATGAAATTAATACCAAAACTTAATCGCTCGATCATAGCTGTCAGGGCAGCCATATAGACTCCCGCGAAAAGCACACCGAATGTAATGGCAATAAAGATGCGCCCAATCCAGGCTACCCCTTCAATAATAGGGTTTCGCTTCGGAGCGCCATCTGCTGAACGCCCCGCGCTAAAATGAAAGGATGCCAGCGTGAAGACCGTCCCACCAAGCATGACAACCCCTTCAAGCAGTTTGGAGGCTACTTGCAAGTCACTTCCTGCCGAACGGACATCGAACGCGTCTATCGAAGCCCGGAACTGGGGCATCAGAGTCCCGATCAATGCGCCACCGACGGCCGCCGCGGCGCCTACACCGACAAGCACCGCCATTGCAAAATTCCCAATCCATGAAATGCGCGGCGAAAGTTTTGTCAACAAGGAGATGCTAAAAACGAGCGGAACAATGGACAGCAATAGCTGATCAGTATTACTTGATGTCAACGGTTGAAATAATTTGGGGACAAGCACATAATGCCATACCACAGTCGCCGCATAACCAGATGCAACGCCAATAAACAAATATGCCGCGATGCGGAATAGAGGATTATCACCAATAAGATAACTAAAAACCATTAGTGTCAGAATGAGTCCAACGAATGCAGAGATGACTTCAATGGACATTGGTTTATCCCTGTTTTGCCTCAGTACGGCGTTCGCGAATCCCTGTAAACAAACTCCAAAGACCGCCAACAATCATCAAAGCGATGGATATTATCAGCCCAATTCCAAAGGCGTCCCAATAGTTGCGCGCAATTCCGGGGCGACTGTTATTTACAAACTCGTAACGAGCCGCATCTGAAAGTCCACTGACCATGCCAGTAATCTGTCCTGATGATACGTACGGTTGAAGCAATGGACCTGCCTGCGCACTGGCAACCATCAGTAATGGTTGATTGGTTAAAGCAAGATCGTTTTGTTTCTGATTCTGCAATTGTTCCACCCATGCACGACCAGACTCTGCATGATCACTTAATATAACCAAAGCAGAATATTCGGAGAACGATTGAACATTTGCTGAAGAATTAATCCTGCCCGGTACTTCGATAAACCCTAAAATACCAGCCGAGCCACCCGGCAAATATCCCAAGTTAAGGTATTGCGCACCCGCCTGATATCCGAAACCATCAGGAGCTGGCTGGTTGATTTTTGTATTGCTCAGCAATCGTTCAACGAGCGCAGCACCGTTTGGCGAAGTGGAGATAAATGAAAGATTTGGATGACTTAGTAAAACGATTTGATCCAACAAAGAACCGCTTGCTGCTTCCATTTCGCCCGCCAATGCGGGCTCATAATCAATCACGACCAAAACTTTTGCACCTGCAGGAATACTCATCACAGCATTCGATACATTGCCTACTTCAAGGGGCAAGCTGGCAGAGACAGGTATTGTTTGTGAACGAAGAAATATGATTGTGCTCAGCACGATCAGAAGTAGTCCAGCCAAGGCCCAGCGCAGCCATTGTTGTGATGCAACGAATGAAGAGGTGATCAGCGCGCGCGGACTGGTTTCACTTCCCAGAATTTGTTCTAATAATGCGGCACTCGCTTGCTGCTCATCAGATGCTTGCAGTTTAAGAGAAACTGCTTTTGGTCTTCGCGATGAGCCAATCGGGGCAATGGGGATTACACCCTGCAGCCCGGCAAGTGGACCTTCCGTCTCAGTTGGTTGGTCTGCAACACTTGATCTAGTCTCAGAGATCACAGCCTCAACAGGTCGCATAGCTTGCACCCATGAAGGCAGATCTACAGGTGAAAGTGATTCGTCAATCTCTGCTGGTGGGACACCAGCTTGTTGTGAAGCAGATTCCGTTGCTCCAGTTTCAGGACGCGAGAGCCAATCAGGCATCTCTACTGAAAAGAGTGAATCGACATCCTGATTCGAAAGCGTGGAGGATTCGCTCGGAGTTGAGGCGATATTCGTTTCGAAGGGAGTTGGCTGAGTAGTAGCTGCGACAGGTTTCTCATCAGCAACTTGCTCTGTCCCTGCAAACCAATCCATCGATAAATCGCCAGGCGCTGGCATAGATGGTGGCTGAATTGCACTTTTAAGCCAGTCAGGTTCTGTCTCTTGCTGATGTTCTTTATTTAGCGGTGCAGTTTGACGCGGCGAACTTCCCTCTATAGGAGCCCCTCCAAATGGAGGAGTTGATAACGGCTCAGACTCTCCACCGAGACTATTCAGCCAGCTTAGGTCTTTCTGTGCCTCAGAAGATTGTAAAGACTCTGGAATGCCACCAAGATTGTTAAGCCAACTCAAGTCTTCTGACGAAGCAGGTTTCTCCTGAGCACCTTCGACACTTGTACCAGACGTAAGCGCAGATGAAGGCTGTGAAGGTTCTGGCGCTCTACCGAGTTTGTTTAGCCAGCCTAAATCTTCTTCTGATGCAAAAGGCTGGGATGGAATTGGCTGATTTGGTGTAGCAGCAGAGGGCTGAGGTTCAGATATAGCACCTAAATTATTCAACCAACCTAGATCTTCCTGCGGAGCGGCAGGCTGTGAGGGTTGCGAAGGCTCCTCTGTTCCGCCAAACTTGTTGAGCCAACTCAAATCATCTTGTGGGGTTGAAGGCTGTTGAGGAACTGGCTGTGAAGGTTCCTCAATTCCTCCCAAATTATCGAGCCAACTTAAATCTTCCTGTGAGGAAGCAGATGGCGATGGCATCGAAGGCATTTCAAAGTTTGCCTTCCAATCCACATCCTGTTTAGGAGATTGAAGATCTCCTGTTTGTTTAGCAGCTGCTTCGAGGTTATGAAGCCAGCTCAAATCCTCTTCTTCTTTGGGGGCTGGCTTCTCAGCAGATGTGGAAACCGATCCCAAGTTGCTTGCCCAGCCAGAATCACTTTGTTGGACATCCGAGTCGAGCTCAACAATCTCTTCAGGTTGCTCAGAGGCTTGTGAGAACCATGCTGAAAGTTCATCCTTCTCAGCGGGAGGAGGCGATTGCTCTCGTAGATCATCCATCCAGGATGGAGCATCGGTTTGAGATGGTTCACTCACAGCTTCAGGTTTAGATTCACCAGAATCAAATTGCGAAAAAAAGTCTGTGCTGGGCTCAGGTGTGGATGGGGTCGAGGGTTTTGGCTTGGCTGTTGGATTGATACTTGCCAGCCAGTCAGGGACATCCTCGTCATCACCGCTGCCTGTTTGAGAAGCAAGGCCTGCCAGGAGATCTGGCGGTTCACTCTTCTGGGACCTGGATTGGGCAGCCGCTTGAGCAGCGGCATCGGCTTCAGCTGAATCTCTTGCCTGCTGACGCACATCCTTTAGCCAATCTGGAAGGACAGATTCCAGTTCGCCGGTGTTTTTCTTGGTTGGGGTTTGACCAATCCGCAAAACGGATTCAGGCTTCAGAGGAGTCTGACAAAACTGACAGACATCCAGCACGTCTGGGTTATTTTTTCCGCAATTCGGGCAGCGAATCTCAGCCATGCTTAGTTCCCCCCGTATGGACGATCAATCCCGAAGAGTACGCGCAGTCCCGTCAATAAGGTTCCCAATGCAATGCCAATCAAAAGACCGCGCGCGCCACCACTTGAAAACATTCCAAGAAAATTGATAATTGCTTGATTCCCTGAATCACCAAGAATAGGCCCGAAAGGTGTTGGCGCAGTAAGGATGAGGAAAATTACAGCAACAACCAGAAATAGAACACTCACCACATCTACACGACGGCGCAAGAGACGGATGGAGGCATATATCAATGTCACAGCCAGAATCGCCATCAATGAGGCTTCCACTGGCATAATAATCGCGTCCATGGCCAAACGCATATACGGATGATCAGGTCCCAATATCAATCCAAGCCCAAAAGTGAGGATCAATGCCAGGATCAATATCACGGCATAGGTTCCACCTTTTTGGCGCGCACGGATTTTTTCCATTTGCACTGCAACCAAATTAAAAATTCCCACCAACACCGCCATACCTGCAATAATGATTGCCCAGTCGATCAAGAGAAGCCGTAATGCCTCTAATTGATCTGGGAAGAAATAACCCAGTAGAACGATGAATCCAGCGGCGATGGCAAAAGCCGCAGTGAAGATACGCATTAAATAGGCGCTCCTAAAATCTTCAAACCGGCACCGATAATGATCGCAAGGATAATCAACCAACGCAGAATATCCTGCACATTCAGGCTGGCTTCATGTGAGGCGCCTGCACCCACATAAGCACCTGCTGCAAATAACTCCTCTCCGATCAATGGTTCTTGAGCTGAAGCATAAAAAACAGCTTGTGCAGAAAGATTATCACTGGCCGCGATCAAATTTGCGTCTTCACGGTCCGATGCTTCGGCTAATAAAGCAGACTCAGTCCCAAAATCTCCCATAAAAATGTTCGCGGAAACATTTTCATCGTGAATTGTAGAAACTGTCCCAGCCGCGTAAGAGAAAGGAGTAAGACCGGTTAATCGTCCGGTGCTGAAACGATATTGATCCTCCGTGCCCGCGGCGCGATACCCGGACTGTAATGTATCTTGTGAAAGGATCGCAAGCGAGGCATCCCCTGATGTCACAATCGGCGGACGGTCACTTACAGATGTGCGCTCGGACAACCTTCGCAACATCGCCAACCCAGCCAGGGCCGAGCCACCGCGCGTTGTGAAAAGATTGCCGCGTCCGAGTGAAATATGTAAACGCGTACCGTTTTCCACGGCCAGCCCTATGGAACGATTGAGACGTTCGTAGGCCTCGATCAAACGCAATGACCCGGGTGATCTGCGTCTCCAAAGTGTGAGCGCCACTAAAAGAACTGCCGCCAAAATCAGCACGCCTAATGCAAGCATTACACATCCTCCTCGCGCAAATAACGGGCAAAGGCCTGTGTCTCCTCATCTTCTTCGAGCATGTGAGCAAATGAAGTCCATTGTTTTCCCCCAATGAATGGCTGACCAACATAAAGTGCCTGCGCGCCCAACACGGTTAACGGTGCCCCAGCTTCGAGCAGCCACGAAGCAAGGCCATCCAGTTTGAAGCGGCGTAGTGATTCAGCCCAATGTGACCAGTATACGCGCGATTGCATGAACAAAGTATAGCATATTTTAAGGATGACCCGACTCGCCATAAGTACCTGGAAATTTCAGCCTCATTGCGAAATATCGGTCATTTTTTTCACCTTCACCATCATAGTATAATGATGTGAGAATTTTTTCACGGAGGAACCATGACAGATAAAAAAATCCGTGTACTTGTTGCAAAACCTGGACTTGATGGGCATGATCGCGGCGCAAAGGTTGTTGCGCGCGCCCTGCGCGATGCCGGTATGGAAGTGATTTACACAGGATTGCGCCAAACACCTGAAATGATTGCTGAAGCCGCATTACAAGAGGATGTGGATGTGGTTGGTTTATCTATTCTCTCAGGCGCACATATGGCATTAGCCCCACGCATTTTGGAACTACTCAAAAAGAATGGCCAGGACGAGGTCAAGGTTTTCATAGGAGGCATCATTCCCGATGAAGATATGCCACGATTAAAAGAAATGGGCATCACGGGCATTTATGGCCCGGGTGCATCTACGGACGACATCATCAAGGATGTCCGCGAAGCAATGAGGTTACGCAATACGTAATAAGTATTGCGTAATTTCGTATATAAGAGAAAGATGTCTTTTACACAATCCATACTTGAAGGAAACCGGCTTGCGTTGGCACGTTTGCTGACTCAGGCAGAAAATGATTCCGCTGAGGGGCGCGATGCACTTACAGAACTTTTTCAATATACGGGCAGGGCTCATCTCATTGGCATGACTGGTGCGCCAGGTACTGGAAAATCTTCACTCGTCAATCAGCTTGCCCTTTATTATCGAAAGAACACTGATAAAAAGGTTGCCATCGTTGCCGTAGATCCGTCGAGTCCATTCACGGGTGGTGCAGTTCTTGGGGATCGTGTCCGCATGCGCGACCTTTCAGGAGATAACGGGGTCTTCATCCGCTCGATGGCTACGCGCGGCGCGCTTGGCGGTATCGCCCAAAAGACGGCTTCACTGGTGCAAGTTTTCGATGCTGCTGGATATGAGATCATTATCATCGAAACGGTTGGCGCGGGCCAAAGCGAAGTGGATGTCGCGAGGCTTGCACATACCACGATTGTCGTTGAAGCGCCCGGCCTGGGTGATGAAATCCAGGCCATCAAAGCCGGAATATTGGAAATCGCGGACATACTTGTTATCAACAAAGCGGATCGGCCCGGAGTCGAAAACACGGAACGAGCGCTTCGTTCCACGCTTGAGCTTGCTCATCCAACAAAGCGCGTACTCCGCCATCACGGAGCGACTATGTCCATCGCTGCACCAACAATTGACGCTACTATGTGGATTCCTCCCATTGTCAAAACGATTGCAACAGAAGGCAAAGGCATTGACGAGTTAGCCGGAGCCATTGCGAAGCATGTTGAGTATTTACACCAAAGCGGAGATTGGGCGGCTCGTGACCGGGCCCGATTAGGGTCCGAGATAGAAGTGCTACTGCGGGAGGCGTTGATGGATCGTTTTTTGGAAAATATACAGCAAAAGAAATATGAAGAGATGATTGAAAAAGTCGCAAATAGAAACATTTCCCCATACGAAGCCATTAAATTGCTATTGAACGGAAATCTAAAATAGACATGGCTTTTGATTCGTAAGGAGCAATGATGTCACAACATACAAGTGGTATAAAAATGTACGGGGATATCAAGTTATATGCTGGTTCGGGTTTGCCCAATTTGTCACAGAAGATCGCAGATTATCTTGAACAACGGTTAAGCCCTAGAGAAGTCATCCAATTCCCTAATGAAAATATCTTCATAAAACTAAATAACAGTGCTCGTGGACAGGATGTATATGTCATACAGACGACCTCTTCGCCTGTGCATTACAATTTGATGGAATTGCTGATCATGATCCAGACCATTCGCATGGATTCGGCTGCACGCATTACAGCAGTCGTTCCTTATCTTTGTTATGGGCGTTCAGATAAGAAGGACCAGCCCCGCGTGCCGATCACTGCCCGGCTGGTGGCAGATATGATCGAGAGTGCTGGCGCAGATCGCTACATGACCTTCGACCCACACGCCGGACAAATCCAGGGTTTCTTCTCAGTCCCTGGCGATGTATTGACTGCATCTCACATGATCACCGATCACATTAAGGATAATCTGCGCGATGAAATGCAAGATCCTGTTGTCGTCGCAACTGATCTGGGCTTTGCAAAGAAGGGACGGAATTACGCACTTGACCTTGACGTGCCGATTGCTTTTATTGAAAAGCGCCGCACGGGCAATGATGCGAAAGCCGAAGCGCTGACTCTAATCGGTGACGTGAAAGGACATGATGTCATCATTGTAGATGATGAAGTGGATACCGGCGGTTCAATCGCGCAAGCTGTAGATGTGGTAAAAAAGAATGGTGCACGCGATATCTATCTTGCGTTCATCCATCCGATTTTCTCTAAAAGCGCGGCGCAGCGATTGGCGGAACTGCCAATCAAACGCATTCTTACAACCGATACCGTGCCCATTCCAAGAGCAAAAATGAAACCGCTGGAAGGACGAATTACAATATTGTCCATCGCACCTTTGCTTGGTGAAGTGATCCGCCGCGCCCATGAGGGACGCAGCGTCGGAGAAATGTTCAACGAATAACACCTTTGCCGATTAGCTTTAGCAAACTTCTAACGGCTAATCGCTGAAAGCTAGTCACTAATTATGCCCGAACTTCCCGAAGTCGAAACCATCGCGCGCAAACTAAGACCGCATTTACTTGGTAAAACGATCAAGGATGCAGATTTGCGCTGGTCTCGCACACTGGCTTTTCCCTCTCCCAGAAAATTCAAAGAACAGATTAAGGGACAGGAGATCAAAGAAGTCACACGCCGCGCCAAGTTTTTCATCATGCATCTTTCCGATTTCAGTCTTCTCATCCACTTGCGTATGAGTGGCGACCTCTTCATTAAAGATAGTAAAATTGGGGCTGAAAAACATGATCGCTTGATACTAAGATTGGTACCTGCGCATGAAGGCACAAGTAATCTAGTATTCAACGATACGCGTAAATTCGGACGCGTTTGGTTAACTGCTAATCCTGACGAAGTGCTTGGCAAACTCGGCCCTGAACCATTCAGCAGAAACTTTACACCACAATGGCTTCACAAGGCGCTTCACAGCAAACGTCGTCAACTTAAGCCGTTATTGCTTGACCAAACATTTCTGGCAGGGCTTGGCAACATCTACACAGATGAATCGCTCCATCTGGCGAAGTTGAATCCATTGGCAGCATCGGATTCCATAACAGCCACACAGGCTGAGGCGTTGCATGAGGCGATCCGAAAAGTCCTGAAGCAAGGTATTCGCCGCAATGGCGCGTCGATTGATTGGGTCTATCGCGGCGGTGAATTCCAGAATTACTTTCGAGTATATGATCGCGAAGGAAAACCATGTCCCGTTTGCGGGACGAAAATCGAACGCATTCTTGTTGGTCAACGGAGCACCCACTTTTGTCCGAAATGCCAAATGCTTTCGGTTGGCTCATAGATGATCAAACATTTCCAAGCAATTTATAGGCTAAAATCAAATCTCTCAGTCAGTAAATTTTGCGTATTTTGTAGGTGAGCTATGGAATTCAATTGGTCAATTCTTGTCTGGATCGCTGGTCTCATATTTGTTTATATTTTCGGTTTGTATGAAGGACGGGGCCAGGGATACAAGAAAAGAAAAGTCGAGGAACAGCAGGAGAAGAAGGATCAACCCGCACCAGCTGCTCCCACAACCGTCACGGTAGATGATCCCGGGCTTTTGCGCATCAAGAATGAGGACGGATCGTTCGCTCTCGATCTGGATGGTGCACGCGTGAATCCATTATCGTTATCAGCCGATCAACGCAAGCGGCTGATCGACATGTTAAACATCATGCGCCCATGGCTGGAAGGACGCTCCGCGCCAGCACCTAATCCTTCGATTAACACAATGCAGCCTCCCGCCCCATCCCAGCCGACATCTATCTCCGAACGCCTCGAAGCCTTTGGAGGCGCACCAACTGAAAGTAAACCTGTTCCCCTTCGACCCATGCCACCTCCTGCCAAGCCAATTTCTCAGCCAGCTGTATCCAGACCCACTACTATTGCAAAAGAAGATCGCCCCTCTGCGCCGGCTAATAGTATTGTGAGCCAGATCGACTCGGTCCTGCAAGCCCGCCTCGAAGGGACAGCGCTAGCAGAGCGCGGCATCTTCCTCACCCAATCGCCCGAAGGAGGGGTGAACGTCTATGTCGGTTTGACACGTTACAATGGCGTGGACGATGTGCCCGACCCTGACATCAAAGCTGCTATCCGTGCGGCAATCTCAGAATGGGAAGATAAATACACACCGGGTTTACAAAAATAACTGAGACTGGGCAAATCGTATAAATAATAAGTCCGCCTCACTTGATTGAGGCGGACTTTGTTTTGAGGCAAAAAGAATTTTAGGGCAGGATACCGCGGGCTTGAAATGCAGCGCGAACTTTATTAGCTGCAGCATTTCCATAAAGAGATTGAGCCGCATCAACTGTCGCTTGCGCCGCGGCAGGCATAGAGGTATCAGGCGCAAATTGGAACTGTGCTTCCAGAATGATCGTATCTGCCTTCACATGACCCAACGCATTCCGAATATCCCATAAAGCCCGTGACCAGATTTGTCCATCATGATGAACACGGCCATTCAAATCCTCAGGATAATGAAGATTGGTATCTACTCGGCGCAAGCAATGTGGGACTGTCGACGTATAGGAGACCGAGTCCCAGTCTGCCACGCAAGCAGGGTCAGGAGTCGGGGCCATCACGTTCGAAACAGTGACAGCCCAATAGTCGCCAAAGCCTTCGCCAATTGAGCCAGCTTCCACAGAAGTGCCAAATCCGGGTGGCGTCATCTGCGAATCCTGAATGGCATGACCATACTCATGCAAAATGACTTCCGCATCCTCCGCATCGTCTACGCCACCCTTCCCAAAGCGCAGAAGATCATGCTTATCCCAGGAAAAAGAATTATCGATGCCAATTTGATTGATACGAATATCCTGTGACTCCATATTGACAGGACGTAATGTGGAACCGAAGCCAAGAGTTTGAATATACCTTTGGGCTTCTGTCACCCAGTAGTACGCCATCACTTGCTCGAAGCGATCATCATGGCGATTGTATATGAAAGTGTTGTCGGAAGAAAATGCAGGATCGCCCGTCTCACTGCGAATATTTGCCCAATCCCCGCGTAAATATCCACTGCCATCCAGATTCGTCAGCTTAACGACATGATAAGCAGGCTGTAATTCCGGGTAGTCAGCATCCTTTTGATCTGTCAATGATTGGTCTTGCAGTTCTGCAACAGGGTTTGGAAGGAAGACTTGTCCTGTGCCAGTGGACGTGCCAGGTCCGCCTTTAGCTGCCAGGGCGGTGCTGCCTACAACGCCAAGCAGAACGAACACAATCAGGCTAGCTCGAAACAACGAACGAAATTTCATCTGTGCCTCCTTTGAGTATATAAACGATAC